>ERZ1292625.2924-Hain-H41-01um-R1-2924-length-14721-cov-7_pt1 | contig 14721 bp, 14 predicted proteins | sample MGYA00564400_ERZ1292625 | MGnify/ENA primary metagenome ERZ1292625 (study PRJEB36523, sample SAMEA6512639) | groundwater metagenome | collected 2019-01-08 | study: AquaDiva: Metagenomics assemblies of 32 groundwater samples | reverse complement strand
TCAAGCACTGATAAAGCCGAATCATCTGATGATGACAGCGATGAAGAGGAAGATGAGGATGGTAGCGATGAAGGGCAACGTGAAGACGATAGCGGCTTTAGTGAACCCATTAAAAAATAAATAACTAAAATTGGTCAGTGTAGAATTTTATTTTCATGATAAAGTTACTTGATTAATTAATAAGCATATTTTGAATCACTTGATTAAGTTATCCTCAATAAAAAACCCGCAATAGCGGGTTTTTTATTGATTTGATATCTAAATAAAGCAAGTATGTTAAATCATTTTCCAAAACCAGATATAAATTATCCACATCGAAATCGAGACTATTTTATTGCGGGTTTTACATTCTTTTGTGTAGGTGTAAGCTTGGTGATCGATGGTAGTGCTAATTTTGAAATTCAAAATTTATTAGGGATCATCGCCTGGATTTTTTTAGTTGGATTATTAATTGGTGAGAATCGTGAAGTAAGGATGCAAGTAATCATAGCCGTTGCATTTGCAACTGCTGGAGAGCATTTTGCATCCATTTATATGGAGGGTTATACCTACCGCTTTGGTAATGTTCCTTTATATGTACCACCAGGCCATGGTATGGTTTACTTAACAGCTGTTGCGCTTGCACGCTCCAGATTCTTTTTAATGCACGCAAAAAAAATAGCAGGCTTTGTTTTTATAATAGGTGGATTATGGTCTTTATGGGGGATCAGCGGTATACCTGAACAAGGTGATCAGGTTGGTGCCTTTTTATTTTGTATTTTTATTCTTTGTATTTTCAAAGGACGATCACCATTGGTGTATTTGGGCGCTTTTTTTATTTGTACGTGGCTGGAAATTGTTGGAACAGCTTCTGGAACCTGGCGATGGGCGCCAATTGAACCTGTTTTTAATTGGACACAAGGAAATCCACCCAGTGGTGTGGCCGCCTGGTATTGTTTGGTTGATGCGGTTGCAATTGGTTTTGCACCTAAAATCTTCAATGGTTTGCAAAAAATGAATAACTGGTATAAAACAATACTGCATTGAAAAAATATTTTATTTTAGACAAAATATATACTCTCCCTTATGCTTTTGGGTACGTTTAATTAATGATTGTGGAAAGAGAAAAGGAGTTTTTGTGACAGAAATTCGTTTGCCAGATGGATCTATACGCTCATTTGAGCAGTCTGTCAGCGTTATGGAGGTCGCAATGGCAATTGGGCCGGGTTTGGCGCGAGCAGCGATTGCCGGGAAGGTAAATGGAAAATTGGTTGATGTAGACAGCCTAATTGTAGAAGATTCCGAATTGTCCATTGTAACTGAAAAAGACCCGGAAGGATTAGAAGTTGTTCGTCACTCGTGTGCACATTTGTTGGCCCAGGCAGTAAAAGAATTGTTTCCTGAGGCTCAAGTGACGATTGGTCCTGTTATTGAAGATGGATTTTATTATGATTTTTCTTATCAGCGTCCTTTTACGCCTGAAGATCTTGATGCAATTGAAAAACGTATGCTTGAGATCAGTAAACGTGATCTTAAAATACGAAGAAAAATACTAGAGCGTACAGAAGCGATTAATTTTTTTAAAAAACAGGGTGAACACTATAAGGCACAAATCATTGAAGCCATACCGAGTGCTGAAGCTTTATCGCTTTACTCTCAAGGTGATTTTACGGATCTTTGTCGAGGACCTCACGTACCCAGTACTGCAAAGTTGAAAGTTTTCAAATTGATGAAAGTAGCTGGAGCATATTGGCGCGGCGACTCAAAAAACGAAATGTTGCAGCGCATTTATGGTACAGCCTGGACTAATAAGGAAGATCAAAAAAATTACTTGCATCGATTAGAAGAAGCAGATAAGCGTGATCACCGAAAAATCGGTAAACAACTAGGTTTATTTCATACCCAAGAAGAAGCTCCAGGTATGGTGTTTTGGCATCCAAAAGGCTGGTTGTTATGGCAACAAGTTGAGCAGTACATGCGAGATTTATTAGATAAAAACAATTACCAAGAAGTACGTACTCCGCAAGTGCTGGATAAAAATCTTTGGGTTCGTTCTGGGCATTGGGAAAACTTCAGGGAAAATATGTTTACAACCCATTCAGATGAACGAGAATTTGCAATTAAGCCAATGAATTGTCCAGGTCATGTACAAATTTTTAATCAAGGCTTGCGAAGTTATCGTGAATTACCCATTCGGTTAGCAGAATTTGGCTCCTGTCATCGTAATGAAGCATCAGGTGCATTGCATGGTATTATGCGCGTTCGAGCTTTCACCCAGGATGATGCACATATTTTTTGTACCGAAGCGCAGATACAAGGTGAAGTTGTTAAATTTATTGATTTACTTAAAATTGTTTATACCGACTTTGGCTTTAATGAGTTATTGGTAAAACTATCAACCCGTCCCTTGATGCGAGTGGGTTCAGATGAACAATGGGACAAATCGGAAGAGGCACTTAAAGCTGCTTTGGGTGAGGCAAAATTAGAATGGGAGTTGCAGCCTGGAGAGGGAGCATTTTATGGCCCTAAAATTGAATTTTCGTTAAAAGATTCTATTGGCCGGGTATGGCAATGCGGTACTTTGCAATTAGATTTTTCGATGCCAAATCGTTTAGGTGCCGAATATGTGGCGGAGGATAACACACGTAAAGTTCCTGTAATGTTGCATAGAGCTATTCTAGGATCCTTGGAAAGATTTATTGGTATTCTGATAGAAAACTATACCGGTGCTTTCCCTCTGTGGTTGGCGCCTGAACAAGTTGTGGTAATGAATATATCCCGAGGGCAGAATGATTATGCGCAGTCAGTGCATAATCAATTAAAGCAGAATGGGATCAGAGCCAGTTTGGACTTGAGAAATGAAAAAATAACCTATAAAATCCGCGAGCACAGTTTGCAAAAGCTTCCTTATCAAGTAATTGTCGGTGATGAAGAGATGAATACTGATAAAATATCCGTTCGTAACAGAGTGGGTGTAGATTTTGGTCAAATGACCGTGCAAGATTTTGTGAATACATTAAAGGATGAGGTAGCTACAAAGAAATGATAGTTTTTTTAATTTGATAGGAGAAATGCCATAGTTCAGGAAAAAGCAGCGCGCATTAATCATGAGATAGATGTGCCGGAAGTACGTTTAATTGGTGCGAATGGGGAACAAATTGGAATTGTTAAACTAACTGAAGCAATTGGGCTGGCTGATGAAGCTGGTGTTGATCTGGTAGAAATTGCACCGACGGCTCAGCCCCCTGTGTGTCGCTTAATGGATTATGGTAAGTTTCGATATCAGGAAAGCAAGAAAAAACATGATGCGAAACAGAAACAAAAACAAGTACAAATTAAAGAAATCAAATTCAGACCGAATACTGATGAAGGAGATTATAATATTAAACTGAGGAACGTAACCAGCTTCCTTAATGAAGGTGACAAGGTTAAGGTAACATTACGTTTTCGAGGTCGAGAGATGGCGCATCAGGAATTTGGTATGCGCTTATTAGAGCGAGTAAGAACCGATCTAGAGCCCTTTGCGGTAGTAGAACAATTTCCAAAAATGGAAGGGCGTCAAATGGTGATGGTATTGTCACCTAAACGGAAGGATGGGAAGCCCGAACGAACATCACCACCTAAAGCGACTTTGAGTGGTTCTAGTTTGACAACCTAATGGTTGATATTAAATAGTTTTTAAGAAAATAGTGACTACTGGGTTTTAAAAATTTTCTAATCTAATCTAATCTAATCTAGAAATACCTAGTTTCATATAAAAGGGAGCTCATATGCCGAAAATGAAAACCAAAAGTGGCGCTGCCAAGCGCTTTAAATTTCGTCCGGGTGGAAGTATTAAACGCCCACAGGCTTTTAAACGCCATATTTTGACTAAAAAAACAACTAAAAACAAACGGCAGTTGCGTGGTATTGTTGGCGTACACGCGACCAATGCTGATTCTATTCGCGCCATGATGCCATACGCATAATCAGGAGAGTTCATTATGCCAAGAGTTAAACGTGGTGTTACAGCACACGCGCGCCATAAGAAGATATTAAAACTTGCTAAGGGATATCGTGGACGTCGTAAAAATGTCTACCGGATAGCTAAAGAAGCTGTCATGAAGGCAGGTCAATATGCGTATAGAGATCGTCGTCAACGTAAAAGACAGTTCCGTACATTGTGGATCGCAAGGATCAATGCAGCTGCACGAGAATTTGGTCTGTCGTATAGTGTATTTATGAATGGGTTGAAAAAAGCAAGTATCGACATTGATCGTAAGGTATTAGCAGATCTCGCAGTATTCGATAAAAGCGCTTTTGAGAAAATTGTAGCGCAAGCGAAAACCAGTCTTGCAGCCTAATTAAATATTGAATCATATCAGGAGGTCGGGATAAATACCTTGGCCTCCTTTTTTATTGCTGCATTAATTTTCGCTTAAATTGCTTGTTGATATTAGTAATCTACAGATATGGAAAATCTAGAAACAATCGTTAGTGAAGCTACACAGTTATTGGATAGCACTGAAGATTCTGTTGAATTGGAAAATATCAAAGTACATTATCTAGGTAAGAATGGTGTATTGACAGGGCTTCTTAAACAGCTCGGTAAAATTCCAGCTGAACAACGCCCACTCGTAGGTAGTAAAATAAACCAAGCAAAAAATCAATTAGAAGAAGCACTCAGATGTCGTCGTGAGGTTATTCACGCCAAACAATTAGTAACTAAGCTCAATGAAGAAGCCTTGGATGTAACTTTGCCGGGCAGAGGAATGCGTAACGGTGGCTTGCACCCTGTGACTCAAACTCTGCAAAGAATAGAAAAATTATTCCATTCAATCGGGTTTGATGTTGCTTCTGGGCCAGAAATTGAAACGGATTTCTATAATTTTACTGCATTGAATATCCCTGAAAATCATCCTGCACGTGCAATGCATGACACATTCTATATCGATAATGGTAGTTTATTACGAACACACACTTCACCCGTGCAAATTCATTATATGCAGAATCATCAACCTCCAATGAAAGTCATTGCCCCTGGTCGGGTATATCGTTGTGATTCGGATGTAACCCATACGCCAATGTTTCATCAAGTCGAAGGATTATGGGTTGACGAGGATGTTAATTTTGCTGCGCTGAAGAGCGTATTAGCCGATTTTATGGCGCATTTCTTCGAACATGATAATTTATCGGTAAGATTTAGACCTTCTTTTTTCCCCTTTACAGAACCTTCAGCCGAAATGGATATTGCTTGCGTCATGTGTAATGGAAAAGGTTGTCGCGTTTGTAGTTACACTGGTTGGTTGGAAGTTCTAGGGTGTGGCATGGTGCATCCAAACGTGCTTAAGCATGTTTCAATTGATAGCGAACGATATGTGGGATTCGCTTTTGGTATGGGCGTTGAACGTTTAACCATGTTGCGTTACGGTGTCAGTGATCTGAGGTTGTTTTTTGAAAACGATTTACGTTTCTTAAAACAATTTAATTAAGGTTATTTTTGCTTTGGTATTCCAGTACAAATAGGTTGGTATGAAATTTTCGGAAAAATGGCTACGCACATTTGTTAATCCATCGTTGTCTAGTGAGCAACTGGCACATGCATTAACTATGGCGGGCATCGAGGTGGAAAGTGTAGAATCTGTTGCTGCTACTTTTGATAAGGTGGTAGTGGCGGAAGTGTGTTCAGTAGAAAACCACCCGAGTGCCGACCGTTTGAAGATTTGCCAAGTTAAAGTTGATCAGCAGGCTGATTTATTGCAGATTGTTTGCGGGGCACCTAATGTTAGTGCAGGAATGAAAGTTCCTTGTGCATTGATAGGGGCTAACTTGCCTGGAATACAAATCAAATCAGCGAAATTACGTGGTATTGATTCAGCAGGTATGTTGTGTTCTGCGAAGGAACTGGGTCTAGCTGAAGTAGCCAATGGTTTACTGGTATTGCCAGAAGATGCTCCGGTAGGCAAAGATTTTCGTGACTATTTTTCACTTGATGATCGTATTTTTACCTTGAGCTTAACGCCGAATCGTGCGGATTGTCTGAGTGTGCTGGGGGTAGCACGTGAAGTAGCTGCGATTACCGCAAGCGAATTAATACCATTGGCCTCGTCCGAGGTATTGGTTAATATCCAAGATGTTTTAGATGTGCATGTCATGACTCCTGAGGCATGTCCACTGTATTGTGGTCGAGTAATCAAGGGAATAGATATTAGTGCGAAGATTCCTTTGTGGATGACACAGCGTTTGGAACGAAGTGGCATTCGGTCAATTAATCTAATAGTCGATATTACCAATTATATTTTATTAGAAACAGGTCAACCACTGCACGCATTTGACTTGAATAAAATAGAAGGTTCGATACACGTGCGCTATGCGAAGTCGAATGAAAAAATAACATTACTCAACGATAATATCGTTGATCTCACGTCCGATATGCTCATCATTGCAGATGACGATAATCCGCTTGCTCTGGCGGGCATTATGGGAGGACTAGATAGTGGCGTAACAGATGGAACAATTGATATTTTTTTGGAAAGTGCATTTTTTACACCATCGGCCATTAGTGGTAAATCGTTTCAATTAGGTTTTGTTTCGGATTCTGCTTATCGCTTTGAACGCGGTGTCGATTTTGCTGCAACGCGCCATTTTATTGATCGTGCATCATATCTCATTCAAATTATTTGCGGAGGGCAAGCAGGACCTGTTGTTGAAAGGCGCTATCAACTCCCTATCAGATCTTCAATCAAGGTACGAAGAGCTCGTGTCCAACGCATATTAGGGATCGAATTCGATATACAGCAAATGAAGACTTATTTTCAGCGATTGGGATTCGAATTCTTGGAGGTAGACGGTAATTTTACTGTGACGCCACCCAGTTATCGTTTTGATTTAGCAATCGAAGAGGATTTAGTCGAAGAATTGGCACGGATCTATGGTTATGATCGGATTCCAGCGCATTACCCACGTGCTCGTATGGCAATGTTGCCGACGACGGAGAATGTTCGTTCTGTCGAACAGATTAAACAATCACTAGTAAATCGTGATTATCAGGAAGTTATTAATTATGCTTTTGTTGATGCAAATTGGGAATTGGATTTTGCAGGCAATCACACACCAATCAAGCTAGTAAACCCAATTGCAAGCCAGATGAGTGTAATGCGAAGTACATTGCTCGGTGGACTTATCGCTAATTTGCAATTTAATTTGAACCGTAAACAATCGCGAGTAAGGATATTTGAAGTTGGGCGTTGTTTCATCAGATCTCCTGGAATTGACTGTGCACAAACAGAGAAACTAGCAGGACTGGTTTACGGTGATATTGCTCCCGAACAATGGGGTATGCCTGCTAGGAGTGCTGATTTCTATGACATTAAGGACGATATTGAAAGTTTGTGTGGCAATTCAACGATACTTTTTGAGAAATTTTCACATCCTGCTTTACACCCAGGTAAATCAGCACAAATAATTATTGCAGGTAATCCTGTCGGTTGGTTGGGCGAGTTGCATCCCAAATGGCAAAAAAAAATCGATTTGCAGAAAAATACCGTGTTGTTCGAAATTGACTTGGAGTATTTGCTTCCTCAAGCAATTCATGTAACCAAGGAAATATCTAAATTTCCTCCCGTACAACGCGATATTGCCATCATTGTGGATAACAATATCAACGTACAGACATTGCTGTCCTGCATGAATGCGGAAAAATCTCCTACAGTAATCGATATTGCTTTATTTGATATTTATCGCGGTAAAGGTATGGAAAATAACAAAAAAAGTCTTGCATTCCGGATATTGTTACAAGATACTGAGAAAACATTGACTGATATAGAAGTGGATTCTGAAGTATTAAAATTGATAAAAATACTAGAAGATCAATTCTGTGCAACGTTACGTAATAGATAAAAAAAGTGTTGTTTCGATCATGGCAGTATTTCATGTGAATCGGGCTATTAACACAAAGCTTATAACAATTAATAGCGAAATGGAGCAAAAAATATGGCATTAACCAAAGCTGAATTGGCAGATTTATTATTTGAAAATGTAGGATTGAACAAGCGCGAAGCAAAAGATATGGTGGAGTTCTTTTATGAAGAAGTACGAATTGCATTGCAGAATAATGAGAGTGTTAAACTGTCAGGATTCGGTAATTTCCAATTACGAGAAAAACCTCAACGGCCGGGTAGAAACCCTAAAACAGGAGAGGAGATTCCCATCACAGCGCGTCGTGTCGTAACATTTCATGCCAGTCAAAAACTAAAGACTTTGGTTGAAAAAAATTACCATGGAAAACAAAAAACTAAATAATATTTTACTTCCTATTCCAGCCAAACGGTATTTCACGATTGGAGAGGTTGGCACATTGTGTGATGTTAAACCTCATGTATTGCGGTATTGGGAGCAAGAATTTGCACAATTGAAATTGGTTAAGCGTCGAGGCAATCGACGTTACTATCAACATCAAGAGGTGCTGTTAATACGTCGAATTCGAGAGCTTCTCTACGAACAAGGGTTTACTATCAATGGAGCGCGCAGTCGATTGATCAATACCGACACAAAATCAAAGAATTCATCTTCGATACCAGTATCGACAGTCAATAATCTTTCTGTGTCTACAATGGACTTAAATTATATTCAACATGAGATTAGAAGTGTCATGTCTATTCTCTCCTCATAGAATTCTCACACTTACGATCAATTCTTTAAAGTAAGTTTTTTAGTTTGCTATAATTTTCTGTTCGGGGCGTAGCGCAGCCTGGTAGCGTACTTGCATGGGGTGCAAGTGGTCGGAGGTTCAAATCCTCTCGCCCCGACCAACTTTTGAATGGCCAGATATCTCAGCGATGATAGAAATTTAATAAATAGCGAAATAGAAAATTCTTTTAATCTCTTTTAAATCAATAATATGCGAATATTGCTGAGTAATGATGATGGATATTTTGCGCCCGGTCTCGTTTGTCTTGCGGAACATCTTGCCAAAATTGCAGAAGTTATTGTAGTAGCACCTGAACGAGATCGTAGCGGCTCAAGTAACTCTTTGACGTTAGATCGCCCATTGAATCTCCATAAATCGCATACAGGCTTTTATTTTGTGAATGGAACACCAACTGATTGTGTACATTTAGCAGTAACAGGAATGCTTGATATCATGCCAGATATGATCGTATCAGGGATCAATGATGGCGCTAACATGGGTGACGATACCATCTATTCCGGAACCGTTGCCGCTGCTACGGAAGGATTTCTACTTGGAATCCCTTCATTGGCAATCTCATTAGTAGATGCATCCGATGGCAATTTTACAACAGCCGCTCGCGTTGCAGTGGATATGGTTACACGTTTTAGCAGAAATAATATTGCTGGTTCGGTATTATTAAACATCAATGTCCCCAATGTTGATTATGATCAAATTAAAGGTACTGAAGTGACACGTTTAGGTCGTCGTCACAAAGCGGAACCTGTCATTAAAACGAAAAGCCCACGTGGGGAATCTGTTTATTGGGTCGGTGCAGCGGGGCCTGTTCAAGATGCTGGGAAGGGGACAGATTTTTATGCGATCGAAAATAAAATGGTTTCTGTAACGCCATTACAAATTGATCTTACCCGTTATGATCAATTAGATCGGGTCAATACTTGGTTAAATAACGAGATATAATAGTTAATAGATTTCAGCAAGTTAAAAATTCTTATAGGTGCTCATTGGTGAGTGTTCGTCATTCTGGGATTGGTATGACGTCGCAACGTACGCGGTTGCGAATGGTCGAGCGGTTACGTACACAAGGCATTGCTGATGAAGTCATTTTGTCAGTTATAGGTTCCATACCTCGGCATATATTTGTGGAAGAAGCTTTGGCAAGTAGGGCTTACGAGGATGTTTCACTTCCGATCAATTATGGACAAACAATATCGAATCCTTGGACCGTGGCGCGCATGAGTGAATTACTCCGTGCCAATGAACAATTAGGAAAAGTACTTGAAGTCGGTACCGGTTGTGGTTATCAAACAGCAATACTGGCGCACATAGCTGAGAAAGTCTACTCGATTGAACGCATAGGCCCCTTGCTGACTAGAACGCGTATACGGTTGCAAGAACTACAGATTAGAAATATTCATTTGAGGCATGCCGATGGTTTGCATGGTTTCGTAGAAGCTGCTCCATTTGATGGTATTATCATGACAGCGGTTGCTACGCATATCCCTTCTTCGTTATTGGAACAGCTGAGTGTGGGAGGACGCATGGTTTTCCCAAAAGGAACACAAAAACAGAATTTATGCGTGATTGAACGTACTAGCGCGGGTTACTCTGAAACAATACTAGAAGAAGTAAATTTTGTACCTTTACTATCAGGCGTAGTTAAAAAGTAATGATACCAAGGATATCTAACATGACAAATAGTTTAGGGTCATTAACAACCAATCAAAAATATCGAGGCGTTACTTTAAAAATATCTCGATGGTTGATCTCCATCAAAAACTATCATCTGCTCTTGTTGTTTGTAGCTGTTTTTTATCTGATTGGATGTAGCACTACACAAAAGCCTGCGCCTGTTGTAGAACGAGAAAGAGTGGGTGTAATTCAAGCCGGAACGAGTAAAACTGGGGATTTAGCAGATCAATACTACATCGTGCAAAAAGGCGATACTCTGCATAGTATCGGTATGACACATGGTATCGATGTGCAAAAATTAGCAGAATGGAACAGTATTTCCGATCCTCGTTTGCTTAGGATTGGCCAAAGACTTAGTTTGTATATTCCAAAAGCTGATTCTCAACCTACGTTATACGCTTTGACTGATCAACCTGTTCAGAGCATGCCGGAATCAGTGTCCCCGCCCAACATAGCTATGTCGCCAGAAAACACTGCTAGTGATACAAGCGTCACTGTCCATCACGGCAATATAAAAAGAGCGCCCAAGGCGATGAAATTGCCTTATTCAGAGCAAAATATGGCGCAGTTAAAACGACCGGATGCACAAATCGCGGCAATGATACCCATTGCTGCTACATCTGGCGCCACAGTGTCATCCAATACACCAGGGCTAACTACACCTCCGGTTGAGAAAAATACCCGAATTGTGGCGGCGCCTCCCTTAGATGCTCAAAAGAATGAAAGAAACACTCATAATTTGTCTACCGACTGGATTTGGCCAGCCAATGGAAAGATCCTTTCGACTTTCTCAAAAAATTCTAAAGGTGTAAAAATTTCTGGACAATCTGGAGAGGCTGTTCTAGCTTCGGCATCAGGCGCAGTGGTTTATAGTGGTAATGGTTTGCGGGGTTATGGAAACTTAATCATTATTAAACATAACGATACCTATCTTAGTGCTTATGCGCATAACAGTAAAATATTGGTGAAAGAGGGCGATTCGGTAACTAAAGGGCAGAAAATTGCCGAAATGGGGAATACGGATTCAGATACAGTACAATTACATTTTGAAATTCGCAAAAATGGTAAGCCTGTTGACCCACTAATATATTTACCGAATCCATCCTAACGATGCCAGTATTGACATACAACATAAATTTAATTTTTACCTCCCTCATCTATAGAAGTAACATCATTACTTCTTGGATTTCACATATTTTACGATGTCAGCTTTAGAAGAATCTTATGCGGCTATAGACCTAGGTTCAAATAGTTTTCATATGGTGGTCGCTAATTTCGTTGATGGCCATTTGCAGGTTATTGACCGTATGAAGGAAATGGTTCGATTAGCTTCTGGATTGAACAGCGAAAAAGATCTATCAGAAGAATCCATACGACAAGGACTCGAATGCTTGCAGCGGTTCGGTCAGCGCATTAAAGAAATTCCAACAACTAACGTACGTGCGGTTGGAACCAATACCTTAAGGCTGGCACGTAATAAAGAAGTATTTTTATCGCAAGCATATGAAGCTTTAGGGCATCCCATTGAAATTATTGCTGGACGCGAAGAAGCAAGGCTCATTTATTCAGGTGTCGCGCACAGTACATATGACGAAACGAATAAACGATTAGTGATCGATATCGGAGGAGGAAGCACTGAGCTTATTATTGGTCGGGGCTATGATACTTTCCAAACTGAGAGTCTACATATGGGATGCGTCAATATGGGGCAACAGTTTTTCGAAGATGGGAAGATCAAATCAAAAAGAATGCGCAAAGCTACTTTGTTTGCAATGCAGGAATTGGAATCGATTAGTAATCTATATAAGAGTGTTGGTTGGGATTATGCATTGGGATCTTCCGGAACAATTTTGGCGATTCGTGACATCGTTCAGTCCCAGGGTTGGTGCGATTCTGGCATTACTGCTTCAGCGTTAGTGCGCTTGACAGAGCTTTTGATTGCAATTGGTGATAGCGAAGCGCTAAACCTTGAAGGACTATCCGAGCGTAGAAAACCTGTTTTTGCCAGTGGTGCGGCTATTCTGTTGGCAATTTTTGAGGCACTCGGGTTGGAGAAGATGAATGTATCGGATGGAGCATTACGTGAAGGGTTATTGTACGATTTGATTGGCCGAACGCATAACGAAGATATTCGTGACAAAACTATCACGGCTGTTGCTAATCGTTACAATATTGATATACAACAAGCTAATCGGGTTAAAGATACTGCTAAAGCATTGTTTGACCAGGTGCGAGTAAGCTGGCAATTGGATGAAAAGATTGATTCAAAAATTCTAATGTGGGGGGCGATGATTCACGAGATCGGCCTATCTGTAGCGCATTATCAGTATCACAAACATGGGGCCTATTTAACTGCTAACTCGGATTTAGCCGGATTTTCTCAGCAAGATCAAAAAAAACTCGCCATGCTTGTTCGAGGTCATCGACGTAAATTTCCAACCGAAGAATTTCAATCAATTATCGCATCAACCAAAGCATCATTGATGAAACTTTGCGTGTTATTGCGACTTGCAGTTGTGTTACATCGTGGAAGAACGGCTCTTGATCTCTCAAAGATCACAGTTAATGCTAATAAAGATAGCATTGATTTAATATTTCCTGGCAACTGGCTGGAACAGCATCCGCTCACCTTATTGGACTTAAATACCGAACAAAACTACTTGCAAGCTACTGATATTAGATTATCAGTTCATTGAGTTATTTGCCTCATAAGTAAATTTTATTCTGAAAAGATATCCAAACTTATGCAGTCGCACCTGAAGATCCCCTCTAGGAATCTCATGAGTATTGATATCATAGCCATTCTTCAGTTGATTTTATTCTTGACGGGGTTTAGTCCAATAGCAGCAATAATCATCCCAAGGATTGCTAGCCCCGCTAGAATCGGAAACATACCCAGATAGCTTCCCGTGATATCTTTAATATTGCTGGATATCAGTGTTCCTAGGATGGCTCCAGCACCGAATGCAGTGAATACCACCCCATAATTCTGTGCATAATGTTTCTTTCCAAAGAATATTCCGGTCGATGTGGGTGCTATTGCAAGCCATCCTCCCAAACACATCCATAACATGCAGAATGTAAATAAGTACAGTATCGTATTTCCCTGCTCAAAAAAAGACACTAGTAGAGATACACCCAATATGATGGCAAATGAGATAATGGCAGTATACTGCGGGCCCAGTTTATCGGTCATGGCTCCAAATAGTGGCCGCCCCAGGCCATTAAATATCGCAAATAAGGAAACAGCGAGCGCTGCCATGGTTGTATTCAGCTTAGCTATTTCTATTCCAACAGGGAACGCTATTCCAACAGCCATTAATCCAGACAGACAACCGATCGTGTAAGTAGCCCATAGCGCATAGAAATGACGGGTCTTTAGCATTTCTTGCCTGTTGAGATCTGAAGTTGAGGCGACAATCGTTGCAATTCCTACAGTCAATTTTGTTCTTGCTGATATCCATCCGGCTGGTGGAAAACTCAATAACTGTGCTAAGAGCAGGATTACAATCCCCAATGCGATCCCTAAGTAAAGAAACGTTTGAAGTATTCCAATACCCGGATGATCGATCATTATTTTCATGAGCGGAGCCATTACCAATGCAGATACGCCAAAGCCCATGACCGTTAGACCAATCGCTAAACCGCTTTTTTGTGGGAACCATTTTGCAATGACTGCAATTGGGCAACCGTAGACGATGCCGACTCCAGCACCGCCGATGACTCCATATAAAAGGGTTAGGATGGTGATATTTGGAGAAAAGCTTGCAGCAATCCACCCTGTTCCAACCAGCAAGCCACCTAGCATCGTGGTTTTTCTGGGCCCCCATTTTGCCATCAGGTTTCCTGCCAGCGGCATCGTAATCGCGAATACTGCCAGGAAAACCATAAATGGATAACCGCTTTGACTCGAAGTGATTTCCCACAATGATTCCAAAGGTTTTCTGAAAATACTGAATGCGTAAATAGACCCAAGGCAAACATTGATCAATAGCCCAATGATGACTAGTAACCACCTGCCTTTTTCTGCCGCTACACCAAATAGTTTTAAGTTCTGTTCAGCCATTCCATTTTTTCCATCATTTCGGTTCTCATTTGATATTTTTTCTTGCCATGGTGGGCGTTATTAAAAAAGGAGTTCGTGCGGTTAAGCCGCAGTTAGATTAACATAGTATCGCGGCGCAATATCAAGACTGAGGCAGCACTGTCATTGCAATTCGTTAAAGTGTCGCACATAGTCTAGGAGAAATCGGAGAGTACTATCAATGGTACGCAACGACAGTTAAGATTATTCTTTAACCGCATCGCGAAAATCTCGGGGGCAAGCCCCCCGAGCTGGATAGTCTACAATGGCGATAGGCCATTGTAGACTATCCAGCTTA
>ERZ1292625.2923-Hain-H41-01um-R1-2923-length-14722-cov-5_pt1 | contig 14722 bp, 19 predicted proteins | sample MGYA00564400_ERZ1292625 | MGnify/ENA primary metagenome ERZ1292625 (study PRJEB36523, sample SAMEA6512639) | groundwater metagenome | collected 2019-01-08 | study: AquaDiva: Metagenomics assemblies of 32 groundwater samples | reverse complement strand
AAGTTTTACTTACAATGAACCGCCCGGCATTGAATTCCTTAGGGCAGAGCGGAATTTTGAAGACGGCCTCGATTCATTTATGGAAATTGTCCGGTCCTCGGTCGATATGCTTATGAATCTCAGGGGGGGCGAACTATCCAAATCCGACGATATTATTGTTAATAATGTTTTCGAAACCTATCATTTCACATTGAACGAAGTTAGGGAGCAACTGCCAAAGCTTTTGGCCATTTTGGAAAAAGAAAGTAAGAAACTGTAATGGTTAATCAAAATAAAACTTGTGTTGTAATTATTCTGGATAAGTCCGGTTCTATGCTGGGGCTTTCTTCAGAAACCATATCTGGATACAATAATTTGTTGGACGAGCAACAGAAGTTGCCAGGTGAATGTACTTGGACCTGCGTATTGTTTGACGATACTCATAGGACCGTAGACCAAAATGTCTCAGTTGCAGAAGCAACGAAGCTTTCGTTAGCTAATTACAAGCCTTCTGGTTATACAGCACTTTACGATGCTATCGGTGATACCGTAGTTGATGTTGGGGCAAGCCTGGCCGCAATGAAAGAAAAAGATAGGCCGGGTAAGGTTGTTTTTGTGGTAATGACTGATGGTGAGGAAAACCGGAGCCGCGAGTACAGCGGTAAACGTATTCAGGACATGATTAAGCACCAGAGGGAAAAGTACAATTGGGAATTCGTGTTTATGGGTTGTAACGAAGCTGCTATTAAAGATGCCCAGCAAAACTTGAGTTTTGGGCATTCTGCTTCGTATACGCCATCGGCTCTTGGAACTAAACGATTGTATAATGTCGTAAGCCAAGGGTTGCTGTCTACTAGATCAGGCAAGGGATGGAATTCGAACGACGGTGGCTAATTGAAAATAAATAGCCGTAGAAAAGGAAAAGCAGCCGAGCGAGAAGTTGCCCGGCTGCTTGAAGTTTGGTGGGGTGGGGTAGAACCTGGAATTAAGTTCAGATCCACCCCACTTTCGGGGGGGTTCTCTACGCCAGATGTCAGGGGTGCGTTTGAAATGGCCGGCGATCTTATGACAACAGCAGAATCGTTTCCGTATTGTGTTGAGGTCAAGCATCGCCAGAATTGGTCAGAAAAAACTTTCGTTGCTGGTAAAAAGAGCCCCCTCTGGAGCTGGTGGAAACAGGCCCAGAAATCGGCCTTGGAAGAAAATAAGATTCCTTTGCTTATTTTTCGTAAAAACCGGATGGAGTGGCGAGTTATAATACCAGAAGAGACAATGAGTAGACTTTCTGTATGTGAGCCTTGTCACGTTTGGCCAGAATTCAAGTTTGATGTTGGCCTGCACCCAGTATGTTACTGGGCCAAAGACTTTTTGAAATGACAAATGGAAATCGAAACATTTGAAGATACTGCGGCCTGGGTCGAAGCCGATGTTTTACCAGCAATTGTTGAGAATTACATTCGTTCCTGTTCCCCTGTCATTATCGCTTTAACTACAATAGACTCGGCCGGCCAGGTTTTGCCAGTTGTAGTACCAAGGGCAATAGAATTTGACGACTCGGCCTTGGAGACTAAGGAAGATCAGGAAGCGGCGGCCGAGATGGTTAGAGAATGCCTTAAAGAGCTGGCCGCGACTGGTGTTTTAACAATAGTATTTGCCCCTAACCAATATCACGACGACCGGGTTATCGTTTCTCTTGAACACAAAGGTGGCCGGGTTAATTGGATTGCAACTGGAGAAGACGAGACAATCGATCATTTTGAACGGGCCGATGGATACGATTGGGAATCCGAGTTTGGGTTTTCTGATATGTTATCGCCAACTTATGTGAATTAAGGATAATTATGAGTGCAACTGGCCGATCTGATGTAAGATTACCGAATGACACATACAATACTCCTCAAGAGTTATGTGATGCAATCGTAAACAAATTGAAGGCCGATCAGTTTTTGTCAACCCTTGATTCGGAAACTGGTATTATTTTAGAACCATCGGCCGGGTCTGGAAATTTTATTAGTTCTCTAAAGAAATTTGCACCAGAATGGACTGTCCACGCCTTGGATATTGAAGTTGGGCACTGTCTCAAAGAAGTTTGTTCGTATGACATTCCGTATATGGAACGGGATTTCTTGGAGTTTGGAGGATGTAAATATAATGGAATTATTGGAAATCCTCCATATTCATTGGCCGAGGCACATATCAGGCACGGCCTAGGGCTCCTTCGGCCAGGTGGATTCCTCGCCTTCCTTCTCAGACTGAATTTTTTGGAATCTAAAAAAAGAATCCAGTTTTGGAGCGAGTTTCCAGCAACCAAGATTTATCCACTAGCAGAACGGCCTAGTTTTGTTAGTGGCGGCACTGACGCCTGCGCGTACGGTGTATTCGTCTGGACTCGTGGATATAAAGGGCAAACAGAACTAGAGGTAATGTCATGGAAATGAAAACATCAATTGGTGAATTGCAAGTACGGGCCTATAATAATTCAAAGAATAAGGGGTTCCACGACGAGCCGAGATCATTTGGCGATCTAATTGCTTTGATTCATAGTGAATTAAGCGAGGCGTTGGAAGAATTCAGGGACGGTCGCCATCCTAACTTGGATTATCAAGTTGGTGCGAAACCCGCGGGAATTCCGTCAGAGATGGCCGACGTGGTTATTCGTGTGATGGACTTGTGTGGTAGATACGGAATCGATCTTGAAAACGCAATTCTAACCAAGATGGAATACAACGAGACTCGACCGTATCGGCACGGAGGAAAAACTCTATGATAATCATAGGAATTTCTGGGTTTGCAAAAACAGGGAAGGATACGGCGGCCGGATACCTAGTCAGAGACATGGGGTTTACTAGAGTTGCACTGGCCGACGAGATCAAAAGAGCGGCCCAGAAATGGTTCGGGTTTTCGTATTACGATCTTTGGGGCGAGTCTGAGAACCGCGAAAAGATCGTCAATGGTGTCTCGGTCCGAAAAGCTTGCCAATTCATTGGCACAGAAGTTGCTAGGACATTGGATCCAAATGTCTGGGTTAATTGCATTTCTGATGTCTGTGCCCGACTAATGATCGGGATGCCATCGAATTCTGGCCTGCGTTACGAGTATTTGCCCGATCGTGGCCTGTTTGTCAAAGAAGGCTGGGCCAGACCCCCGGCCGGTATTGTAATCAGTGACATTAGGTACAAGAACGAGATCGAAGCAATTCGGTCTTGGAGTGGTATGTTAATCAGGATCAAACGAAATCAAACAATCGAGGGTGACGCATCGCAGCACAAGAGCGAAACCGAAATGACTGAGATTCCAGATTCAGAATTCGATTATGTTATCGAAAACGATAAAACCGTAGACGACCTAGGCCAAACTATAGTAAAGATTGTGACAGGATATGTAAATGATGCGCAAACCTAGAATTTTATTGGATGTTGACGAAGTTGTTTGTGATTTCGTAGGCTATTACTTGAAATTGGCCGAGAAACTGACAAACCGTAAATATAACAAATCTCAGGTGACCCAGTGGTCGATTAATGATGCACTGGATTTGCCACAGTGGGCCCGTAGAGAGATTCAATACGATTTGTCCGAACCGTTTACTGCTCTCAAGTTGCAGTTGCTCCCAGGCGCTAAAGAAGCGTACCGGGAACTTTCTCAATTGGCCGATGTCCATTTTGCGACGGTTCCATACCATAGCAGCAAGACATGGGGCAGCGACCGTGTAGAATGGCTCAAGCTCCATTTTGGTGAGAACGTCAAGTGGCACCTAACCGAAAACAAATACGCGCTCCAGGCCGATGTCATGGTTGATGACAAGGCCGAGTTGGTTGATGACTGGGCCACTGAGAACCCAGGCCTTCCAATTATTTGGGATTGTCCCTGGAATTCTAATTACAAAAATGATAGAGTTTTGAGGCTTGATAACTGGACCGATATTATTTCGGTAATTGAAAAGGAACTTGAGGCCAAAAAGTAGCGATGGTAGATTCAAAAATAAATAAGTACCTGGAAAAGAGGGCCATCGTGATTAAGGCCCGGGCCAAATTGGAAAAAGAGGCCGCGGCCGAAGGTTTGGCCAATCTGGCCTTACGAATGAAATTCCGTAGACCGGGTACTTGTTTTGAACAATCCAAGATGCATACTAATGATGAGTATTGGAATTAGGCCATGAAATTCAAGATCACACGCTTCCTTGCTGTTTGTTTCATTCTTATAATGGGAGCGTGTGCTGCATGCTCCAGTGCTCAGTTGCCTGCCTATCACCCGGCAGAAAACTATGCAATTGACCGGGCAGTACGGTCTACAATCGTACTGAATGACTTGACCGGAGACTGGATTTGTGGCGGAACCCAAATTTCGCCTAAGCAAATTGTGACTGCTTATCACTGTGCAGTCGCGGCGGTTCTAACCGAAGAAGAACAAATCGAAGCTACGATCGAAGATGGCCAAATCGTTGTCCGAGACATAGACCCGGCGGAAGTAGATCCTAGTAGAATTGTAATGAAATCGGTGACTTATACAACATTTGCTCAAAACGCTAGCAAAGGTACTAAAAAACCACACAAAGGTTGGTTCATTGCGGCAGATCCCAAACACGATGTTGCCCTAATCGAAACCGAAACTGTAGAAGATACGTATACGCCGCTATCTAGTAGCGATTTGAGGCATGGCCAAAAAGTTTTTGCCATTGGCCATCCAATTGGCCTGAAATATTCATATTCGGCCGGGGTTGTGGCAATGCCATGCCGAGAACGATATGATGTTTGCTGGCATCAAATCGACATTCATATTCTGCCGGGATCTAGCGGCGGCGGCCTATTCAACGAGGCCGGTGAATTAGTCGGAGCGGCCGCGTTTGGTCTAAGCTCTAGTCGGGGAATCATTTCTGGATATTCGTTCTTCGTATATACTGACGCAATCAGAAAGTTAACCAATTTTTGAAACAAAATAATTTTGGCCGGTGTCTGTAAGATATGCACCTAATTAAATTTTTAGTAAACATTTTTTTCCTTCCTTTAAGACTTGTCAAAATTAGTATTTGGCAAGTCTTTGTTTTTGCAGCAATTTTTGGAGTTGCCGGATTTGTGTTTGGGGCAAATTACGTAATTAAGACAAATATTATGGTTTGCCAGTAGATTTTACCACCCGGGTGACAAACTACAAATGTCGTCCATACTTAATGGATGACGAATGCCGAACGTATTGTCACTGCTGCTCATACCGCTTTGGACGCTGGCCCGTTGGGGAACACTAAGCGGCCGGCCGATTATCGGGCCCTAATTTCTTGTGGTTTCAAACCGGCCTTAAATCCACCGTTTGAATCCGCCGATATCGGAACAATTAAGACGAGCTGTGCCGTCTTTGGCCGCGGCATCCTACACGCCGCTGGCAGAAAAGCTACAAAGCCTGGAACTGTTGGCCAGGGTATTATGGGTGGCTGGCTAGAACGCCTTACAATGTGGCACCCGGCCTGGGAATGGGCCACTGATGATAGTGGCAAGCGGAAGCAACCTCCGGCCGGTGCTCTCTTTTACAGAGATTATTCTAGAACCCCTGGCAAGCTAGGCCATGTCGGGTTTTTGCTTTTTGAAACGACCCCTGGAATGTGGGTCACGGCCGAGGGTGGTGGCGGGGACGGGACCGAGTGTAAGTTATCCAATGGCCCTAAAGACTTCTTCGCCAAAGACATTCTGAATCGTATTCCAATTGGTTGGTGGAGGCCTGAACTATTGGATGGGTTCTCGCCCGAGAAATCTTCTCCAACTGGCTCGCCAGTGCCAGTAGAACCCCCGGCCGAATATCGAATGGTCCGGCTAGGTGATAAAGACACTGGCCAGGACGGGCCAGTGCGGGCCTGGCAGTATCGGCTAATGGCCTCGGGTGTCCCAGGAACAGAATTATCGAAATATGGGGCGGACGGTGGATTTGGCCCTGAGACACTTAAAGCGACGCGGGCCCTGATGGCCGCTCGATTGGATGGATCTACAATTACCAAAGAAATTTGGGATTTGGTTGGAGAAGTGTAATGATCTCGTATATTCAAATTTTGGTAATGGTTGTCAGCCTAATTCTGTCGATTGCAGCCTCGGTTATTTTGGCCATGATCTCCTATATGCTTAGAAGGCGAGATAAGGAGATCGATGTACTCGGAAGTGACGTTCGATCGATGAAAGAAACTCAAACTGGACAGGCCGTGACTATGACTCAACTGGCAGTAAGAGTTGAGTCTGTTGAGGAGATCAAAAGTGATATCAAGGAGATCCGGGCCGCACTTGGGCCAATGTCGATTTCCATTGCTAAGATCGAACAGAAGCTCGAAGACGCTTAACTAGCAGTTATCCACAACTTGTGTTATAAGCTTGAGTATGGGAAGTAACACTAAAATTTTGGTATGCCCAGATGTCCATGCTCCCTTCCACGATAGGGATGCATTTAATTTGTTTCTAAAAGTTGCTCGAAAGTGGAAACCCAATGTACTTGTTTTAATTGGTGATTTTGCAGATTGTTATTCGATTAGTGCTCATCGAAAAGACCCAGGCAGACAGGCTAATCTAGTCAACGAATTGGCCTTGGTTAACAAAGAACTAGATAGACTAGAGGCGTTGCGAATTCGCCGAGTTATCTATTGTTGTGGAAACCACGAAAATCGGTTTGAACGATATATAGCGGATCGTGCTCCGGAACTATTTGAAACTGCAAATATGAAAACGCTTTTGAAAATAAAAGAGAGAGGTTGGGAATGGGTTCCATATCAAAGTTGGACCAAGATTGGGAAGCTTGCATTTAGCCATGATATCGGCTATAGTGGAAAAACGTGCGCACAGCAGTCATTGGCCAGTTTTGGTGGAAATATTGTGATAGGGCACTCTCATCGAGGCGCTGTCGTTTATTCTGGGACAGTTGATGGAACAAAGCATGTTGCACTTAATGTTGGCTGGTTGGGCGATAATAAAGAAATTAATTATTTGCATAAGGCCCAGCAACGCGAGTGGCAGCACGGATTCGGGATCGCTCATTTAGATCCCGGTGGAAACGCTTGGTGCTCGTTTATTCCTATCATAAATAAATCGTGTATTGTCGATGGAACTCAAATCAAATTGTGATGTATGCGGGGCGCCGCCCGAGCACAATAGAAACATTGTCCCCGCCTGCAAATCTTGTAATTCGAGCAAACATAATGATTTGATATTCGACTGGCTACCCAGACTTATTAAATAATACGATTTATGGTTAGAATTAGAAAGACTGTTAGAAAACATGGCCGGGTAATCTTATTGATTTCCGGCCTTTTCATTATGGTTTGCCACGTGCTATACCTAATCTATGATTGATATACTCCAGAAAATTATCGACCTCTTAATATCTTGGATCGGATACATTCTTCCATTTGTGATTCTGGGAGACGATCAAGTCGGCCTAATCCGTAGGTTTGGTGTATTCCACCGATATATGAAGCACGGCGTCAATTGGAAAATACCAATTGTCGAAACCCCATTCGCCGAAACCAGTGCGTTGGACTCGACTGTGCTCCGGGAACAGTCCCTAACGACTCTGGACGGTGTTCAGGTCACTCTTAGGGGGGTAATCACCTACCGGGTCATAGAACCGAGAAAATACATTCTCGATTGTGCTACGGCCATAAGTGTTATGAACGATGTAGGGTGTTGTGTGCTGGCTGAATTAATTCCAAATCTCGAAAGCGACGTAGTTCTTCGGGGGACTGAATTCCAGGCCACCCTTTTGAAAAAGGTAAAATTACGGGCCAGGCGATGGGGAGTTGAAATTGATAGTATTGGCCTAATTGACAGAGTGGCTACGCCGACCTTCAGATTGATTACTAGTGCGTCTAGGCGAGACGACGAGTCATCGACCCCTGGGATGATCATCTAATTGTTATAATTAGCCCTGGGTGGCTTTAACACGGTCTTTGAGGTCGCTCAGCATTACCAGGGCAACCTCGGCCTGGTTCGAAAGTAAACGATTAATGATTAACTGCAATTCCTCTTCTAAATTAAGAGGATTTCTTGTAGAGCTTTCGGACAAGTGCAGCCTCGCTTTTAAGGCGCTGGGGAACATTAATTAGAAACACAGGTGGGGTGTCAGTGCGACCGGCCAGATAGTCTACTAGCTCCCCCAATAGTGGGGTTAGGATCCTGATGGCCAGGGTTACTAGAGATGCTTCGGTCATTAGCAAGTTATTTGATAATAATCTGACGGCCAAGGAAGAATTGTAGGATATGGATCTTTTGCACTCATAATCATATTCTTTCTGTCACCCGGGCGACAATTATCCAAGCAACCGCATTGCTTGGTCTAAAGTTTTAATTACCGAATCTGGTACGGTTACCCCGTACGATTTCAAACTTTCAACAACAGCATTCAAATGAGTAACACAACTGGCCAATTCGGCTCGGAACCTAGAAAGTTTGAAATCTTCGGTCCCGTCTAGCATAGACTTGATTTCAAGTAGATTGGTCCGGGCTCTGACCAAATGTTCGATGTCAGCCCCAAATTGGGCAACCTGCTCAATCGTCAATGGTTCTTGAATACTCGAAATGTGGCCAGCTAGGGACGTGTCGAGTATGTCCAGTACCACCACAAGACTATCGTAGACAGCATCGGCTGATGCTTGAACAATTGCCGAAGGATCTTTTGCGCCGAGTAGTCTGCATGCCGGAGTAGTAAGTGAAAGGCATAGGACGAGGGGGAGATATTTACGAAACATTTTCATTTTATTTATCCTTACGCATAGAAGTTAGGAGCCTTATTTAAGGTGGCATAAGTATCGCATTGATAATGACAATCTGCAACAATTAGGAAAATACTATCGAGATTATCTACACCCCCGTTTGTTATTCGTTTTAGATTCAACAAAATAATACCATCGACCTCAAATGTAGTCGAAATCGGAGAAGAAATTTCACTTAGCATATGGCGCCAGGCGGACCCCTGGCCTGCTTCTGTAACCGATGTAATAGATCCCCCACCGGCAATATCAAAATTGGCCTGGTTGTGGCCCTTGGCAAATGTCCAGGTAAATTGCCATTTAACCGTATTTGTATCGGTTCCGTTGCTCGTCCAATGAGCGTGTAAATAAATGTCGGTTCCTGGCTTGTAATCGTGCTGAATATGGTAAACGTACCATAATTGATCGTTAATTGCGAATTTTGGTACATAAAATACACTTGCACCCATTTGAGTCCAGGTAGGAATCGTAGGGCCGGCATTCGGTGGAACGCTTTGGCCGATGATATCTCGCCATCCTACAGTTGTACTGGTCTGAATTACAGATAGAGGCCCCGTAGGTCCGGTTGGCCCCGTAGGTCCGGTTGGCCCAATTGCCGAATATCGAATACGATTTTCGTCATAAATTGCAACTTGGCCTCCCTCTATAAATGGATAAGCTGGGGTTCCTGACCTAGAACTTGCCCAGAGGGCCGGCACTCCAATTACAGCCGTTTGTGCTTTTGGTGTAAACGAAACCGCATTCCCGGTTAATACAAACGAACCGGTCCCCATAACGAGTTTTCGTCTCGCTATCAATCCAACGGCATTCCCGGTTAACCCAAACGAACCCGTTTCAGCCGTTATCGTATACGTTGCCATTACGTAATTTGAACAACACCAATCGCAGGAAAGTCAATCAAAAACGTTTCCGTGTCGTTAAGAGTTATTGCCGAGCCATAATCCCACCATCCAATCAATTCGAACCCAGCCGCAACCGTATTGTAAAGAACAACGTACCGGAACGGGCCAACAGGTCCACCGCCGGCAGTCAACGTCAAATCTCCTAAAATGAGATTGTAGGTTCCGGCCGTTTGCGAAGAAGAAACCGTGGTTATGTTCCTAGACGAACAATTAGCATAACTAATTTCGGTTATTTGTGCTAACTCAAAATATGTATTTAGCGGCGCACTATTAGTAAGTGCAACCGCTAGCTGATTTACACTCAGATCGTGCTTTTTCTCAGCTAGCGCCTCAACAAACGGTTGGAATTTCTGAAATGCTACCACGAATTACTCCTGTGGTGGGGTTGCAGGCCGTGTGGTTTCCTTGCCCACGCGATGAGCGCCCACGGCCATAAGACCCGAGGCCAATGCACCGTATAGGGCTTTAACGACGGCTAGCTTGACTTCCTCTCCACTTTGGAGAGACAGGGCCAGTGTAGTCAGGGCTGCTAAGACAACGGCCGGAAGCCATTGTAGTTTTTCAGGAACGTACTGGTCCCAGGCCGTGTCAGGCATTGCCTTCCTAACCAAAGTGATTAGAATCATAACGCCTAGGCCAACTGCCAATGGATATGATTTCTCATTAACTGCGGCCATTAATTGAAGAACTTGTTCGAGATCCATAATATTTACTCCTGAGAGATCCTACCAAAAATAACCAATTTGATCAACCTTCGAGACTGGCTTTAACACTTTGGCAGTAAGTTTTATAATTTTTTAGAGAAATTGCAATATCTCTCAATAAATACGCAAGCTTGGTGTCGTACTGGGCCATGGCGTTGGCCCAATTGTGCCAGTCCTCTATAGCTTGATTGGTCTGTGAACCAATACCATATTTAATTGCTTCTTCGCGAGTCATAATTACGAAGGTGTTTCTATACGCATGCCGTATAGTAAGAAGTCTTGAGATACACCGGTTCCAGCACAACCACACTGGGCCTGTGCATACATAAAAACTGTATTGGTTGGAATATTGGTTGTGTAATCAGCATCTACTAAAGTAGTACCGGCCGTAAGGTTGAGCAATTGGACATGAATACCAGATCCGTTTGGAGAAGCATACATGCGTAATTCATAGACATTTGTTGCGTTTAGTGTCTCTGAAAGTGGAACTTGAATTGCAATTCCGCCGTCAGCATGAAATACTTGCCATACTGCGTCATTGTCATCGTAACCAACCCCGATTGTATCTGCGGCCACACCAGGATTGGCCGCACAAATATTAGTTGCTAAAGAAGTTAGGCCGATGAAACAACGAGTTGCGGCTGTAGCAGTTGCCATTGAGAACCTGGCCCAGAAATAGAACCCACCTAGGCCGGCTGCATTACCACGCCAGGCCACAGTATGACCGGTTAACCAGCCACCAACAGCATTGGCTGCTACATCGGATCTAAATTGGGTTGCTCTATAATTGGTTTGGAGCGAAGTAGAGGCCAATGCCGGCGAAGACACGGCCAAAGCTGTAGAAGTAAAGGCCATTCCCGATGCTGTACCAGGCGTTGCACCATCGGCCGGGCGCCAAGTCATAATTCCGCGATTATCTCCACTATCGGCTTCCCATAGGCCATTGAGGGCGGACCATCTGCGTTGTTGGCCGTGTTTTGTTCCTTTGCTGTATGAAACAACACCAGTAGCACTTGCATATGCATCACCACCGACATTACCGGCCGCCGGGGATAGTGCTAATTTGGAAGTCGCGATTGCTGCCGCTGCATCTACATTAGCATCTGCAATTTTGGCCCATTCGTTGGCCGTTCCGGCCCCGTTGGTTTGCAAAACTGTATCGGCCGCGCTTGGCGCTAGTTGTGTTCCGGCAAGGGCAGCGGCGGCATCTAATTGGGTGCCAACAATTCCAGCGGCAGCGTCAATCTGAGAAGTCGTTACTTTTCCCCACGAATTAGATACCCCACCCAAAAGAACATTTCCGGCCCCGCCGGCTGCTAATTGAGTTGCCGCTATCGCGGCTGCGGCCGCTAGCTGCGTTCCGGCAATATTGGCCGTTGCACTAAGTTGAGTTCCTACAATTGCGGCGGTTGCACTAATATTTGAAGTTGTAATTTTTTGCCAAACATGGGCAGTTGCACCCGCATTGACACAATAAACCGTATTGGCCGCTCCAAGGATCGAAGCATCGTTACCAAGCACTGGCTGAATTAGAACGAGCCTGGCCTGTTCGTCTACAATGCCGACAATCCAGTCTGTGGCCAATGGGGTAGCATCAATGGCCAAAGCACCTGTCGTGGTAACTATTGCATAGGCCGGGGGGTTCTGAGCCGCGAGGCCATGGATCGAGGCCGGAAGCATTCCAGAGGAAGCGATTAGTACCGTACTACTTGACAAGGCCGAAGCAGTGGCAATACCTATTGGGCGTTCTGTTGCTGTAGGAGCGCCCACATAAGTATACGGAACTACACCAGTACCAGTGGTCTTGGCCTTGAGAGCCATACCAATTGTAATATTTGACGCGGCCGTTTCCCAGAATGTAACTCTGGAATTCGGATTAATAGCCAATGCTACTTCATCACCTAGAACTGTCGATGTAAATTCTACTGTTGCCATTTTTTAGCTCACACGGTTAGGCGTTCGTTGTAGTGCGACAAACCTCGTGCCACACGCTACTACGTAGCACGAGCTTGAGGGTCGAGTATTGAGCTGATATGAAACTCGCACCGCCAGCTAGCACCGCATGGTCGCGGTTTACAGTTGTGTTGGCGTCCCCGAAAACTAGCGTTAACTCTTGTCCCTCTGCACCACTCGTAAAGTTGGTAATCGTTGTCGCGCCGGTATTGGCGATGTACAAGTATCTCACTCCGTTGGCGACACTCGGGGTGCTCGTGCCCGGGTTTCCTGGCGTATACGAGCCGACGCCCAGGACCGCAAGGCGTGTTAACTGCCCAGCTTCCCCGCCGTCCCAACTGTTTGCGTCCAACCCGGTAGTGGTGACGCCCGTAACAGTTGCGTTGTCACTAAGGTTGCGCTGTACCACTACGGCGGTGCAAGCCGATACAGTGAGTGCTTGCGCCCCCGCAGCACCGATCATGCGGTTGCGCGAGATCCGCAGTTGATCGCAGTTGGCGACGGCGATGTTATACGACGCGCCGCCCTGCGCAGTCGCGCCGTCGATCACGTTGTCTCGGATGTCCACCTCGCTGCCCGTCGTCGGGTTAACGAGGATGGCGTGCGGCGCGGTCGTCGCGCACCGGACCAACGTGTTTCCGCTGATGTCCACGTGGGTGACGTCGATCGCGTTGGTGTAGATACCGGAGCCGCCGCAGTCTTTGACGTCGTTGCCGCGGATCTTCAGGCCGTGGATGCGGTAGCTTCCGGCGATGCCATAGCCCGTCATGTTCGCGACGATGTTGCTCGCGATCAGGTAGCCGTTGGCGTAGTGGGTGAAGTCGCTCGTCCCGTTGAACTCGATGCCGCTTCCCACGCCAAGCGCGCTAGTCCCAATGTTGCGCCAGATGCATGTGCCGTCTCCGACGGCGTTACCTAGGCCTACCGGCCACGCAGGCGGTCCGGGATTCTGTGACGTGCCGTCCGCTTCGTTGCGGTAGAGCACACCGCCCGTAAAAATGCAGTCACCCACGCGGTAATGAGTGAGGGCGACCCACGTGCGTCCAGCCCCGCCATCAATAGTGTTACCGACGATAGTGAAACGACCGGCGTCTCTTGTCGTGGTATACGGATAGAACTTCATCCCGCCATTAAGTACGTTCTTTACTACGTTGCCAACTGCGGTAAGATCCTCAGCGCCAATGTACGTTCCATGCTCTGCGAGCGGGTCAATCAAGTCGTGAATGACGTTGTGCGATACGGTCACGCTCGCAGAACCCCCGATGATACCCTGGCCCACGCGGCTAATGTCGTTACCGCAAACCCTTACATGGCCGTGCTTATCTCCGTTAAACACAAAGTAGATGCCGTAAGTTCCCGGCCCCACATTCGCGCCCGTGCCGTCTACGTCGTTGTCGCTGATGTCAATCACGTCGCCGTTGTCCGTACGAATTCCCGCACCGCTGAAAGCTACAACAAGGCAGCCATGAACGCTCACTACGTTACAGTCATCGAAGTGGATTCCTACATCTGTTGAGCTAGACCCCCCAGTGCCGCCACCAGTTGCTACGACAGAAACGTTCTTCACATTGATACGTGTCGCAGACACGGCCTGCAAAACGGGTGTATCTGAAGTGCGTTGAAGCAGAAAAGCACCACGGTCCGCCGAAACAGTTACCCCACTGCTCATTGTGACTGTATCGAGCAAATAGTTTCCGGCCGAAAAGTGAACTTCCCCGCCATCACCCCCGGCTAAGGTCAATGCAGCTTGTACTGCCACAGTGTCGTCAGCTACACCATTTCCCACAGCCCCGAACCACTTAGGGTTCAGACATCCTGAGTAGATACGTCTCCAGCGCCCTGTTCCAGCCCCTAAAATTGTCCCACCGTTCGCGGCCGTGACATCGCCATCAACCCAAACGAAAGGTCCACCACCCCCATCGTCTTGCGTCGCGTAGCCGTACGCCTGAGCTGACCGACCGTCAAACCTGCCCGTCTGCCCTTCGAGATCAATAACCGAAGCCGATGTAACAGACGTTTGCGAGCCTAAAACGAATTGACTCCCAGACTCGTGGGCGGCAATGATGTTGCCGTTCTCGTCCACCCCAATTTGTGCGGACGACCCGGAGGAGTGAGCAAGAAGTGTTTTGATCCCGTCTAGAGACATCAGGTTCCTGCAATGGCGCCGTACTTAGACGCGATGTTCGCCTTAATCACCGCCAGCTCTCCCGCCGTCGCTTTGTGATCTAACATCAAAAAGTAGCAAATATGCCCCCCCATGTAAGCTTGTGGGGTTGCATCATAGCCGCCAAGGAAGCAAGTAGACTGAAAGTCCACTACGTTCACTGCTGTAGTATACAGAGCTTCTGCGCCAACATACCCAGAGTATTCAGTGGCAGTTGATGTAGCGCGCATCACGTGCCAAGTCGTAAGGTCAAGCGCTGGATTACACCACACTTGTCGAACGGTAGATC
>ERZ1292625.2922-Hain-H41-01um-R1-2922-length-14723-cov-4_pt1 | contig 14723 bp, 9 predicted proteins | sample MGYA00564400_ERZ1292625 | MGnify/ENA primary metagenome ERZ1292625 (study PRJEB36523, sample SAMEA6512639) | groundwater metagenome | collected 2019-01-08 | study: AquaDiva: Metagenomics assemblies of 32 groundwater samples | reverse complement strand
CCCCCCCGTGAGCTGCTTCGTTGGGTCCGTACTGTACGTGTCAATGGAAGAACGACAAACACCAGGTGGAGGGGTCAGAGGGTCTCGAGATGCCCCAGAGAGCACATTCTCTCGTCCAAAATGGACAGATTAATGGCGTGAAATACGTAGGACACGCAAGGAGGACAGCCAAACGGGTAGGATTGGGATGTCCCTTTTGGATTCAAAAAAGGCGGCGTCCCATTTGCCCGCGGGGACTGCCACCCTTCCCTTGTCAACTAAGTCGTCCGCTGTGTCGTTTCTAACTCTCGTACAAATAATTCAGGGAGTGTGTGAGAGGGAAGAGAGACGTGGGGAGAAATGGAAAAATCATCTGAAGGAAGGTTTGGTTCTTCGAATGTGCGATAGGACCCCCGCGATCACAGACGCGTACAATGGGGAATAAACAGTGGAAAAAGCAAAGAAGGGCGAGCGAGGGCTGTCAAATAACAAACGCGCTCGCACACTCCTGCTCTTTGTGGGGCCGTCCCCGCTGTCCCCCCTACCGCCTTTCGGAGCTCATCACGGTGGAAGAACTCGAGAGGATGGCGTATCTTGGCGTGTAGCTTCCGGGTCCCGGAGCAGTTCCGCCCTTGGAGTCGTTCCAGTGTGAGTTGACGTTGGTGCCCACGCGACCACGGGTCGAAACGCTCAAGTGCCGTGTGTCACCCTTGATGACATTGGATTGCATCTTTTGCACGTCTTGTGCGAGAAAGTATTGTCCCGGCCGACCCACGATGGGCTGAAATTTCGACGAGCGGCCGAAAGTGCCGACCTTTGGATTATCCTTTTGCAGAAAGAAACCGCCCACTAACGTGGAGTCATGCTCCCAGGAACGCCGCATGGCTTGTTTCATCTCCACGAAGACGTCTCCCTTCGCTTGCCTCAGTTCCACGCGCTTACGCTCTGGAAGAATCGGTGGCTCAGCAGGAGGAACGTCCGTGGCGATTTGGGGTCGCGATCCGCTTGCGCTGCGGCGCAATTCCGATCCCCCCGAGACGCTGCTGCGATTGTTGTTCGCGCTAGCGCTACGGCGGCTGCTGTCCCCTGCAGTTTGTTGCTGCTGCCGCGCGAGCACACGCTCCTGGTCAGCCTCGAGCAACATGCGTTCCCTGCGCAGGATATCCATCTCACGCTGCAACAAGGCTAGCTGCTGATCGACATCGGTGACACGAACCTGAGCGCGACCGGCAGGCGACGACGACGACGAGCCGGGCCGCGGAGATGGAATCGGCCGCCGCTGTCCGGCTGATTGGCTATCGTTGACGGAGGAAGAGTCGTTGCCGCTGCCAGAAGACGGATGGACGTCGCCCTGCGGCTGACGGGACATGAAAGAAGAGGAGCCGTGCGCGGTGAGAAAATGGTTTGCTTTTCGAGCTTCAGTCACGCACACACACACAATGCCAGCCACGAATGAGCAGTTCGTTTGCGTATACACAAACACATACGGGTTGGGGGGGCATCCCACGTTTGTGAGAGTGTACAGCGAAAAAGGTCGCGCGTTCGATGGACTGTTCGTTTCCACTGAAACAACCGAAAGCGGGAAAAGGGAGGGAAGGTAACTGAAAAAGCTGTGAGCTGAGAGCGACGTGTCGTGACTGCTTCACTCCCTTTTCCAGTGCCGGCCGTCGTGAATGCCGTGATGTATCGGAGCAAGGCGACCCTGTGAGCGATCGCGAAAGCATTTGCGGGGGGCCGTTTTAATCGCGAGACGACAGCAGTGCTGTCACCCTCAGCAACCGTTGCGCTAATGAACGGTCCAACCCAACGTCCGCGATCCACTCCGCCTCTGAGAGAGCCGGCGCGACGTCCCACGTTACCTCATGCAGACGCATCTTGACCCCCAGGAGCGCCTGTTCTTCCATGGAAATCTCGCCCTGCTGCAACAGCCACATGGAGAAGGCGTGTGGATCAGCCGAACCGACCACCGGATCCGAGGAATCGAAGCACATGGAAAGCGGGGTGGCATCGCTACCTTTCCCTCCACGGGCAGCCGCAGCGTCGCTCCGCGCTTCGCTGCGGTGGCTGCCGGGCAGCGGTGATGACGCGGCGGTCGTCGTCGTGACTCGTCGCTGGTTCAGTTGCGTCAGGAGGGACGGCGGTGTGTGCGACGAAAAGGCCCATCCCGATTCGTCCGGACCCGCCGAGATGGAGGTGCCGAGTCGGCGAGCGGGGGTGGTTGACGGTGAAAATTGCCGGCTGTAGCTGCCTGCTGACTCGAGCTGCCGTACTCGTTGCTCAAGGCCCCGCAGCGTCGGGTGATCAGGGCCGCCGTTGTGCTCGCTGGAGGGAGCAGCATGATGCCGCGAGCTCCGAGAAGAGGAGACGCCGTCGCCTCGTGGGCCGCCACCACCCGCGCCACCGGCCGCCGGGGACGAGTGCAGCGAAGGCGAAGACGGGTCCGTGGCCGTCGAAGCTCCCGGAGCACCAGACGCCGCGGCGCCGCTCATGTACTTCCGCCGGAGCGATCGCATGAGCGCGTCCTCGCGACCATCGTACTGACGCAGCAGGTCGTCGACTTCGTGCAACTTGGACGGGTTGTAGTACCGATAGATCTGCGTCACTTGCTCTCTCGCATCGCCAAATGGCATCGGGGCAGATGCGTTGGGACCGCGAGAGAAGACAATGGGCGGGGGCGAAGGGGCGGCGGCTGCCCCCGCAGCGGGGGCGCCATCCGTGGGCTGCTGCTGCTGCTTCCGCGTAGCGTCGTCGTCCTCCGTCCCAGGGTACTGCCCTAACAGCTTGAGCAGCTGTGGTTCATGGCCAAACCACTCTCGCAGCAACGCAGGTGCTTCGGCCATCCTTGAAGGCATCTTCGATTGCATGGTCTGGAGCACCAAGTCGCGCATGGCGAGTTGCTGTTCCAACAGTTGCTCCAAGACCGGTAGATTCAATTCCCATTCCGAGAGCCGGGAGTCGATGGAGCCGTATTTTTCCGGTTCATACGTCAGAACCACTTGCTGGAGCAACGACCTGCAATGGTCCAGTTGGCGCTGGCGGGACGATTTCACGAGGGCGGCCGCGGACGGCATCCGAGCCGCGGGAACCGGCGATGCTGATCGCGGTGGTAAGCCACTCAGCACATTCGAAGGCTCCGGTCCATGAAAGTCCACGAGGGCCGCGATGAGTTCGGCCTCCCGGCCCCGCCAGTTCATCATCCACTGGTCCACGATGAGACATTGCGTCGGTTCGTATCGCGAGAAGAATCGAATCAGACGCGACCGTAACTGCTGTGAGTTGATCGCCGACACAGGCGACGTCGATGGCCCTGTCGCGGCCGATGGCCCTGCCGCAGCCGGCTCGGTGGCAGCGGACGGACGGCTGTTCGCGGCGTCGCTGCTTCCCCCGACGGGTGGTGGCACGCCATGCCACCGGACGCGTTCCAGAGGGGACGACGACGCAACCGCGTGCGCAGGAGGCACCGCAGGAGCCGCCGCGGCAGCCGCCAAAACGGCTGGCGCCCCCCCAGCAGCCATTTTCGGTGGCATCGAGAGGGACGAGTCAGACTTTGCATTTGAACCATCATCACGGCGTGACAGCAACACGGCATAAAATCCAATGTGCGAATTTCGGTAAATCGATCGCACTGACTGAGAGGGGGGAGAAGGGATGAAATGCGACTGGTTTGAAGAAATCGAAACAGTTCGCGCCACAGGGAGGAAAGAGGGGCATGCAGTTACGCACGGCAACCACTGTCCCACGGAGGAGACTCGAAACGCGCAAACGGCGTGTGCGCCGCTGGTCGAAAGAGCGCAGGGCCCCCCCACACTACGACGCGCTCACACGTAGGTGGTGATGCAATGAAAGCAGCACAGCTCCGCGTTCTGCACCTCACCTTTGGCAAGTTTTAGAAACGAGCGCCACGCATAGGTTTCGATGATCATTACCGGCAAAATCACCACCGCGAAGAGTGCGACGGTCACGATGAGGAACACGATCGTTGCATTCCACACGCCTAAGTAGATGGCGAACGCAAGGGTGCTCACGATGTTGCAGGTGAGCGCGACCGGCTGGTGCCACCGGGAGCTGTAGCGCCATGGACCCAGGAACATGGTCAGACCCACATACGCCGCCGCGTAGAGCACGACGTAGAACAGGATGAACAAGATGACGGTGATCCAGTGCATGGCGAGCACGTGCTGTGTCACGAGAAACATAATCCAAGAAACGAACCGTAGCACGATGCACCACAGGGCGTTGTACCCTGCTCGGTCGGAAAAGATGAATTGGAAACCGTGCGGAAACTTGCACTGCAGTGTCGTGGGGTCCCGCGTGATCGCGCTCAGCACCGTGTCGGCGCGCTTGAATGGGTTGAGGATGAATACCTGCACTGCGTTTGGGTTGCCCTCTGCTGCACCGTTGACCGGAACGCCAATCGGAACGGGGGCCGGTGGGGGTGGAGGCGGCGCACCGCGGTCAGCAGTGCCGCCGTATCCACCCGCGCTGGGCGCCGCGGTCGTGCCAGCCAATGGCCCAAACAACCAAGGTGTATTTTGCTGGTCGTTCACGGACCCCGCGTTGTCGTACCAGCCAGCCTGCTGTTGCTGTTGCTGACCACTCGCCATTTTGACTAAAGGCTTGATTTGATTTTTTAAACGAGCACCAAAAATACAAAGAACACATCACGACGTTTCATCGGCGCGACAACGTCAGGATTAGCCGCCACGAGTGCAACAAATCCCGTTGTCCGCGGCGCATCCTCGTCGGCCTGCCCTGTCACACAGATGATGATGTACCGTACAACACAAAACGTCGCGGCCACAGAGGTTCCTCTCCAACTACAAGAACGGTGCCCACCCCACCAAGTAGGCCTCACTCAGATTGTCGATTCCCGTCGCTTCAATGATGAGGCGCGCGACCTGCTCCGTCTCGTCCAGAGGCGGCTCCAGGGCGGCCCCTCCTTGCGGCAGGCCCTCGGAGGACGGGTCGGTGCAATGCGGGCTCGCGCCGTCTGCGTCACCACTAGCGGCGGCAGCGTGAATGGCGGCCATCGATACCCTCCTGTTCGCTCGCGCGACAAACCGCGCCCCGGTGAGCACCGAGTGCATGAGGGACTCTTGTTCGAAGAGCGCTGTCGCCCCTTCTGCGCCCACACCATGACCAAGGAGGACATCCTCTGCCTGTGCGGCTGCTGTTGCTGCTCCATCCTTTGCGGTCCGCACCGGGGGCTGAATGCCCCCGGCCGCCGTCGCCGACGGCTGCGACGCCGAGCTGGACTGAAAGTCGCTCCCCCAGAGTTTCGACTGCACACGTTTAAACGCGACACTGGCGAACTCGTTCTTCCGCCACATGAACGAATTGTACTGCGTGGTGACAAACTCCTCCATCGAGATGGTGCTCGTCGTGTCCGAGGCGTCATCCACGACGCGCACGCGGAGCATGCGAAGCCACTCCAACGCGCGCGGAAACGCCTCGGCGCTCACGGCTTCGGCGATTTGGGACACGATGTCGTCGACGGATAGCACCGTAGCGGCGGTCGCCGTGGGCGGCGGCGGATTGCCAGAGATATTTTTTCCCCCAGTCAGTGTAGCGGCGTTGGGCGTAATTGGACTCGTGCTGTGCGCCCACGCGATTGGTTGCGAGCCGCCTTCCACGACGACGTTGGGTAGCAGAGCACCAGTGAATGGCGGCAGCGACGACGCGCCCGGCGCGGCGGTGGGGACAGCCGTCGCGGGCAGCAGCGGGCTGTTGCCGCTCGGACCCACTTTGATGTTCAGGGTGGTCGACGCTGCGCTGCTGCGGCTCGGCTGCAGCGGGGGAAGGCCGCCATCCAGCGCAAGGCCAGCGACCGCGCTCGCAGCATGTGGCGTGGACGTGTGGACCTCACTCCCAGCTGCTGGCTGCGGTTGCTGTGGTTGTTTGGCGAAGGAGAAGAAGGCGTCCCACTTCGTCGCCATCAGCGGGTCGATGGGTCCGAGTGCTTGGGCGTGGAGCCCGTAGGGCGGCTGCTCCGCCGCAACCGCCGCGGCGGCTGCGTCCCCGTCACCCCCGGTTGCCGCCGTCCCTCCCTCCAGGGCTCCCCCGCCGCCGCCACCACCCATCTTCCAATTCACGAGAGGGTCGTACACGAACGTTTCCATGAGGGACAAGAGCATATCGCGCTGCTTTCTCAGCAGCCGCATGACGTGCTCGCACGTGAGGCGAAACGTCCCCTCAACCTTCGACACGCCCAGAGCGGACACGAGCAAGCGAGTGAGGCGGAAAGGGACCGCCTCTGGGTACCGCGATCGGTGCATCGCAGCCTCAAAGCAGTCGCCAAAGTCGATGTGAATGACGCTGCCGGTTTTGTGAAGCAGCAAGTTGTTAAGATGTCGGTCACCGAGGCCGAGAATGTAGCCTACCATGGACATGACCGCGAGCGACCGACCGTAAGCGGAACGATAGGCCATCCAGGATTCACAAGACGCGTTGCGGTCCCAGAACACCCGGCGCAGCTCGTCGGAAGGCGTTGTCGTGATCGCAAGATGCAAGAGCTGCCTTCGTTGTTCCTTTGGCAGCTTCTGGTAGTCGTCAATCTGCGCCAGGCGCCCTTCGCGGACGATGAGGTTGCACTCTTCATACATCGATGCGCTGTGCGCCAGTCGTCGCGCCTCGATCATCCGGAAGATGGTTTCCGTTTCGTTAATCCATCCGATCAGCCCGACGTTCGCGCTCAGCGGCGTCACGGAGTAGCGCGTCACGCTCAAATGGAGGCTGGTGCTGCCTGGGTCGCCTCTGAAGGCGGTGTTGATCAAGTCGAAGAGCTGCATCACGCGCTCATCTTGCCGCAGATCCTCGTGCCCTTTCAGTAAGAAGTGATACTCGACCCCGTTGCTTCCAAGGACACCAAAGCGGCGCGGCTTCTGCTTCGACGTAATGACCTGCACTTCGGGTAAAAAGTGCACGATGGTGACCGCGGTATCGAGACTCGCGCCGCTGACCGCGGCCGCTAACGCCGCGGCGGAGACCGACCCCACCGCAGCTGCCGCCACTACCGTAGATGAAGGCTCAAATGTGCCCGGCACAATAAAGTGGCTGGTTTTCATTTCGGCGAGTTGCGGCGCAACTTGTGATAGGACCAAGGTGCGCTGATTCGACGCTTTTCCCAGTTGGGTGTAAACTTGCTGAAAGATGGTCCAAGCCTGGGTGACGCTTTGTTCAGTTTGCAACCGCAGCGCATGCTGCGCTCGCTTCAACGCTTGACCGAAAATCGAATCAAAGTTCTTTTCGTTTGCCGTCACCGGGTGCTCAAGTTCCTGGTAGAGCGGGGCGAGGATGCGGTTGACCGCGGCGGCGTCAGCGTGCATCTTCGAGGCCGCTTGCAGCGCCTCGTTCCACCGTTCCGGCCACAGGATGGCCATGCGGATGAGATCCTCGCTGATGATCTGAGCATCGCGCGCGACGGCTGGGTGCGCCTCGCGAACCGCAGCGAGGATCTTTTTCGCTGCGGAGCGTCGCAGGCTCTTCGGTTCAGCGGTGTTGTGGCAAACGGAAAGCGGAAACAGCAGGGCGTTCGGAAAGGCGATGCCGACTCGGCTGATGAGCGCGACGAGCAGCTGCCGCGTGCGACGCTCCGCCGTGCCGACGCGAGAGATGAGCTGCGGAACCACTCGCAACCACGTCGCAGCGGACGATCGGTCGATGCCGCTTTTGACGGCGAAGTGCACGGAATCGTGATGACCGTGTGGGAACCACGCCGTGAGGATGCGGAGGCTGTCTTGGATGCCCAGACGGTCCTCACCCACGGCGATGGCGCGAAAGAAGCCCTCAATCGCGCACACGAGGTATGGCAATCCGGTGGTGGTGACCTGGGCGTTCGCCACGCTCGCCATTAGAGACGAGGGATCAGTTGCGGCCGCGGCCTGCGCACCCCCTGCGTGAGCGCCAAGAGCGTGTCGCGACTGCATCAGGTTGAGCATTCCCCACGCGTGCCAGGCCGCGGCATTGCTCGGGTCCACGAGGGTCGCTTCCTTGACATACTCGAGCGCCGCGGCCTCACCTCTTCCAGGCACTTGCAGCACCCAATCCGATAGCCGCAGAAGACAGCTGCAGACGCTCTCGACGTCGGTGGTGGACGACCGGTTGGAGAGGAACGTGTTGACGAACTCCGTCATGCGCTCGATGGTGGCGAGCCGCTCGGTGACCTGGAGCCCACCCGTTCGTCGCCAGAGATGCTTAAAGAAGGCAAGGGCGATTTTGGGATCGCTGCCGGCGGAAAAGCGGACCGAGTTGAGGTCGTCGACGCGCAACAGCTGCTTCAGCGCGCGCTCCGCCATGAACGACCAGCTTGCATCGCGACAAACGGCGACAAAGCGGAGCCGCAAGTCGGCGTCTTCTTCCGGTTGCATCACGAGAGAGTTGATCGCCAGCGAGGCGGCCCAATGCGTGGCGGTCGGGGTGCCTTGCAGCACGCGCCGTTTCCATATGCCACGAAGCACCGCGCGCCGCTCCTCGCTGCTGCTTTTGTAAACAAGACACTCCTCGATCTGTGTGATATGCTGCAGCGTCACGAGCGTTTCGTACGCCGTGGCGTAGCTTTCCGCGACTTCGCTGCAAAAGCGGTGGTGCAGCATCCGGCGGCACTCGGTGGCCACTTGATGCACCCGGTGCGCGGGAGCGTCGCTCGCGACCAGCACGGCGGCCTCCATCACACGACGTTCCGCCGACGCCGCCGGCAGCTGCGGGATGATGGCGTCCAGAAAACGCCAGTCGGAGAGCACGAAGGCCGCGTGGGCGCAGCGGTCGACGCATGTGTTGGGAATGTTGCCGAGTGCCCGCTTGGCTTGGTCGACGATCACGTGAAAGTCACCCTTCGAGTCGAGGAATCGCACAATCGCCGCGACGTTGTCCTCCTCCTCCCAAAACGGTGCGGCGGGCACGACAAGGACCGACTCCGCCGACGAGACAGCCGACGAGGTGGTCAAACCACCACCGGACGCTGTGGCTTTTGGGCCCCCCGAAGGGACGAGATCAAACGACCCTCTGCTGCGTTGCGGCTGCGGCAAATGTTCGACGAAACGCACGACGCCCAGCGCGTCGTGTGTGAGCCCAACGAGACCGTAGAGGTGCACGAGGGTCTCGACGGTCTGGTGGATGGTGCGCATGAGCAGGTCGACCGCGTTGGTCGGCGAGGGACCTGGATTTCCCCCGCTCGTCGGCTGGTTCGCCGGGGCCGCCGACGCGAATGTCCCCGCGGCCGCGGCGGGACTGTTGTTGTGGGCTGCGTTCCACTGATGCTGCTGCAGCTGAAACATGGCATCCTCGAAGACGTACTCGAAGAAGTGCACCGCCTTGGCGTACAGCGCGGCGCCCTGCGCCGCCTGCGCCAACACTTCCATGTCCACGAATGGCTTTTCGAGTGCGGACACCCGTCGTTGTTGTATCTTCTTGGTGAACAGCAGCGTCGTCGCGCATTTGTCGGTGATGAGCTTGACGATCTCGTTGACGTTGAAGATCGGAACATTGTCGATGGATTTTAAGGTGAAACCCACTTCCACGCCCGCGGTCGCCCCTGGTCCTCCGGGCGCCACCTTCGTGACGACTAAGGCGTTGCCCTCCTTCTCATAGTTGATCCCAAACCGCTCCGACGCGTTGGTGCGGAGCACTCGGCAAACCTGCGCGACTTCGAGATGCACCACGGTCACAGACTCGCTCCTCTCGTCCTCCATGAACTCCGCGATGACGAACAGATGGTGCCGCACGCTGGCGCTGGCGGCGCTCACGGCGTGCGACAGCAAGGTCATCGCCGATTGGCGTTGATTCGCCATCATTTTCGAATAGGCGGCGGCGAAGGCGAAGGGTAAGATGTCCGTGGCCAGCCGCTCGTTTTGCTGAACGACCTCGGCGAGGACGCGGAACGCGGGTTCCGGGGAGCAAAGGACCAGCTCCATGGCGAAGGCGACCAGCCACGACATCCAGTCTTTGGGATTGTCGGCGAGGCGTCGCGTCATTTGCAGTTTGTGCAGCACCTTCAAGACGAGCTTGTCCCCCCCGCTGCCATACGCCACGGATTGCCCCCCGGCCGTGCTAGGCGTCACCGGCTTCTCGAACGCGGTGATGATCCCCAACTTGCGCCGAAGCGCTGAGCTGTCGTCGTTCGCCTTCGCTAGAAACGTTTCGCTGATGTCGCTCGGATACGGCATGATGCTGTTGGAGGTCGTCGTGGTTGTCGTCGTTGCCGCCATACTGGTCGTGGATGGATTCCTTCCCGGCGCCGCCGCCGTCGGAGGCTGGCCAGCAGCCAGAACGACCAAATCGAAGCGAAACTCGACCACCGTGACACCCCCTTCCTTGCGCGTCACGTCCAAGACGGTGACTCCCTGCGGCCCGATGCGCAGCACATCGCTGAGCTGCAACGCTAACGTCGACTTCGTGACAACTTGAGGTTGAGACAGGTGAACTACGAACGTCACGCCCTCGCTCCGGTTGGAACTCGCGGAGGACGGGTAGGACGCGTCCGGCGGCCTCACGATGCCGGCGAGGTTCAGCGCCGGGACCACAACACCACCACCAGCTGCGGTGCTCGGCGTAGCCGGAGCCCCCGTCGAGGCTGAGGCAGACGACGAAGCAGCGGTTGGCGGCACCGCGACGGAAGTGCTCACCGGCGGCGGCGCGACGGGGGGCCAATCCAAGCGGAACGTACTCCTCGGCATTTTAGGCTCCGGAAACGTTCCAGTCGTTTGGTATGTGTCGACCAACCGGTCGAACTGGTTGGAGCGACTCCCCTCGGACATGGTCCCGCCGAGCTGCTGCTGATGCAACGTGCTGCGCATGACCGCGAAAAAGCGATGCGCGGCGGGTCCCACGATGCAAAACAGGGTGCACAGGAACTTCGTCGCGGCATCCACTTCCTCGGCAGTGGCCGTCGGATTCCGGATGAAAGACAGCGAGGCGCGGATGATGCGAGCGCAGCAGTCCTTCACGGGCTGCTCATGCGCCACGGATTGCAAAAACAAGATGCACTTGATGGAGCCGAAGCCGGACTCCAGACTGTCGGTGACTTGGCTCACGACTAAGTGAAGATCACGGTCGAGAATAGGGACCATGGCGGCCAAGGCGTCGAGGCTGTGATTCGCGATATCTTGATTATCGGATCGATCTTCCGCGAGCTTCATATTGAGGAACGACACTACCCACGAGGTGTGACGAAGCACCTCTGGCGCGGAGCGCGCTGCCTCTGCGATAAATTTTAAAATGGGCACCGCCGTGCCGACGTCCTGTCCAAGGCCACCCGCACGACGTACAAATCCATCGATGCATTGCAACAATTGCGACGCGACCTTTTGAGCGACTTCCGGGGCCAATTTCCCGAGGCACGCGCCAATGCCGAGCAGCAGATGCACAACGGGTTCATACTGCAGCAGCAGTAGGGGGTCCTCTAGCCATTGAATCACGCAGGCCGTTAACGGCGTGGCCAAAAGCAGCCTCTGCTGCAGCGAGATGCCGTCCACGAAGCGGCCTAGGCATCGTAGCAACGACCCCTGCTGCTGCGACGACGACTCGCGAAAGCACTTGACGATGTGATACATGACGACGTTGGCGCTCTGCTCGGCCAGCCGCGGGTGGGAGCGGTTGCCTGGCTTGAGCGCCTCGACCGCATCGTTGGTCACGGCCGCGCCGTCGGAAGAGGCAGCAGCGTTGCCGGACGACGAGGCGTCTCGGCGATCCGAGGACGTGTTGCCCCCTCCGGCTCCTTTCCCCGCCGCCCCTGTGGCATCACCGACGCTGCTCGCCAGCTGATGCACTTGCCGGAGCTTCGCGTGGTGCACCGCACCAATGGTGCCGACCGCCTGCATCAGCTCGTCGATCGTCTGGTCATCGTCGACGGCCGCCGCCGCGAGGGATTTGTCGTACAGCCACCGCAGTAACCCAGCGTGTAAATGGCGGTCTTGAGGCAAGCCGACGACACGGATCGAGGCCACCACGGCACGGAGACCAGCAAGGCGGGTCGCCCCTCCGAGTTCGATGATCGGCCGCGTCAGAATCGGCAGGATGCGGTCCATAATGTAGCCAAAGTCGAGGTGCTTCGTGGACACGGCAGAGTGCTCCAGCGTTTTCGCAAAGAGAGTTAAGGAGCTCGCCTGCAATGCCGCACAGCTTGGCCCGGTCTGCTGCACGAGCTTGTCGAGCGCCATCGACGCCAGTTGGGTCGTGGGCACGGCTAGGACGCTGCTGCAGGCCACGATGCGACTCAGCTTCCGTGCGGCGTCGATGCACCTTACGAGGCTGCCCGCTTGATAATCTCGGATGAGGTGCGCCATGAGCCGCTTGATGCTAGGCACCACGGCCGCGGGGTTGAGCACGGCTAGGCGACACGCGACGGCGACGCCGGCTTCGCTGACGGTGCTGTCAGCGTCATGCAGCACCATAAAAATCACCTCGAGACTTTCTGAAAAGATCAGCAGCCGATCGAACTCCTTCTTTTGCGTGAAGGTGTCAAGAATGAGCCGGCGGATGATGGGGTCTGGATCGGCGACGGCAAGGTCGAGGAGCACCTTAAGCACGGCGCTCACCGCCGCGGAGGTGCTGCTCTGCCGGGATTCGTCGCTGAGACTGACCACGCAAGCGTTCAGCGCGATGCCTAGAATGAGCTGCCGAATACTGCTTTCCAGCCCGTTTTGCGGCGACTGGCCACCTACGCCGTCGTGGCCGACCAACGGCGACAAGGTGGCCGCCGACCCTGCCACCAAACTGGCCTCCACGGCAGGCAGCAAGCTCCGCGTCAGCATCGACATCACTCCCTGGAGGTCGTGCGACACGGTCGCTTCGACCAGTCGGATGGCAGTTTGGGAGGCGTCGAGAAGCGACGCGGCCGCCGCGGCTGTCGAAAAATTCGGTGGTGGCGCCGCTGCGGTCGGGGGCGGGGACGTCCCTGACCGTGTCATCTGGTTACCGGCCACTGGTGGCGCGCTCGGTTGATACGCGACGATGACCGCACCGGTGTGATGCTGGACGCCGATGGCCGCACGGAGGTAAATCAACTCCAGCAGCCCGGGCTCTGCTAACACAAAATGAGGCGCCACCTGGAGGAGCAACTTGTACACGTGCAGTGTATTGGCGACGAGGGGAACGGAGCAGAAATAGGTCGCCACGGTCGGTGCCGCCACGGAGCCGTTTTGTGCCGTCACCAGCCCTGGTGCGACGACGGTCGAGCACTGCTCCCTGATCATAGAGACGTAAGACTGCAACACCGCAAGCATCATCGCGGGCGGGCTCAGTGCCGCCGCCACCGGCTCGACGAACGGAGCAGCCGCTGCTGCGGCCGCGTAAGCGTTCGCCGCCACTTCGGCAACGAATGCCGCCATCGCCGCGCAGCTGGTTTCCGACGGTGCGGAGAGCAGCTTCGCGGCCACTTCGTACGCGACCTTGAATCGCGCCGCTGGCGATGTAAAAGCGACGTAAATGGACGCGAGGGTATAATCCGCGTTTAGCGCAACGCCGGGGCGATACTTCAACAAACGAAGGAACGCGTTGAGCGCGAGTTGTTCGCATGGCAGAATGGACGCCGGAGCCGCAGAGGGCGAGTCCGTCGCCGCAGACGGCCCTGGGGCGGCCGAGTTCGGCACTCGGTCCAAATTGGATGGATCGGTAACAATGCTGGTACCAGGTGACGAGGTGGACGAATTCTTCTCACGGAACGAGATCGCCTCCATGGCAGCACTGGCGATGGCGGGATTCGGCGCGTTGCTAAGTAGATCGACAAGGCGCTGGGTTGGCACCGCCGGGTTGCAACCCGCCGCGATGAGCTCGCAGAAGAACAGGTCACTGCCCCCTCCAGAGGTCGTGGAATCGGCGGACGACCACGCGGCACCACCGATCTGTTCTCCGAGCTCCATCACGTGCAGCCGGATGAGGCGCCTGGCGGCCCGGCTCGCGTCGTGCCGTGAGGTGTGCGGCAGAGTCGCATGCAATCGAACAGAGGTTCGCAACGATATGCTGCTTGAACACTTGGTCGCTGGCGAAGACGGGAGCTCGTGGCGCGATCTCAAGGAGATAGGAAAGCGTGGCGGCCGCCGTCATACGGCGGCTACTGGATGTAAGATCGCCTAGGCCCTCGAAGCACCGAGGCGCGAGTTGCGAAGTGACGTCGGCGGTGACGAAACCCACTCGTTGAAGAAGCAGCCGTCGGAATGAGAGGAGCACGGCATCCACGTCGCAGTCAGTGACAACGAGCAGCTTCGTGCAGCAGGCTTCATACACGCCGAGGATGGCGAGGTTCCAGCTGGCTTCGTGGGCGCCGCAGTCCACGTTAAGGAACTGTATGAGGAGGTCGACGACCGTGTCCAAACGGCCGTGCTTCAAAGTTTCGGTGATGACAAACTTGGGCCAGGAGGGGTTGATCGCGATGTCTCGTGCGTGCGCAACGATGACGTCGAAGAATTCAGAAGGGATGCCGCGGCTGGCGGCGGCGGCGAGCGCCGTTGGCAGCGAGCCAAGGGTGGTGTTCACCTTGGAAATGCTTTCCATATGCGCACCGGAGGATGATGATGGTTGACCCCCTAGTCGCCGCTTTTACTCACGTAAGAGACAAAAAGAACGAGAGAGGGAGAAACGGAGGGCAGGGGAAATAATACCCTGGAAAAACCTGTTGAGGTAGCCATAGCAAAACTACACTCACTGTTGCTTACCAGACCCAACCGGAGAGAGAGAGAGAGAGAGAAGTGTGGGACAGAGAGATACGTCGAGTTTGTTCATCTTTCAAGACATTCGTGCGGCTTACTTACCCC
>ERZ1292625.673-Hain-H41-01um-R1-673-length-48504-cov-184_pt2 | contig 14728 bp, 9 predicted proteins | sample MGYA00564400_ERZ1292625 | MGnify/ENA primary metagenome ERZ1292625 (study PRJEB36523, sample SAMEA6512639) | groundwater metagenome | collected 2019-01-08 | study: AquaDiva: Metagenomics assemblies of 32 groundwater samples | reverse complement strand
CCGCCCATTGATTGCCAAATCAAGCCGAAACGGGTTGCGTCAGCGCCATATTTTTCAATCAAAGTCATCGGGTCAATCCCCGTTCCCAATGATTTTGACATTCTTTTACCGTCTTTGGTTAAAATAGTGGCATGAATAATAACATCGCTAAAAGGCGCTTTATTCATAAATTCCATTCCGGAAAAAACCATTCTGCCAACCCATAAATTTATAATATCCCTGGCAGTTGAAAGAACATTGGTAGGATAAAATTCTTTTAAATCTCCCGTTGGTTGAGGCTTGCCCGCCGTAGTTTTAACGGAGGCGGGCCACCCAAGCGTGGCAAACGGCCAAAGAGCCGATGAAAACCACGTATCCAAAACATCTTCAGAACCTTCAATTGGAATTTTATGGCCCCACCAAATTTGTCTTGAAATACACCAATCCTTTACCTTACTTAACCAATCCAAATAAACTTTTTCCCATCTTTTGGGATGAAATTTCACTTTTCCGCTTTCAACGGCTTTAATCGCCAACTTTGCCAATTCACCCATTTTCAAAAACCATTGCAAAGACGGAAGCGGCTCAACCGCGCTGCCGCAGCGATAACATTTGGCAACGCTATGAATATAATCTTCTTCTTTTTCTAAAAGTCCCAGTTTTTTTAATTCTTCCACAACTTTTTCGCGACATTCAGCAATTTTTAAACCACTGTAAATTTCACCGGCTTCAGCGGTCATTTTACCCCTTTCATCTATTATTTTGTAAATTGGCAGATTGTGCCTTTGCCCAATTTCCGCGTCCGTAAAGTCATGCGCGGGAGTAACTTTTACCGCGCCGGTACCAAACTTTTCGTCAATTAAAATATCGGCGATAATCGGAATTTCCCTGTTTTGTCTGCCTTCGGTAGATCTCTCGGAGAGAGAAATCGGCAAAATAGCAGTTTTGCCGATAAAATCTTTATACCTTTTATCTTTGGGATTTACGGCAATAGCAGAGTCCCCTAACATTGTTTCCGGCCGAGTTGTGGCGACCGTAATATAGTTATCAGTTATTAGTTTTTGGTTATTAGTTATTTTAATCGGATACTTTATGTAATACAATTTGCCTTTTTCCTCTTCATATTCCAATTCCAAATCAGACAAGCTTGTTCCGCATCTCGGACACCAATTTACAACCCGTTCGCCCTGATAAATCCATCCTTTATCGTAATAACGCTTAAACGCTTCTTGGACCGCTTTTGAATAATTTTCATCCATTGTAAAAGCAGTGCGCGACCAATCGCAGGAAGCCCCGATTTTTTTAAGCTGGTCCAAAATAATGTCTCCATATTTTTCTTTCCACTCCCAAACTTTCTCAAGAAATTTTTCCTTGCCGAGCTGATGTCGGCTTATCCCCTCTTTTTTCAATTGCTTTTCAACCACGTTTTGCGTGGCGATACCCGCATGGTCGGTACCCGGAATCCAAAGCGTTTTATAACCTTCCATTCTTTTTTTGCGAATTAAAATATCCTGAATGGTCGCGTTTAAAGCATGCCCCATATGCAAACTACCGGTAACATTGGGCGGCGGCAAACAAATAGTAAAAGAACCTTTTTTACATCTTTCCGGACTCCGACGACTTCCAGTGTCGGAGCCCCGACTGCAAAGCACGTCGGGGTTAAAATAACCGGATTTTTCCCAAAGTTTGTAGATTTTATCCTCTACGTTCTTTGGGTCGTAGGGCCTTGAAAATGCGTCATTCATAAAATTTTACCTAATCGCGTCTATATAGATTTTTGTCAGATTAGGAGCAATAAATTTAATATCAACGCTTTTAGGAAAAATAATCCTAAAACTTTTTTCGTCGGTCGGATTGAAATTTTCCAGTTCGGTTTTGGAAGCGGCCATCATGACCCCATATTGGTCAAACACAAAGCCATTAATTATTGTTTTTGAAATTACAATTGTATCGGAATTTTTGATTACGCCGTCAATATTCAAAGGATACACAGCGGAAGTTTGAGAAGCCGATGCCTGAATTTTCGCGATTTGGGAATTTACGGATTCCAATGTTTTGGTATTAAAAGAACCTGTCGCAGGAGAAATGCCATTGGCTTTTTGATATTTAATCAAAGAATTTTGAGTCGTTTTATTAAAAATATTGTCGGGTTCGCCGGTGAAATATCCTTGTGATTTTAAATAATCCTCAAGATATTTAACATCCTCGCCTTGAGAACCAACGGACAGAATCCGCGTAAAATTATAAAAAGGAATCAAACCCTGTTGAGGGCTGTAAATCGCGGTTTTAAATTCCTTAAGAACAATGTTTGGTTTTGGAAAATCGCTTTTTGACTTCCAAACGTAATTTGAAAAATCAAGTTCGGCGCGGCCGAAATCACTGGACTTCATGTCAATCGGCTGCAATAGATATTTCAGTTCGGAAGTGTAAATAAAAGAATGGTCGGACACTGTTAAAATTTTATAGCCGCCTTTATCAAAAACATTAAAAGTATAAATAAAATCGGAAGTGGTATAATTTAAATTAGGATTTTTAATTTCCGCGACTAAAATAATTTTATTCTCGCCGTTAGAAAAATTCTTTATCCAGTTAAATTTCAACGGCTGAGCGTATTTTTGTTCGCAGGGAATACAAGAACCGCCGCAATCAACACCTGTTTCATTACTATTTTGTTTATTGTCAAAACAGCTTGAAGCGGGCTTTAAAAACAAAAAATAAATCGCCAAAATAACCGAAAGAACAACGCCTGCGTATATGCTTCCAAAAATAATTTGTTTTACTCTTCGCGGTTCCATTTATTTTTATTATAACGGCATTTTAAGCAATAAAAAAGAGGGATAGTTCCCTCTTACGATTATTAAATAAAAAAAAGCCGGCGAACCCTACTTTCCCCATAAATGAGTATCATCGGGACCATGAGATTTCACTATCCTGTTCGGAATGGGAAGGAGTGGTACCCTCATGGCTTAATCACCAGCCATTTAATTTTAATTTAAAAATTTATTTTGTCAAAGTTTCTAACGGGGTCAACAAAAATTCCATTTTCTGGGTAAAATTCCGCCAAAATTCTCTTTTTTAAAACATTAGAGAAAAAGATAATTTGGTTTATTAGTATCTCTCGGCTAGCTTACGCAACTTTTAACTTATAACTTATAACTCATAACTTGCGATTACTCGCTTGTTATTTGTTATTTATTATTTGTTATAGGTTACGCTCGCGACGCGCATTACTGCGCTTACACCTGAGACCTATCAACGTGGTAGTCTTCCACGAACCTTTCGTCCGCCCGAAGGCGGACAACGATACCTAATCTTGGGATGGGCTTCGCACTTAGATGCTTTCAGCGCTTATCCCTTCCGAACATAGCTACCCGGCGCTTCACTTGGTAGCAAAGCCGGTAGACCAGAGGTTCGTTCAACCCGGTCCTCTCGTCACGTATTCACATATCACTATGTGCGCAGACTATATCTTCACCCATTCGCCAACTGACAAATTAGGGTGTCGGCATATTATAATGGTTCAAAAACCACTATCCTTCCATCCGCTCATAAGCAGATTGGAAAAGTCGTTACGGGGTCAAACCTAAAACTTTCAATAGTTCCTTTTTTGTCCGCTTTTTCTTTGAAACATAATTATCGGATTGAATTTGAACAATATTAGCAACTAATATCTTTAAATTTTTTTCCTTTAAATTGTCCTTCTGAAGCAAAATAACGGATTTCAAAAGAATTTCCGCCTGTTTTTTCTTGAATTTGATAAACGGCAGCAAATTTTTAAGAATTTTCTCGGTTTGTTTAAAACCGTTAATCCTTAATTCGCTCATTCCGTCATTTCTTTTTGACAGATAGCCGATGCCCAAAATTTTTCGTATCCAGAAAAGCGGTTTTTCATGCCGCGAATCCTGATAAAAGCAAATTGTGGCCATAAATCGATAATTCGACTTAAAGCCGTCTTTCCGCTTTTTTATTTGGAGCATCAAGCTTCCATCGCCATCAAGAAAACCAGCGATATATGCTAAATGAATTTTAGATTGACTTCCCACGATATTGCCTTAATTAATTTTGGTCCTCAAGTAAATTGTACTATTATTGTTGGACCGCAACAATAATGGTTATCAACGGATTCAAAATTATTGAGGTTTCATCGTTATTAGCCGAATTGTCATCCCGCATTACTGCGGAAAGTAGCAATTACTTACTAGGGTCAACTTCCCTCAAGTATCAACGCCTCTAACAGATAGAGACCAACCTGTCTCACGTATATTATCACTTATCACTAAATGTATGGACTATCCCATCACCCTAATTTTATTAGGGGATCGACGTATAAATTACCTTCAAAAAGATAATTTGTTTGATTTTTTTATAAAAAAATCAAAACAGTCTCTACGGGGTTAATAAATTCTTTTTTTACGCTTTTTAGAATAATTTAAAACTCTAAATTGCTCAATTTTATCGGTTAATGACAAAAAATCTTTTTTATTTACTATTTCAGATTTTTTATTCAAAACCTCAATCATTAATTGCGCTTGTTTTTGTTTTAAGCGGAGAAATGGGATTGTTTTATTAAGCAGAAATCTTATTTCCGCTTCTTTCCCAATAACCCACTCAATAATTCCATCATTTCGTTTTCGAATATATCCTAATTTATACTCCTTTTGAAATTCAATCATTTTCTTTTCCTCTTTTTCAGATTGAAAGAAAACAATTAACGGAGCAATTTGATATCCAAAACGATACGTGGAATTTGGTTTTACACGGACATAGATACTTCCATCTCCGTCTAAAAATCCCGCTAAATAAGCCCAATTAACCATAAAAGAATTTACAACTTCCCTCGGTATTATCCTAGCATATGACAGGTTAATGTTTAATGATAGGACTTCACCGATATGAGTCGATTTGTCAGCTCAAAATTACTTTTGAGCGCCGCCGTGTGTTCTTGATGTATTTGGTTCTTTTGACGGTTTGAACCCAGCTCGCGTGCCCTTTTAATTGGCGAACAGCCAAACGCTTGGGACCTTCTCCAGCCCCGCGCTAGGGCGAGCCGACATCGAGGTGCCGAGCGAGATCGTCGATAAGGACTCTCGGATCTCACCAGCCTGTTATCCCCGGGGTAGCTTTTATCCGATGTCTCCCACCTTTCTATAAAGAATGGTCGGGTCACTAAGTTCCGCTTTCGCGCCTGCGCGACTTGTCGGTCTTGCAGTCAAGCCGGCTTTTGCCTTTACGCGTCCAGTCCCGTTTCCATTGGGACTAAGCCGACCTTAATAAACTCCTCCGTTACTCTTTAGGAGGAAAACGCCCCATTTAAACTGCCCGCCAGGCACTGTCCCTCAACGTTTTTTCCGTTGTGGTTAGACTTTAAAACTTTAAAGATGGGTGTTTCATTGTCGCCTCCACCCCGCCCAAAAGCGAGGCTTCAAAGGCTCCCCACTACGCTACGCATTAAAACTTTAAAGCCAATACCAAGTTACAGTAAAGCTCCCGGGGTCTTTTCGTCCCGCTAGAGGTACACCGCGTCTTCACGGCAATCGCATTTTCACCGAGCTTCTCCTTGAGACAGTTCTCCGGTCGTTACGCCATTCGTGCGCTTCGGAACTTACCCGAAAAGGAATTGCGCTACCTTAGAACGGTTATAGTTACCGCTGACATTGACGAGGGCTTAACTCGGTGAGCATCCAGCACTTATTTCGCAAAATTTTTGTGAAATAAGTGCTGGGCACCCCCAAGCTTGACCTTCTCGCATCGGTCAGGCGTCACCCCCTATACATCCTCTTACGAGTTAGCAGGGAGCTGTGTTTTTGTTAAACAGTCGCCAGAGATTCTTTAGCTGCGTCCCACCTCGCGCTCCGCGCGAGAATTTACAATTTAAAATTTACAATTTCCCTCCCTACGGGAGGTCTCCCGAAGGGAGACAATAAAACTCCAATAAATCAATTGTTTAAAAATTGAAACATTGAAAATTCAATGAAAATTAAAAATTATGCCTTGAAAATTCTTGTGCGAAACACAAGGCAGGAAGGCCTTATTGCGAACTTACGGCCGCTTTTTTGCCGAGTTCCTTAAGGAGAAATCACTCGTTCCCCTGAGGCTACTCGCCTCACCCACCTGTGTCGGTTTCCGGTACGATATCTACGCAGTTATGCTTAGAAGTTTTTCTTGGAAGGCTCTTCAACTGAATTAATGCGGGAAACCCCACACCTTTTGTCAAAATGCGAATTTCGCCATTAAAGGCAATCAAGCGGATTTTCCAACCTGATAATTCTCAAAGTCAACAACGCCAAACCATTAAGGCGCTCAATCTTTTTTCCTTCGTCACTCCATCGCACTGCGCAGATGGCGCGGAATATTAACCGCGGACCCTTCAGCTGCGGCTTTCGCCATTGCCTTAGGATCGCCTAACCCTCCGTTGATTGACATTGCGGAGGAAACCTTGGGTTTACGGGGTCCCGGTTTCTCGCCGGGATAGATGGTTACTCATGCCAACATTCTCTCTTCCAAACGCTCCAATCGCCCTCGCGGGTCAATCTTCACTGCATTTGGAATGCTCTCCTACCACTCATTATTTCCGAAGAAATAACGAATCCGCGTCTTCGGTAATCTGCTTAGCCCCGGTATATTTTCGGCGCAACGCGCCATCGAGTAGTGAGTTGTTACACACTCTTTAAAGGATGGCTACCTCTAAGCCAACCTCCTACCTGTCAATGGCGAATTACCACCTTTGACACTTAGCAGATATTTGGGGACCTTAGACGGCGGTCTGGGCTTTTTCCCTCGCGACCACGGAGCTTAGCCCCCGCAGTCTGACTAGTTGCTCAGTTTCACGAGTATTCGGAGTTTGACTCGAGAGCTGAGGTTTCCCCCTTTACTCTCGAACCAGTAGCTCTACCCCTCGTGAATTTATAACAACCGCTAGTCCTAAAACTATTTCGGAGAGAACCAGCTATTACCAAGCTCGATTAGCTTTTCACTGCTTACCCCAGCTCATCCGAAGGTTTTGCACAACCAACCGGTTCGGACCTCCCTCCGATTTTACTCAGAGTTCATCCTGGCCAGGGCAAGATCGCTTGGCTTCGGGTCTTATCCAATCCCTAAACGCGCTATTAACACTCGGTTTCCCTGTGCCTCCGTTCCGTGGAACTTAGACAAAGGAATTAGATAAACTCGTTGGCTCATTCTTCAATAGGCACCACGTCACCCAAACGCACCTCACTAAAGTTCAGTGCTTAATTTTCAATTTTCAATTTTTAATTTCAAATGAAATTCCAATGATTCAATTTTAAAAATTAATTCATTAAAAAATTCAATGAAAATTTAAAATTTTAAATTAATAATTTAAGCATCGCACCTTGGTGAGATGCGCTCCGGGCTCCGAGTCCTTGTAGGCATATGGTTTCAGGTTCTATTTCAACGGCCTAACCGGCCTGCTTTTCACCTTTCCCTCACGGTACTTGTTCACTATCGATCTAAAGAAGTATTTAGCCTTACCGGATAGTTCCGGCTGTTTCCTCCGAAGCTTTCATTCATCGAAGTACTCAAGATTAGAAAAAATTGGTTGCTTCGTTTTCGCCTACGGGATTATCACCCTCTTTGATAGACCTTCCCAGGTCTTTCGGCTAACAAAACAATTTGTAACCAATCTCTCGTTTAACCAACAACAAACAATAAACGACAAACGACAAAGTCGTGAATCATAAATCGTCGGTCGTAAGTTAAAAGAGAAAATTTCTATCTTACTACCCCCAACTCGCGCTCCGCGCGAGTAACTTACAACTTACAACCAACGACTAAAGACAATAATTAAAAATTTTGTCGTAAGTCATAAGTCGTTTGTCGTCAGTTACTTGTGCGAAGCACAAAGTGGGTTTGGGCTCTTCCCTTTTCGCTCGCCGCTACTGGGGGAATAAACGATTGTTCTATTTTCTTCCGCTTACTGAGATGTTTCACTTCAGCGGATACGCTCTCTAATTTTTATTAGAGTAATATCGGTTTACGATATTGGGTTTCCCCATTCGGAAATCCCCGGATCAAAGGTTGCTACACACCTCCCCGAGGCTTATCGCAGTTACGCCACGTCCTTCTTCGCCTTCTTTAGTCTAGGCATCCTCCATACGCCCTTATTTGTATCCTCTTCTCCAATATTTAAATCGGAGATATTTTGGGACGAAATTTTACCCAAAAAATGAAATTCTTGCTCTTCAATAAAATCAAGATAACATTTGAAATTATTGAAGTTATTCAATTATTAAAGAAGGTCGTTTTCGGAATTTCTCGCGATTCAGAACTAAAAATCCGCCTTTCGGCGGACAAATTCGACACCAGAAAAGTTGCCGATTTTTATCCGCGTTTTCCTTTCTTTGTGTTTCTTACCATGTTTAAAAGTATATATATTTGAAAATACAAGTCAAGAGGGAAAATGGGGATAAATTGACTTACTACTTTTTAGATGCCTGTATAACCAAAAAACCAGCGCAACGATTATTGCCGCCAAAATCAAGTAATCAAATTTTCTGAAATAAATTGAAACCATAGCCCAGTTTTCACCCAGAACAAATCCGATTTTGGTCAAAATAAAGCACCAGATTAAGGAACCAAAAAATGAAAATGGTAAAAACAGTTTAAGCGGCATTTTTGCAAGTCCGGCGGGAAAAGAAATAAAGGTGCTGATAACCGGGACCATTCTTCCAAAAAATACGGAGATGCTTCCATATTTTTCAAACCATCTTTCCGCAAGCCCCAAATTTTTATCGCTGATTAAGATTTTTACGATTTTATACTTTTCGCGTAATCCGTTTTTAATAAAAAATTTAGCTAATTTATATGACAAAAACGAACCGCCTAAATTGCCAAAAGCGCCCACAAAAACAACTGCCCAAAAATTAAATATACCTCGTGACGCCAAAAATCCGGAAAACGGCATAGTAATTTCCGAAGGAACAGGAATGTTAAAACTTTGAAAAAGCATCAGCACAAAAACGCCGGCATATCCGGCTTTCCCGATAATAAACAAAATAAAACTGGATATTGTTCCTAAAATGGTGGAAATCATTTATAAATGAATTGTGAGGTGTGAATAATGAATAGCGAAATTTATAATTCTCGCTCTTTTAAACTTTAATATTCTTAATTCTTAATTCGTTATTCTATCTAAGAATCTTCGCCGCTACTTCCGGGTCAACAACTGTCACTTCAATTCCCGTGCCGAGTTCCACCCCTGCGGAAGTGCTGAATTTCGGAAGAATTTCAATGTGCCAATGATAATGCTTATATTTCCCGTTATTATCCAACGGCGCGGTATGGATAAAAAAATTATAATCAGGGTCGCTCAATTTTTTTTCAATTTTTAAAAGAGCTTTCTGAAGGGCTTCAACGACGTATTTCATAACATCGTCCGGGGTTTTTTCAAAATATGAAAATTGTTTTTTGGGAAAAATCCTAAGTTCAAACGGTTCCCTGGCCACGAAAGGCGCAAAAACCACCGCCTCTTTATTTTCATAAACAATTCTTTTCTTTTCTTTTAATTCGTATCTCATCATTTCGCAATGAACGCAGGTTTTATGTTTTTTTGCATATTCGGCGCTGCCGCGCAGAGAACGGCCCACATCCGGCGGAATTATAGGCAAAGAAATTATCTGATAATGCGGGTGAAAAATAGAAGCGCCGGCTTTAGGTCCCCAATTATGAAAAATAAAAACGTATTTCAGACATTTATCTTTGGAAAGCTGCAAATATCTTTGTTTAAAGGCCTTGAAAACCAAATTTGCCGTTTTTCCGTCCAAATGGGCGAAATTTTTATAGTGGTCTTTAGTAATAACAACATCATGATGACCCGCGCCTTCTTTAACGGAGAAAGGGCCACGTTTAGCTTCTCGCACACAAACATTTTCTTCATGAGAAACAATTGGGAACTTGTTTTGAATCACTTGAATCGTCCAATTTTCCAAATTAGGATAAACCACGGAAGGATTAGTGTGGCCAGTTTCCTGCGGATTTTCAAACGGGCAACCTTTTTTGGAAACTATTTTACGTTTTGTTTTCTCTTTAAACTGATTCTGGCGCTTAAACCTTTTTGGAGATATAATCACCCAATCGCCAGAGACCAAATCTTGTCTAAATTCGGAATTAAGATTCATAATAATTAACTTACAACCACAACTTACGACTTATAACAGTCGTTAGTTGTCAGTTGTTAGTTGTTAGTTAATCTATTCTTATAATACCATTGAAATACATCATTTGCCACGGGAACCGCGTTCAAACTTCCTTCGCGGGCGTTCTCAATAAGAACCAAAATCGCCAAAGGCGAAACGCCGTCTTTTTCAACCGGACCATAACCGACAAAAAAAGCGTTGACTTTAGTGTTCATTTCTATTTGAGCGCTTCCCGTTTTAGCCGCAACTTTAAACGGCAAGCCATTCAACATATATGCGGTGCCATAGGGCTTCTGAACCACATCAAGCATGCCTTTTTGAACCTCTTTAATCGCGTCTATGAATTGCGAATTATCAAAAAGTATTTTTGGCTGCGCTTCTTTTGTTAAATTGCCGTTTTTATCAATAATTTTTTGGACGATACGAAATTCAAATGCCTTGCCGTTATTGGCGATTGCGGAAATATAATTAATAAGTTCCAATGGCGTTATCATTAAATCCCCCTGGCCGATGCCGTTATTATAAGTATCGCCCAAACGCCATGGGACTCCGGTTCGTTTTTCTTTTTCCTCAATGTCGGGAAGAAATCCGCTTTTTTCTCCGGGTAAATCAATGTTTGTTTTTTTATCCAAACCGAATTTTTTCCAATAATCCCTCAAACGCCCAATTCCCAATCCTTTAAAGTCGCCGTAGCCGCCACTAACCTCATAAAAATAAACATTGCTGGAACGGGCAATGGCTGAGTAAAGATTGACCCAGCCCTGCGGACGCCAATCTAAAAATCTTGAAGGGCGTTCCGGGTCGTAAGGATTAGGAACATCCAAATATCCGGGCGAATAAATTTCTTTTTTCGTATCAACGACTTTTTCAACTAAAGCGGCAACCGCAACCAACGGTTTTATTGTGGAGCCGGGATTGTAAACGCCACTCGTCACTCTGTTAAACAACGGCTTTGAAGGGTCAGACAACAAATCAGACGATATTTTATTATTATCAAAACTAGGCAAACTTATTAAAGAAAGCACCTCGCCGTTTTGAGGGTTAACGGCTATCCCTACTCCGCCGACTCGGCCAATACCTTCAAGTTGGCTTTTTAAACGCCGATAAAAATAATCCTGAAATTCTGAATCAATGGTTAAATACAAGTCATTGCCACGGCTTTGGATGGCTGATGTTTTTTGATCCACTGTTTCGTTTTTGGCGTTTCTAAAATCAATAATTTCGCCGTTTTCCCCGCGAAGTTCCTTGTTATAATAAAGTTCCAAACCGGCTTTACCTACCAAATCATTTAAAAGCAAATCACTGTCGGATCCCAAATCTTCTTTTGAAGCAACGCCGACATACCCCAAAACATGACTTAAAATTCCTGTTTTTTCGTATTCTCTGGCAAAGTCCTTTTCAATTTTAATGTCCTTAAAATCCAAATTTTTTATCTTGGCGACTTGTTCAACGGTCAAATTACGCGCCAAAACCATAGAATTTTGTTTTTCCAAATCAACTTTTCTCAACCAATCATTAATTTGGTCAAGCGGTAAATTTAAAATTTCTCCCATTTGTTCCAATTCTTCTCTTTGTTCATTTTGATTTTTTTTAAAAAAACCGGCGAGTTTCAAAGTCGCTTTAAATGACGGAATGTTTTTAACAAGTAATTTGTTAAAACGGTCAAAAAACAAGCCTCGCTCGGCTGGAATATACGTGACATCGCTGATATTGGCCAAGGCCCGATTTTTGTAAAAATCCCCGTATCTGATTCCTAAAAATCCAACCCTGATAAAGACCAAAATTCCTATAAAAACGGAAAAAAAGACGACTAAATTAAAAACCCGTTCGGACAAAGGCAATTCCAAAGAATCAAAACTTTTTGATAAATCGTCCAAAACGGCTTCTTCTAAAAAAAGTTCCGGTTTCTTCATATTTATTAATTATATTCTTACAATTTGGCATTTGGGGCAATAATGCGCCGACCTGCTTTTGATTTTTATCCTTTTTATAATGCCATTCCCGCGCGGGCATTTTTCGCCTTCTTTTCTGTAAACGTAACGCTGCTCGGCATAAAATCCGGATTTTCCAGCGGTATCGCGAAAATCACTAATTGAGGTACCGCGAAGTTTAACGGCTTTTTTTAAAATAGTTTTAATCGCCTCATAAATATTCTTTAACTCATTAATATTTAAATCATTTGCGCGTCTCAACGGATGAATTTTTGCAAACCACAAAATTTCATCCGAATATATATTGCCGATGCCCGCAATCAAATTTTGGTCCATCAAAACCTCTTTTATATTTTTTTTCTGCGCTTTGGCGATGTCTTTAAATTTTTCCAACGTGAAATTTTTATCCAGCGCGTCAGGCCCGAGTTTTTCCAATCCGGAAAGTGATATAACCTCTTTTTCCGGGCCAAAGACAATTTTTGCGAATTTCCGCAAATCGGAAAGAGCTAATTGCCAACCATTATCTAAATAAAAAATAATGTGTATATACTTGTTAACTTTTTCTTCAAGCGATCCTTTTACTAAAGATTCCACTTTGCGATTAGCGATTTGCCATTTACCGTATAATAAATGTCCTGTCATTTTTTGGTGGATTAGTAATAGATAGTCGTTGGTCGTTGGTTGTTGGTCGTCAGTCAAATATATAAGTATATTTTTACCGAGGCGTTTTATCTTAACGATTTTTAAGCCCTTGATTTGATTTTTCAACTCCAAAGCTTTAGGTTTTTTAATGATTTTTGGCGCGTCAAACCACACGCCAATTATTTTGCGCCCCATTATTTTTTTACTCAAATCATCAACGATTGTTTGGACTTCGGGGAGTTCCGGCATGCCGATGTTGTAATTATTTTAGAGGCTCAATGCCGAATAAAATAATTATACAACATCGAGCACCCAGCACCTTTTGCCGCAATAATTATTGATTTATCACGATTTAAAGACGAAGTCGCCTTACGGCTCCAATTTATATTATAACCCAATTATTTCAACAAAAGGTGCTGGGTAAGGTTTGGCAGCCAATCACGCTTCGTCCGCCTAAGGCGGACTTGCGCTCTTGGGCCAAGCCCTTACTCTTCTCCAAACGCCGCTTCTGTCGGAGGAACAAGTTTAAGGTCAATAGGCACAGTGAAATAAAATACGCTGCCGCGATTTAATTGGGATTCGGCCCATATTTCTCCGCCGTGCCTTTTAATAATGTTTTTAGAGATATAAAGTCCCAGGCCGGTGCCTCCGGTAATTATTTTTTTAGCGTTGTCGGCTCTGAAAAATTTAGTGAACAACTTTTTTACATCTTCAGGAGGAATGCCGATGCCTGTGTCTTTTACGCTGATTTGAATATAGGGTTGGCCTTCCAATTTTTGTATTTCAACCACAACCTCGCCGTTTTCAATGTTATATTTTATGGCGTTCGTAATCAAATTGGAAAAAGCGATGGATAATTTTTGCGGGTCCGCGAAAACCATAATTGAGGCCTCCTCCGGCTTTTTAAAATAAATTTTAATTTTCGATTCTTTTGCCAAAGCCATAACGCTGGCCATTATCTCTTCCGCAAATGAAATTAAATTGATATTTTCAAATTTATAACCGAAACGACCTTCCTCAATCTGGGAAACGTCAAGCAAGTCGTTAACTGTTTTAAGCACGCCGCCGGCGCCCAAAAGACCCATATTAATCAATTCCTTCTGGCTGTCGGTCAAAGTTTCCCTTGCCAGCGATTCAAAAATCCAATTAAGAGAAGTTAAAGGGGTTCTCAACTGATGAGCCGCCACCTCAATAAATTCGCTTTTGGATTTTAAAATTTCTATTTCCCGAGTGCGGTCATGGATAATTTTAACAAATCCGAGCAATTGGCCGTTAGGGTCAATGATTTTATCGGTGGTAACCCGAAGATTCAATTCCGGTTGCTTAAAAGTAAAGTCGGCAATTTGCGGAAACATTCCTTGTTCTGAACGCCTGACCACAAGCGCAGCCAAAGACGGATATAAAATCTGGCCAAGTACCGAAAAATTAATGTCTTTGGCTTTTTCCGGAGTGAAATTTTGATTGATTACCCTGTCTGCCGAAATATTTAAAATTCGTTCCGCGGCGCGGTTAAAAATCAAAATGCGGAAATCCTGGTCGTAAGCGATAATGCCGTCAAAAAGATTGTAAACAATGCTTCGCATTTCATTGCGCTCAAGCTTTATTTCCAAATTAAGCCGCGCCAAACGAAGATTATTAACCAAAATAATAATACCCAAAGTAAAAAAAATTCCCACGTTTATCAATACCCATGACTTTGGAAGATATAAAATATCAATTATTAAAATCAAAATAGCTAAAGGCAAAAAATACCAAAACAGCCGCATTTCGGGCAGCTGCATATAGAGAACGGCTTTTTTGAAAAAATTACTCATTGTTTTTGGCTGGGGTTTTGGTTCTTCGGTTTATTCCACTGGTCCCAATTGGTCTTTTTTTGCTGTTCAATCTTCTGTTCCAATTTTCCTTTATACATTTCCTCCGCTTTGGTCGAAATGCCTTTTGCCTGCTTTTGTTCAATATTTTTTTCCAATCGTTCTTTTCTAAGTTCGGTCAAATATTTTCTGGAATCGCTTACGGGTTTCT
>ERZ1292625.737-Hain-H41-01um-R1-737-length-45042-cov-24_pt2 | contig 14731 bp, 3 predicted proteins | sample MGYA00564400_ERZ1292625 | MGnify/ENA primary metagenome ERZ1292625 (study PRJEB36523, sample SAMEA6512639) | groundwater metagenome | collected 2019-01-08 | study: AquaDiva: Metagenomics assemblies of 32 groundwater samples | reverse complement strand
ACTCCGTGGCATTTTCCGTGGTAAAAACTTGACTCAAAATTCAAGATGTTAGTCTATAAAGTACTTTAACCGACTAAAAACTGGCGCTTTTTGATATACTTACTTTATGCGTCCGCAGATGCATAGCTGCAATGCCGTGAATTATGGTCCGGATCCTGCTGGAGGGGTGAATGGCAGATAAGAAGAAGCTGACGAAAAAGGGCGGCGCTGCAGCAACGGGCGCCGCGAACAAGACCGCAGCCCCGGCCCGGACCGAGAAGGCAGGCCGGCGAAGGTCCGGCGCTGCGAAGGTGAGCAGCCCGTCCCGAAAGTCGGCATCCGGTTCCCGGGACATCACCGGGCGCAAGCGCACGGAGGAGGAGCCGGGAGCGAGCCGGAAACTCCTCGAGACGATCATTGATGCGGCGCCCAGCTGTATCAAGCTTATTACTGCAGACGGGTCTCTGCAGAGGATGAACCGCGCGGGACTGGAAATGATCGAAGCGGAATCGCCCGATCAGGTACAGGGCAAATGCGTGTATCCGCTGGTGTCCGAAGAACATCGTGAAGCGTTCAAGGCCATGACACGGGAGGTCTTCAAGGGAAAATCCCAAACGCTCGAATTCAAGATGATCGGCCTCAAAGGGCGCCCTCTCTGGCTGTATACTCACGCCGTCCCGATCCGGAATGAAAAAGGAGCGGTTGTCTTGGCGCTCGCGATAACCATCGATATCACCGAGCGCAAGCTGGCGGAAGAGGCGCTCCATGAGAGTGAACGGTCACTCAAGACCTTGATGAGCAATCTTCCGGGCATGGCTTACCGCTGCTGCAATGACCGGAACTGGACCATGGAATACGTGAGCGAGGGCGCCGTCGGCCTGACGGGTTACCAGCCCGCGGACTTGATCGGTAACGCGAAGATCGCCTATAACGACCTGATCCGTCCCGACGATCAGGGGCCGGTGTGGGAAGCCGTGCAGAAGGCCGTTGGATCGAGGGACAAATACACGCTGAACTACCGGATCCGCAGGGCCGACGGGCAGGAGCGATGGGTCTGGGAGCAGGGGCAGGGGGTTTTCTCACTGGCGGGCGACCTGCTTGCCCTGGAGGGGTTCATTATCGATGTTTCGGAGCGCTGCCTCCTCGAAGAGGAGCGCCTGAAGACGCAGAAGCTCGAATCCATCGGGACTCTGGCGGGCGGCATCGCACACGACTTCAACAACCTGCTGCAGGGCATCTTCGGTTACATTTCAATGGCCAAGATGACCCTCGACCAGAAGGAAAAGTCGCTCGCCATGCTCGAACAATCCGAGAAAGCTCTTCATCAGTCGGTCAATCTTACGACCCAGCTCCTGACCTTTTCCAAGGGGGGCAAACCGGTGAAGAGGAGTTTGTCTCTCTTGCCCGTGATCGAAAACGCGGCCAGGTTCGCGCTGAGCGGTTCGCGCTCCGAATACCGGAGCACAAGCGCCCCGGACCTCAGGCGTGTCGAGGCGGACGAGGGACAACTGGGCCAGGTGATCCAGAACATCGTCCTGAACGCCGACCAGGCCATGCCGCTCGGCGGATGCGTCGAGATAGCCGCGCAGAACGTCTCCGCATCGGACGCGTCGCTGCCGCGGAGCATTGCCGGGAAAGATCACGTACTGATCACGATCCGGGACAGCGGCGTCGGCATCCCTGAGCAGTATCTCGGCAAGATATTCGACCCCTATTTCACGACCAAGGAGAAAGGCAGCGGTTTGGGCCTCGCGACGTCCTACTCCATCATCAGGAACCACGGAGGGCTTATCGACGTGAGATCACGGGTCGGCAAGGGGACCACCTTTTTTCTGTATCTCCCGGCGTCGGAGGCTGTTGCGGAGGAGTCCCCGGGCGCCGCTGCTCCCGGAAAGGCCCGGAGCGGCAGGGTACTCGTTCTGGATGACGAAAAGGTCGTCCGGGAGGTCGCCGGAGAGCTCCTGCGGGCTCTCGGCCATGAGGCTGAGTTCGCCGAGAGCGGCGAGGCGGCGCTCACGATGTATCGGGAGGCGATGGCAGCGGCCAAGCCCTTCGATGTCGTCATTCTGGACCTTACCATCCGGGGCGGCATGGGCGGGCTGGAGACCCTCGGCAAACTGCTGGAGATCGATCCCGGGGCGAAGGCGGTCGTGTCGAGCGGGTACTCGGACGAAGCAGCGCTGTCGAACTATCGTGAGCATGGGTTCAGGGCCTTCCTCAAGAAACCGTATAACATGGATGAGCTTCAGAATACGTTGAGCAACATGTTGGGATAAGCGGTATGGACCGTCGCTGCGAAGGACGGACATCTTCATGGCGGATTGGGAAGAGCAGCCAAAATAAACGATCGCCTCATACGTCCCTTCTGTTGCTTGGGTAAGCAGTGATGGAACAACCTGTCCCAACGTGCCTTTATCATAGACGTCCACACCTGAATAGGTTACAATAAAACCCGAATAAAAACAGCGGCTCTCTTATGGAAACAGCTCGATTAAGCGGTATTTACGAAAAATTGCGGAAGTTCTTGATTGACCCGCGAGAGCTTTTTCTCGTGGTGTCCATCGAGAAGCAAACGCTCTTCGTCTGCGCGAACGACGCCATTGTCGAGCGATACGGCGCCTCCACCTCCCGTTTCGGCATCGGCAATCGGGAGAACTCGCTCAAAACGCCGCTCGGTCTTCATCGGATCAGGGAGAAGTTCGGGGCCGGCGCGCCTGCAGGCCGCGTTTTCAGAGACCGCGAGGACACTGGCGAAGACTGGGACCACGGCCGGAACGGAGATAATCTGATCCTGACCCGTATCCTGCGGCTCGAAGGCCTTGAAGAAGGGATCAATAAGGGCGCGGGCGTGGATTCCTATGAGCGCTATATCTATATCCACGGCACCGGGCGGGAGGACCTCATAGGCACGCCCCTGTCCCACGGGTGCGTCGTCCTTCGCAACCAGGACGTCATCCGCCTCTTCGACGCGGTCGGGGAAGGCACGCTCGTCTACATCGATCCTCCGCCCATGGCCATCAACGAACACCGATGCCGCAGCGTCCATTTTACCGGCATCTTCGGCAGCGGCATGAGCGCCCTCGCGCAATACCTGCGCTTTCAGGGTATCTTGGTCTCGGGTTCCGATCGTCTCCATGGAAGTGAGGACACCGCCTCTATCCGGCAATCGCTTGAAGGGCTCGGGTGCGCCATCGTTCATCAGGACGGCTCGGGTGTGGGTGCGGATACCGACGTTGTCTGCGTCTCAACGGCAATAGAAGAATCAAATCCCGACATCGCTGCCGCGCGTGGCCGTGGTCTTCCCATCGTCCATCGCTCCGACCTGCTGAGCGCTCTCATCGCGAAGAAAAAGACCATTGCAGTCGCCGGCACGAGCGGCAAGTCCACGGTGACCGCGATGATATTCGAGTTCCTGACAGCCTGCGAAAAGTCGCCCTCCCTCATAAGCGGCGCTGGCCTGCGCAGGCTCGAAAAGCAGGGGCTTATCGGCAATGCCTATAGCGGCGGCTCCGATCTCCTGGTGGTGGAGGCGGACGAAAGCGACGGAACGCTCGTCAAATATTGTCCCGAGGCCGCGGTCTTCCTGAATATTTCCAAGGACCACAAAAGCACTGACGAGGTAAAAGCGCTATTCGATACGCTGGTTTCACAAACTCCCTGGACAGCTTCCAATGCCGACGATCCGATCCTTGCTTCCCTTCCCGCAACCGTGCGCTTCGGCCGAAACGGTTCGGCCTCGTGGCAACCGGACAAGGAAGAGCTCCTGCCGACTTCGGTCAAGCTTTTTCGGAACGGCGTTGAATATCATCTGCCGCTTCCAGGCGAGCATAATCTCGAAAATTTACGCGCGGCGCTGTGCGTGTGCGAACAGTTCGGATGCGAGCAAACAGCGCTTGTCGATGCGGTAAAGAATTATGAGGGCGTGGCCCGGCGTTTTTCTGTAACCCGGACAAAGCAGAACGTCCATGTGGTCGACGACTTTGCGCACAATCCGGCAAAGATAGCGGCTGTTGTTCGCGCTGCGCGGGGCCTTTCCAAGCGCATTATTGCCGTCTACCAGCCGCACGGGTTCGGTCCGACACGATTCTTAAAGGATGAATACATCTCAACCTTTCGGACCGCCTTCCGGCAGAATGACTCGCTCTATCTCCTGCCGATCTATTATGCCGGAGGCACGGCGCAAAAGGATATTTCCTCGGAAGATATCATACAGGGCCTTGGTCCCGTTGCATTCCATGCACAAGCGCTCAGCGATCGCGATGAGCTATTGACCAGATTAAAAGCCGATGCGAGACCGGAAGACTGCGTTCTTCTCATGGGAGCACGGGACCCGTCGCTGCCTGCTTTCGTAAGGAAAATTGTGGAAATGTTCGGCGGGGAAATGAGAACGTCATAAATCTCAACTGCGGAAAGCATCAAATGCATCAACGTCATATATGGGTAGAGCATGAGGTCCCCAAGGTGATCCCCTGGCGATCAATCCGTGGCCTTGTTTCAGGGGACCGTATACCGGAAGAAGGAGACTGTCGGGGAAACCATCAGGTAGGCTGATACCGTATTCACTAAGAGCTGGGATCTGCCTTCAGGAAAGAACTCTCATCAGGGTCCAAAACAATTGACCTGCATCTTCTCCAAGTTGCCCGGCACCTCGTCTCAAGGTGCCGGGCGTTTTTGTGTGCGTCCTGCGGCTTTCTTGTCATGTTTCCGAACAACGGTAGTTTTTCACGTCATTTCTTCCTGGGAAACAGCGGACGGCCGTCGTGTTCACCGATATCCTCGGTTCCCTGGCCGGTCTCATCATGGCGGTGATCCCTGCCCGGCTCTTTCCGATCCTCTGAATGTAACAGGTACCAGGTCTGCTCCATCAGGCTCAGCAGGATGTCGAGTTTGAGCCGGATCGCCGTGATGTCTACACTGATTTTTCTGACATGTTTCACGGCGTCGAGAATCTTGTCGATGGCCTTCTCCGCTTGCTGCTCCGTCTGTGGCGCAAGGTTAACCAAGCTGAGTGCTTTTAGTGCTTCTGCTCTGAGGTGGGCGTCCTTTGCCGCTGTCAGGGTGAGGCTGCGGAGGTCGGCCGCGATCTCCGGCAAAAGGTCGGCAGGGCTGACCATGGCCTGCACGGTAAGGGGATAATTGCCGTAAAGCCGGTATTCTCCGTTGTTGAGGTATGAAACCGCCGTGACCGGCGTATACGCTCTTGTTGTGTCGAGCGACAGGAGCGCATATTCCAGAACGGCGGTCTCATGAGCAGCCAGGGATAGTTCCCATGTGATCGTTTGTCCAACCGGGGTCGCAGGCGGCCGAATAGCAGCAGCCGTCGCGTCCGCGGGAAGGGTTTCCTGGACGCGGATGTCAACCGGTTCATCCATAGCGGTCACGCGGATTCCGATCGGTATACCGGAGAGAATCCCCGAAGTACGATCCTGCGGATGTACGAAGGAGATCGACTTGACCACGAGTTCCGCGACTTGCGCCTTCTCCGGGCTGGCGAGGAGGTCGAAGCCGTACAGCAAGGCCTTCCCGTTGCCGTATTGATTGAAGAGGATGGCGGGCAGAACGGCCTTCCGATCCTGGACATAGCCGATGATCTGGGTCGTTGAAGAGGTCTGTTCCACTCGCACGATCTTGCTGTCTGCATCAGTCGCAAGAGTGCCGCCGTCGCTGATCGGACTTAGGACCAGTGTTACGGGGAGTCCCTTTTCGATACTCTCTCCCGTGAATTTTACACCGAGTATGTCGTCGATCTCGTGCCCGTTATCGGGCCTCGTCTTGATGACGATGAGCCCGGCGCCGGCATGGACAGCCTCGCGGAGCTCGTCTTTAACGGATGCCCGATCGTAATCCACGAGGAAAAAGGCAGTGAACCGTCCGGAGCGGAGCGATTCCCTGAACGCCTCTTTCTTTCCGACAACGGCGTAGGAAATGCCATGGTCAGCGAGGATCTTTTCAAGCGCGGCCAAGGTTCTGTGCTGCTCATCACGGCAGTCGTCATGGTGATCATCGTCACACTCATAGTGGTGGCCTTTGCTGTGAACGTCATGACGATTGTCATCACGGTTATCGTCGCAGTCGCGGTGGTGATGATCTGCGTGCTTCGCGGCGAGCAGGACCAGGGGCTCGGACGAAATCTCCTTGATGACGTCGAGCACGATGAGTCGCACCGTAAGGACCTTCTCTGCCTCTTCGTTCATGACGTTGTCCGTGGCCTTGTAGGCGATGGTATGCGTTCCGGCGGCCCTTCCCGTGAGGCGGATGCCGCCGCTTACGAACTGCCACGGTTCGCTGTCGATCCGGTAGACGGTGCTCTTGACACCGGCCAGGGCATCGGTCGCGCTTATGGTGAACTCGGTGTTCGGGGACACGATGTTCACGATGCCTTCCCCGAGCGGGTCAGTGGCGGTCATAGCGCTCACCGGTGCGGCTGTGTCGAGCACCACGGTGATCTGCTGCGCCGCTTCCGTATTCCCCGCGTTGTCGGTCGAGCGATAACCGACGCTGTGCGGGCCGTCAGCCTGCCCGGCCAGGGTAAAGCCTGCAGCGTACGTCATCCAAGGGCCACTGTCGATGCGGTACTCGGTCCCGGCAACACCGCTGAGGTCATCGGCGGCAAGAAGGGTGAAGACGGTTCCGGCTGCAATGAACCGGGTGCCGTCGGCCTCATGCGTGGGCGTTCCCATGAGGAGCGTGGTGACCGGAGGCTGGGTATCCAGGTTCTGCCGGACGAAGAAGCTCACGGACACGGGGGCACTCGTGTTGCCTGCCTTGTCCGTGGCCCGGAAGCTGACGCTGTGCGGTCCTCCGTCGGCAGGAGTCGGTTCCCAGACCGTTCCATACGTGCCGTCCGCCGGACTGACCACGGGCAGGAGCTTCCACAGCCCGCCGTCGAGCTGGTATTCCACACGGTCCACACCCGACGCATCGTCGGAGACGGCGACTTTCAGGGGCACCGTCGTCGTATAGTTCATGCCGGAGGCCGGTTCAAGAATCGTCACCACGGGCGCACGCAGGTCTTTGACCGTGAAGGCTGCGCTGGCCAGGGTCCTCGTCGTACCCGCGTAATTGCCCGAGAGAACGACGACGTAAGGCTTCAGACCATATCCGGTGGTGGCAAAGGAGGCTTGGCCGGTCCGGGAGCTGTTCCGGCTGAGATCGACCGTCTCCTGCTGCGCGTGCAAAATCGCCTGTGTTTCAGGATCAATCACGGCAATCGTCAGCTCCACCGCGGCAGCATCCGCATTGCCGCTGTTCTGCACCGTGTAATCCGCCAGGACCGTTCCGCCCAAGAACACCACGGAAGGGTCGGCAATGACGGTGCCGGAGATGGCCGCAGCCGAATCAATCGTGAACGCCGTTGTCTGGTGCGCCGCCTCCTGGCCCTCGCGGAACACCGTGAGAACCACGGCGTAGCCGCCCGCAGGGTTCAGGCCCGTGTTCCAGGCTGCCGGCAGTGCAATGGATCCGCCGGGCAGAAGCGCGGTCACCGGCCGCTCCTCCGAGAACAGCACGCTGCCGGCGCTGTCGGTCACGACGATCCGTTCCGTGAGCGCCGGGATGATCTCGTTCGTGCCGCCGTTCGCGAGCGTTGCCGTGATCCCGACGCGCTCGTTCGGACCGTAGCTGCGCTTGTCCGTGACCAAGGCCGTGCTGATCACGGCATCGGACGCGATGGTGACGGGGACAACGTTCTCCGCCAGCACGGCTCCGGCGGCGTCGCGCAGGACTGCATGCACCCGATAGGGTCCGGCAAAGGCGCTCCCGGTATTCCCGAGGAACTGCTGACGGAGCGTGGAGGCATAGGCAAGCGTGACGGCCCGCGAATCGAAAACGGTCACCGGATACCCGCTCCCCTCTTCGAGCTGCACGTGCAGAACGCCATCCGCTGCCGCTCCGCTGTTCCGGAGCGTTACGCTGATGTTCATTGCCTGATTGCTGTTGTACTGCGGAGCATCGGTGCTCGTGGCCATCGACACCCCCACGGAATCCGCCACGAAGAAGTCCCGGATGGTCACGTTGTTCGATTCCACGAGCTCGCTGATCTTATCCTCGGGATCGACGACCACCACGATCCGGTTCTCGCCGGCCTTGCCCGTGCTGTCCCAGAGAGCCGTCACGAGCGTTGCGGACTGGGGCTCCATCATGGGTATCCGCTCGGACTTCAGCAGCTCCAGCCTGCCGAGGGCATTCCAGACGTAGACGGTCACCTCCACGCTGCCCACGCTCACCTGGCTCCTGTTCCAGACCGAAATATTTATCGCCGCCTGCTCGCCAAGAATCGGGAAAGGCGGATACAGGAACACATCGGTATCGCTGACCGCAAGGTCCGGAATGTGAACCGTGTCGAACGTCACGGAGACGGCGTCGGACGACTCGCTCATGTTATCGGCGCCGTCGCGGACCGTCGCAGTGAAGAGGTTCTCGCCGGGGCTCAGGCTGACCTGCGGAAACGCGAAATATCCGGCCGAACGGAGAATATGCAGGGTAAACGTATTCCGAACGCTCCCCTCGACAAAGGCAATGGCGCCGGATTGCGCTCGAACGAGGGCGTAGAGATATTTGAACTCGGGCATGAGCTGTCTGGCCTGGCCGATGTTCCGGACATCAGTGACCCAGAGGGTGTCGCGGTCGTTCACGCCGTCATAGACATCGTAGAAGATGTGCGTTCCGTCGGCCGACCAGAGCGGATAGTAAGGATCGCTGCTCAGGCTCGTGATCTGCTGCTGGCCTCCGCTCTGCAGATCCAGGACCATGATATTGCCCGTGCCGCCGCGGTACGAGACAAAGACCAGTTTCGCGCCGTCTCCTGACCAGTCGAGAGAATACCAGTCCGTGTTGTCGTCGACCGTGATATCGGCGCCGCTCGCGAGGTCCCGCACCAGGAGTATCTCGTTCTCGAAATAGGCCAGCTTCGTGCCGTCGGGCGAGAGCTTGTGATTGTACACATCGGTGAGGCCCATCACCTCGACGAGATCGCCGGTACGCACATCGGCAACCCAAACACTGCTCTGTGATCCGTTCCCGATGGTAAAAGCGAGCTTGCTGCCGTCGGCGGACCACGACGACGGGCCGTACTCGTAGGCCTGGGTATTGTTGGTCAAGGGAGCGCTGGTTCCCGTGGCACCATCGTAGATGCCGATCTTCTGCCAGCCCCCGTCCTCGTAGACGTAGGCGATCCTGCTCCCGTCAGGAGACCATAACGGGGAATATCCCTGGTTGATGATCTTCGTCGCGCTCCCTGTGGAAAAAGTTCGCAACCAGATCGAACCGTTGTAGTCGTACGCTAAGACGTTCCCGTCGGGCGAGAGGGACGGCCAGGAACCTTCATAGTTCGTGAGCACTGCGCTGGTGACTGCCTCGTGATCGGACGCGGTCGTCGACCCGATGAAGCTGCCGCTTCTGAACAGGTCCACGGACAAGCCGGGCTCTCCGCTGCCCGCAACATCGGTCGTTCCGACGGAAAGCGTCACCGGGACGCCCGCCACGGTCGGGAAGAAAAGCATGGGCTTTGCCGGCGGGACGCTGTCCCGGGCCGTGCCCGAAGCCTCGTTGGAATACGGGCCCTCGTTGTCCGCTCCGTCGACGGCGGCAACGACGTAATAGTACGTGACGCCGGACACGACGCCGGTGTCGAGATAGGCGAAGGCGGTGAGAAGGGCCGGGTTCACTCTGTTGTATGGTCCTCCTGCAGTGGTACTCCGGTACAGGTTATAGGCTGTTGCCGGGACGCCCTCATACAGCCACTCGGCATTCAGCCCGCCTTCCGGCAGGGGGGTGACGGTGAGGATCCCCGGTGTGGCAGGAGGAGCGACCGCGACCGTGGCCATTGCCGCATTCGACGGCTCGCTTTCATTCCCCACAGCGTCCACAGCGGTAATACGGTACGTGTATGTGCCGTTCGGAAGCAGGACGTCCGCGTACAGGGTCCCTGCAACGAGGGCTGTATTGACCTTGACCCAGCCCTGGGCTGTCGCGCGATAGACGTTGTAGCCTGCCGCATCCGGCTCGGCATTTGCCGTCCAGGTCAGGACCACGTCGGAGTTGACTGCCACGGCAGCAAGTCCCTGCGGGGCCGACGGCGGGACGATGTCGCCCACCAATGCGCTTGCCGGATCGGAGCGGCTGCTCTCGAAACCGTACTGGTCAACGGCCGTGACCGTATACGTGTACTGCTTGTCGGGCAGGTTGAGGTCAACGAAGGCCGGCGCAACGACCGGGTTGTCCTTCGTCATGGCGACCTCCGCGAGCCGCACCTGGTTCGCGCCGCTCGGGTCCGTCGATGTGGTGATCACGATCCTGATCCGATCAGTCCGGTATGCCGGAGTGAAGGCAAAGGCGTTCTGCTGCGTGCCATTCCCCGTCGCCTTCACCTGGGTCACCCACGCATATCCGGACCAGACTTGTACTTGGAAGTCTTTCCCTGCATACAGAACTTCATTCCCGGCGCCGTCGGTGTCGCTGCTCCAGCGGATATCCAGGCGGCTGATGAGTTCCGGCGATGCCAGATCCACCTCCCACCAGACCGGCGCCTCCGGCAGGGGGCCCGATTCGGGCGTCCAGTATGAGGACGGATCGGCATCCATGGCCATATCAGGGGAGTTGTAATACTCAGGATATTTCGTGGAGGACGCTGATGTCGTTCCGGAAGCCACGGCATCGGGGCTGTTTACCCGCAGCCCGTTCCGGTACAGGTTGTACCCCAGGATGTCCGGCTCGGGGTTGGGGTTCCAGAGGAGGCTGACGTCATGGCCCTGAACCGCTGTCGCCAGGCCGGCAGGCGCTCCGGGGGTGTCATTGTAGACGACAATGACCGCATCAGCATTTCTGCTCACGTTCCCGGCGCTGTCCGATGCCCGGGCGGATAGCCGGTTTTCGCCCAGGAAAAGCGTTGCGGGGATGGTGAAGGCGCCGGAGCCATCGGCCGTTCCCGTGCCCCGCAACTCGAATCCCGCACCGGTCTCGACAACGATATCCACCACAGCATGCGCTTCTGCGTTGCTCCCCTCCACCTGGACCGCGCCCTGGCCCGCGGGCGTGTAGGGCTGGGTGAGAACCGGGACGTATACCCGCGCCGGTGCGCTGTTCGACGGTTTGCTTTCGTTGGCGTGAGTGTCCACGGCAGTTACTTCATAGGTATAGGTTCCGTCAGCGAGACCGGTGTCCTGATACTGCGTCGTCTTCACGATTGCCGCGTTCACCTTCGTTCGCGTCCCGCTGAAGGTACGGTAGACGTTGTAGCCGTCGAGATCGGTTTCCGTGTTCGCTGTCCACGTCAGCGTCACGTCGGCTCCCGTGGTCTTCGCCGTCAGACCGGCAGGCGCCGCAGGCGCTGTCAGGTCGGTATAGGTGACCGTGATCATCGACGGCGCCGGGTCTGTCTTGTTCCCCTTGTCCGTGGCCACGGCGCGAAGCTGGTAGTTGCCGTACGCCAGCGCGAGACCTGCCGGATCAAGATACATCACGAAAAGCCGGGACGTGACCGGAGCGCCGAGGGCCGTCCAAACGCTGTCCTGGGCCTTCTTGTACTCGAACTGCACCTTCGCGATGTCGAGGTCAGGCGACTCGGCCTTGACGAGAATCGTATTCTCGAAGACCGCTCCCGGAGCAGGGTCAACGATGGTCGCATGAGGCGGATGCGTATCAATGGTCGCCTCGCGCACATCCGAGGGCTCGCTCTGGTTGCCTGCCTGGTCCACGGCAACGAGGTAGTAGCGGAACGTGCCGTCGGGCAGCGTTTTGTCGAGATACGACGCGCCGGTGATCAGGTACGGCTTGAGGTCGCCGACCACGACGCCGGTGACGTTCGCGAGCTGGTCGTTACGGTACAGGAGATACCCGGCAAGATCGGACTCGGTGTTCGCATTCCAGGTCACGCCGGCGTCGGCATTGCTCGCTGTTGCAGAAACAATCTGCGGCTTCGCCGGCGGGGTGTTGTCGATCGTCACCGAAATGCGGTGGGTATTTACATTGCCCGAGGTGTCCTCGGCCTCGAGCTTGAGAGAATAGACCTGTCCCTCTGCAAGGCCGAGGGTGTCCCACTGGACCAGCACGCCGTAGGGGATCGGGACGGGCGAAGTCCTGGCAAGGCTCCAGGCTGAAGGCCCGGCGCCCTGGCCGATGGAGAGGCGGTACTGTTTGAAGTCGTCAACGCTGTAGGCCGTGCCCTTGACTTCGATCAGGCCGCTGACGCGTGAACCGTCCTGGGGCACGCGGATCCGGGCGTCGGGTCCGGTCAAGTCGATCCTGAGCTTCACCTCGTTCGAAGGCCGGCTCTCCCATCCGGCCAGGTCAACGGCCTTCAGGGTATAGGCATACAGGCCCTCGCCCAGGCTTTGATCCAGATAGGTGAGGTCTTTTATGAGCTCCGTATTGATCTTCTGTCCGGCCCGGTACAGGTTGTACCCGGCCATATCAGGTTCCGTGTTGCTCGGCCAATCAAGGCGAGCGTCGACGCGGTTGTCGACCGTGCCGGAAAGCGACGGCGCCGCGGGCGGATGAGTATCCACCTTCACGTTCACCTTCGCCTCTGCCGTGCTCCCGAGCTTGTCAATCGCCGTGAGCCTGAGGCAATACTCGCCGTCAGACGGGAGCGTCTGCCACTGACCGAGGACGCCGTCCTGGACCGGCGTGGCGCTGGTCTTGAGGGGGGCCCATTTGAAGGCGCCGTCACACCGGCCTTCGGCGAGCTCGAGAGTATACTTGTCGAGGTTCTGGTCCGTGGCGGTTCCCGTGATGTCAACCGCAGTCCTAACGTAATCGCCGTCTTTCGGTGCAACCAGGGACACCTCCGGCGGCGTGTTGTCGACCGTGATCTTGACCTTCGCCTCCCCCATAAGCCCTGCCTTGTCCTTTGCAAGGAGCGAGAGCGTGTACACGCCGTCAGGAATGCCGTCGTTCTTCCCGACCTTCCAGGCGAGGAGCTGGGGGTTCGTCGGGACGGTCGTGCCGCTGAGCAGATCAATCCACTGCGCCGGACTGTCGCCGGGGCCGTAGCGCAGACGGAACGTGTCGAGGTTCTTTTCAACGATGCTTCCGGTGATCGTGATGCTATTTTTCTCGGCTCCGAAGAGTTCCCCGTCCTTCGGCGTTTCGAGCTTCACCACGGGCGGCGTGCGGTCGATGGTGAACGCGATTGTTTTGGTCGTCTCATTTTCGGCCAGGTCCTTGGCCCGTGCGCTCAGAGAATAGGCCTCTTCGGGAAGATCGTTCAGGACCCCGAAGATGTAGCTGATTCTTGACTGATTGCCCTGGTCGATTGAAACGGGCCCGGCGCTGTTGGTGTAGCCGAGAGCATACTCCTGCAGATTGAGGTCATTGATCGTGCCGTTAACCGTAATGTCGGTCTTGATATAAGAACCGTCCGCGGGAGTCCTGATGTCGACAGCCGGCGGCGTGGCATCGACGGCGACCGTAATCGTTTCCGTCTGGGTGACCGCCGAATTGGACGCAAGCGCGGCCGTCAGCCTCACGGAATACACACCGTCGGGGAGGACGGTCCCGGCCGTATTCCTGCCGTCGAACGCAGTGGTATACACTCCGGCTGACGGCCTGGATGCCGTGTACGTGCGTACGGTTGCTCCACTCGCATCCAGAATATCCAGGGTGGCGTCAGCGGCGTCGGTGAGCTCGTAGGTGATCACGGCGGAGTCACGCTTGCCGTCATTATTCGGCGAAAAGAGCTTCGGCGCCGCATCAAGCTCCTTGATGAGCGTTTTCCGCGAGCCGAAATCAATCGTCACTTGCGACGAGCGGCTATTTCCGACCGTATCTATTGCGGTAAGCTTCACCGTCCATCTATCATTTAATCCGAAGGTGTTCCATTTTCCGAGGATGCGATCTTTTACGGGCGTTGTGCCCGCAGCGACCTGCAGCCACGAAGCAGGAAGATCGCCGGAACCCACCTCAAGCGTATAGGCGCTGAAATGGAGGTCGTCCGCAGTGCCTCTGATTTCGACGATGGTATTTCCGAGAAGATCCGTCGGCGTGGGGTAGACGATAGCGGCAGTAGGCCGCGTGTTGTCGACCTCTACCAGGACCCATTTCATTGTTGTATGGCCGCAGGAGTCCATGGCGAAGACACTGATGCCATAATGGCCGTCGGCAACGATTGCAAGGGCGTCATTCCGTCCGTCCCAGCCGGCATTTGCCGCGCCGGGTACATGATGATTTCCCGCGAGAATTGTTCTTACGGGGATTGTGCCGAGAGCATAGGTATGGTCCGGCTGCTCCTCTGCGGTGAACACCTTCACATCTACGAGCGCATAGTCGTCGATTTGATACGCGACTGTCGCCTCATCCAGCACGCTGTCGCCGTTTGGTGAAAAGAGCTTCAGGTCCGCCGTAAGGCTTGCGATTTCCAGGGCTCTATCAATAGATACGCTCTTCGTCTCGCAGCTGACGTTTCCGACCAGGTCTACTACTTTGAGTTTCAGCGTGTAGCTTCCCTCCGCGATATCAGACACGTCCCAGACGCCGATTACGCCATGAATCGCGCCCACTCCCGAGATCCAGCGTTGCACAATTTGTCCGAATTTGTTGATCACGCGGGCCGTAGCCGGTTCCCAGTCTGAAGGATTGTCTCCCACGCCGTAATACAGTTCATACCTCTTTACTTTTATATTATCTTCAACATCCCCGGCAACCGACAGACCCTGGAAGGTCCCGACTGCATCCGTGACTGTTGTTACGCACGGCGCCGGATTGAGCCGCGCGACCGGGAACACGCGGTCGACAATAAGGTCTCCGCCTACTGAGC
>ERZ1292625.2921-Hain-H41-01um-R1-2921-length-14739-cov-5_pt1 | contig 14739 bp, 14 predicted proteins | sample MGYA00564400_ERZ1292625 | MGnify/ENA primary metagenome ERZ1292625 (study PRJEB36523, sample SAMEA6512639) | groundwater metagenome | collected 2019-01-08 | study: AquaDiva: Metagenomics assemblies of 32 groundwater samples | reverse complement strand
CACATGGTAGAGATAAATTAAGTAAAATTGAAGATCTGAAAAATAAGCTTTTTTCTAGGAATTATCAGACAAAAATAGAGCATCGCGATAATTTTTCCCACCAAGAAACAAAAGAAGTGATGGATTCTTGGGCTGTTAAAGAAAAAACCTTTTCTGATTTTGGAGAGAATTTTTTTATGAAAACATCTTTATTTAAAAAGTTTTTTATTTTCTCTGTTATTTTTTTTATTCTTGCACTTTTATATGGGTCTTATATGTTTTTTGCAGGTGGAAATACTGTTTCTAATAATAATATTGATATTTCTATTTTAGGTAATTCTTTTACCGCTGGTGGAGAAGAATTGCCATTGCAAATTGGTATTAGTAATAAAAATACCCTAGCACTTGATTTGGTTGATTTAGTTGTCGAATATCCCAAAAGTTCTTCGGGAGATCTCTTAGGCGAAGTTGAGCGTATTAGGGAATCTTTGGGCACCATACCATCAGGTGCAATACGTAATGAAAATATAAAAGTAATTCTCTTTGGAGAACAGGGAAGTATCCGTCCGATTCGGATAACTTTGGAATATAGAGTAGAGGGTTCCAATGCAATTTTTGTTAAAGAAAAACTTTATGAAGTAAATATAAATTCCACCCCCATAAATATTTCTGTAGACGCGCCTAGCGAGGTGAGTCCCAATCAAGATATTTCTTTTGGCATCAAAGCCATATTGAATGCCACGAAATCTGCTTCTAAAATTTTAGTTAAAGTAGATTATCCTGTTGGTTTTCAATTTACTTCATCTCAGCCTGCCCCTTCTTTTGGAAATAATGTTTGGAGTCTGGGAGACTTAGCCCCCGGTGCAGAGCGCAATATTTCTATTGTAGGAAAAATGATAGATGTTTTTGATGGAGAAGAAAAAACTTTTAAAATATGGAGTGGTTCACAGTCTAAAATAGACAAGTCTGCTATCGATGTGGTTTTCAATTCTATCGGGCACATTTTTGCCATCAAAAAGCCATTTTTGGAAGCTAATTTTTTATTAGGTGGTGTTAAGCAGAGAGAATATGCGATAGATAGTAAAGATGTGGCCTCTGCGGAAATTAAGTGGACGAATAATTTGGAAACAAAAATAAATGATTTACAAATTCGAGCAAAAATTTCTGGTAATGCCATAAATAGAAAAAGTATTTCACCCGAAAATGGTTTTTATGATTCGACCAATGATGTAATTATCTGGGATAAAAATTCTAATAATGATTTCAGGGAAATAAATCCTGGTCAAAGTGGTTCTGTATTTTTTTCTTTTTCACCTCTCTCTTTATTTTCTTCTTCCTTAGGTGTCATGAGCAGTCCGTCTATCGTTGTTTCTATTTCTATTTCTGGAAAGCAAGAAACGTCTGGTTTTGAGTCACAGGAATTAAAAAATTCTGATTCCTCTACCATTAAAATTATTTCTGATGTTGGTTTTGCCAACAAAGCCCTTTATTATTCTGGACCTTTTACCAATACTGGCCCCATTCCACCAAAGGCAGAAAAAGAAACGACTTATACTATAGTTTGGTCTTTATCTAATTCTTCAAATAATATTTTAAAAGGAATTGTACGTTCCAGTTTGCCATCTTGGATGCGTTTCATTGGGCCAATTTCTCCCCCTTCGGAAGATCTTACTTATAATTCTTTTTCAAGAGAAATAACTTGGAATGTAGGCAATATTGCTCGTGGGGTGGGTATTACGGGAGCCAGCAAAGAGGTGTCTTTTCGCATAGCTTTATTACCTTCACTCAAACAAGTGGGCACTATGCCAATTATTATCAATGATGCAATTTTGACCGGGCACGATGATTTTGCTAATGTGGATATAAGAGTAAGTAAGCCTGCTCTTTATACATCGCTCACTAATGATCCAAATTTTCCTCAAGGTGGAGAGAGAGTAGGGGAATAAAAAAATGAAAGATAAAAACACAAAAGAAAATGATTTAATGGAGAAAATAGTTTCGCTTTGTAAAAGGCGGGGTTTTGTTTTTCAAGGTTCAGAAATTTATGGCGGATTTGCAGGTACCTATGATTGGGGGCATCTCGGAGTTGCTCTTAAAAGAAATGTAACTGATGTTTGGAACAAAGCAATGCAATTTCATCGTGATATGACTTTTCTTGATTCAAGTATATTTACTTCTGGAAAAGTTTGGGAGGCTAGTGGGCATGTTTCTGGGTTTTCAGATCCATTGGTAGTTTGCAATATATGTAAAGAAAAATCTCGCGCCGATCATTTATTGGAATCTATTAGTGTAAAGGCAGATGAAAAATTGAGTGAATTGGAAATAAATAAAATTTTTGACGAAAATAGAGCTAAGATAAAATGTCCTAAATGTGGTGGAAAAGATTTTGGCAAAATCCGTGCAACAAATCTTCTCGCTACTTCAAATTTAGGAATGTTTGATGAAAAAGAGGATCAAGTTTATCTTCGTGGCGAAACTGCTCAAGGAATCTATATAAATTATAAAAATGTTTTAGATACTGGTTTTGTGTCTATTCCTTTTGGTATTTCACAAATAGGCAAGGCTTTTAGAAATGAAATTAGCCCACGCCAATTTTTGTTTCGAAAGAGAGAATTTGAACAAATGGAAATGCAATATTTTTGTCATCCAGATGAAGCAATGAAGAATTATGAATCTTGGAAGAAAGAAAGAATGGAGTATTATATAAAGCTTGGTATCAATCCCAAAAAACTAAGATTCAAACCACATGAAAATCTTGTTTTTTATGCTAAAGCTGCTTGTGATATTGAATATGAATATCCTTTTGGTTGGAGTGAATTAGAAGGCATACATTATCGCGGAGATTATGATTTAACTCAACATCAGAAATTTTCTGGCGTAGATATGAGGTTTTATGATGAAGAAACAAAAAAGAGATATATACCTCATATTATTGAAACTTCTGTAGGAGTTGATCGGACAGTACTTATGATTTTGTGTGATACTTACAATGAAGATGAATTGGGGGGAAGTAAAAGGATTGTTTTAAAACTTCCTCCAAGACTTGCGCCAGTAATTTGTGCAGTATCGCCACTCTTAAAAAATAAGCCTGAGCTCGTGGAATATGCCAATACAAAGGTTTATGCGCCACTAAAAGCAGAGTTTGGCAGAGTGGCATGGGATGACAATGGCAATATTGGTAAAAGATATCGCAGGCAAGATGAAATCGGCACACCATTTTGTATTGTTGTAGATTTCGATACTTTGACTGATGACACGGTGACTGTCCGCGACCGCGATACGGGAGAACAGGAGAGAATAAAAGTGGAAGATTTGGAAAATTACATCAAAGAAAGGATATAATTTAACTATGCAAGAACAAATAAGAAAAGTCGAACTCGGAAATGAAATACTTGACACTATTGTTGGCATGTCTATTTTCCGTACGAATATTGAAGGTAAAAGAGAAGTCCTTTTAGTGCAGGGACCATCAGGTTTATGGTACTTTCCAGGAGGCAAGATACGGAAGGGAGAGAGCATGAAAGTTGGCCTTAGACGAGAGCTCAAAGAAGAACTAGGGATTGACTATGCTGGCTCATTTGGTACTTTCTTTGTGGATTCATACGAAATAAAAGGCAAACGTCTCGCAATCGCTAATGTAACTGCTCTCGACCCATTGCCGTCACAACCTAACATGCAGAAAGGTGATGCAATTAAAAACTTTATATGGACAGAAGACCCCTTGAGTTTCGACTTGACCGAACAAGCACGCGAAATTCTTAAGGCAAAGATGAGCAACATTATAACGCTCCCAAAGTCAAGGAAAATAAGAAATGTGTCAAGCGAACCCAGTAAATAAATAGAATAACTAGAGAATATAGAGAATAACTAGGCAAGACTTAATTGAGTAATTGTATTGTACTAAACTACGCTATAGCGTAATAGTATACAATATTATATAATGTTAGATATGGGGAAATTAGAGAAGGAACTGAAGATAAGAATTAAAAGAGAAAATATTCAAAAAGCTATTCTAACTGGAATTGCTACCGTGGGTCTTTTGAGTGTGGCAGTTTTGGCGCCAAATGCTTTACAGGCTCTAAAATTTTTTGGTATTGAGCCAAAAAATAAATGGCAAAAATATAATATTAATCATAGTATTAAAAGACTAAAAGATCACGGTCTTATTTGTTTTGAAACAACCAGTAGGGGAACTTTTGCGCGCCTTACTCAAAAAGGAGAAGATAAATTAAGAAAATTTAAACTTTTAGGTTACAAACTTAAAAAACCCAAGAAGTGGGATAGAAAATGGCGCATGCTTATTTTTGATATTAAAGAAGAAAGGAAGGGGACTAGAGATAAAATTCGTTTTACCCTAAAAAGAATTGGATTTTTACGACTTCAAGATAGTGTTTGGGTGTACCCTTATGATTGTGAAGATCTGGTGACTCTAATGAAAGCCGATTTTAAAATTGGCAAGGATTTACTTTATTTGATAGTTGATACCATTGAAGCAGATACGAAAATAAAAAAATACTTTAAGTTGTCTTAAATTCTCAATAAGTATATAAAAATATTTATTGTTTATAATTACGCTATAGCGTGGTTATAGACAATATATCTGCTTTTACTTTATGAACTGTTAAAAAATATTCATAAATTGATAATTGGGTCTGTTTTGTGATATATTTTATAAATGAAGTTTTCAAAAAAAGTTTTAAAAAACGGACTCAGAGTTGTGATGATACCGATGAAAGATAATCCCACCGCTACCGTATTGGTATTGGTTGAAGCTGGCTCTAAATATGAAGAGAAGAGGGTAAATGGCATATCGCACTTTTTAGAACATATGTGTTTTAAGGGCACTATTAAGAGGCCAAGAGCTATTGATATATCTAAAGAATTAGATGCGCTTGGCAGTCAATACAATGCCTTTACAGCCCAAGAATACACAGGATACTATGCCAAGAGTGATGCCAAACATTTCAGCAAAATCTTTGATGTCGTTTCAGATATTTATCTTAATTCGACTTTTCCTGAAGCAGAAATACAAAAGGAGAAAGGAGTAATTATTGAAGAGATAAATATGTATGAAGATATGCCTCAGAGGCATGTGCAAGATTTAATGATGAAATTACTTTACAAGAATCAACCAGCTGGTTGGAATATTGCGGGTGAGAAAAAAAATATTTTAAAAATGAAAAGGCCAGATTTTGTAAATTATAAAAAGATGCATTATTTGCCAGAAGCCACAGTGCTCGTAATCTCAGGTCAAGTAGAAGAAAAAAAAGTCTTAAAAGAAGTAAATAGAGTTTTTGGTCATATTCCACGTGGAAAAAAAGTGGGCAAAATAAAAACGAAAGATGTTCAGAGTCATCCTGAAGCATTAATAAAATGGAAATCGACAGATCAGACGCATTTTGTTCTCGGAATGCGTTCTTATGATTTTTTTAATAAAAAAAGTTCCGCCTTATCTGTTTTAAGTGGAATTCTAGGTGGGGGGATGAGTTCGCGACTCTTTCAGAAATTACGTGAAGAAATGGGGGTGGGGTATTATGTTCGTGCTTATAATGATGCTTTTACAGATCATGGATTTTTACAAATTTCTGCTGGTGTTGATAATAAAAGAATTTATGAAGTATTAAAGGCAGTTATAAAAGAATGCAATATTTTAAAAAATAAACTTGTGGGGAGGGAAGAATTAGAGAAAGTAAAAGAATACTTGATTGGCAATATGAAATTATCACTTGAATCATCTGATGATATTGCAAATTTTTATGGTGGACAGGAGCTTTTGAAAAAAGAATTAAAAAATATAGAAGAAAAAGCGCGTGAAATTAGACATGTGAGTAGTAAAAAAATTCGAGCGCTGGCTCGTGATATTTTTCAAGACAAAAAACTAAATTTGGCTATAATTGGTCCATTTAAAGAGAAAAAAAGTTTTCTTAAAATACTTAAATTTTAATTTCTCCTTAGACTTTCTTATTGTTTTGGTTTTGTGTTATTATAACTTTATGAGTAACGGAAACCACACCTCTATCTCCATATCTACGGGTACCATGATTCGAGCCTTCCTCCTTTTTTTGAGTGTGATTTTTTTATGGATTTTGAGAGATTTGGCATTAATTGTTCTAACTTCTATTGTGGTTGCTTCTTTTGTTGAATCAGCTGTTCCACATTTGGCAAAAATCGGTTTCGGTCGGGTGTTTGGCATCGCGATGTTATATGCTGTGACGATTCTAATATTCGCAGGCTTATTTTATCTTTTTGCTCCATTACTTATCACTGAAATTTATAATTTTTCTGTAGCACTCTCTACTCATGTGCCAGGTGTTTCATTTTTAAATTATTTCCAGAATGATGCTTTTTCGGGAGCGAAAGATGTCGTCGTTGGTTTGTCTGATAATTTTTCCTTTAAAACTTTGACGACAGTGTCTAGAGCTTTTATAGATAATCTCTCTGGTGGTTTGTTTAAGACTCTTTCCGTAGCTTTCGGAAGTATTTTTAATGTATTTTCTATTATTCTTATTTCTTTTTATCTTTCAATTCAAGAACGTGGTATAGAAAATTTTCTTAGGTTGATTTTTCCAATTAAATACGAAGATTATGTAGTGGATTTGTGGGCACGCTCAAGTAGAAAAATTGCTTTTTGGGTAAAGGGGCAAATGCTTTTGGGACTCGTGGTTGCTATTCTTATTTATTTGATGCTTTCTCTTCTCGGTGTACAATATGCTTTAGTTTTGGCACTTATCGCTGGAATTTTAGAAATGATACCTTATGGCACCTTGGTTGCATTGATTCCCGCAATCGCTTTTTCTTATTTTTCTGGAGGGATTCAATCGGCCTTTTTGGTAACTATTGCTTATTTGATAGTTCACCAATTTGAAGTTTTTCTTTTTGCTCCACTCATTATAAAGAAAATAGTTGGCCTATCGCCTATTGTTATTATCCTGGCGGCCCTTATCGGTTTTGAATTAGCATCTTTCTGGGGAGTAGTTTTGGCTATTCCATCTGCTGTGCTAATTATGGAATTTTTGAGTGATATTGAAAAAGATAAAATTTTAGCTAGAACAAAAAATGAGTCTAAATAAAAAGAGTTTTTACATTACGACCACAATCCCATATGTGAATGCGGACCCTCACATTGGCTTTGCGCTTGAACTCGTGCAGTCAGATGTGATTGCCAGATATCAGCGTCTTTTAGGTAGAGATGTATTTTTCAGCACCGGCACGGATGAATATGGTCAAAAAATTTGGGAAGCAAGCCAAAAAGAAGGCAAAGATGTTCAAGATTATGTCGATCATTATGCACAGAAATTTTTAGACCTTAAAGAAATATTAAATCTTTCATATGATAATTTTATTAGGACTACGAGCGGAGAACACATAAAAGCTGTGCAAGAGTTTTGGCATCTCTGTGATCAAAGAGGGGATATTTATAAAAAAATATATAAAGGACTTTATTGTGTTGGGTGCGAAAAATTTCTCAATGAGAAAGATATTGTAGATGACAAATGTGCGCTCCATCCAAATGTAAAGCTTGAGATGGTGGAAGAAGAAAATTATTTTTTCAAATTAGAGAATTATCGAAAGCAACTGCTTGTTTATCTTGAAAATGAAAAATCAATTTTACCAGAATGGCGAAGAAAAGAGGCTATTGAGTTCGTGCGAGATGCGATGGAAGATTTTTCTATTTCTCGTAGTAAAAAACGTCTTTCTTGGGGAATACCAATACCTGGAGATGACACGCAGGTAATGTATGTTTGGTTTGGCGCTTTTGTGAACTATCTTTCAACGTTAGGATGGCCAAATAATAAAGAAAATTTTGAAAAATTCTGGATAGGGGGTGAGAAAGTCCAAACAGCTGGTAAAGACATGGTGAAATTTCAGTCAGTAATGTGGCAGGGGATGCTGATGTCATCTGGCATACCTACGACCGACACTATCGTTTACCATGGTTTCATCACTGGTGAGGGAGGTATTAAAATGTCTAAATCTTTAGGTAATGTAATTAATCCAAATGACATAGTCAAAGAATATGGCACAGACGCACTTCGATATTTTCTTTTACGTGAAATTTCTTCTTTTGAAGATAGTCCCTTTACTATGGATAGATTCAAAGATGCATACAATGCAAATCTGGCAAATGGTTTAGGGAATTTGGTGAGTCGTGTTATGACTATGGCTGAAAAATATAATGTTTCTCATATTGGTTTAATTGATGTTAATTATAAAGATTTGAATCTCGATATTTTTGATATAAAAAAATATATGGATTCAATTTGGATAAAAATTGGAGAGGCAGATAAAAAAATTCAAACGAAAGAGCCATATAAGCTTTTCAAAACCGACCACGAAATGGCAATGGAAATTGTTGTTGATTTATGTACTGATTTATCTTTTATTACCAATCGACTTCTTCCCGTGATGCCAGAGACCGCACAAAAAATACTTTCTTATCTAAAAGAAAATAAAAAACCAGAGCAATCATTATTTTTAAGAAAAGATTAATGCCCAAATATATAGACATACATAGCCACGTAAATTTCAAAGCTTTTGATGAGGACAGAGAAGCTGTACTTGCTCGCGCGCTTGAGAACGATACTTGGGTAATAAATGTCGGTACGCAGATAGACACCTCCAAGAAAGCGATTGAAATGGCACATCAATACAATGAAGGCGTGTATGCGATTATTGGGCTTCACCCGATACATACTGGAGCGTCTTTTCATGATGAGAAAGAATTGGGCGAGGGTGGAAAAGAATTTACTTCTCGTGGAGAAAAATTTAATAAAGATATTTATCGAGAACTTTTAAAAGATCCCAAAGTGGTGGCGATAGGTGAGTGTGGGCTCGACTATTATCATATGGACGAAGAATCAATCAAAAAACAAAAAGAAACATTTATTGAACAAATAGAACTTGCTAATGAGATTGGCAAACCATTGATGATCCACGTCAGAAATAATTATGAAGACAAAGAGAGAAATGCGTATGTTGATATATTAGAAATTTTAAAACAGTATGCCAAGGTTAAAGGAGTTGTGCACTTTTTTGAAGGTGACTTAAAAGATGCCAAAGAATTTAATTCCATCGGTTTTTTAATTTCCTTCACTGGTGCGATAACTTATCCTCCAAGAAAAAATGGAAGAAATTGTAATTATGAAGAGATAATAAAAAATATTCCGCTTGATATGATATTGAACGATACGGATTCTCCTTACTTGGCTCCTGTGCCACATCGAGGCAAACGTAATGAACCCGTATATGTAAAAGAAATTGTTAAAAAAATAGCCCAAATCAAGGATCTTCCCGAAGAAGAAGTGGCGATGGCGATAATAGCTAATGCAAAAAGAGTTTTTGGTATATAATATATTTATGGAACATGGGGAGGGGAAAGAAGGGAAAATACTTAGAGAATTACCACCTAGAGAATTATAATTTTACCTTTTAACATCATTTTCCCATAATGGGGTTTACTTTTTTAGGACTTTTTGGTAGTATGAGACTCATGCAAGATATGGATATTGGAGCGGAAAATAATAAAGATGGGGAGAAAGTCTATGAAGTGGGCTATCTTTTAGTACCTACTTTGGCCTCTGAGGAAGTTCCAGTTATTTATACGAATTTGAAAGACTTAATTTCATCTTTAGGTGGGGAATTTATTTCTGATGATATGCCTAAAATGATTCCGCTCGCTTATTCAATGCTTAAAGTAGTCTCAAATGTTCGAAGTAAATTTAATACTGCTTATTTTGGCTGGGTTAAATTTTTTATGGATCCCGAAAAAGTTTTAGAACTCAAAAAGAAACTTGATCTTGATCCAAATATGATTAGATTTTTGATTTTGAAAACGGTCAAAGAAAACACCCTTGCTTCCAAGAGATTTGTGGGTAAAGATTCTGCTTATCGCAAGAACACACCAAAGAAAGATGACGGCGCAGAAGCACTTCCAATTAACAAAGAAGAAATTGATAAAGAAATAGATGCAATGGTAGCGGTATAATTAATAGCATTTAGGCACTAGGCACTAGGAAACTAGCTAAAGCTTAAAGCCTAATTAACTAAAGCCTAATTTATGTATTTAAACAAAGCAATTTTAATAGGAAATCTTACTCGTGATCCAGAATTGCGTTCTTTGCCTTCTGGAATAAAAGTTTGTTCTTTTTCTATCGCTACCAATCGTGTTTGGAAAGATAAAAATGGCGTAAAACAAGAATCTGCAGATTATCACAATGTTGTAGTTTTTGGACGCCAAGCAGAGACCGTAGCTCAATATATGAAAAAAGGGAGTTCAATATTGGTAGAAGGTAGAATTCAGACCAGAAGTTGGGATGATAAAAATAGTGGAGAGAAAAAATATCGCACAGAAATTGTTGCTGAGCGAACTCAATTTGGTCCTAAGGGTAGCGGGGCAGGGGCAGGAGCAACAAAGAGTGCGGGGGAACAGCCTGACAACACAGATACCATAGAATATCCAGAAGAAGACATTAACCCAGAAGACATTCCATTTTAAGTTATTAGAAAATGAAATCCCGTACAAAATTTATGTTATATGTTTATACGGGGAGAAAAATTTATTATTAAAGTTAATTGAATATAAAAGCAAACAAATATACTTTTATTTCGTACGGGATGAAACAAGATTACTTTTCAGCTAACAATATAAAACACATAGACTACAAGGATGTTGAAATCCTTAAGAAATTTCTGAATGGTTCTGGTAAAATTATGAACCACAAGCGTACTGGCGTGACTTCCAAGAATCAACGCGCTCTCGCAAATGCTATCAAACACGCTCGCTTTATGGGCTTGCTTCCTTTCGTCGCAAAATAAAGACTTGCTTTAGATGGCTTCTGCGAATGTGTCGACATAAGCATGAGGAATTTTTCAGTAGAAAAATATCCGACCAGATAAAGCAAGTTTTTATTTTGTATATAATAAGTTTTTTTATCTTAGACTCGCTCGACGTATTCTCCGTTTTCTGTATTGATACTGACCACATCGCCCTCTTTGACGAACATTGGAGCATTGAGAGTCGTATTATTTTCTAGAGTAATTAATTTCATACCACTCTTTGAAGTATCACCACGCACAGCTGGGGGAGCTTCTTTTACTTTGAAATTCATTTTTATTGGCAGACTCAATTTAATGATTTTTTCTTCATCGTCATCATTTGTCCAAACGAGAGCGGTGACATTACCATTTTCTTTTAAAAATTTTACTGTATTGCCAAGCAGAGATCCGTCTAATTTGAATCTATTTTTTAAATCTTCTGGGTCACAAAACCAGTATTCTCCTTTGTTGTGATATAAAAATTTTACTTCTTTTTTATTAATATCTGCTTCATCTGCCGAGTCTGACACATGAAAAGTGGCCGCAATAGTCTTGCCCGAAATGAGACTTTTTAATTTAACTTGATTTTGTGGTTTGCGTTGCTGAGTGCGAGCAACATGGCTCTCTACCACTTCACAGGGTTCATAACTGTAGATAATTATTTTCTTCTCGCGTATTTCATTGTATTGTAATTGAGCCATGTGATAGATACTAACAGAATAATTTTTAAAATCAAATACTAAATAGTATTTAACAAAAAAAGTAGAAATAATTTTTTAAATGCCTTGCGCAGGAGCTTAGAAAATAAAATAGGTAATCCTATCATTATTTTCTTGAGTGACGAGCAGTTCGCTAGCAGAGCTCTGCTAGATAGATTGCATTTTTAAAATTGATTTCTATTTTTTTTAGACCTCTTCAGCGAACTTCTTTTTTATTTCTTTAGCAAAATAAGTTTTCCACATTTTATTTGAATATTTAAATTGAAGTTATATAATTAACTTAATGCCTACGACTAAGACCTTGCGTTTTTTGTTTATCTTGTCTATTTTTCTTTACGTTTTCTCTTTTTCTTCGAAAGCTTTTGCTAATACTATTGTACATGGAACATGGATAGTTTCAAATGATGGAATTGTTACCGACCCATTACCCAACACCCAAGGAGTTGTATCTTATCAATTTTGCAGAGGTATCTTCCCAAAGTGTGATTATTTGTCTCAAAGTTATGGCGGTGATGGTAGTTCGTGGGGAACCATAGAGACTGCTTTTTAGGTTACTGGTTTTTCTCTAGAAGGTCGTGGGTACGGAACTCCAGATGACAGTAATTATTGGTTGGCTGTTTGGGATGGTAATTTCTTTCAAGGAAATGTTGTTTACTTTACCGCTAGTCGTTCTGGTGGTATTTGGTCTTCCACTTCTTTACCTCCTTCTTGTTCTGATGGAATACAAAATCAAGATGAAACTGGTATTGATGTCGGTGGAGTATGTGGTAATGTTGTTCCACCTTCTTGCACTGTTGATTGTTTCTCAAACGTTCTTTTTCTGCCCGGACTTGAAGCAAGTAGATTATATACACAAAGAACGGATGGAAGTGAAGATCAACTCTGGGAACCGAATAATAATAGCGATGTGGAGGCTTTATATTCAAATCCCAATGGGATAAGTAATAATTCAAGCATTTATACTCGAGATATTATCAAAGAAACAAATTCACCAGTGTCGCTTGGTTTGGCTGGGCAAAATATTTATAAAAGTTTTTCTAATATGATGGATGACCTAGTTTCTGGCCAAAAGATAAAAGCTTGGAAAGAATACGCTTATGATTGGCGACAAGATGTTCAAGATATTGTGGACAATGGGACAAAATATCAAAATAATACAGTATTACTCGTTGATACTTTACAGTCATTAGTTGATTCATCAAAAAATGGCAAAGTAACTATAATCGCGCATAGTAATGGAGGTCTAATTGCAAAAGCTTTATTGAAGAAATTACAAGATGATAAGATTGCGGGACGAAATAATTTGATTGATAGTGTGGATGTATTAATTTTAGTAGCGGTGCCAGAAATAGGTACCGCAAGCGCTGTGCCTGCGATTCTTCACGGATATGATCAGAGTATTTTAGGTGGTTGGCTTATGGATAAAGTTCATGCTCGTGAACTCGGACGAAATATGCTTGGAGCCTTCGGACTTTTACCAAGTAAGGAATATATAAATAAAATAAGTATTTCGCCAGTTACATTTGTGGACACTGCAATTCCATCTAATGCGACAACGAAACTCGTTCAAGCTTTTGACAACGCTATTGATTCTTATGCAGAATATAAAAGTTTTCTATTTGGAGGAGAGGGTAGAGCGGACCCAGCATCAATTCAAACAAATTTACCCATTAGTCTATCACAAAGTTTATTTTCTCAAGCTGAAAGTTTACACGACAATATTGATGCCTTCACTCCACCCGCCAGTCTGCGAGTGATAGAAATAGCTGGTTGGGGGTTGGACACTATTGCTAGTTTTGAATATTATCCAGTTTGTGAAACTTCTTCATCACTAAATTGTACTTTTACACTAGATGAAAGACCTCGTTTTACTTCTGATGGAGATAAAACAGTAGTCGCGCCAAGTGCACAATATATGAGTTCTATGGGGGGTGCAGAGAAATATTGGGTGAATATTAAAAAGTATAATGAAGACAATATTGATCTTTTTGGCAAAAAACATAAAAATATATTAGAAATTTCTTCCCTCTTAAATTTGGTATCAAGTACACTTCAAAAATTGCCATTAAATGATTCCTTATATATAAATACTACTGTACCCGCAAATACTTCAAATCGCCTAAGATTATCTATACACTCTCCAGTTACTCTCGATGCTTACGATACAAATGGCAATCATACTGGCAAAATATGTCCATCAGACAGTGAATTTTGTTATGCAGAAGAAAACATTTTAAACAGTTCATACCTTGAATTTGGAGAGGGTAAATATATAAATCTTCCAGAAGATCAAATGGCCAAAGTTAAACTTCAGGGCACAGATATAGGAACATTTACTTATGAATCTGAAAAAGTTTTACCAAACGGAACATCCACCATTTCATCTTTTGTAGATATTCCTGTAACGACACAAACACAAGCAGAGATAACTCTTAATCAAATTTCGGGAACGCCACAATTGGCTTTAGATGTGACAGGGGATGGAGTAACTGATTTCACCATTACCCCAAACACTAATTTTGATCCGATTGTTTATCTACAAATAATGAAAGCGACAATTGATTCTCTGGATTTAAGTAAGTCTAAAATTAAAGCTTTTGATAATAAAGTAGATAGTATTATCAAAGCAATACAAAAAGGAAAAATAAATAAAGCTAAATTGAAAATAGAACAATTCAAGAAAGCCTTGACAATACATCCAAAAGAGAATGATAAAGATAGACAGGAAAGAGAAAGAAAAAATGAAAAAGAGCATGAAAAAGAGAGTAAAGAAAACAAAAAACCAAAGTTAAATCCAGCGGATGCGCAACTTTTACTTGATATGTTGAATAAATTATTAGATAATATTAATTAATATGAAAAAGAAATTTATTTATCTTGTTTTAGCTTCTGTTGTATTACTATTTTATATTTATTTTTCAAGTCCATATATAAATTTTTATAATGTTGAATTTTTACATCCTCTGTTCTGGGCGCTCATACCTATAACCTGTTTACTATTTTTTTGTATTTTTCTAAAACATATTACACAAAAATCATTTTTTCTAACCCTTCTTATCTTTGGAGTAATAGATTTTATTATTTTATCTGGCATAGAAACAACATGTTCACAAATAGTATGTTACGATCGTAATGCTTCAGCTTTAATTCTTTCTTCATTATTTTCAGTAATTTACTTTATTGTTTTATTATTAAAAAATAGAGCAGAAGTTTAGTACTTTTTTCA
>ERZ1292625.2917-Hain-H41-01um-R1-2917-length-14747-cov-5_pt1 | contig 14747 bp, 38 predicted proteins | sample MGYA00564400_ERZ1292625 | MGnify/ENA primary metagenome ERZ1292625 (study PRJEB36523, sample SAMEA6512639) | groundwater metagenome | collected 2019-01-08 | study: AquaDiva: Metagenomics assemblies of 32 groundwater samples | reverse complement strand
ATGCCAGCCCACGAGAGATTGTTCAGAGCGATAACCCTCCCAATATTGCGCCCTCAACTCATAGCAGACGACGATTCCCACTCTACCATTGAATATTCTACGAAAATCCGATACCCTGACAAGGTCTCCCTCCTTGATTTGATTCATGAAATCTTCTCTAAAGCAGAAGATGGCCAATACTGAACAAAACTATATCTCATCTGCCAACTAGTGTCAAAGGGAGGTGAAAAAAGATATACTCTGGTCAATACCGGCCCACACGTCTTATCTGACGCCACTAGAACAATCGCCAAACTGTTGCGCATGTCTTTTGAGGGCCTATCTTCAAAATATGAATATGAAGATTGTTGGGGGTTTATCCTTACGAGATCGCCAGGTTCTATCAACATATCTTTTCTAGATTCTTTGCGCGCCGGAACGTAATCATATCTTCTTCATCAGCTTCAAAACAAAAAACGTCAAAAATCTCTGTTCGAGCTGAGTTGATATACATGAACTCACTTTTGATGATGAGTCCCACCAATCCACGATACGCTGGCGTCTTGATTATCCTTACAAGATCGCCAACTTTCAGATCACTCATCCCCAGGCCACATTGACATACCAGAGACCAAAGCTGTGGTGAGGACCGTCATACCACGTCAGATCATGTCCAAATTTTCTATTGTCTTTGGTCGGGATCGTGAACCCGAAGTAACTGAGCCATCTATCATCACCAACCCTTGTCCAGAGTAAGGCGATATGCCATTTTTCTATCACGAACAATCGATCTTTTGATAATCGAAATTCCATGTAACACCCTACGCTAGTTTATAGCATAGGAAACAACTTGATATCGCCCTTAGACTTGTGCTTTCACTGTCATCAATGGTCCACCACAATCTGGACACCAGTCTGGAAACTCAGGTTGAAGCGTTGGATCGGCTAGCTTGTTCCAACGACAATGCTTAAATTGTTCGATCGCTTGTTTGATGTGCTTGCAGTATCTTCCGGGTATGCCCTGGTGTCGTTCACGATAATCAGGACATTCACAACTGTATCCATGTTCGCTTGTCGAACCAGGCATCAGACCGTATCTGATCGTGTACACGGTCCCAGTCGAGCCTACGATGTCAGCTTCCCATTCAAAATTTGACATGCACGCCTGTGCAGTTTCAGATGATAAGAATTCCCTGATCAGTCGTCTTAATCGCTTAATTGAATCAGATGCCATGATAGATTGTTCGCTTTCATACACAATCTATTTATGGTTCTGACGTTGAATACACAAATAGACACATCTCTCGGTGTGCCCTTTTCTTCATTTTTTGTGGACCTAAAACTCGATCACCTCCAACAGAGTGTCGTTCTGCACGTGGCGAAGGATTATGCGTGTCTTCCCTTCCACCTCATGGATCGTGACCTCGTAGTCATGATCAGAGTCAAGCATCGTCAACTCACCCAGCAGATGACAACCGATCCCGTCCTCCATCGTCTGCATGTGCTCGACGAAAAAGACGGGAATCTTCGTGATTGTGAACAATTCAGCAGGATTATTCACCTGCTCTATGCCAGGAAGCAAGGAGTCGATAAAAATCTTCCTGATGGAGGCTGGATCTCCATCCATCTGGATTCCCACATTCGCTGTCACACGACCATGAGAGTCAATAAAACGTATGGTTGCTCGTGTTCCCACTTATGTCACCTCACTCGTTGTAGGACTGGTACGCCTGTCTTTTTCAGACATCTTTTACAAATTTTCAAACCAGTACCTTTGATGTTTGGCAATTCTTTTGTTCTTGAAGTGACTAATGACAAACCTGCGTCCGTACCACACATTGGTCTAGGGCCCACATACCAGTGGACGATCTTCGAGTTGTCTCTTAGAGGACGATCCCATCCAGACGTATCAGGCATTCCACTCTCCTACAACCAAAACCTGAATGCCTCTGGTTCAGCACCAATGTTCGCTGACATCCTCAGATCAGCTGGAACACGCATCTTTCTGACCTTGCATCGAGAACCGATGTGTATCTCATCGATATTCATCAACCTTTCTCGAACACCAGACTCAGACAGACACTCATCAGCAAGAAAAACATATTCAGAGTCATCGATCAAGCACATGAAGAGCCATTTCTTCTTATCATCACTCATCGTTCCCTCATGATCGTTCATGTACACGCTCAATCGCTTAAACTCATTCAATTCCTAGGTCGTCAACATTCAATCTCACCACACGACCTCTATCTCTTTCTTCTTCAACTCTAGAACCGTAAGTAAAACACATTTCATTCAAAAGCTTGCTCCAATAAACCATTGAGATGTCATCGTGTTTCGCATCCCACCAGCCCCATAGAGGCCCGTCTTCAGTGATCGTCAAGCGTACCTTGTGGATCGCCCGCCATCCAGTCGCTGGGCTGACATCAATGCGAGGTCGGGTATCTGTTAAACACATTTTTACATACAGTCTGCTTCCAAAATGATCGAATGGAAATCTATGATCGTCACGCTTCTGGCAGAACATCTCCCAAGATCGACCAAACGGGATATCTTTCATCAAACTCCCACGCGTTCATGAACAAGAGGACCACCACAATTCGGACACCAGTCAGGCAACTCTGCACGTAGGCCATGGTCAAGCTGTTCGTTCCAGCCGCAACGTAGCTTCTGTTCAATCACATGCTTGATGTGCTTGCAATGTGTGCCCGTTCCGACGAGACGGTACTGAAAATGAGGACAGGAACACGTGTAATCGTAGATGACAGGACCAATCTCGACACGGCCAAACTTGACATCGTACGTATCTGTCTGCCCCTTGACTCTCGTCTGCCATTCCTTGTTTGAGGCACACATGGCGACGTCAACGATCATCAGATCAGGTGGCATCACTCACCGCCAGGGCCAAAGAGTTCCCATTCGGAGTAGAGAAATGATGCATACTGCTCTGGCGTCTGACTGGGAATCGCAGGAGGAGGATCATACACATCCATTGGCTCATCACCCCTGAACTTCTTGAATGCCTCGACCGGATCAGACATGAAATCTTCAAACTTCATGGGATTATCAGGATGTTCGAGCGAAGCCAAGAAGAGAGGCTTGGGTCGACCATTTTCATCGCAAAGGTACTGCAAGACCTCAATCAACCACTGTCTGTAGGTCATCTCAAACCTCCCTCTAGTGGGACGCCAATGGATTCTTGAACCACCTTCGAGCCATGTCAGTCAGTGGTCTCTTGGGCAAATCGATCGACTTGTGTTCCCAATGAGCAGGGTGATAAAGATTACCAGCAGAGTCTTCGATGAAACCTCGCGCGATCAGCATCTTCTTGAAAGCTGCAACACTGATACCGCTACAGCTGGCGATCGCCGCTGCGAAATCCTTGAAGTAGATTTCGTAGTTCCTGATGTCTGGTCGACCAGGCTTTATTGTCAAAAACTTTTTGTCTGCCAAGGTGACAACCTCCTTTGACCATGGTTTATTTTACCACAGCCGAAATTTGGGTGCATCCTTGTTTTCAGTACGCCTTAGCCCACTCTCTCGCCACCACTGTCAAGTCTCTTCATTGTCTTCTATATAATTGTACGCTTCGTCATCTTTATTACGTTCATCTTCATCATTGTCACCATCAAAATCGACGTATTCCATGATAACACAGAGCGCTTTATCATAATCACCTGCCGCCGTGACCCTACTCCTCAGCTCATTGATCTTTTCTCGTTGACCCATTTTGCGTAGAGCGTTCGACGCTGCACCCAACACTGCGTAAATGTTCCCACTGAGATTTTCAAGCTTGACGCTCGGTTTGTTTCCCATTTTAACCTCGTCTCATCGACCCAAAAGTACCAGACCAATGATCAGAAAGGCAGCTCCAACGCCATGCACAGGCTTGATCGTTTCGCCGAGTGCGACTAGCGTTACGAACCACGTGACGTTGTAGACAAAATCGAACAACAATGACGCCGTGGTTAAACTCATCTTTGAATACTTCGATTGCCAGGCCCACACGGAGACTGACACGACGGCGACGGCGTATGTCCAAAGCACAGAGCTTCCGTCTCGAACATAGCGTGAAACGACAGCACCGGCTGTTGCAGACAACATCAACGCCAATGATACGAACAGATATTCACGCATTGCTGCTCCACACTCTAACGAGGCCCTGTGTGTTTCGTAAAACGATTGCGAGGTGAGATTGTGGCAGGAGAAGTGCGCTCAACTGCATAAGAGCCACAATTATTGCACTGTTTCATACCATCGTTCCGTGGTGTTCGACAATGACTGCACACGAAATCTTCCTCCTCAGCTTCTTTCTCAAGCTGTTCTCTTTTGGAGCGTGATCTCGGAGCAGGGCTAGTTGGACGTACCATCGCTTAAGCCTTTCCCTTTCTTTCCTTCAGCATTTCAAGTTCTCTACGAGCGCTAACGCCTCTTACTTGATCAGACGAAGATGCCCACGGGTCAATAGAGCAGTGGGTTCGTCAAGAGGCTTATCTTCCTGCTTCGTCCCGTCGACAAACGTCTCATCATTCTCATCTTCAGCTATCTCAATAAGCTCATGAGCGCCATCGGGAACTTTCACACCTTCAGGCATGTCATCTTTGAAGAAGAGTCCAAAAGCATCTCCTTGGTGCATGAACCACACGGCACACCAAGGAATACGACACGTGTACCACACCCTGTCAAAGCTGAGTCTTGCGACTATCCCAAAATCTGTGAGCTCTAGTCTCGAACGAAACTTATAGCTCAAATTCAATCTCATGTTCGTCGTGCCTCGAAAAGCCTTAGGCACGTCAACGCCAAGATAATTTGTATCAATCTGAATCGTGGTCAGCCCATGAGACAACATCTCAGTGAGAATGTCTTTCTTCGAGTTTGTCATGGCTTTTCACGCGTGACGACAAAGAAAAACTTCTGTTGGGTTGCCCAGTAATCGACTCGCTCCATCGCTTCACGAGTTTTTGTGCCGAGCGTAAACTCCTGTTTTCCGAATGGCTCAGAAGAATCGTTGTGATAGTACGTGCACTGGTCTTCTGATCCATCAAAGACGATCTTTCCGTACTCCGGAAACGCACGAAGAAACTCAAATGGCGTCATATGCGTCATTTATAGCCTTCAGGGAACATGTTTGGAGGAACGTAACCATCTGGCACCGGAGGATTGATATGACCCTTCCATCTGCTTCCATCAGGCTGGAATGTCTCATCTGGCACATAATGACAGGTGCCGTCAGGAAGAAGGACGTGCGTCTTTGCGTACTTTGCAAAGTCCCATTCATCTCCCGTTGCAATGGCATCCCTTATGCAGCCTCGGCGATCTTCTAGAATCTCCTCAAACGAACGTGGAAGCTGGACGCCACATCCTAGGAACGAACAGCCTCCGTTTGAGGTCATGAAATCGATGTCAGCAACAAACTCACCGTTTGGGACACGCCCAAAGTGCAACTCTCCTTTATCTTTCGTTTCATCCTTCCATAACCTTCTAGAAGCCCGCGGATAGGCTGGTTTCAGTTCAACGAACATGTCTATCACGATGCCGTTATAGCTTGAGCAATCAGCAATGAGACTACCCGGCTTGATGTCGTGGTCAACAAGCTCCATGAGACGCTCGAATAGACCAGGGCTGTACGCATTGATGTACTTCTTGGCAATACGCTTTTTCATTCCGCGCCAAAGAGGCACACCATTCAATTTTGGTCCAGCCGGACAGCCCATTTATATATTTCCTCTCATTGATTTATTATACACCACTGGATAATGGTTGACATCCTTTATTTCAAGCTCATACCAGAGGAGGCGAGAGAACGTCATTCATGTATTCAGCCCGGGCCAGGGCGACTTCAGCGTTGTATCCGCACCACTCACAGTCAATGACCTCACAATCTTCAAGACCATCCTGCATGTCTTCTAGCAACATGCCCCACGCCTCATCTCGAGTCATGTCTTCGTACGTCACATCCCAACATGTTATCGCTTCATGGAGGTCTATCGCACTCCAGACATGCTTGTGAGGTGCCTCGATCTCCACCTCAAGTCGATTTTCACTGTCAACACGAATGACAAGCTTCGCACCCAATTCCTTGGCGCAGGCCTCGACCTGCTCACGGATCGTCATCATTTTTCTCCATGCTTTGCTTTGTTATGCTGCTTAATCGCAAATGCGTCGCAAAACGATTGTCGACATTCCACACAACTGACGTGACGTCGAGGAACTACCTTTCGACGAGGACCTCCTGTAAAGAATGCATTTGGCTCAACGAAATCGTCGTAATAGCTCATAGATCACTCGAAATGCTTTTTACACACCGCATGTTCGAATATGAAAAACCAGTAGTAGCCCCATTCACGTTCATCGCCCAGACGCAAGTTCTTTATACGAACTCTCTCAGCAGGATGGTCATGTGACGCTATCTCGAATACATCACCCACTAGGAAATGATAAAAATCACCACCATCACGATTACTGTCTATCACATAGCAGAACCGAGTAGACACTGGGAGATGCATCACATAGTCTGCCATCTGGGCATATTCCATTTTCTGATCTCATCACTCAAAATGTCTTTGACAGATTGCGCCGGCAAGAAAGGGACTCCATCTCGTGTGCCAACTACGATGCTCGTGACGACTACGGTTGTACATCAAAACATCAACATTGTCTTTATCACAACCTCTTTCGACTTCGACTATCTCTCCGATTGCCGTGTACGAACCACTCCAGTGCATGTCTGCAATGACCTTGAACCTTGCTCCTTTGGATAGCTTACGTACGTAATCTTCAATATCGATTGACATGACATCACTCCCGTCTATGACGCTGAAAATGGAACATCGCTGAAGACACGAAGCGCATCTTCCCTTTGTGCCGATGATCCTATCGTCGGAGCGTAGATCATGCGTCTGACTGTCACGATCGCTTCTGCTTCACGCAGACGATGCGCTATGGACCTGCCTAGGCCACCCGGATCTACGACGTCACCAAACATCATGACATCGAACGTCAACACGGATCGATCTCTCTTGCTAAATGTGTCGGGCGGACTCGTCACTGCATATATGAGAGCGAATCTTATCTTGTCAGACCACCAACCCATCTTGTTCACTGGAAATTCTCTTCTTAGCTCGATCCATCCTCCATCATCTGATATGGAGAATTTGTTGCGAAGAACTCCCATCAATGACGTTAACTTATCATGTGTCACGCCCGTCATCCCACGATACACATCAACACGAGGTGATCTTGCCAACTCTTTGATGACCGCCTCTTGTAATAGCTCAGGATCAGCACCAGTAGACGCTGCCCAATCTTCTATGAATAGTTCATAGTCATGTTGACCACGGCCCACGAGTGATAACAGCTGTTTTGCTGATGATTCGTAATGTTTATTCATAACCCTACTCAAGACATGTTTATCAGGAGATAAGTATAGAACTTTTCCCTCGCAATGCCCAAATCTGCCAAGAATTGATCGAGGGAATTTCCTCGACGAGATATCATCAATAGAGCATCTCTTGCTAACTCAAAACGTTCTCTGACGTCAGTCACATCAGACGCCCATCTTTTCAAGTGGTCAAAGATGAGCTCATCCTGTTGACATTCTCCGGCAGTATCAAATTCATTCCATCGATCAAAGCTAGAAGGCATATGTGTATGCTCCAATCAAAAGTGTTTCTCACATTTCACTGAGCCATAGAACACTTTAAGTTGATGCTCAGCGCAAGGCCAGTTTATCGGACCTCCTGGTGAAGAAGAAGAAGGTTTGACGTCAAACCTTCGTTCGTAATCTAGATAATTTGGCGTGACACTGACAATCTGTATCATCACGCTTTTCCAAGACCAACCATTCCACATGGAAAAATCTATCACTTCATAACTGTGACCGACCCTAGTCGAGAGATGTTCAAACAGAGGAGCGGGCTTAGAAGACATCGCTCTTCTCCTCTCCTCTGATCACAAAATGTTTCTCACATATCATGTCCAAATACAGGCTTTCAAGCTGCCATTGGGCACAACCTAAACGTTTCCCATCAGGGAAATCATCTTTCAAACCGTATGGCTTGATGTCAAATGAGCGGTGTACGGGATCGATACGAACTAGTTCTACAATTTCACCGACACTAAAACACTTGAGCCAACGAGTTGCAATTATCTTGTACAATGTTCCTGGTCTAAGCGCATCAAAATGATATGTAGCTGGTCCGCTGTTGCTTAACATTCGCTTACCTCAAGTCTAAATCTTAGACTGCGAACTAGCTTACGTTTTATCAAGAAGCGCCCTTTTCAAGGCATCAAGCACTGATGGACTGACGTATCTTGTAACGTCTCCACCCAATCGAGCCAACTCTTTGACGATAGAGGATGAGACGAAGCTGAGATGTGGTAACGTCGGGAGAAATACTGTCTCTACGTGTGGCTCTTGATCGGCATTGACATGTGCGATCGCCATCTCATACTCGTAATCTGAGACTGCACGCAACCCACGAACGCTCACTGTCACGTTCTCTTTTGAACAGAAGTCCACCAGCAACCCAGAGAATGTCATGACTCGCACGTTCTCAAATCCCTTTGTCAACTCAGACAAGAGCTTGACACGCGTCTCTAGGTCAAGGAGAGGTTTCTTGGTGCTGTTGATTCCGATCGCCACATGTAACATGCCAAACATCTCCGCGGCTCTCTTTATGATATTCTCATGTCCGAGCGTGACAGGATCAAACGATCCTGCATAGACAGCAGAGACATTCTTATTCATCTATGTTCTCCCTCAGGACGCTGGCAGCATCTCAAAATGTTTTTCGCACACATGTGACTTGTATATGTTTTCAAGCTGGTCTTCCCTACACCCACGATCAACATACTTTTGTTCACTCGTCATGTTGTCAACATCAAATGTTTGATCAGCTACTCTGATTTCGATGATTTTGATGATATCGTCATATCGCTCACCAAGAAACCAAGGCGCTCGCCAGCCACGAACACACTTATACTTTGTTCCAGGTGACAATCTCGAAAAATAATCAAACAGAGACATCTGACTAACTCCTAGATTATTTCCATGTCAGTGTGACTAGCAAAGTGCAACTTATCATCACATGTTCGAACAATGTATCTACCATTCCATGCTGCGCCTACGATGAGGCCGATATACTCATATTCAACACAACATCCTCGTCGACATGTCTCAGTGACCTTGACTCTTTCGCCCTCATAGAAAGCATTCTTTGCTGCCTGAAGCTCGATATCCGCTTCACGATGTTCTTTTTCAACACGCAGCCATTCAGGCATGACATTCTTGAGACGTATCTCAGCATTATTAACGCGTACGTCCCTAGGACCACGATCTCTCAAGCGCTTCTGCGCATGGACGAATGCTTTTTCAGGATTGCTCTCATACTTGTCCGGACATTCATCAGCTATTGACATATGTCACCCACCGATCTTTTTGATCACGACATTCGTCACGTCCTCAAAGCCTTTGATATCATCAGCCTGAACCTGAGCCTCTTCAGGCGTGAAAGGTCCGACAGTGTGATCTTTGCCTTTGGCTTTATACATCACGTAACTATTCTTCCCTGCAGCAATATTCTTACAATACATACAGGGACACGTCAGATCAACGCTTGTGTTAGTTGCAGCCATTATGTCACTCCGTTCGTGGACGATCACTTTCGATCAATTTGATCTCTTTCTCAAGATCATCGATCACAGTTGCCAATGACTGAACTTTCACAGATTTGCCGGCTAGCATCTCATACTGGGTATTGAGCATGTCGTCAACTAGATCCAGCCATGGCAAATCCTCTGACTTCTTTCCTGTGGAACGAAGGATATCTCCAGCTTCATAGAGTGCATTTTCGATCTCATATCGAAGTTCTTTGAGCCGTACCAATGCGTCTTTCTTCTCATCAAGTTTCATTTAGACGTTCCCAGCGAGAGCAAAGTGTCTCGCAGCAGAGATGATCTCTTCGTTCAATGATCCGACATGCATCTTATCAGATTCATTCTTTAGGATATACGCGATTAGGTATTTGTCGGCGCGCCACTTGACGCGTCCATCATCCATCAGACACACGAGATGGACACGTTCTTTCTCAAACTCAAACACATCTCGTCCCTCTTCATCTTCATCTTCAAGGATTTTCGTGACGACGTAGACGTTCTTCCTGTTCCCCTCACCAACACGGGATGAGACGAAGACATCAGCCTGAGTCGTCTTCGTCTTCGTCGGGTCAAAGGCGACCACGTTACCCAACCATTTATCATCCCATCTCCAATCCTTGATGAAGGAAACAGGAGACGCTTCCGTAGCACTCATGGTGATTTTCCCTCGACCTTCTTGACTGGAACGTCAAAGTATCCAGTCGAACATCTAGCATCGTGTTCATTCTTTCCACACGGGGTCGTGACAAAACAATCGATGCAAAGGAGATGTTCTTTTTCGTCCTTGTCACAGACAAATGCAGAAGGCGTCTCATTTGTACAACCAGAACACGTCAATTAGGACCTCACAAGGGTAATTTATGCCAGTAGCTTGTGCGTCCAGAAGAGGCGACCAAGCCCTGGTTCACGATGAAGTCTGACGGCATTGATCTGCAAGAACGTGTACAAAGAACAGGAGCAGGTGATGTGATCATTCTCCCTGATCTTCGATCCACCCAGCTTCCGAACACCTGGTTTGTTGAAGAACTTGAGGATCGCCGGTGTGACTCCCTTCCCAGCGCAATGACGACAATCTTCAGTCGCAAACTGCCGAACCTCAGTCAAGGCGACGGGAATCATCACGTGGGGGATAGCCATCTTCTTACTGACGTGCTTCTTCCATCCCTGCTCAAAGGGCCTGTGCACGCCCTTCTTTCGACGAACCTTCAACTCTTCAGCGTTTCGTAGGGCCAGAGCTGCACAATCAGCCTTTCTCTGGAGACTGGCACCATGGGGAGACCACTCAACGACATCAACGTCACTCATTGCAAAACTCCTCTGGATTGTCATCATTCAAGCAGAAAGATCGACGATCTTCCACTTTTTGGGACCGTCTGCGCTCACACAAAAAGCAACCTTCGCATACTTCTGATCATACGCTGGACCGACGATCGCCCTGCCTTCGACGACACAAGCATGGGCCCAAGCGTGGCTGTAGGTGATGACCGGTTCAACCAGCGTCTGACCGATATGACCTTCGACTGCCCGGATAAGCTCAAGTTCCTTCTCTTTCTCAATGAGCGTATCACCATTGAGAAAAGCAATCTCATCATTCTTTTTCTTATCCGACATCTCAGCGTTAGCTTTCTTCTTTTCTTCAGCCATCTCAGCTCGCATGCCATGCTTGACGCTAGTGTCAGCTTTACGAGCTTTCCTAGACCATTCCCGACTCATTGCCTGACGCTTTTTATAATCGTCCACTCAATCCTCAAGCTTGGCGCAAAACATAGATTTGTTCTCTAGTTTATTATACACAATTGGACATCAGAAAACAACACTTATGAGTCATTTAACAAAGTGTTTCTCGCAAATCACGCGATCGTAGATGTATCTGACATTTCTGTGTTGGTAATAATAGATGTCTCTATCGTTCAAAGCTTTGATACTGACACAAAGATCATTTCCCACGATTTCTAATACTTCACCCGAAGTGACCCAGAGATCGGACCCAACAACCTTGAAGAAACTCCCAACCCTTGGCTTTGGAAATTCCATGTATGTTACCCCATAATGTTTATCAAGATGAACTCCAATGTACCCTGACGCACACTGGAGCTCTTAGAAACACCAAACCACAGGGTAATACAGGCCTAAATTCTGCCTAATCAATTGATGTCATCGAACTGTGTCAAATCCAAGACTAAGAGGCACTCCACATCGCTTGGCAGACCAGCGAAACGCATTTTCTCTATTTTCAAATTCACGGGAATACGCATACGCATTTGGTACATCAGAACTAGCGTATGACACGACCCAAAGGTTCTTCTCTCTGATCCAATTTATCTTCACAAGGTGATTATCAAGCGTAGCTTTGACACCATCTGACGTCGTTTCATCACCAGTCCAACGCAACCACTTCCTCGGCGACCTTCTGCTGTGACTTGACACCTAGAAGTGTCTCTCACAGATGACTGAGTTCCAAAAGTCTGTTTCCGTCGACTTCTCACTCATATAAACGAATCCAGGAGACTTTTCGCCGTGATCGAAAAACATTGCGTTACGGTCCTCTTTAAGGTGTTTGATGGGCCGAGTGACCGAAAATTCATCATGGGTGATTATGCGAAACACTTCACCGACAGAATTCAACCATAAATCATCTATGAGCTTGAAAAGAGCGCCCACTTTTGGCACTATCATGAAGTCTCCACCACAAAATGTCGTTCACAGATCACCATGTTATAGAATGGCTCTGTCCAACGATCAGCGCTGTTGAATTCATAGCCACGATGCCCTGGAGGCTTATTCGTGACATACATCCACGCAAGACACGTATCAAGACTACGAAGAGGTGGCTTCGTAGCATCGAATACTTGGATGATCGTTCCAATCTCTGGTTCACCCCATGAAGGGAAATGTTCAACGACCTTATAGAGTGAACCAAATTGAGGTTTAGGGAATCTTCCAATCACACGTAGCTCCCAACCATCAGATTCGCTTCATTTGCCCATGCACAGAGCATCTCATGTTCTTGCTGCGTAGGACGACGATTATGCTTTCCTCTGACCTGACAGATCTTTCGATTGTCATTGAGGAGTTCAATGGTCACCATCCTCTCCCGCTGTTGGAGAACGTCCACCCTACTCATGGACCAGATCGAAACTCGGCCTCGTTTGATGTCATACACGTAGGAGTACACGCAGTGACCGAGGGCGCGTCCTTCTTCAGCGAGAGCCTTAGCCGAGACGATCTCTTCGATCCTGAAGGATTCAGTGAAGTGATTCCCGTTCGCGTCCCTGCCCTTGTGCTCCTTGAAATATGCCTTGAATCCAGTGGGAACCCAGGTCTCGGCGTTGCCACGCACCTTGGAGAGATGCCCATGCCACTCTGCCATGGCTCGAAGGAAGGTGTTAGGAGACCTACCTTTCATCGAAAAATTGATATCGCCTCGTCTGCAGTGTTCGATGAAATCGAACAACGGCGAGATCTGCGCAGGATCGAGCATCGGATTGCTCGCGAACCATGCAAAGCAAGAATGATAGAATTCCTCGTCCTTCGGCGAGTGCAACGTCTTTCCCTGATGAAGCCCACAGACGATGTCAGCGAGACGCGTAGACCCATCGAGCGCCTTGATCTGGATCCTTCTCACCGCCTCCATGAATGGGATACGACCCTTGGTCTGCATGAGCTCATGGCACATCTTCCGCGTGAACGGGACCGGGAACATGCCGCTCTTCACGAGGTCAAAGATCGAATTTCCATGTGCAACGTGTTCAATGATCAGCGAAAGGGTGAGTCCCTGGGGAGCCCACAGACCAGACCAGAGAAACGACGGCATGGGATATCTCGCGAGCAGATGCTCAACGAGCGAATAGAAGAGGCTGACAGCGCTCTTTCCATGGGGCTTCCAATCGTCGATAGAACGTTCCCAATCAAGCTGGGACAGATTGTTAAAGGCACCAGGATGAATGGTCTCAAACTCAAAAACACGAGGAGCAATCTGCTTCAATCCAACGAACTTATCACCACAATTGATCTTGCAGAAAGGATCACGACGAAGAAGCTGAACAGAAGAGTTGCTGAGCGTCTCACGCAGACGATACTCCTTGTACACCGCGTTCTTCTCTTTTTCAGACTTCTCCAGAAGGCGAAGACGCTTATTTTCAGCCTTCCTCAAGATGTGATCAGACGCCGGGGTTTTCATCGAAATCTCGTGAGACTCACAATTCTTTGACTATGTAATTATACATCACGTGACACATGACGACATCTTTTTGTTCGTCGCTTATTCAAACTGACATTCCTGAGATTCATTCAAAGTGCTTTTGACACATAAAGCTATCCCAGAAAGACTTCAGCTCATTAGATTCACGACAATAAGCTCCAATCCGATTCTTTCCGTCAAAATAAAAGAACGTCCGTCCAAGATCGTATGACCACTCTCTCTGCCATTGGACTTTCCAATCATCGTAAGACACAATCGTCAATATTGAACCTATATCACATCTTCCGTCCCATTCGCCACGACGGGCGACACATTTGAACTTTTCACCTACGTTCGGATATCTTATGGACATAGAATTTACACGCTGAAGTGTTTTTCACAGATGACACAACGCCAAAATGCCGCGCCAGAGGCGTCTTTATCACAATCGAACCAACTAAGATTTTGACCATCATCAAAGAACACGGCCTTGGGCCTGATTTCGTGTTGCTTGAATGCTCCGCGTTCTTTCTCCCAGCTAGCCCTGTCGATGATACGAAAGATCGTATGCGACTCATACGCCCAAAGTTGTTTTATGACCTTGAACTTTTCATCAATGATTGGAATCTTCATCATCTATCCGAGAAGTGTTTTTCGCACGCAATACCCTCAATCAACATCTTTGCCCATCCCTCATTCATATACCAGCTCTGACCATACGAGCCTTTTTCATATCTGACTTTCATAGTCATTACATCAAGACCATCGTCTGACATCGCTTCGATCTTCACGATTAAACCAGGATTCAAACTAAATTCGCCGATTCCATGACGAGCTAACCCAACACTCATCAGTCTGTCATTGGTCTTGAAATGTCTCAATTTTTCGACAAACGAACCTCCGTTTATGATGGCGTTGGCTGGGCTTGGAT
>ERZ1292625.2916-Hain-H41-01um-R1-2916-length-14747-cov-11_pt1 | contig 14747 bp, 12 predicted proteins | sample MGYA00564400_ERZ1292625 | MGnify/ENA primary metagenome ERZ1292625 (study PRJEB36523, sample SAMEA6512639) | groundwater metagenome | collected 2019-01-08 | study: AquaDiva: Metagenomics assemblies of 32 groundwater samples | reverse complement strand
TTTCCGTTGTATGCGTTTGGAACCGGCGTGCCCTGCCACCCCTTAAACTCAAGAAAATACTTCCGTATCGAGGCTTGCTCGCCAGAAGGGAGCGAGAAAGTCTCGCTATCAGTTTTGTATTGCTCTAGAAAATCAAATCTCTCCTCGTCCGAGGATATGTGTGATGCCATGCACTCTAGCGGGTTTTATGCGACGGAGGAGTCCTTTTCCAAAAGGCTCCTGGCCATCGCGATGGGACCTTTCGGCCCCACCCATACCGGTTTCCCGATATGACCCGCTAGAGTGACTCTGACCAGGAGTCCTTTGGTCTCTAGCGGGATTTGCAGTCATGCCTGGAGTGCTCCAGGTTTAGACCGACTTATATTCAACTGTACAGGTACATGCTACCAGAATTTCGGATAGCCCTCCATTCCTACCTTACATCCGAGGGTTTGCGAAGCTAGACTGTGGACAACTTTCGTCGCATTCATTGACAGCCTGAGCAACGAATTTTTGTTGGCTTTGCAGATTATTATAAAATCGAAGAGAAAAGTCTTTACATTATTGACGGAGCACCCGCAGAAATATCGCTTGCGCGTACTGTGCAGGGTGAAATACTAGAGGTACTTCTCACGAAGATCCTAAGCGGAAACCTAGACGGATTTATTCGTTAGCGTTATACGCTTATGGACAACCTCCATGTAGTGTATGTCTCGATTGGCGACTTAAAGCCATCGACATACAATCCCCGCAAATGGTCTTCTGACCAACTCGCGGCATTACAAGAATCTATCGTTCGTTTTGGGGTAGTCGACCCAATAATTTGTAACGGAAGTCCCGAGCGCCGGAACGTGGTCATTGGAGGCCACATGCGGCTCGCCGCCGCCAAAGAGCTCAAGCACGAGCAGGTGCCCGTAGTGTACGTTCATATTCCCGACCTCGAGAAGGAAAAAGAGTTGAACATACGGCTCAATAAAAATCTGGGCGAGTTCGACCTGAAGCTCCTCGCGGAGTTCGGCGAAGACGTCTTAAAAGACATCGGCTTCGACACGACCGAGCTCGACGATATTTTCGAGCTAGACCCTACCCCGGAGAAGTTCGATCTCCAAAAGGAGCTGGCCAAGCTCAATATCAAGGAAGTGACGGTGCAAAAAGGTGATGTGTATGAATGCGAGGGCTTTCGGCTTATGTGCGGCGACAGTACGGTCACCGAGGATATGCAGAAGCTGATGAACGGCGAGCAGGCGGCGATGGTTTGCACTGACCCGCCCTACCGACTCAGTTATCTGAAGGGCAAGAAAAAGAATGGCAAGCCGACCGAGGGCTTTGGACTCAAGCGTGACCGAAAATACTTGGAGACCGACGAACTTCCACTTGATTTTACCGAGAAATGGATGGCCAACGTGGCGCAGGTGGCGGCAAAGGACTTCTCCATCGTCTGCTACGAAAATTGGAAAAATATCCGCGAAATTTGGGGCGAGATGGAAAAGCATTGGAAGGTACGCAACATGATTGTCTGGCACTTACCCAACCGCGTGCAGGGCTTCTCTGCCAAGTTCAAGTTCTTCAACAAGCACGACATCGCGATGGTCGCGACTTCGCCCGACCTTAGTGTCCCAAACGCCGAGCCGGAGCCGGACGAGCTCCTACAGAACGAGTATGAGACTGCTCTCTACGCGACCTCGGGCCGCCCACACTGGGAAGGATACGAGCGAGGAAAAAAGATTTGCCCAACCGACTTTATTGACCACATTGCGGCCGACGAGAAGTCGAGCGGCCAGGGCATCATCTTCGGAACGAAGCCAATCGAGATTCTAATCCCTTATATCAAGGTCTTAACCGAGCGTGGTGCGCTCGTCCTTGAGCCCTTCGGTGGTTCAGGGAGCACCGCCGTGGCCTCGCTTAAATTAAAGCGCCGGTGCTACATGATGGAAAAATCACCAGTCTACACTTCCGTCATCATCGCAAGGATAGAGAAGGCCTTCGGCGTAAAAGTTAAGAAGGTCACTTAGTATGGCCTCCCGCGAGCGCCGTCCCAAAACTGATCCCAAAACTGACGCGCGGCTCCGGACACTCGAGAAAAAATCAAAAAAGTTAAAAGACGAACTCCTCGAGCGGTTATCGAAGGCACCCGTCATCACTGCGGCAATCAGGGCAGTTGGCATCGGCCGCTCCACGTACTACAAATGGTGCAAAGAGGACCCCGAGTTTGACCGAGTCGCCAAGCTGGCAATCGGCGAGAGTCGGAAACTCGTCAACGACATCGCGATATCCAAGCTCATGCAGCGCATCGACGAGGGGCACATGACCGCCCTCATCTTTTGGCTGAAAAATAATCACGAGTGGTTTACCGACATCATTCGCCACGAACACACGCACGAGCATCACGTTGTTGGCGACGGCATTTTGACTCCCGAGCAACACGTGCAGGTGGTAGATGCAATGCGCCGCGCGGGCCGCTACTCCGCGCAAGAGACTCACAAACTACTGGCGACAAAATTCCTTGCAGAATTGTACCCGGACTCGCCGGAACTCTCGTCGAGGGCGGGTGGTCCACCTATGCCACCCCCGAAGATACCCTCCGTCTCGCCGCATCCTCCGAAGTCACCTCCAAAGGGAGGCAAGAAGGCCGTCAAGATAGCCGACTTACTCAAGTAACGGGACCGACAATGGGCGGCTGTCCACAACGTAGAGAGCCGCAACGGACTCGTTGCGGTTTTTTATCGCTACCACTTAGGGGCATTCGGACGCTCTGGACTCCTTCAAGGGTCTGCGTCATCCCTTGTGGTGTATGGAAAATACAGTGATAAGGCCTGCTCTAGGGGATATTAGGAGGCAACCCGTAGTGCAGCCCGTTAAGGTCAAATACTGCCTCTATGCAAGAAAGAGCACCGAGTCGGAGGAGCGCCAAGTGCTCTCCATCGACTCCCAGATCAAGGAGATGCTCCAGCTCGCCGATCGAGAAGGATTGGAGATCGTGGAGATGAAACGAGAGAGTCACTCAGCAAAGGAGACTGGCACACGGCCGGTTTTCAACGAGATAGTCGATGACCTCCGTGCTGGCAAGTACAACGGCATCCTCACATGGGCACCGGATCGTATTAGCAGAAATGCAGGCGACCTCGGCAAGATTGTCGACCTCATGGACGCGGGTGGCCTGCAAGAGATACGCACCCATAGCCAAAGCTTCAGGAACAATCCGAACGAGAAGTTCCTGCTGATGATCCTCGGCTCGCAAGCGAAGCTCGAGAATGATAATCGCGGTGTAAACGTGAAGCGCGGATTACGAACGCGGTGTGAGATGGGACTACGCCCCGGCGTCGCACCTGTCGGCTACAGCAACGAGAAGCACATGGATCGAAAATGTCATGCGGTGGTAGACACCCTGCGAGCGCCGGTGGTAAAGCAGATGTTCGAGAAAGTAGCGAACGAAAAATGGAGCGGCAGGAAAATATATCAATGGTTAAAGTTTGAGATCAACTTCAAAAGCAGAGGCAATAAAAACATGACGCTGAGTAGCGTCTACGTCGTGCTGCAAAACCCCTTCTACTACGGTGTCTTCGAGTACCCAGTGAAGAGCGGCATCTGGTACGACGGCAAACACCAGCCGCTGATAACAAAGGAATTGTTCGACAAAGTGCAGGAACAGCTTAAGCGTGATCGCATCATACGCTCCGATATCAAGGAGTTCGCCTTTATTAAACTCATGCTGTGCGGACTGTGCGGATCAGGTATCACAGCAGAGGAGAAATTTAAGAAGCTGAAGGATGGCAGTTCCAACCGCTACGTCTACTACGGCTGTACCCGCGCACGGGACAAGGACTGCAAGAACGGCTACGTGCGTGAGGAAGAGCTGATTACGCAAACAGTGAAAATTATGGACCACATCGACCTCAACAACATCAGCATGCGGGAGAAGTTCGAAGCAGAGGTAGAACGTATGCGGAAATTCCAGCGCGCATTTACCGGTACAGCGGCGAACGCCAAGCCACAAAAAGAAATCGACCTGCGAGACTATGCCAAGTATTTGCTGAAGGAAGGCAGCGTGACCGAGAAGCGAGAATTGCTACTGTGTATCAAAAGCAAGCTGGTGCTCACGAAAGGAGTGGTGACATTGGAAAGGTAACTCCCGCAAGATTTTGTATCTCAAACGGACTATAATCACCGTGCAATGCCACGGGACTATAAAAAAGAACTTGAGGACGCTACGGCCGCCATTGTTGACGTAACCCATCCAAAAAAGATAGTGGTTGCCGGTGCGGGAACCGGAAAAACCTTTACATTCGGAAAACTCTTGGACAAGTTACCCGCCTCGGCGAAGGAACGACGCCTGGTGGTAACATTTTTGAGCGGACTGAGGCGGGATTTAGAGAAGGACTTGGGCGAGAAGGCCCGCGTGCAGACCTTCCATGGCTATTGCTTCACCCTTATCAAACAGAACGCCGATATACGTACTGCAGCGGGGTTTACGCCCGCAGTGCGCTACATCCCACGTATAGGGCAACTGGTCAAAAGTGATTGGGCTATCGCGCACGGGCGCACAGCGCCAACCTTTTTGCCCTCTTTGCGAGGTCTTGTCGCTAACACGGAAGCAGACTTTTTCTTGGCGCGAGGAGTGTACTACGATGCTATCGGCTATGACGATTCGACCGTACACATACACCGGGCGCTCGCGGTGAACTCTACGCTGATACCGACTCACGACCTTGTTATCGTGGACGAGGTGCAAGATCTTAATCTAGCAGAGGTTTCCATCATCGACCTGCTCTCCTCAGGAAGCGACATGGTTGTCGCCGGAGATGATGACCAGGCACTGTATGGCACTCTGCGCGACGCCAGCGAGGAACATATACGGACGATTTACGGCAGGGCTGACTATCTGAAACGCAATCTGCCGTTTTGTATGCGTTGCCCCTCCGTAGTAGTGAACGCGACCAACGACATTATCGCAGAGGCTCACCGGCGCGGGCTCCTGGGCAACCGCATCCAAAAACCCTATGAACTGTACCCGCGACCAGTCGACGCGCAGTATCCGACTATAAAAGTAGTTCGGATGACCGTACAGACGCCGAGGTCAAATCTTTTCGGCAAGTATATTCTCGACCGCATCTCCAACATTCCCGCTGAAGAAATCAGGGAGTCCCGCGAAAAGGGATTCCCGACTGTGCTAATCATCGGCATCAAGCCTTACTCAGATCAAGTAAAGGCCTACCTGGGCGCGAACGGATACGCTGTCGAGACAAAAGTGGCTCCGGAGGAGCGTATGGAGGACCCTTTTACGCGAGAAGATGGCTTGGAAGTATTGGCGGCGGATAACAACTCGAACTTGGGGTGGCGCATTTTATTGGAAACGGACAGGCCTAGAGGATGGGAAGGAATTGTCGCCGAATCGGTGAATACTGGCGCGGCACTCTACACCCTTTTGGAGGATTCTTTCCGCAATGCCGCGCTCAGTGAGTTGCAGAGTTGGAACCCGATGGAAATAGAGGCGTCTGCCGCCGTGGAGGAGCCAGCCGCCGATCGGCCGACTATACGCCTGACTTCGTTCGAAGGGGCGAAGGGCATGTCGGCTCAACATGTGTTTGTGTTGGGCTTGGAGGACGGTAAGTTCCCAGCCCGCAGGAATTCAATTAGGAGTGTCGATGTGCGTCGGATGATAGTGGCACTCACGCGCACTCGCAAGCAGTGCTATCTGCTCATGGCTAGTATGACTTTCTCCAGGGGCCAGCGCCTTCTTATTAGGCCGTCAATTTTTGTCGAATGGATACAAGCTACGCGGCGTGAAATTATATCTATAACCGCTGCTTCTTTCCGAAGTTAATTAAGGCCAGAGGCCGCAAAACCGCCCCGATAGGGGGCGGTCGCGTAACACCGTCTCACGTTCCTGCGGGCCCACAAGGATTCGAACCTTGATCAAGCGGTTTGGAGTCGCTTATTCTACCATTGAACTATAGGCCCAAGTGAGGGACAAAATGAAAGTTACGCTTTCATTTTTCCCGAGCGCCGGGTCTATATGAATATATAGGCCCAACGGGCTGAGTATATCGTACCGAAAAGCCCTACGCGACTTACTTCTTGGCTTCCTTGTGCACGGTATGAACCTTGCACCTACTCTCTTTGGAAACCTCTCGGTTTTCCAACGTGCGCAGTAGCGCACTGCCTTCCTCCACGGGAAACTTCCGTTTCCCGACCCCTTCCCTCAAATGGTTCTTTAGGCGAGCGCTCGGGTACGCAACAAAAACTCTACTTCTTAGCCTCTTTGTGTACCGTGTGAATCTTGCACCATTTGCAGTACTTCTTGAGTTCTATTTTGCGCGTGACGAGCTTGCGGTTCTTGCGCGACCAATAGTTGGTGCGACCGCACTTGCTGCACGCGAGTTTGAAAAGTTGATCCTGTGACATCCGCGGCACTATACCAAGCGCCCCGCTCTTGCGCAAGAAATCAGCAAATCTTATTCCACGGACCAAAGGAGCTATTGGTCATGGTCTTCATCAGCGTATCGATGACTATCCAGCCGGCGAGGATAATGATGAGACCGAGGACGACGTTGCCGAATATCCGCTTCCCTGCCGTGTATGATTCCGTATCGCCCTGCGCGGTCAGCATCTTCCAGCCTGCCCATGCGAAAAGCACGGCGGATAGGAACACCATGATAAAGATGGCTGTATTGAGGACGTTTTGAGCGACCGTCGCGATATCGCACACATTGCAATCCACGCCGTTGCACGTGACGATTCTCTCGGGCAACCCCGCGGCGAACGCGAGCGCCGGAGAAAAGACAAAGAACATGCTCACCATCCACGCGGTGAAAGATTCCCACTTTCGGGTCATGGGTATTATTTTAACACGATTGTGTGCGCCGGGGAGGATTCGAACCTCCGTAGACCGAAGTCGCATGGTTTACAGCCATGTGCATTTGACCACTCTGCCACCGACGCGCAGCCGATATTATGCACCAATACAGCCACGCGGGCTAGACCCTCGCCGCTGCGCGGGCACGCACGCCGTGTGCGCGTTCCGGACCTTTGCGCACATCGAATGTGAATTCCCCATCCTTTACATCCACCTTGACCGAGCCGCCGTCCATCACGCCGCGGCTGACCATCATGTTGGCGATTGATGTCATTATCTTGGTCTGAATGAGGCGCTTCAGCGGACGTGCGCCGTATTGCGGGTTGTAGCCCTCCTTTGCGAGGTGTTCTATCGCGGCATCACTGAGCGTGAGAGAAATGTGCTTTTCTTCGAGTCGCTTGGCGACGATTTCCACCTGCATGCGCACGATATTGTGCACGCTCTCCGGCGAGAGAATGTTGAAGAGTACAATTTCGTCGAGACGGTTGAGGAACTCCGGACGGAAGAAGTCTTTGAGCGAACCCATCACCTTGTCTTTGACCTGCTCGTAGCGCGTATCCGCGCTCACGGAGTGGCCGCTGCCGAAACCGAGGCCCGACATCTTGTCGATGTGCTCGGCGCCGATGTTGGAAGTCATGATGATGACCGTGTTCTTGAAATTGACCACGCGGCCCTTGGCATCGGTAAGGCGGCCGTTGTCGAGTACCTGCAGGAGGATGTTGAACACTTCCGGATGCGCTTTTTCTATCTCGTCGAAGAGAATGACCGAGTACGGTCGGTGCCGGACGAGCTCGGTGAGGCCACCGCCTTCGTCGTAGCCCACATAACCGGGCGGAGAACCAATCATCTTGGAGACCGAGTGCTTTTCCATGTACTCGGACATATCAACGCGTATGAGCGATTTATCGCTATTGAAGAGGAACTCCGCAAGCGCGCGCGTGAGCTCGGTCTTGCCGACACCTGTGGGACCGAGGAACAGGAACGAACCGACAGGGCGATTGGGGTCGGAAATGCCTGCGCGAGAGCGCTTGATGGCGTCGGCGACTTTTTGCACCGCCTCGTTCTGACCGACGATGCGCTTCTTGAGCTCCTCCTCCATGCGCGAAAGCTTTTCCGCTTCCTCTTCGAGCATCCGGGAGACCGGCACGCCGGTCCAGCGCGCGACGACTTCCGCGATGTCCTCCTCGGTGATTTCTTCGCGGAGAACACGTCGCTTTTCCTGCAATTTTTTCAGCTTTTTCGTCGCCGTTTCAATTTCTTTTTCCAACAGCGGGATACGGCCATAGCGAAGCTCGGCGGTCTTGGTGAGGTCACTCTGCGCTTCGGCCGCGTCCGCGTCGAGGCGTGCGCGTTCGAGCTCGGTCTTCGCGCGTTTTATTTCGGTGAGTGTCTCTTTTTCGTTCTTCCATTTCGTCTCAAGCTCGCGCGTGGAATCGCGCAAATCGGCGACTTCTTTCTCGATGGATTTCACGCGTGTGCGCGCTTTTCCTTCGCCCGCCTCCGATTCTTTCTTGAGCGCCTCTTTCTCTATTTCCAGACGCGTTATTTTGCGGTGCGCCTCTTCCAAAACCGGCGGCTTGTTCTCGAGTGAAAGACGCAGGGCGGACGAGGCTTCGTCGATGAGGTCGATGGCCTTGTCGGGCAGGAACCGCTCGGTGATGTAGCGCGTGGAGAGTTGCACCGCGGCGATGATTGCGGCATCGGTGATGCGCACACCGTGATAGAGCTCGTAGCGCTCCTTGAGGCCGCGCAAAATGGCGATAGCATCCTCGACGGACGGTTCGTTGACGTAGACCGGCTGGAACCGTCGCGTGAGCGCGGGGTCGTGCTCGATGTGTTTTTGATATTCCTTGAGCGTGGTCGCGCCGATGACGCGCAACTCACCGCGCGAGAGTGCGGGCTTCAACATATTGGAAGCGTCCATCGAGCCCTCGGCCGCGCCTGCGCCTACAAGCGTATGCATTTCGTCGATGAAGAGAATGATTTTGCCCTCGGAGCGCTCTACCTCGCGCATGACCGCTTTGAGTCGCTCTTCGAATTCTCCGCGGTATTTGGTACCGGCGATGAGGAGGCCGAGGTCGAGCTGTACCAACTCTTTGCCGCGTAAACTCTCCGGCACATCGCCGGATGCGAAGCGCTGAGCGAGCCCTTCGGCGACTGCGGTCTTGCCCACGCCGGCCTCGCCGATGAGTACCGGGTTGTTTTTGGTGCGGCGTGAAAGTATCTGGATGACGCGTGTTATCTCGGTATCACGGCCGATGACGGGGTCGAGTTTGTTCTCCCTAGCTCTCTCCGTGAGAGAACGGGCGAAGCGTGCGAGCGCCCGCGGTTTTTGCGGCACGTCGCCTTCGCGGATTTTCCCTTCTTTGATATCGGTAAGCACGCGTGCGAGAGCGCCGCGGTCCACGCGGAAGCGCGTGAGCACGTCGCTAGCCGGTCCCGGGTGCTCGACAAGACCGAGTATGAGGTGCTCGGGAGAGACGAACTGGTCGTTAAAAGAAGCGGCGATGCGGGGCGCGGCCTCGAACACGCGGACCAACTCCGGCGTGAGGTAAAGCTGGAAACTTGGGCTCACTGCAGTAGTACCGGATGTCCCCTCGATGGATTCGAGGACGGAGTCGGTAAGGTGTGTAACGTCGATGTCGACCTGTTCGAGCATGGGTACGACCATCGTTTCTTCCTGCGTGAGAAGTGCGGCAAAGAGATGCAGGGTGGAAACCTGATTGTGCCCGCGCTCCACCGCGAGCTGATGCGCCCGGTGGATGGCTTCTTTTGCTTTGGTTGTGTAGTTGTTGAACGGTGTCATATATGTTGCGACATCTACTTCCGGATTCAGTATATCAAAATGCGTATCGAAATCCAACAGACCATCTCGGCTTCCCGAGATACAAATAATACACCGCGACCCGTACTATTATTTCTTCACCGGAGCCGGTGCTGGAATGAGAAGCGTGGCGGTCACAAAACCCGACGGCGAAATCTCTCTGGATACGCTCGTACTGATGCCGATGACGTCGCCGTTGGTATTGATGAGCGGACTTCCGTATAAAATAGAGTCCGCGGACACATCCGTATCCATGACGGACAACGACGGCATTGCTGTCACGATGCCTGCAGCGATGCGCGCAACCGATTTGCCGGACAGCCCCACGACCGCCTCGCCCAATACCACATGGTCCGATGATACGGTCGCCGGTGTCCACGTCGGAGTCACTCCGGGAGTCGTTGTTGCCGCCAAAAACGCGAAGCCGTTCTCGGTATCGCGATGAGTCACAAACGCGCGAACGCGCGAACCGTCGGAAAGTGCCAGTGTCGCGTCGCCGGAATCGCCGAGCGAGGCGACGTCGGCAACAACGGCCCCCTGAGTGTCGAGTACGATGCCGAGGCCCAAGAACGTGGGCGACTCCGCGGCGCTTGTGTAAATGCGGACGATGGAGGGAGACACTTTCTTTACCGCCTGCGAGATGAGGTCGGTCTCTTTGACGATAACGGTCTTTTCCTGCGTTACTACGGTGGAAGCTGTCTGACCTTTGGGCGCCACCGTCTCCACCGTGCGCTCAATGACGCGATTGACTGTCTGCGCGATGATGGGCGGCGCCTGGTCCATGAGCGAGACCGTCACGATACCGGTCGCTATCGATGTAATGAAGCTCACCAGAAGCGTGAGGAGGATTATCTGCGACTTGGAGAGTTCCTCGATTTCCATGCCCGCATCATAGCAGGTTCACATAAAAAGCAAGCCGCCACGTCCAAGGAGACGGGGCGGCAAGTGCGCTCGGTAACGTTCAATCATGTTCGTACGGAAGTTTGGGTCGCGGCTTGCCACTCTCTGGCTTCCGGTGCCGTAACCGCATGAACACATCTTCCAGTGAACCCGGCCTTGGAACCGGGATCACAAACGGTAGGAGCACGACGGCGATAAGGATGAGCGCGCTCACCATCGCTACTCGCTCGTAACCCTGGCTGATAAGCCCTATCATTGCAATGGCGATTAACACGCCAACGCCATGACAAGCCCGCTCTTGAAACGGAGTCATCGGCAAACCTCGTTCTCTGACTTCACTACTTCAAAGTAGACACAATCGTTGACAGTGTGTCAACGAAACGTTGCAGGTCTTTTTTCTGCGTCCCTTCGCCAAGTGAGATGCGGAGTGTATTTTCGGCGCGCCACCCTTCGACTTCGCTCAGGGCAGGCGGCACAAGGGCCTCGACGACATGCGAGCGGCGTTCCTGCCCTTCCCTGCACGCGCTCTTGGTTGAGATGGCAACACCGGCGTGGTCAAGGGCGAGCGTAATATATTCACTCTGAATGTTCGGAAGAGAAATATTGAGCATGTGCGGTAGTGAGAATTTCAGATCGCCGTTGATCACCGCGTCAGGCAATTCTTTCAGAAGTGCGGCCGCAAGCACATCCCGTAGCACACGCATGCGCTTCCCTTCCGCATCGCGCGATTGTGCGCGCACCGCGAGCGCCTCGGCAAAGCCGGCCGCGAGTGCGACGTTCTCCGTGCCGGGTCGCAATCCCCGCTCCTGAGCGCCGCCCATGTTGATTGCCGACAGTTCGACGGTATTGTTCAAATAAACGACACCGATGCCGCGCGGCCCGTAGAGTTTTGCCGAATCGAGCGTGAACAGGTCGACCCCGAGTGAGTGCACCGTCGTGCCGAGATACAGCGGCCCCTGTCCGGCATCAGAATGGAATACTACTTTCGATTTATGTGCGCGCTCGTGCGCCCGTATGACGCGCGCAATCTGCGAGAGCGGCTGTATCGTGCCTATCTCGTTGTTAGCCCATCCCACCGAGACACACACTGTTTCTTTTTTCAGATGTCTCTTCACTGCTTCGGGTGAAATGATGCCGCGGCCGTCGGGCGCAACATGCGATACATTGCCGCCGAGCCGCTCAATTTCGGAAAAACATTCGAGGACCGATGGATGTTCTATAGAAGAGACAAGCCAGTGCGTGCCGGAGAGCGTGCGTGCTTTCATCTCGAGCTTGCGGGCGATGCCGAGAAGCGCGAGATTGTTGGCCTCGGTGCCGCCGGAGACGAACACGATTTCGCGCGATTTGCATCCGAGCTCGTGCGCCACCTTCTCGCGTGCGTGCTCGAGCTCCAGAGAGGCCTCCACTCCTTCCGCGTGTATTGCGCCGGGATTGCCGATGACTTGGGCGGCACGCGCCATTTCGCGCGCGGCCGCGGGATCAAGCGGAGTCGCACTCGCGTAGTCGAGATAGATGCGCCGCGTACCGAGAAAATTCATATGGGAAGTGTACGCGGCAAAATCACAAATTCCAAGCAGTAATTTTCAATCAATTTTCAATGTCTTAATTTAAAAATTGAAAATTGCTAATTGAGAATTTCACGGTATACTTTCGTTTTCTCGGCATATGTGCCCTACTCACCTATATGGCAAACAAACCCGCACAACTCGTAGAGCGTCCGCCCGTCGTGGTGGTCATGGGACACGTGGACCACGGTAAATCCACGCTACTTGACTTCATCCGTAAGTCCAATGTCGTCGCCTCCGAACACGGCGGCATCACACAGCACGTCGCCGCCTACGAGGTGGTCCACAAAGGCAAGCACACCACTTTCATTGATACGCCCGGCCACGCGGCATTCTCCGCGATACGCGCGCGCGGTGCCAATATCGCCGACATCGCGATTCTCGTGGTCGCGGCGGATGACGGCGTGAAGGCGCAAACGCTCGAGGCGCTCGCGCAAATTCGTGAGGCCGGTATCCCCTTCGTCGTCGCTATCAATAAGATAGATAAACCGAACGCCAACGTGGAGCGCACGCAAGGCTCCATCATGGAACAAGGTGTGTACCTCGAAAAGCTCGGCGGCGATGTGCCATGGACGGCAATCTCCGCAAAGACAGGCGCGGGCGTGGATGAACTCCTCGACGTCATTCTTCTCGTCGCTGAAATACATGAATACAAGGCTGATGCGGGAGTGACAGCGGAAGGCTTCGTGATAGAAACGCACCGCGACCAAAAGCGCGGACTTGCCGCGACGCTCATCATCGGGAACGGCACGCTCAAGAGCGGCATGGCGGTTCTCGCGGGACGCGCCATCGCACCGGTGCGCATTATGGAAGACCACCTTGGAAAGACATTGAAAGAAGCGACGTTCTCGACGCCTATCTCGCTCGTGGGATTTGACGAACTCCCCGGCGTCGGTGAGACATTCCGTGCATACAAAAACAAACGCGAGGCCGAAGCGGCTCGCGAACAAATGGCTCCCGCCGCGGCGTCTGCCGCACCGACGGCGGCTGGCGAAGGACAATACTCCATGCCCGTCATCGTGCGCGCGGATACCACCGGTTCTCTAGAAGCGATACTCCAAGAGACTTCGCGTATCGGTGATGAACACGGACGGGTAACAGTCGTACAGAGCGGCATCGGGACGATTTCCGAGGGTGACGTAAAAACCGCGCTCGCTGGCGAGAGTCATGCCGTAGTTATCGGCTTCAATGTGCGCATCGACCCCGTGGCGGAAGCGCTCGCGCGCGAGCGCGGCGTACGCATCGAGATATTCAATATTATCTACAAACTTACCGAGAATCTGGACGAACTGCTCAAGGAGTCCGCGCCCAAGCGCAAAGTGGAGGAAACGGTTGGTACCGCAAAAATCATGAAGGTGTTCTCCTCGCGCAAAGACGAGCACGTCATCGGCGGCGCTGTCGCGGAGGGATATCTAGCAAAAAACGGCATGCTGCGCATCATCCGCCGCAAGGTGCTTATCGGAGTCGCGAAAATAAAAAATATCCAGACCAACAAGCAGAATGTCGACCGCGCCGAAGCCCCTGCGGAATTCGGCGCACAAATCGAAACCGAAACCACCTTCGAACCTGCGCAAGGTGACACTATAGAATGCTTTGCGACGACGACAGTCTGACAGAAGTATTCATTGTTGCTTATTCAATTGAATTAACAAATATGTCTGACAAACGACAAGCACAGGTATCGGAAACCATCGCGCATCGCGCGGCGGATTTTTTTGCGCGCGAGTCCAACAGGCAATCGCTCGTTACAGTCACGCGCGCCGAGATGTCTCCCGACCTCAAAAACGTCACGGTCTTTTTCTCCGTTTTGCCGGAATCGGCCGAGGCGACGGTCTTGAACTTTGCCAAACGCAACCGTTCCGAATTCCGCGAGTTCCTCAAGGAGCACACGGGGCTTGGCCGCTTACCCACCGTTGACTTCGAAGTCGACTACGGCGAGAAGAACCGCCAGCGCATTGACGATTTAACACGTTCTTAGGAGATTGCCGCATTACTTCGCTTCACGACAATCTGTCCTCGTTTTTTAGCCGGTACATTATAACAAGCCGACCGGCCCGTTATAATGTATCGTGATTCTCCGTATCGCGTGTTCGCTTTGAGTCTTTATTGTACCAAGCTCGCACCTATTTTCAAAATAAATGAATAATGTCGCACGCTCCGAGAATGTGGTAATGTGAAATGTAATCGTACGCTTCACGACGAATTCCGTCACGGCTCAGCATCCGCTCCAGAACACGCTGGGAGCGTGTTCTTCCGCTTCTGCTGTTCCGTTCCGCCCTCGCCTCGCCACCACGCATTCTATTTTGATTTGGCGCGATTCCAATTTTCTTTTTTTCGGTATGGGATTGTTTAATTTATGCCATCGCTCCCACCAAAACGAAATCCAAAAGCCCGCCCGCATTCATTCCCCAGACCCCTTTCTGCGGGCGGACAAAATCCAAAAACAAATTAGCCGAAGTTTTGCAAAATCCTTTCCCCCAGAAAATAGTTTTCGCAAAACCGAGTCCACCGAATTGGCACTAGAGTTCCGTCAGTTTCTCCTTTGGAGAAACCCGACCTCGCCCGCCACCACCATACCGAAAAAAAGAAAATTGGAATCGCGCCAAATCAAAATAGAATGCGTGGT
>ERZ1292625.2643-Hain-H41-01um-R1-2643-length-16098-cov-3_pt2 | contig 14753 bp, 13 predicted proteins | sample MGYA00564400_ERZ1292625 | MGnify/ENA primary metagenome ERZ1292625 (study PRJEB36523, sample SAMEA6512639) | groundwater metagenome | collected 2019-01-08 | study: AquaDiva: Metagenomics assemblies of 32 groundwater samples | reverse complement strand
AGATAATTAGCTGGAGAAATAAATTAATTGGTGCGTGGATATTTACTATTCCTATTGCAATTATTATGTTTTCTGAAAGACTATTTAGAATGAGTATTTTTCCAGAAGAATATATGGCTCCGGCAATACTTATTATTGGATTTCCTGTGATTTTTATTTTTGGATGGCAAACAATTAGAGGAGGAGCACGTGGATTTTATACATTCTATTTTAATATGGACTCACTTATTGCTTTAGGAACAGTGATTGCTTATATTTCCGGCATTTTAAGTTTCTATAATTTTGTTGATGATTATTCAGGCATTGGAAGTATGATTATGTCTATTTTTATTACAGGAAAATATATAGAAACAAAAGCTAGAGGAAAAGCAACACAGGAAATTAGAAAATTGCTTGAATTTGGAGCAAAAAAAGCACTTATTATTAAAGGTAAAGATGAAATTGAAATAGAAATTAAAGATTTAAAAATTGGAGATATAATGATTGTCAAGCCTGGAGAGAAGATTCCGACAGACGGAATCGTAATAAAGGGAGGAAGCGCTGTTGATGAGAGCATGATTACTGGAGAAAGCCTGGCTATAGAAAAGACAGTGAAAAGTCCTGTGATTGGAGCGACAATTAATCAAGATGGAATTTTGTATGTTAAAGCAACAAAAATAGGAAATGATACTTTCCTTTCGCACATTATTCAGCTTGTGGAAGAAACACAAAGCACAAAAGTTCCTATACAGAGACTTGCAGATAAAATTACTAATATATTTGTGCCCGCTATTCTAATTATTTCTTTACTTTCTTTTTTTGGATGGTGGTTTTTTACAAAGGATATTAACAAATCTATTGAGATTTTTATAGCTGTTCTAGTTATTGCTTGCCCATGTTCTTTAGGACTTGCAGTGCCTATTGCCTTAACTGTTGGATCTGGTATGGGTGCAAAAAGAGGCATTCTAATAAGAAAGGGTGAAGCAATTCAAACAATGAAAGAAATTAAGATTATTGCATTTGATAAGACCGGCACAATCACAAAAGGAAAACCTGAAGTTACAGACATTTACAGCAAAGTTAAACAAGATTATCTTCTTGAAATTGCAGGAAGCCTGGAAAAACTTAGTGAGCATCAGATTGCAAAGGCTATAATTAAAAGAGCAGGTTTGAAAAAGTATAAAGAAGTAAAAAATTTCAAGATTCTCAGAGGAAGGGGAGTCGAAGGAAACATAGGAAAAAAGAAAATTGTGATTGGAAATACTTTTTTAATAAAAGAGAAGCAAATTTCTCTGAGAGGTTTTGAAGAAAAAATTAATCTTTTTGAAAGTGAAGGAAAAACAACTATGATAATTGCTGAAAATGGGAAAACACTTGGAATTATTGCTGTTGCTGATGTTATAAAAGACGAAGCTAAGAAAGTTATTAATTATTTGAATTGGATTGGATATAAAACTGCAATGATTACTGGGGATAATGAAAGAACTGCTAAAGTTATAGCCAAACATTCTGGCATTGAAGAAGTTGTCGCTAATGTTCTGCCTGAAGATAAAGTAAAAAAAATTAAGGAACTCCAAAATAGGGGGATGGTTGCTTTTGTTGGAGACGGCATTAATGATGCTCCTGCACTTAAACAAGCAAATGTAAGTATTGCAATGGGTACTGGAACTGACATTGCCATAGAAGCAGGAGATATTGTCTTAGTAAGTGGTTCTCTTGTTGGTGTTGCTCAAGCAATTATTCTTTCAAAAGCAACATTCAGAAAAATCAAGCAAAACCTTTTCTGGGCTTTCGCTTACAATGTTATTGCAATTCCTCTGGCAGTTGCAGGATTATTACATCCAATAATAGCAGAAATAGCAATGGCTTTATCCTCTATCACAGTTGTAACAAATGCTAATCTTTTAAGAAAAGTAAAATAATATGGAAATTAAAATTATATTATTCATTACAAACAAAATGTTTAAATAATCTACTTATGTATACAATAATATATGGAAACTACAATAAGGCTAAATCCAAGAACAAAAGAGGAACTTGACTCCTTCAGGCAATACAAAAACGAAAGCTATGATGAATTAGTTAGAAAACTAATTTATTTAGCCAAATTAGCTGAAAAAAAGCCTAAACTCAGCCAAAAAACAATTTTTGAGATAAAAGAGGCTAGAGAAAGAATTAAGAAAGGCGAATACTATACTGAAGATGAAGCTAAAAAAATCCTTGGTTTGTAAAAAATGTATGAACTCAGATTTGATAAGAAAGCCATTGATTTTTTGAACAAATTAGAAAAAGAGGATAAAGAGAGAATCTGGAATAAATTACAACAGTGTAAGCTGAATCCATTTCATTTTCTTGAGCACCTTGAAAATATAGGTGGATTCAAATTAAGAGTTGGAGATTATAGATTAATTATTGATATTGATAAAGTTAATCAGATTTTACATATTTTGAAAGCAGGACACAGAAAAAACATATATGAAAATTGAATAACTTTATAAAAACATTTTAGCTTTATTTATCATGAAGATTTTAGCGATTGGCGATCCCCATGGGAGTTTAGAAAAAATAAAAAAAATTCCAGTTAAAGAAGCTGATTTAATTTTATTAACTGGGGATTTGGGTAGTGCTAATCTTATGCGTAAAATGACTTTTGAAAATGTTGAAAGAAGAAAACAAGGGCTTCCAGAAAAAGAATATTCTCCTTCTCAAGAAAAGAGATCATTCATGGAAGCGTATATATCTACTATGAGTTTAGTTCATTATCTTTCAAAATTTGCCCCTATTCTTACAATTTTTGGGAATGTTGAATCTTCAAATTATGAAACAAGAAAGTATTCAAAAAAAATCAGTTTACCCTTGCCATTTTTATATAATAATTTAAATTCTATTAAAGGAGTTAGAGTTATTAATAATGTTGTTGCGAATTTTGAAGGGGTAAGAATCGGCGGTTTAGAATATTTTATCGATACTAATTGGATTAAAGAATTCAAACCTTCTGACTTTAGAGAAAGAATGGCTAAAGCGAAAAAACAAACAGACAAAGCAAAAAGAGTCTTAAAAGGATTTAAATCTGTTGATATTTTAGTTTGTCATCAACCACCTTATGGATATTTAGATAAAGTTACTGCAAAATTTGCTCCAAAACATTGGCAAGGCAAACACGCGGGAAGCCCAACTATTTTAAGCTACGTTAAATTAAACCAACCAAAATATGTTTTCTGCGGGCACATTCATGAAAGTGAAGGAATGAAAAAGATTGGTAAAACTGAAGTGTATAATCTAGGTGTTGGAGAACACAAATTTATTGAATTATAAAATTTTCCCGCTTTGCCAGTCTTTTAGCACTCTTCTGGCAGTTTTATCCAGATTTACAATATTGCCCTTAGTTAAAAATCCCCATTTTCTTCCTAATTTATCAAGCAATAATTCTGAATCCCCATCAACTTCTAATCCATAATAAGCTTCAATCATTCCAGGATATTCTTTAACTAATTCTGAAACAACAAAATCAGGATTTTTTGCTTTGTCAAATGTCTTAGTTCCTATTTTCACATGTTTTTTGAAATCTTCCGTATTAATAGTAGAGTTTTCATCTTCTCTTATAATTCCAGGACTATCCAGAATAAGAATGTCTTTACTAAATCTAATTTTCTGAATTCCCTTAGTAAATCCTGCTTCAGAAGCAGCATTTGCACCTCCTCTTCCAGTCAAGATATTTGTTAATGTGCTTTTTCCAGTATTAGGATAACCAATAATTCCTATATGTGCTCTTTTATCAATTTTAATAATCTGCTCTTTTTCTTCTCCAGTAGCTTCTCTCAATCTATGAGAATTTTCTTTTCTCATTCTCTTAACCTCAATCTTGATTAAGTCCCTTAATCTATTTCTTCCAATCTTTTCTTTGCAAGACAGCAAAACATAAGGTTTAATTTCTTTAAGTCTATCAGACTTCAATAATTCCTTAATATTAACAAGGTCAGCTTTATTAATAACATAAATTATCTTTTTTCCTTTCTCTTTAATCTTTTTTTCTATCTCTTTATTCCTAGTCTCTTCAATATACCTGGCGTCTAATACTTCCAATATAATATCGCTTACTCTAACAACTTCCCAAGCAAGAGTTGGCACTGATTTCCGATGCTTATTAGTTTGTTCAGATGGTATGTTTTTCCCAATACCTACATATGTAATTCTCGCCATAAATGTCAAAGTTAAATGGTGTTTAAAAATAAGGCGTTTTTGATATATAAGAAAAAATAGAAAGAAAGCGCCCCAACCGGGAATTGAACCCGGGTCTCATCCGCGACAGGGATGTGTACTAGCCACTATACGATTGAGGCATGAATAAATCTGGGAAAACCCTTTTTTAAATCTTGCTTTTAGAAAAGCAGTTTCTTATTACAATTATCTTTAAATATAAGAAAACAATAAAAATAGCATGAAAAACAAAATAATATTTAGTATATTAGTTTTTATTTTATTTATAAGTCTCTCATCAGCATATTATGGATATAATGACCAATACGAAGACTATAAGAAAACCACTACAACAGAAGAAAAAATTTCGCAGAGGAAGATGGATTATTGGGGTGAGGAAAAAATAACTACTTCCAAAAAAGAAAAAGTAACTGTAGAAAGAAAAAATTATCCTTCAAGACATTATAGGGATAAAATATATTACAGGCAAGTCCCTGTTTATTATAACTATGAAACTTATTCAAATGATTATATTCCAAGCTCAAACTTTAGATACAAAAAACCTTATTCAAGAAATAATTACAATGAAGCATACGGAAAGCCATATTATTACGAGTCTATATACGACCAGAATTTAGGCTATTACAACTGGAGATATTAAGATATAATCACATTAAAGCAATTTTAATTCGCCAGCAAGCTGTCTGATTCTTGCCTGATTTGCTTCATAATTAGTTCTTAATCTTGTTTCAATCTCTTGAATGTTCGCATTTTGCTTGGCTGAATACTCTTCAAAAATTTTTGCGTTAGCGGCTTCGCCGCGAACCAGAACTACCCGACCATTGTCATTCGAGCTAGCGAGATTATCGCTGACCGAGTCGACACTGAGGCTCCTGTCCAGGTACAACCTCGAAAGTCCATCATTTCTTTTGTATAAATGACGAGTGCCTTCTTTTCCTACTTTGGTGGGCAATCCAGTTTCTGAATTAATATTCTCAGCAGTGAAGTTTCCATCTTCATTCAAGATTGGAACTTCGTAAATCTGTGCATCGTCTCGTAGTTTGAAAGCCAGACCATACTCTGAATTGCTATCCTGAACAAGATTAAGTCCTGCAAGAGGAATCATAAGAGGGAATTTTGCTTCTGGCATTCTCTTTCTCATCTGCATCATAGTATTTTGAGCTAAATAGCTGTTAACACCGCTTTCGCTTCTGATAACGAGGCCTGTATCTTCATATTGGTTGTACAAAGGCAATGCTTCTGTTGCAATCACCTGTTCAATATCTGCCTGTGTTGCTGTTCTCATGCCCTGAGGTCGTACCATCTGGTTTGCCAAAACAACTGCAAAATCATTTGATCCTCTAACAAGCTGATTTTCTTTATCATAGGTAAGAACTCTGAGTTGCTCAGCATTATCAAAATCTCTCTTTACTCTGCCATTATATTCCTCAAGAAAAGGCTCTGCATCATGACCCTGAATAAATGTTGCTGCTGGAACATTCTCTGGAATCCTGATTATAAGTTTCCATCCAAAATTTGTTTTTGCTTCTTTTGCCATGCTTTTCATATAGAAATTGCGTATTTAAACTTTTCTATTTCGTTACCACTTTTCAATAACATTTAGAAATATATATTAAGAGATTTCTTCAGCAATAGGCACTTTAACTATATCTGCAACTTTATCTCCTTCTTTTAATTTTACAACTCTCACTCCTTGTGTTGCTCTCCCCATTACTCTTAAATATCTCATCGGCACTCTTATCACCATGCCCTTATTTGTTGTTGCAATTATTGAATCCTTGTCATTAACAAATAAAGAACAAACAATTTCTCCTGTTTTATCGCTGACAGCAAGATTAATAACTCCTTTAGCTCCTCTTGCAGTTTTTCTGTATTCTTCCAAAGCAGTACGTTTTCCATATCCCTTTATAGTAATTGTCAAAATGCTTGTTTTTCCGTCTTTTGGCAGACTCTCTAAAGAAACAATTTCATCATTTTTTCCTAATTCAGCTCCTTTAACACCATAACTAGCTCTCCCCATTGTTCTTACTTCATCTGTCTGAAATCTAACTGCCTGCCCTTTCTTTGTAATCAAAAGAACTTCCTGCCCTTCTTCCACTCTTCTTACATTAATAACAACATCACTTCCATCTAAAGGAAGATTAATTACTCTAACACCTGTATTTCTTGGCTTAGATAAGTCTTTCATAGGTATTTTCTTTACTATTCCAAGTTTAGTTGCAAACATTAAATAGCCATGCTCAAAATCTTTTACAGAAATAACATTGCTGATATGCTCTTCTCTTAAATTCAGAACATTAATTATTGCCTTTCCCTTGCTTTGCCTTTCAAAAGCAGGAACATCATTTGCTTTTAGCCAATATACTCTTCCTCTTGATGTGAAGAAAAGCAAATAGTCATGCGTTGAGCAAGTAATCATTTTTACAACAAAATCTTCTTCTTTAAGTTCTGTTCCCGACACTCCAGAACCCCCTCTTTTCTGCTCTTTATAGACTTTCAAATCAACCCTCTTGATATAACCTCCAGAAGTCATCATTACTACAACATCTTTTTTCTCAACCAAATCTTTTTCAGTTATTTCATCAACTCTTTTAATGATTTTTGTCTTTCTTTCATCTCCGTATTTGTTCTTTATTCCCTGAACTTCTTTTTTAATAATTGATAATATTTCCTGCTCGCTTCCAAGTATCTTCTTCAAGTATGATATAAATTCTTTCAGCTCTTTTTCTTCGTTTCTTAGCTTCCCATCTTCTAGTCTAGTAAGCTGCTGCAGTCTAAGTTCAAGCACTGCTTTTGCTTGGCGCTCAGAAAGTTCGAATTTTTTCATCAGTCCATTATGTGCTTCAGTTGTATTTGCAGATTTTTTGATGAATTCAACAACTCTGTCAATATTCTTCAAAGCAAGAAGAAGCCCAAGAACAATTTCAAGCCTATCTTCTGATTTTTTCAATTCAAATTTGCTTCTATTGCGCACTATAAGCTGGCGATATTTAACATATTCTTCCAAAATCTGTTTAAGATTCATAATTCTTGGGTGCTTCCCAACAAGAGCAAGCATATTAGCATCAAAACTAGTTTCAATATTTGTCAGCTTGTAAAGAGTATTAAGAGTAAATTTTGGATCAACTTCTTTTTTCAATTCTATTACTATTCTAACTCTTCCTTTTGCAGATTCATCTCTTAAATCATAAACATCAGGCAGTTTCTTTTGTACTGCTAATTCTGCAATATTTTTGACAAGCTCTGACTTATTCACCATATAAGGTATTTCTGTAATTATGATTGAATTTCTTCCTTTTTTATCCTCTTCAACTGCTGTCTTGGCTCTGATTACTATTTTTCCTTTCCCTGTTTTATACATGTCCTTAATTCCAAGACCGCTTATTATTCCTCCTGTTTGAAAATCCGGACCTTTCACTATCTCGGCAAGCTCATCCACAGATATTTCTGGCTTGTTGATACATTCAACAATAGCTTCGCATACTTCAGTAAGGTTGTGGGGAGGAATATTTGTAGCCATTCCTACTGCTATTCCAGTTGCTCCATTCAAAAGAAGATTTGGCAGTTTTGCAGGAAGAGTTTCTGGCTCTTCCAAAGAATTATCAAAGTTTGGCATCATCTTTACAGTATTTTTTTCTATATCGCTAAGAAGTTCTGCTGATATTTTACTCATTTTAGCTTCCGTATATCTGTCTGCAGCAGCCCTATCGCCATCCATAGAACCAAAATTACCTTGTCCATGCACAAGTGGATATCTCAATGAAAAATCTTGAGCCATTCTTACTAATGCATCATAAATTGCAATATTGCCATGCGGATGATATTTACCCATTGTCTCTCCTACTATTCTGGCGCATTTCATTGTTGCTTTGCTGGAATCTAAGCCAAGAGAATGCATTGCATAGAGAATTCTGCGATGTACTGGCTTTAATCCATCTTCTACTGCAGGCAATGCCCTATCAACAATAACTGACATAGCATAATCTATAAATGACTTTTCCATCTCATCTACTATATCAGTTCCAGATACTCCTTTCTCGCTTCCTATCTGGTCTTTTTCCCTTCTTTTCTCTTCTTCTTTCATCAATTCTTCTTCTATCTTTTCTTCGCCGTTGTTGTCTTCAGGTTTTGTCGGTGTCATGTTATAAAGTTGTTACACTACATAAATTTAAATATCGATCTGCGCTTCTGCTGCGCGCTCCGCAATAAACTTCTTCCTAGGCTCTACATTATCTCCCATAAGTCTAGTAAAAACATCATTAGCTTTTGCAGAATCTTCAATAGTTACTTTATTTAATAATCTTGTTTTTGGATCCATAGTTGTATCCCATAATTGCTCAGGATTCATTTCCCCTAATCCTTTAAATCTTTGCACATTTAAATTGCCGCCAAGTTTTGAAATTATTTTCTTTAATTCTTCTTCAGTATAAACATAATGGTCTATTTTCTTCCTCACTTTGTAAAGCGGAGAGACTGCAATGTAAATATTTCCATTTTCAATAAGTTTAGGCATAAATCTAAAAAAGAAAGTTAATAGCAAAGTCCTTATATGTGCTCCATCAACATCAGCATCACTCATGATTATTATTTTTGAATATCTTAATTTATCCAGCTCAAACTGCTCCCCAACTCCTGTTCCTATTGCAATAATTATGTTCATTATTTCTTCATTTGAAAAAACTTTAATTGTATTTGCTTTCTCAACATTAAGTGGCTTGCCTTTGAGAGGAAGAATAGCCTGAAATTCCTTGTTTCTTGCCATCTTTGCACTGCCTCCTGCAGAATCTCCTTCCACTATGTATATTTCACTCTCTTCCGTCTTATTGCTGGAGCAATCAGCAAGCTTTCCAGGTAATCCAGAAACACTAAATGCATTCTTTCTCCTGACAAGTTCTTTAGCTTTCTTGGCAGCATTGCGGGCTTTTTGAGCTTCTAAAGCTTTATCAACAATACGCCGAGCTATATTAGGATTTTCCTCAAAGAATTCAGATATTGCTTTCATTGCAATTCCATCAACTATTCCTTTCACTTCGTTATTTCCAAGTTTGGTTTTTGTCTGACCTTCAAATTGTGGCTCAGGCACTTTAACAGAAATTATTGCAGTCAAGCCTTCACGAACATCATCGCCAGTCAAATTTTCAGACTTGCTCAGTTTATTTTTACTAGTATAATCATTTATAGCTCTTGTCAATGCAGTCTTAAATCCAGCAACATGCGTCCCCCCTTCAACAGTATTGATAGTATTGACAAAACTTAAAACATTTTCATGATATCCTGCATTATATTGGATAGAGCATTCTATTATTACTTTCTCCTGCTCTTTTAAAAAATAAATTGGCTTTGAGTGTATAACATCCTTGTTTTCATTTGCCCATTTTACAAATTCTACAATGCCTCCTTCATAATGGAATGTCTCTTTTTTCTTGGTTGCCTCTTCCATAAGAATTATCTTCAGGCCTTTATTCAAAAAAGCAATTTCTCTGAATCTTGTTTCCAAAACAGAAGAATCAAATTTTATTGCTGAAAATATGCTATCATCAGGGAAAAATGTGACTTCAGTTCCTGTATCATTCTTTTCACACTCTCCAATTGATTTTATGTCATGCAGCGGCTTTCCAATTTTATACTCTTGCTGATAAATTTTCCCGCCTCTACGGACTTTTACTTTCATTAATTTTGAAAGTGCAGCAACAACGCTTATTCCAACACCATGCAGACCTCCAGACACTTTATAGCTCGACTTATCAAACTTTCCTCCAGCATGCAATTTTGTAACTGCAATCTCCAAAGCAGGCCTCTTATAAACAGGATGCGGCTCAACAGGAATTCCTCTGCCATTATCTTTAACAGTAACACTTCCATCTTTGTTTAAAGTTACTTCAATTTCATCACAATGTCCTCCCATAGCTTCATCTACAGCATTATCAACTACTTCCCAAACTAAATGATGAAGCCCTGTCTTGCTTGTGCTTCCTATATACATCGCGGGTCTCACCCTTACTCCATCTAAACCCTCCAAAACTTTGATGTGCTCCGCTTTGTATTCTTGTGATTTACTTTCCTTACTCACGTCTACCTCCAATTTTATATAGCATACATACAGGAATGAATGGCTCAACCAGATTAATTAGCTTTTTAGAGTCTTCTTTTTTAAATCTCAAATAATAATATTTTCTATCTCTAAAACCAATTGTTGGATCAAGTCCAAATCTTTCTTTAAAAAATTCTTTCATTAGGTGATGCTCTTCTAGTGAATAAGCATTTGTACATAATGTAATATTTCCTTGCTTGTTGCTATAACTTCCATCATCACAAATCCATACTGCAATGCTCCGCGGGTTTAACTGATTTAAAATTTCATTTGAAATTACTTTCCTTCCTTCTTTATAAAATAAAGTTCTGTAGTAATTTAACGCTGGATGAGTTTTCGTAGATAAGTTTATAATATGAACTTCGTGCTCACCTATTTTTCTTTTTTTCTCTGCAAATTCGCATATTTCTAGTAGTCTTAATTGATTAAGCTTCCATTCAATATATTCCCTTTGTTTGACAGAGTGAGATACTCTAAAACAACAGTTTCTATCTCTTTGTCGTACGCTTGCATCTCCAAGTAAGCTTCCAATAATCAAATCATGTTCATATTCTGATAAAAACATTCTAGGGCTATGCTGAACATCTTCATTCCATTTTCTGACGAGTTTAACTAACTCTCTTGCCGAGATTAAGTGTATTTTATGTTTCTCAGCAAAAAGTAAAACTTCTCTGTTTGTTCTCAACCAAGCCAATATCGAAGCTTTACTTTTTTGAATATTTGGAAGGAGTTTAAAAATCCTTGCTTTATAAAGTGCGGATTTTAGAGCACGGTATTTTATCTTCAATTCTTTTGATACAATAAGAATATCTCCTCTCTTTTTTATTTTGTTTGAGATTTCAGAGATATCATAATCTTGAGCACCTTCCAATCCTTCAAGAACTTTAATGCTTTCAGAGCCATATGCCTTGCTTGCTGCTTCTTTATCTTTAGTATTTGTCATAATAATTAAGATCTATTACATACTAAAAAGTCAAACTTGCTTTAAAAACCTTTCCCCATTAAAATAGAATTTATCGTCGATAAACAGGATTAAATCATTTTTTTTGCACGTGCCTTTTCTTTTTCAATCCTATATGCTTCAGTCCATTTGAGCTTTCTCTTGTCTCTTTTCAGCTTAAGCGCATTCTTCATTGCCTTGCTTGAAGAATAATATTCAATGCTGCCGTCATTTTTTATAAGATGTATTCCCTTAAAAGCGTGCTCTTCTTTGCCAGTAAAACTGCATTTCACCATTTTATTCTGCCTTCTTCTCAAAAGATGATTTTATTCTTCTCGCCTCTATTTCTGTTTCTCTTAATGTAAGCAAATCCCCTACTCTAACACTTCCTTTAACATTTCTTCTCATACTCCTTCCTTTGTTCCTGCCGTCAAGTATTTTGCAAATAACTTGTGTAACTTCTCCTCTTGCGCCAGTTCTTCCCACAATTTCATCAACAAGTCCATTAACAGGTGCATCATTGCTAAGTCTTTCTATCTTTACACTTGCCCCCTCAGAACCTTTATCTTTTATTATTTGTTGTTTTGCCATTTTAAAAATTATTTGGAACTTGCTTTCAATTGGGCAATTTCTTTATCTGCTTCCCCAGCATTTATGACTGCCACAGCAGAAGTGTTTACTCTTATACCAACTGCAATTCCCAGTTTTTGTTTAGAATCCACTTCAAAGCATGGAATATTTTTTTCCTTGCATATTATAGGAATATATGCCACAATTTCTTTCGGCTCAACATCTTTCGCATATAAAACAAGTTTTGCAACTCCAAGTTCCACTGACTTTATTACTTCATTTGCTCCTTTGTCAACTTTTCCTGTTTTCTTTGCTTTCTCTATTATGCTGTAGAAGTCCATGTGACCTCCGTACTAATTTACTTCATCGGCTTACTATATTTCCAAATTTAGGTTTATAAATCTTTCTTAGAAAACTAATAACATTTCCACTCATGTATTAGAACTTTTTCAACTTTAGGCTTCTTATAATCGGGCAGAGTTAACTCTTTCATATAATAAATATTAAATTCTTTCAGTCTGTCATCTCCAGAGTGCTCTTTATTCCATTTTATGCACAAATATCTTGAATATAAAGTTCTTTGATATGCGTTCTCTCTATCCCATAAATTCATCATATATTTTCTCCATCTTTCATGCTCATAAAGCAATGCTACATTTTTCGGCTTGTCCCAGTCTATTGCTTTTCCTTTCCTTACCAAATCAATCTTCTTGTCATTTTCCAGCTTTGCTGCAATTACATACCAGCCGTCTTCTTTCAATGGGAAAGGAGAAAACATATTCCATTTTTGATCAATGCGGAAAAGATGCGCTACTCTCTCTTGCTCCGGAGTAATTACTTTATATCCTAAAGTATAAAAATTCCAGAGCATTATGTAAACAATAAAGAAAATAGCCAAGGCATTTAAAATCCAAACTCCAACTTTATTCTCTCTCTTTCTTTCTTCTTTTTTAATAATCTTGCAGCTGGAGCTTCTTCTTTTTGCAATAATATCATAGATTTTATCTCCAATTTTATTTATTAAAGATATGGAAAATATAAAAGAAAATGACCAAAAAATACTGGAAGCTGAAAATATTGGAGCCAGTGCATTGGACTTAAAGTATTTTCTTCCTTTTCCGTCGGTAATTACCCATGAATTCTTTTCATTCATTTCTTTATAAATTAAAGCATTTTTTTGCGCAGGCAATACTGAATTTTCAGGAAGAATTAAGAATGTTCTAATAAAATTCACGCTCCTTTCGCAAAATCCGCAGTCAGCGTCATAGTAAATTTTCAGATTTTTCGCCTCTTCTCTTCTTGTAATCATTTCTAATTTATTCCAAAACCAAGAAGGAAGAAAAACAAGAAAGCCGAGGCTTCCAATCCATGGAAAAGGCCCAAGATAAAGTGAGCTCCCCATTGCTGCATGAAGCCCAATAAAAGCAAAAGTCATCATTGTCCTAAAAGGTCCAAAAAAGAGCGGGAAAAATAAAAAAAATGGCCCTAAATACTCAAAAAAATAAACAAAATAAGTCATTGGTTTAAGAAGAAATGGAATTCCCAATAGAAAAGATCCGATAGGAGTAACAAACTGATCAATACTTAAAGCATAGTATATCGCGCTTCCTTCAGGAAACCATTCTTTTCCTGATTTAAACATCGCAGAAAAAACATACAAGCTCGCTATTTGCAAATATATTCCTAAAGTTCCAAAAGACAGATAATTTCCTTCTTTTTTCTTTTTTCCAATTGAGTCAATTGAGTACTTCCCCCCAAGAGGAAGAAACATTGCCCAAAAAGCAAGCATTCTTAAAAGAATATCTCCTCCCTGCAGAACAAATTGATTTCTGGAATGCAAAGATATTAATAAAATCCAGCTTATTACCATCACAACTCTCGTTTTATATCCGAAAAGAAGTGCAAGAGCAAAAATAAAAGCTATTAAGAAAAGAATTGCCTGAAAAAATGGCTCTCCGCTTATGTTATGCAAAGAAAATTGCATTGGTGGAGTAAATCTGCTTATTAATTCTACTCTTGGAAGTACTCCATAATCAGTGTAATGCGCAACTAAAGCTTTAGAACGTACATATAAATCAAATAAAATTAATAATGCGAGCCCAACGCGAAATATTGCAAGAGACCTATAATCTATGCCAAATATCTCTCTTATTTTATCTTTAATCTTTGACATATTTCTTCTTTTGCTTTTAAGAAACTAAAAAATTAACTAAATTCTCCTCTTAACCACTTCATTAACAATCCTTTGCCTTGAATATCTGCAACTACATGACCTGCAGTTGTTCCTCCTGTGCTTCCTCCTGAGTCGCCTCCTGTGCTTCCTCCAGTGGTAGTTGTTGAACCTCCAGTATCTCCACCAGTAGTTGTGCTTCCTCCAGTGGTAGTTGTTGAACCTCCAGTGTATGTTCCCCCAGTATGAGTTTCACCTGTTGTTGTTCCTCCTGTATAAGTTCCTCCTGTGTATGTCCCTCCTGTATAAGTTCCTCCTGTATAAGTGCCTCCTGCAGTAGTAGTTTCATGTCCTACAGTATAGCTTCCTCCTTGATTAGTCCATGTTCCATCAGTATTCTGTGTCCATGTATTGCCTTGTGGATCTTTCTGTATTCCTCCAGAGCCGCTTGTACTGCTTCCAGAACTTCCCCCGTAATAAGGAGTTTCTGCAGAATATGACTTTCCATCAGGACCTGTCCAAGTTTTTCCATCAGTGCTTTGTGTCCATCCTTCCATTGAATGCGAAGAACCAGGACCATTATAAATTCCAGCATAACATCCTGCAGCTCCGCAAGTGCCTTGAACACCTTCAGGAGCTCCATAAATACCATAGTGATAAGCTCCTGTAAATTCATTATATTCAGATGGAGGTATTATATTAACTCCTTCTCTAGAATATATTCCTGTCTTTGAATCATATTTATAATTAGTCGGTAAATTGCCAGAAGAATATTCTTTTATTTC
>ERZ1292625.2915-Hain-H41-01um-R1-2915-length-14757-cov-7_pt1 | contig 14757 bp, 14 predicted proteins | sample MGYA00564400_ERZ1292625 | MGnify/ENA primary metagenome ERZ1292625 (study PRJEB36523, sample SAMEA6512639) | groundwater metagenome | collected 2019-01-08 | study: AquaDiva: Metagenomics assemblies of 32 groundwater samples | reverse complement strand
ATATGCATGGTCCTGTCCGAGGTTGGGTGAATCTTGAGGAATCGGCGGCATGAATGTATCCGGTGTGATGAGTTTTTCCTGCGCGGCGACCAAGGGAGATTTGAAGGAGAAGAGGATAAGGACGGCGACCAAGAGGAATAGTATTTTTACATATTTCATGCTTCTTTCTATCATAGGCAGGTTGAGCGGCGCGTGTCAATCGTTTACAATGCCTCTACTATGGGAGCTACCATCAAATGTATCCATTGCGGTGCCGAAATAGAGATCACGAAGGCGCTTCTTCATGAAGTGGAGGAGCAGGTGAAGGATACGGTCGCCGCTTCCCATAAAGCAGAACTTGACCGTGTGCGTGAGGAAGTTGAGAAGACGGCGCGGGAGAAGGCAGTGGCGGATGTTTCCATCCAGATGAAGGACCGCGAGAACCAGGTTGGTGAACTGCGGGAACAAAATAAAGCGCTCACGATTCAACTTCTGGATCTCAATAAATCCATCCGGGACCTCAAAGATCAGGACGAGAAGCGCGGCCTCGAATATGAGAAGCGCCTGAATGAAGCCATTGATAAAAATCACGAGGAACTCACCAAAACGCTCGGTGAGAAATCCCAGATGGAGGTCTTGGAGCTCAAAAAGCAATTGGACGATACCAAAAAATCCCTGGACGATGCCAAAAATAAACTCGCGCAGAAGTCTCAACAATTGCAGGGGGAAGTCCTCGAACTGAATATCGAAGAGAAACTGAAATCCGCATTTATCTACGATGATGTGGCTCCGGTTGGCAAAGGCACGCAAGGGGCAGACATCATCCAAACCGTCAAAAATCAGGCGGGGAAGGCGGCGGGCATCATTCTCTGGGAGACCAAACGCGCCAAGTGGACGCCGAGTTGGCTTCCCAAACTTCGTGAAGACGGCAGGAATGCCGGGGCGACGATTGTCGTTCTCATTAGCGAAAGCGTACCGGATGACATCGGGACATTTGCCATGCGGGAGGGGGTCGTCGTGACCACATATCCATTTGTATTACCGTTGGCAGAGCTTCTGCGACGCGCGGTCATGCAAGTCGCTCAAGCCCGGTCGGTAGCTGCCAACAAAGATGAGAAGCTTGAATTTCTTTATCAATATCTCAGTAGCGACACCTTCCGGCACCGGTTTGAAGCATATGCGGAAACCATCAAGGGGATGGAGGAAGATTTATCCACGGAACGCCGGAGTATGGAGCGGCTGTGGAAAAAGCGTGAGATGCAGATCCATCGGGCTATCGATAATATGGCAAAAATGTACGGCGAACTCCAGGGCATCATGGGTCCGGCACTTCCTGAAATCCGTGTGTTTAGCCTTCCGGAGGGGACAGGGGATACGCCTTAAAGCGGAAGTTGGGTTTGTGGATCGGGTAGGGCTTTAGGGGTAGGCGCGTGTTTGATTTTTTCTTTTTCCTTTATATCCCCGGCGATCATACATTCCAGAAGATCCATCCGGAGTATCGCATAGATCCCGTGTCCGCCGGCGGAAAGATGCCGGGCTTTGAGTTTATTGCTTTCTATCCACCGCCGTATGGTTCCCGGATGTTTATGGAGAAACATAGCGGCCTCTTCTACCGTCACAATGTCATTCATGTAGCTTATAGTATAGCACGATGCGCTGGTGACGTTATAGTTGTATTTCCTGATGGAGGACCGGGAGGGAGACATTAGTAAACCCCAAATCTTCTGATATTTTTTGAGCCAATGCGTTGCGCGGTCCGTCTTCGCCGTGGGTGAGGATGACTTTTTGTACCTGCTTGATGTGCCCCAGCCATGCGATGAGCTGTTTCTGGTCGGCATGAGAACTCATCCCTTGTGTATCGTTGACCGTCGCCCGGACGGGGACGGTGATGCCGTTGATGGACACCTGTTTATTTCCGGCAAGTATGTTGTGTCCCAGCGTCTCCTCGCCCTGATATCCCACGATAAATAACCGGGTAGAAGCAATCGGCAGAAAATGGGTCGCAAGGTTGAGAATTCTTCCTCCGGTCATCATGCCGCTTCCGGCGATGATGACTTTGGGTCCGGTAAGCGTAAAGAGCGCGTCGCTTTGTTGGTTGGTGGCAACGACGGTAAGTCCGGCAAACCCGAAGGGATTTCCGGTTTTGAAATCATCCCGGATATGGGTATTAAAAATTTGCGGATACTTCCCATAGACGAGCGTCGCTTTTTCGGCCATCGGACTGTCCAAAAAAACCGGTGTGCCGGCTCCCATTTTCCCCGATTGTTTCATGTGCATGATCATGTGCAAAAGTTCCTGGGTCCGGTCCAGTGCAAATGCCGGGATAAGAAGCGTCCCGCCGGAGGCTTCGATACTGTGTATTTCTGACTCAAGGGCAACTTCGGCAGAAGAGATAGGATGGAGCCGGTCGCCGTAGGTGGACTCCATGACGACGCAATCGGCACTATCAAGGTACTCTGTCTCTTCGAGTAAGTCCTCCGGCGTATTGCCCAAATCACCGCTGAAGACGACCTTTTTGACCCCGGAGTCTGGCTTGGTATCCACTATTTCCAAGATTGCTGATCCCAGGATATGGCCCGCGTCACGCAGCGTAACGGTGAAGTTGCCGATGGAAACAGGAGTACGGTAGTCGACGGTCATAAACCGTTTGATGGTTTGCTCGGCGAGCGCTTTATCAAACAGGGGGCGGCGGTCTCCCTCCTTTGCAATTTTTGCGCTGTCCAGTAACGATATTTCCGTCAGGTCGCCCGTTGCCCTCGTCATCCAGATATTTCCTTTGTAGCCCTGGGGCAAGAGTATCGGCAGCCTGCCACAGTGATCCAGATGGGCGTGCGTCAAGACGGCACCGGCTAATTGGCTGCAGTCATAGGCGTACGGTTGTTCATTGAGCTTGTTGATATCCGGAGTGCCTAAAAATAATCCAAGATCGATTAGGATGGATTGTCCGGATCCGGATGTGAGAATATAGGAAGATCCCGTCACCATCCCTGCCGCTCCGAGAAATTTAATTTTCATTATTATTAGTGTACCGTATTCCTGTCGCCGTTTGCCATAATCATGTGATATCTTGCAACATCTTGCAACATCTTGCAACATCTTCTAATATCTTCTAATATGTTCTCATGGATTCACTAGCGACCATGCAGCGCATAATAACCATACAGCCTCACTCGTCGCCGTTTCCCCGGCGTCAGGAGATCGTGGCGACGATACGGGAAAATAAGATGGTATCATTCGCGTTTTTATCACGGCAATTCCGGCTCGTGCCACCAAGTACGCTTCATTATGACCTCAAGCAGCTTGCTAAGGCGGGATTTATACAAAAAATGGGTTCCACCCGCGGCGTGGTGTATACCATCAAAATACCGTGAATAGAGCCGATTTCTTATCCATATTCACGGTAAATTGACAAAACACCGTGAATATGCTATTATATGAAGTATGGCTACATCGCGATTGATCACCGATAAAATACGAATAATCAAGACTCAATTTGACCGGTTGCGGATAGGCAAAGACGCACTCCTTACCCTCATCGATGAGGCGGAAATCGCAGAAAGTGTCTACAACTCCAACGCGATTGAAAACTCGACCCTCAGCCTTCCGGAAACGGAAAAAATATTACTGGAAATGGAAGTATCCCGGCAGGTGAGCGTTCGTGAAGTGTATGAGGCTAAAAATTTAGCCCGTGTTGTGGCTTTTATACGAGCGTTATCAAAAGATCGTGAGTTATCCAAAGAATTTATTTGTACGCTTCACGGTATGCTCCTCGTAGGAATAAATGATGAAATAGCCGGACGGTTTCGCAGCGCAAATGAATATGTACGTGTGGGAGCTTTTGTCGCACCTGCGCCGGAACATATCGATCGGTTGATGGATCGGTTACTTGAGGAATATACGGGTAATCTGACGCTATATCCTCTTGATGCTATCGCACGTTTTCATCTGGAGTTTGAAACGATTCATCCATTTAATGACGGTAATGGCCGCATAGGAAGAGCGCTGATCAATCTTCAACTCCAACGAATAGGTTTTCCGAATATTATCATCCGTGATAAAGAAAAGCAGGAATATTATCGGGGATTTACGCAATATCGTGATGACAAAAAGACCAGCACAACGGAACGTGTTCTTACGCGGGCAATATGTGAGTCGTTGCATAAACGTATTACCTATTTACAAGGTGGTGAAATAGTTACTCTGGCCACATATGTCAAAGAGCATAATCTTGGTGCTCCGGCCATATTTAACGCTGCCCGTCGACAGACGATCCCTGCGTTTCGTGAAAAAGGCGTGTGGAAGATTGGGAAGGGGTATAGTCCTCAATGAAATCACATATTGAGTTCGCTCAGCGTCTGGTGACTCTCATGGATACCAAATTTAACTTTTTTGGTATCCGGTTTGGGATAGATCCGATCCTGGACATCTTGCCGGGGTTCGGAAGCATGATTGGCGCAGGTATCTCCTGCTATCTCTTCTGGATTGCGTATCAATTGAAGGTCCCGTCGCGGATTTATTGGACGATGGGTTGGCATATCTTTTTGGATTATCTCCTGGGGCTCCTCCCGTTTATCGGGGTCGTTGCGGATCTTTTTTACCGTTCCAATACCAAAAATCTGAGGCTCCTGTACCCCTTCATCGATATGGACGTCCTGGAGGGAGTGGTCATAGAGTCATAATGATGTTAGATCGTGTTTAGTAGGTAGGGGGAGTATAATTTGAGCTAATTATTGCAATATGACGAAAAGTAAACAAATTATAGTTCAGGGCAGTCAAATCGGCATTATTTTAAATGTTGGGGGTGATGATTTTATTTCGCTTACCGACATGTTGAAAGCAAAAGATGGTGATTTTTTTATTTCCGATTGGCTCAGAAATAGAAATACCGTTGAATTTTTGGGTATATGGGAAAAGTTACATAATCCAAATTTTAATTATGGCGAATTTGCCACAATTAAAAGTCAGGCAGGCTTGAATAACTACAAGATAAGTGTAAAAGAATGGGTCAAAAAGACGAATGCTGTTGGTCTCAAGGCAACCGCCGGACGATATGGTGGAACATATGCCCATAAAGATATTGCCTTTGAATTTGGGATGTGGATAAGCCCTGAATTTAAAATTTATCTCATCAAAGAGTTTCAGAGACTAAAAAATGAAGAGAGTGAAAAATTGCGGCTTGGTTGGGATGTGAAAAGGACTCTGACTAAGATTAACTATAAAATCCACACCGATGCGATCAAAGAACACCTGGTTCCTCCCTCTGTTTCGCAACAAACAACAAGTATTGTTTATGCCAGTGAGGCTGATGTACTCAACATGGCGTTGTTTGGCAAAACAGCCAAATTGTGGCGGGATGAAAATCCGGGCAAAGATGGTAATATCCGCGACTATGCCGACGTCACCCAACTTGTAGTACTGGCCAACCTCGAGGGTCTCAATGCCCAGCTCATCAGGCAAGAAATTTCCCAATCCGTTAGATTAGTTCAACTAAACCAAACCGCCATTTCCCAAATGCAATCTCTACTAGGTAATCCCTCCATCAAAAAATTGAAATAAATTTCATAGCTATTTGCCGCGTGGGGGATGTACCATGCCCTTCCCTGGCGTGAGGAGAGTATACTTTGAGTAAGTATATGGATAGCGCAGTACGTATTACCATCCGGGTGAGGAAATATTTTTGGAAAGAGTTTGTATATGACGTGTGTTCTGCGCTGTACGGAGCCTATCTCACTGCTGACAAGGTATCGAAAAGAATTTTCAATGTTTCTATTGTTACCCTCTGTCGTCGGACGTACGCCACGTTGGTGAAGTTTCCCATAACAATGAGCGTTGTGTATAAAAATTCAATTCTGGTAATTTTACTCGTCATGTTTGGTATAGGTGGATTGGTGTATACGATGAGTATCCCCATCGTTCTTTTCTTAGCCGCCACAGGAAGGATACAGTAACGAATATAAATCATATTTTGAGCATGAGGCGTGTCCCTACAGAAGGTGGAGTATACTTTGACTCATTAGGTATTTATTTGTTTATGGATGCAACAAAAATCGCTCTGTTTAAAGGCAAAAAGATCAGGAAAACTATTTATAACAATGAATGGTGGTTTTCGGTGAATGATGTCATCGAAGCGTTAGCTAATTCTCGTGATCCAGCGCAATACTTCAAACGGCTCAAGGAGAGAGATGGGGAGCTAGCAAAATTGACTGACAAAGGAGGGGTACAATTTGTACCACCCCTTATGTTGGATATTGAAACCCCGGGAGGAGTACAAAAAGCCTATTGTTGGCATACGGAAGGTATTTTTCGACTCATCCAATCCATACCATCCCCAAAAGCTGAGCCTTTTAAACGGTGGCTAGCCCGCGTGGGGTACGAGCGGGTGCAGGAGATAGAAAACCCGGAGTTAGGCACCAAGAGAACTCGAATGCTCTACAAGCTAAAAGGGTATTCAGATGATTGGATAGAGAAACGGATGCGTGGGATTGCGATTCGGGAAGAGTTGACCGACCAGTGGCAGAAGCGTGGAGCAAGAGAAGACAGAGATTATGAAATACTGACCGCAGAAATTTCTAAAGCCACGTTTGGGGTCACGCCGAGTGAATATAAAAAACTAAAGGGTCTGCGACGCGAGAATTTACGTGACCACATGGATGATTTTGAATTGATTTTTAACATGTTAGGCGAACGCGCTACGACGGAAATTCACCGGAATGAGGATTCCCAAGGTGTGCCCAAGTTAAAAGCAGATGCCAAGGCCGGAGGCGATATAGCCGGAGGAGCAAGAAAAAAGCTTGAGAAACGCCTCGGCCGTTCAGTCGTCTCCAAACAAAACTTTCTCCATGAGCCGGAAGAGAAAAAAAGATTGAAATAAATCCCGATCATTTACCCTGATTGGTTCGGCTTGGCTCACCATAAACTTGCTGAAGTGTTCACACTGAGTCTGTTTACCCTGCCTGTCCCGAGTCTTTTCGAGGGAAGTCTATCGAAGGGAGCGTGAGGGGAGTATAATTTGAGCATGTTAAAAAACAGATATTTAATAAAGAGAGAGGTTTAAATCTAAACTACCCGGCAGGTTGCCTGCATAGGTTGCATGTACGGTTGCAAGCACGATTTTAGTATATTAAGTGCCAACAGGCTCAGTAACTGGGATACGTTTCGTACGGTAGACTGAGCTGAATTATGTGTTGACCCAGAAACTACACTTCAGCAATCCCAACAATTATAAACCCTTACCGCATAGTTTATTAAACTCGTCAACAACTTCCTGCTTTGGATTTTTATATAAAACTCCTACTTCAATTTTGACGACTGCTTGGTCATTTTTTGCCACTTCAGCGGTTATATATTCATTGAGTTTGTTGTAAAGGTGTATAGCGTCAATGCCTATGTGTCCACTGGTAATAACATGGCCTACTCCAATAAATGCGATACCCCAACCAATCTCTTTTGATTGGTATTTTGCGTGTTGCATATAGTCCCCGTGGATAAGTGAATGTCTAAATAAATCCCAGGTTAAGTAAGGAGCAGTAACTTCTAAGTGATTTTTAAGAAACTCTTGGGGTTTTTCTCCGGTAACATTTGCCACCGCCTCAATAATTGGCATAATTAACCTCATACTTGCCCAAAAACCTACCTTACGAGCAGATTGCTTATTGTGTTCATCAAGTAACCTGAGAATTGTTCCTACGTCATCATGTAGCTTATTAAGTGATGCCTGAAAAAAGTCTACTTTAGTCATTTCTATAGTTTCAAAAGATGATCCTTTTGGTGGTTGTTTCAAATTAAGTTTTATTATTGATTTCCCCCACATGGGCAAGATAGCGTTTAGCTATATCGTCAAGTTTCTTAGCATAACCAAATTCAAATAGTTTGTCGCACTCGCCAACAATTGAATAATAGAAGTCAAATAACGCAACTAGGTCGTTTTCAATCCAGTTTAAACCAGGACCAACCATTATATTTAAGCCTGAACCGCTATCTTTAACGTAATCATTTATAACTCTAACTGCAGTATGAGCAATTTGGGACTGAAGAGCATAAATAGTCTTGTAATGGTCCATACGCCCTACCTCTGATGCCATATCGTAAATTGACTTATCCGACCAACCTTTATTGTTATATTTATATTTTTCCTGCACAACTTTAGCCTGTTTCATTACTTCCTCAATGTTTGTATCGCCTATCTTAGGGTTAGTTGCTCTATCTTGCATTTCCTTTGCAATTTCTGGCTTAGTTTTTGCGTAGTCGAACATTTTTTTGCGAAGAATCCAGTCGTAGGAATAATATCTGTTGGCTCGTTCGTCTGTAGAGTCTTTTAAGATATAAAGTAAAGTTATTAATAGTTCAAAAAGTGATCTGACTAATATTGCGGCATCTTCACCATAACCTTCAGAACATAAAATCATTATTGCTTCATGTGTTTTGTAAGCTTTCCCTATGGTAAACGATGCAAATGCTGTTTTGGATTCATCAGCCTTACATTTTTTCTTAAAAATACCATCTACGACACTTTTTAACTCTTTGTTGAAATCAAAAAGATTCCCATACGTATTGCTAATAACTGTTTTTACCTCTTTTACAGGTAACAACTGCTCTGTAGGTTCTTTTACCATACAACACTTTTTATATTTCCTTCCGCTTCCACAAGGATAGAGATCATTTCTTCCGATTTTTACCTTTTTATTAATTAAATTTTCCATATTGGAATTAATTCTTCTTGTCTTTTGGTGGACACGGATCGTTCCCAAAACTATCCTTATCCCTAATTGTTCCATCAGGACGGTGAGTAACAACCTCAGACCTATTGTTAATTGCAATTTTCCTTGCTACTTCATAAGCCGAAGATTGTGTCGGGTGAATTGAAGTAACTCTTGAGTTTCCTTCTCCTCTGACTGCCCAATCACCTTGATGCGGTACTACATGTTGATTTTGTTTTGCCATATTTAATTTCACCCCCTTAAAATTCACTCTTGACTTTACTGTAAATTTATCATATATTTATAATATATGCAAGATATACAACCATTAACTGGAAAACAAAAAAACACCTTAGATTTTATTAACTCTTTTTTGAGAGAAAAGGGGTTTTCCCCCTCTCTTCATGAAATAGCCAACTATTTAGGTAAGAATTTAAGTACGGCACAATATTATGTAAATGAGCTTGAAGAGAAAGGATATCTGACTAAAAATGCAAACAAAGCAAGGGGTATTTCCCCAATAACCAACCAGCACAATATCCCCTTATTAGGTTATATTGCTGCTGGAAAACCTATCGAACCAATTGAAAACCCGGAAGAAATCCAAGTTCCTTCAAATATTGAAATTGACTCAAGGTATCCGCATTATGCCCTTAAGATTAAAGGCGACAGCATGATCGATATGGGAATACTTGATAAAGATATCGTTTTGATTAAACACCAAATGACAGCCAATAACGGAGAAGTTATAGTTGCTATTACTGAAGATGGAGCAACTTTAAAAGTTTTTAGAAAAAGAGGTGGGAAAATTACCTTAGAACCAAGAAACAAGAATTATCTCGTTATTGAACCACAAAAATTAGAAGTACGAGGTAAATTTGTAGGATTGATAAGAAACGGATAATTGTTAAGGATTTCAAATATAATAAATATATGCCTACCCAAAGTAATACAAGAAAAATATACTCAATTTATAACTCTCTTACCTCACACGGCATTAATGACGATGTAATCATAAGTAATTTACTAGAAATTCTAAAAAACAAGACTATTAATAATGAATTGACATTTAGTACCTTACTATCCGATTTTGCAACAAGTAATAAAGATTTAAACTACATTGCGATCGTTGAACTCATAGGTCTTACTCATCAGAAAAAAAAAGAGAAAGTTAAACTTTCAAGCACAGATGAAAGAAAACATAACGGAATCTATTATACCGATTATTATATTGCGAGGTTAATTACAGACGAAACGGTGAGTCTTTATGACAAGACAATAAACCCATTAAATAAAAGCTTCTTAGAACCCTGTTCGGGTATTGGAATTTTCGCTTTAGCATATTTAGATAATATTTTTGACAATCAAAAACATTCTACAAACGCAGACGCACAAACAATTATCAACAATATGTATTTTGCTGATATAGATGCAGAAGCTATTTCTTTACTTAGTCAAATAATTCCTCATTATATTAACGCAAAATATACTTTCAAAGTAACAATACCGCCAAAGAACCTCTACATAGGCGACCTCCTTTTTGATCTTAATAAAGATTTTATCGTTAAAAATGACCCACGACACATCTTTAATAGAACAGATGGTTTTGACATTGTTCTTACAAACCCACCCTACAAACTACTTAAGGCTAATTCAAATAAATACAATGACGAAACTGATAATTATAAAAAACAAATAACAAAATTATTAAACTTTATAAGAAAGAATCATACATATAAATACAATAATGGAACATTAAATTTATATAAATTATTTGTTGAAGAAATAGTTGAAAATTACACTAAAAAAGATGGTAAAGTGGGTCTATTAATACCCTCAACCTTATTAAGCGATAAACAAAGTTATGAGCTTAGAAATAGAATGCTTAATGACTATCGCTTGTCTACTATCCATACAATTCCGGAAAAGAATGAGTTTTTCATAGACATCAGTCAGGCTTTCTGCTTTTTTGCCATAGACAAAAGCCAAAATTCCCAAAGCCTTAAGCTGAAAACCAATATATCTGAGTTTGCCGACTTAAAAAATGAACCCGTTGTAATAAATAAGGCATGGATCAAATCAATTTCTTCACTTCAAGAGGTTGTGCCCACTGATAATAAAGGTTGGGATATATTATCAAAAATCCATAAACACAAAAAATTAAAAGAAATCCCTTCGATTACTAATCTTAGAGGCGAGCTTGACTTAACTTTAGATAAAACATTTATTGTTTCTGGAGAAACCGACTATTCATTACTAAAAGGTGACGGAGTTAAAGAATTTGTATACGAAAAAGGTGAATCGTTTGTTGATAATAAATTTGTAAAGAAATTAAACGGAAAAGGACAATACCTTTTATCAGATAGGTTGGTTTGTCAACAAATATCAAATATACACTCGAAAAAAAGACTAAAATTTGCAAAAATCCCAAAAGGCATTATTTTGGGTAATTCATGTAATTTCATTACATTAAGCAATAACACTCTCTTCCAGGAGAATAATATTAGTTTAAATTATTTATTAGGAATCCTGAACTCTCTCTTGTTAAATTGGCGTTTTCAATTAACAAACTCAAACAATCATATTGGTAACTATGAACTTGATGAGCTACCACTAGCGATACCCAACAATAAACAAAGAGAACAAGTTGAAGCAATTATTAACGAACTTCTTATAAAACCTGAAAACAGTGAAATAAAAGCAAAATTGAATGGTATTGTTTTTGATTTATATGGGTTAAATAAAGACGAAGCTTTATATATACTAGACAAGTATAAAAATAATGAAGTTGCAGATATTTTATCAAAAGAAATTAATACATTATGATTTATAACCATATTACATACCCATTAAGTGAACTTGATCTTCGGATGGTAAAGTGTGTACCACAGGGAGGTAATTGGAAAAATATTTCACTCGATATACCTTCTAAAAGATTGGAACAAATACGCAAAAGTGGAGGTCGCACAACTTTATATGGAAGGCTTTCGTGGGGTAAGCCTAGTTTTACAGTTACCACTTATTTCAATCGTCCCGGGAATGGTACATATATACACCCCGTACAAAACAGAGTTATAAGCGCAAGGGAAGCAGCAAGACTACAATCCTTTACTGACGACTTCAGGTTTTTTGGAACAAAAGGCAGTTTATGTATACAGATAGGAAATGCTGTTCCACCCTTATTGGCATACTCAATTGCTACAAAAATAAAAAAGGTTACTAATACGAAAAACGTAATTGATCTTTTTTGTGGCGCAGGTGGCTTAAGCAAGGGCTTCGAATGGGCAGGTTATAATATTATTGCTGCAAACGATAACTACAAATTTGCCTGCCAAACTTTTAGGGCAAATCATCCCGACACCACCCTGATTGAAGGTGATATTACTAAAAAAGAGGTTAAGGATGAATTATTTAAGGCGATCCAAGGTAAGAAAATTGACATAATAATTGGTGGTCCACCCTGTCAGGGTTTTTCCCATGCAGGCAAAAGACTCGTTGATGACCCCAGAAATTTTTTGTTTAAGGAATTTGTAGAAATAGTTAAAACTATTAAACCAAAGGTAATTTTGTTAGAAAATGTAGAAGGCATACTTACAATGAACGATGGAAAAAGTTTTGAAAGTATAAAGGATAATTTTAAAGAACTTGGTTATAAACTTCAAGGTAAAAAATTACATGCAGTAAGGTATGGAGTTCCACAAAAACGAAAAAGAGTGGTAATGATTGGTTTATTGGAAGGCGACCCAGACAGTTGTTACCCAGAAGAAATATTACAGGATGACCAATATTTAACAGTTAAAGATGCTATAAGTAATCTACCGCCAATATTGGTTAATGGAGGTGCCGATACTTTGGATTTAGTAATTAAACCAGAAAGTAATTTCCAAAAATTACTTACCGGGGAAATAACCCCTAAGGAATTTGTCGGAGCGTTAAACAAGAGTGCTTGAGGCTTCAATAGCAAGTTGTTTTAGCAATAATTTAAGTTCTGTATCAGCCCCACTGTATTCCTTTTTATTCAAGGTGACCAAAAGCTGTATCATCTTTTTATCTATCGATGGTGAATTCCATATTTTTGAGTTTCGATTTTCCTTATCCATATAGTCTGTAAGTGATTCAAAAGATATTCTGATGTAACGGTCAGCGTTTTTCTTCTTATTTTTACTATCAAAAGGCTTTTTTAGCACATCACCCGGACCGTCTATTGGATCAAAACTTACAAAACGATAGTCATAAAAAGAATATTCTGGATGTAAATACCTTAGTAAAAATTCATCATGACCGCTTTCGCTTATTTTAGACAAAATAATCAATATATAATGTAAATTAGCCCGCATAATCTTGCTCAATTTCCAGGCATCTTCTTGTGTCTTAACTTCATCCTTAAATAAGTCCCAAATATATTTAGAATGCCACGATACAACTTGTTCCCCATGTTTTTCATGTTTAATTAAAGTTTTTACATCCTGTAACGTCATTCGATTATTCTTTCCACTGTTACATTCATCGCAAAGGGGGTTAAACATTGGCCTATGAGTGAAGCCTAGGGAAATAGGACCAATGTGGTCGGGTGTCATCCTTCTTACGTTGCCACAATTAAGACATTTAACTTTAACTTCACACTTATGGAACTCACCCATTAAACGATTTGTATAATTCCAATCGCCATCAGCCCAATTTTCATAAGCTCGTCTGTCCTGTGTATACCTTGCTAGGTTTCCTGAATGTCTACCAGTATCCTCTTCTTTTCTATGACAAGCGTTATAGGTATGGAAACCGTCTAGACGGTCAGGCGGATTACTCATCACTCCAGGGGATAGTTGACCTGTGCAATTACCCTTTACATAGGATATGTAATCTTCTTTGCTTGTACTGATATTTGCTGGTATGTGGAAAATTCTTGCCAGTGGCTCAAATGCATCGTCCCCTAAATTCAAAACAAGTGTGTTTATTATGTTATCAATATCCTCTTCATAGGGACTAAAGTTAACCTTTGCCGTAATTAAATTAAGTTTTGCTAGAGTAATTTTGTTTGGATAAACATAAAATATGCTTATTTCCTTTCCGCATATCTGGCATGGTTTTAATCCGTGCAATTCTTTTGGATGGATTTTCCGAGCTACTTCCGCCCTATTTGAACAATGTAATTCTAATTTCTTTGCATCCCACCACTTAGCTCTTACTTCATCCGATGGTGAAACCCACCAAATTGCTCCATTGCTTTTAAACTTATTGGGCATATCTGAATAATTTGGATGAATCACTATAAACTTCATATATTTGATGAAGTCTGGATGCCATGCTCTTTTGTTTCTCATATAATTGTTAGCGTTTTACTTTTAGTAGTTGATATTTTATCATTTTTCACACATCTTTATCCTATAAATTTATGGATAAATAATCTTCAGTGTCGTATTTATTAGTACAATGAACTCCACCCTTCGGGTGATTTAGCTTTGCACCTGTTCTTTTAGTGCGCGATCCTCAATAAAACCCTCCTGATTCCGGATCGGTTGGCAACGATTGGGCAGGATCAGCCGGCGAGTCAAACTCGACTGGCACGTTTGACTGTGCCGTATGAGTTTGCTACTTTACATATGCCATACGTTTATGTAAATCAGCTGTTTACACTCCCCATATCCGGAGTGAGTTAGTGAACGGCCTGATACTCGATGATTTGGAATTTGATAGTATGGATATATGACGTGGATGGTCATTGTATTCGAATCCAGAAGAGGCGAAAAGTTCGTTGAAGAGTTTATCAAATCCCTTGAACCGCCGACCATCGCCAAAGTCGCCCACACTATTGATCTTCTTGAAAAACACGGGCCATTGTTGGGCATGCCCCATTCGAAATATTTAACTTCTAAACTTCATGAATTGCGGGTGAGAGGTAGGCAGGAAGTACGCGTCATGTATACCGTGGACGGCAATAAGATATATCTTCTTCATGCATTTAGGAAACACACACAGAAAACTCCAGCAAAAGAAATAGACATAGCGTTAAGGCGAATGCGCGAAGTACGGTGGGTAATATGTCAATACATTTTGTGCATCTTCGGTAAAAAAATATTTTGTCTTT
>ERZ1292625.2914-Hain-H41-01um-R1-2914-length-14763-cov-6_pt1 | contig 14763 bp, 21 predicted proteins | sample MGYA00564400_ERZ1292625 | MGnify/ENA primary metagenome ERZ1292625 (study PRJEB36523, sample SAMEA6512639) | groundwater metagenome | collected 2019-01-08 | study: AquaDiva: Metagenomics assemblies of 32 groundwater samples | reverse complement strand
CTCTATATAGATGGACAGCGAACACGCTACCGCCTTGACTACCTCAACGAGAAGTTGCAGGTGCCCTCTATTGTGCTTGTAGAGGTAGACGATCCTGCTGAGGTGATAATCCAGCGTTTTGGGAGGCAAACCATTATCGGTGATCGTGTAATTTATGAACCAGTGGCTCAAGGGACAAATGTGGGGCTAGTGCGCTGGGGTGGCTATGACGGGATAGAAGATATGCGCAACCTAGCTGCAATCTACGCCCGTGCCGCTGAAGCACCTTCTGCCACCTCAAGTAAGGGAGAGCTCTGGTTTGGTGTTACACCACAGGGACAGGTAAGCGCTCTTGACATGGCAGCACTTATCGAGCCTACAAACGGTGAGACCGCCTTGTCGCTTCTCGTACAGAGTGCCGGGGTAAAGACTATGGTTCCTGTACGCTTTGGTGCGCCAGACTCAGGTGGGCCTGGGTATCGTATCCTGCGTGTACCGCTCCCGTGAAAGGAGGAAGTATTATGAAGAATAACTGGTGGATCGTAGGAGGCATTGCAGCGTTTATCTACTGGATGTGGAGCCGCCGCTTTCCTTGGAGTGTGCCCAACGAAGTAACTGGGCCGTTCCTGGTACACCTTGATAGAATGCCGGGCGATGTCGCCTTAGTAGATGTCTGGGCATCTGCCAGTGAGGACGGGCAGTCTATAACTCCGGGTACTGCCCGAAAGTGGGGCGCAGTGAGCGTTTTTCCTGCCGACGTTCCAGTGCGGTTGGAGAACTATGGTGTGGTGCCCTACCTTATTGTACAGCTTGAGGTAAGTTCGGCCCATGAGCTCATCGCGAGCTTTGCACAGGATATGAGGCTTAGGAAGACTGTACGTATTGTATAGGAGGATCACTTTCAGAGAGGTAGCATCCTGTGGCTGAGGAGTTCAGATGGCTTATTACAGCGCTCATTGTACCTGCCATTATCTGGCTGGCTCGCAATATGCAGCAGAGTCAGGCTGCTTTTATGGCGAGCCAGAGCGCTTTCATCAGCCACCTGCAAGCTGAGGCAGGACGGTCTGAAAAAGAGCGCGAGAAGTGGCTTAGCCAGAGCGCTAAGGAGCATGAGACGATGACAGAATCTTTACAGGAGATACTTATCCAACTACAGCGAATCAATGGCAGGAGTTAGGAGTTGGCAGAGATCATTGCTCAGGGCACGAGTTGGGGTGAACTGCTGGCTCAGCAGGATCAGCTCGATGTGCTTCTCCGTGAGGGCGAGGTCGGGCAGCTTGTTCTGGATGGCCCCTTCGAGCTACCAGACTTCGTGCTAGAGGCTATCTATCTTACAGGGCAGCAGCTTGGTGTGACCTGGGTAGAGAAGCCTGGAAAGTTTGGCAACAGAGTGTTCTTCACGGTGCGGAAGCAGAGTTTCCCCATCGTTGCCGTGATCTCAGCCATCGGTACTGCGGCTTTCGCTCTGGCAGGGGCCTTCTTTCTGGGTGTATTGGCCTGGACGCTGCTTCGCGTGCCTGCTGAGGAGAGTTTTGCGCTTATTCGCCTGGTGCTCATAGGTAGTCTGGTTCTGGGCGGTCTCTATATCTTTCAAGGTTTCTTAGGGGAGGCACACAGATGAATAGGACACGGGTGCGGAATCCTGTTGACCCCTCCTCTCTTGCAGTGGGCTTTCTTCTTGTCGGCGGCGGCTTTTATATCGCGGGGCGTACTGGTATGTTGGATACCCTAGGTATGCAGCCGCTCTGGAATGACCTCTTCAACAAGGGGATACCGCCGAAGGGTGTGAAGACTGGCATACTGGATAAGCCGCCGGGTCAGCAGCCACCTGCCCGGCCAATGGCAGAAGCGCCTGTGCAGAGTCAACCTCCGCAACTGCCACCGATTCAGTGGCAAGCGCCCACACCTTCTGGTCTTGCCTTGCCTGACTTACCTGACATTGGTGTTGGCTTGTACCTGGACTTCTGGGCCGACAAGTTCGACTATGTGCCTGGCGCTGTTATCAAGTTCTACGGGCGGCTGTTTCTACGTGGCCTCGATGGTAAGGAGGAGGGTATTCCCTTTGCCAGAGTTGAGATTGTTGATCCTGACGTAAACGATGGAACTGCCTGGTATAGCGCGATAACGGCGTGGGATGGATGGTGGGAAGCCTCCTACCAGGCTAACGAGACAACACCCTGGCGATCCTTCGGCTATTTCGCTGGATTCAGTGTGCCCATAGTAGTGCCGTTTTCCCAGGTTGGACTTGGCAGCACAGTTATCGGTAAGTATCGGAGTGGAGTCTTAGCCTTCCATCCAGAAGGAGCTGCCCACCCCATAGAAGAGTAAAAGGGAGGAGGTTCTTAGGTGGATAACTTTGGGAATGTCTTTGCACTGGTGGCGATCCTCGCGCTCCTCAATGAGCGGCTGATAGAGCACCTCCTGACGCCTCTGCCGTTCCTCAAGCCTTACATGCTCTACACCGGTATGGCTTCAGGCATCCTGCTAGCGGTAATGACAGGTGTGGATGTCGTTTCACCGACCTTTGAGAGCTTCGGACAGCCATTACCGCCTTCTGCGGTCGCCCGCTTCCTAACTGGCGTGCTGATAGGTGGTGGCTCTCAGTTTCTCCATGATGTCTGGGGCAAGTTTACGAAGAAGGTCTAACAATCTATGACGAACTTGTCGGACTACATTAGCTTTGATCCCTTGCTTGCTAAGCCTGGTCAGATCGTCAACGTCGAACTCGCCACGCTGTTCGCGGCTTTTATGACTGACCCGCCCTACACTGCAAAAGTCTATGCCTATGTTACACCTGGTATTTTTCCAACGTCTGAGGATGGTTGGGCCTATATCGGTGCGGCTGGCTACAAAAGTCCCTCCTTTGCATGGAGCACCACGGGAGAGTTTCTACCTGGCGCACACGCCATTGCTGTCATAGGTGATCAGCCTAGCGTAGCGAATGTCATCCACTGGCATCCAAAGTATACAGGGGCGTTTGTCCTGCTCACACCAGCTATGTATACTTTGGCAGCACCACCGGCACCTCCAGCGGTAGTGCCTCCTGAGGTTCCAAGACCACCTGATAAGTCAGACTGGGTGCCAGCACTACCAGAAGACATATTTGGTATTCCAACACCGCTGGTGCTTGGTGGTGCCGCTCTGGCTGGCTTTCTGCTCTGGCAACGGATGCGCAATTAGGGAGGATAAGGAGATAAGATGGAGCTCGTGTTTTCCCCTGCTTCTGCTCAAGCCGGTACAAGAGTCAAGGTGGACGCATCGCAGTTCTTTACAACCTTACCTGTCCTAGACCACTTGGAAGTGTATGGATATGCGACGCCTGATCCCTCCTCCTTTTCTGAGGAGGGCTTTGCTGAGATAGCACAACTGAGCCGTAAAAGTCAGAGCGCCTACTGGGACACAAGCTTATGGAAGCCAGGTAAGACAGCTATCGTCGTTGTGGGCTACAACCTGCTGAACCTGTACCTCCACTGGCACCCAAAGTATGCAGACACAGGAAGAATCATAGTGCCTCCTGCACTTTATACTCTGACCGCAGCACAGTTTCCCTCATCGCCTGGAGACATAGTTGGTATTTCTCTTCCTACTCCTACTCTCATCATTGGTGGCGCTCTTATAGTCCTTGGTGGGTTGTTCCTCTGGCAGCGAACGCAAGAAGGGTAGGACATGGTTACATGGATCAGTGGCAATGGCCTGTTGCAGATGGCACACGTAGTTTGTCTGTTGTTGGTGGACAAACTCAGGACAGTCTTGCGCATCTACAGCGTGGCAGTGGCCCGGCTGTTGACTTACCGGGCTATGACGGACAGCGGTTACAGCTTCTCGTACCAGATGCAGCCTTTTCCTTTGGCTTGTATGATCCCGAATGTGGCTATAAGGTGGACTTCACTTGGCTGGGTGAACGTGGTCGCTGGGATGCGCGCTACTGTCACTTGTCTACTTATGCAACGCTCATGGTTGGACAAACGGGTACAGCACAAGGGCCACATGTGCATCTGGCACTCTGGCTTAATGGTGAACGTGTCTGGCCTGAAGAGCAGCTTGAGTTTCGCGCGCTTATGGAGAGCCAACTAAAGCCTGTCTTCTCTCAGCAATCAACCCAGTTGGCGCTCATAGGAGTAGGCATTATCTTTGGGCTTCTCTTACTAAGGAGATAGAAAACTGTTGTGCAGGTCTGGCAGCAAGAGATCAGAGACGATGTTTATAGCGCGATCCTGCGGGCTGCTGATACTTATGGTGTGCCAAGAGGACTTATGTTCTCGTTAGCAAAGTTTGAGAGCGGCTTTCGACCTGAAGCAGTAAACAGTGTTCTTGGTGCTCTTGGTACAGGAGAGTATTCAGTAGGACTCTTCCAGTTCAACATGAGGGGCGGTATGGGCGTGGGTCATAGTGAAGAGAACCTGAAGAACCCAGACTATAATGCGAACCTTGCAGGGTGGCATCTGACGAATGAGTATCAGAAGCATGGTAATTGGTGGGACGCGTCCTGGCCTTGGGGTGCTCGCTCAGGTGCATTTGCCTGGTGGAACACGAACGGCGATCCGACAGGGCAGGAATCGGAGCCGCCTTCACAAGCTCAACCGCTATCTGAAGAGCCTGTTGCAGAGATAGCTACCAGAGGCCCGTTGCTTATTGGCGGTGTAATCATCCTTGCTGGTTTGGCTTACATGCTTTCTTCGCTAGGAGGGGGTGATAGCTATGTCGCTCAACGCCGCAGAGCTTGACTGTTTCTTTAGGACACGGCCTGATATTCTCATCCACTATGGCTACTATGGATGGGATACCTCGCCCGGGAACTATGGGCCTATCGCTCGCAACTGGTTCACGACGCTGAAGACTGACGCAGCGCTGGGAAAGGCGGTAGCCCTTGCAGAGCACGCAAACCAGTTCTCTGCTTTAGAGGATTATGTCGCTTTCCTGGGATGTAAACCCGCTCCCACGTTTATTATACCAGTGCCTCCGAACACATCGCCTGGGTCTGGCGGTAGCATCTACGGCCCGCGGGCTCCTCTTGATGGCGATGGTATTGGAGGTCAGTGGCAGCAGTTGACAAAGTTCGCGCAGAAGAATCCGCTCATTGTGGCTGGGCTCGGTGTGCTGGCATTCTTGGTGTTCTATAAGCCAGGCAGTATCTCACTTTCAAGATAGAGGTGGATTATGGCAGAACAGCCACGGAACCAGTTTGAGGCGTTCTCTCAGTGGCTCTCGGAGAATCCGATCTTGGCGGGTGTCGTCGGGTTGGCGGTAATTATGGTCTTTCTCCCAGTGAAGAAAGCTGACTTTGCCGGACGGTTCAACCCGGTACAGAGACATAACATACCATCACCTCAGAGTAAGGCTGTTAAGCTCTATACAAAGGGTGAAAGTTTCTGGGGCCTTCAGGCAAGTCCTGATACTGCCTATGTGGATAATCTGATAATGAAGTATCGTCTTGAGGACTTAGTTCGCTATGATCCTGAGACACATGAGGTTATACGGCTTGTAAGACGCGGGGGTTTTGGCCCAACCAGAATGGTCAAGTATCAGGGTTCTTATAGACAGGCTAAGAAGTTTTGGGAAGACAAAGGTTATGCAGTTGAGGGCGCTGTCGAAGGACTTCTCCTTATTGCTAAAGGGCGCAAACGTGTGGTGAGGTTCAGACGTGCCGTCCTCTCATAATGGGAAACAGTATTATTGCCATCTGCGGGGTAGGTCAACCAGTCCTGCCTGTAAACACAGGCCCTGCCAGTTGTTACGCCATACACGAGCGATAATCAAGAGACGGAATCCCATTGCTGAGCGACTTTACCAGGAGTTCCACCAAGCACAACCACACAAGCGAGTGGTCAACGTGCCTGAACCGCGAGGCCCACTCCTAAAAATCGGGAGGCTCAAGGAGATCGTCTATGAGCCTGATGCTCCCTCCCAATTAGCAGGCCAGGAGTTCCAGCATATTATGGGTGACTTTGGCAGCTTGTTGCGCCATATCAGTGAGGAGAAGCCTGTGTTGGCAACAGATGGGAAAAACTTGTTTGTGATTAGAGGTCGAAGCAAGTATAGGTTTACCCGCCGGGGTATCGTAGGCTGAGGAGGGGAGATGACTGATACGGTGCAATCGAAAGAGGGAACCTACCGAGCACTCTACAGCCAGAACACCTGGCAGTTGTACCTGGTCTACTATGATAAGGAGGGACTAAGCAACAGCTGCTGTGTTGTCGTTGCACATGATGAACTGGAAGCACGAGACAAGTTCAAGCAGACAACTCCTGGGAAGGAGCCAAAGATCATCAGGCATGTTCCCTTGGAAAGCGATGGATTTTTCATCCTCAGGACAGGCCAAGCTGGACTTAACTAATGAGTTGTGACCGTGATCCTGCAACAAGAAAGTTCGCTACACAGGCGGCACACTGGCTCCATGTAGCACAGCCAGAGCTGGCTCATAGGGAGACAGATATCCACGATATCGCTTCCTGGCCAAGAGAGAGAATTATCTTACTGGGTAGGGAGTTCAGGAAATCCTCACCTCGGCTCAAGAGGCAAAAACTCATGCACGAGTTGGTACACTTTGCAGGAGTAGAGCATGATGCTGCTGCTCGCAGGCTTGGCTACTACAGCCAGCCGGAGCGAGATGGATTCTCTCGACAGAAGCTCAGGGAGCTAGAAAGAGGTTAAAAGTGGCTAGCCCATTCGTCAAAGCCTTCCGTGTTGTCGCTGTGCCAAAGTCTGGCGGCAAGGGCAAGGTCTATACCATACTAGCAGCCTCGGCAGAGCCACTTGTCACCCGCCTAGAGAAGAAATACCCAAATCTCAGCTTTCATATTGCTGGAAGCACGGCGAGGCTGAATCCAAAGCCCTCGATACCAGATGGAGTGACTTCAGGTGATCCGACTTGGGAACTACAGCGAAAGGTCGCGGGCACAGCACAGACACTCTATAATCCACATGCTGAGCTGACGCCAACAGAACTCAGTATTCTCAGATCCATTTCCTGGACTAAGGGGCCCTATTATTTTGCAGACAGTACAGGTTTAGGGCAGCGTGGTTATATACAACGATCTAGATTATCTCATCCTGGTGCGAATGCTGGTTATAAAATTACTGAGAAGGGGGAACGAGCGGTTACACAGTGGATACGGACTCAGAAGAATCCGAAGTTGGGCCGAGAGGATAGACGGATGCTCGACCGCCTGCTTACTCTTGGCCCAGCACAGCCGACCACGAAAGGTGAGCGCCAGGTGGCAGATCGCCTCCTGAATTATGGTCTGGCACAGTGGGTCACAGCACGCGGAAGCCACTGGCTGGTTCCGACAAGGAAGAGTCACCTGGTTATGGGGCTTAACCCAGTCCCATAGCTTACAGGCATACAAAAATGAACTGGCCTCTGCTTGTTGTCATCCAGATCGCGGCGCTGAGTCTGGAAGTAACGGAGAAGCGGTGGGCACTCTATGAGGCGCGAAGGCTGGCTAATAGTATGAGCAAGCCGATGCTGAACATCGGCTCACGCTCTTGGATGGAGGCTGCACTGATGGCCGATGTGAACCTGGATATTGAGTATCAGCCAGGTATACCCAACTTTGTACTGGGCGATGCACAAGACCTATCACACTGGCCAGACAAGCACTTCGGCAGTATATTTGCAAGCCATGTACTAGAACATGTGGAAGACCCTGCACGAGCGCTCGGAGAGTGGCAGCGGGTCGCAGAGTACCAGGTGATTGCTGTGCCGTACTGGTGGTCACCTCACGCCTGGCTCTCACCACAGCATAGGCACGTCTTTATTGGCAGCTATGTGGTAAGAACATGGTGGCCGTGAGATGTCCCGTCTGGCTGAGCTAGAACAGTCTGTTCCTGATTACCTTGCTTGGCTCCACAAGGTCAAGATACGGGGTGGGAAGGTGCCCGGTCTAAAGTCTTTTTATCCTTATGGAGAAAAAGAGAGAAGTGCAATGGCCTTCTTAGAACGAGCTGGCCTGGTGCGGCAACTCCCACCATCTCGTCACCGCCTAAGCCCTCTTGCTCAGAGCGGAGCCTCTGGCGGTGGCTACATAACGACTCCTGCTGGAGAAGCAACTCTCATCATGGGCAAGCCAAGGGAGCATAATGTGGTGCTCTCCTCAGCTAGGCTAACAGAGCTTGGCGAGCGGCTATTGCTTGATATAGCTTCTGGTAAACGCTGGCTTGATGACACTGATAAAATCAGAGCGGCGACCATACTGGAGAAGCGTGGCTACCTTACCGGAGTCTTCTTCCCTGATGGGCGCTACCGTGCTGACCTGACTTCTCGTGGCGAGGCCCTTGTCCGCAGCACCGCCCCAGCAACGCTACACCAGCATAGTCTTGACTCACCCGCGGGACGTGCTACGGCGGAAGCACATGCACGGCTGGCACAGGCGCAGCGTGGCCTACACGAGCTTGGCTTAGAGAAGGAGACATTACGAGGCTTAGGCTATGGCAAGGGACAGCTTACACCTTCCTGGCGGGAGTTATCTGCGGAAGGCTTGAGGGCGGCAAAGGGCGGGTCACCAGCCGTTATGCGGGCTACACTGCGAGAGATCGGGAAGGAGTACAGAGAGATGAAACGGTATGACCCAACTCATAACCCTCACACACAGCTTCATAGCGCTGAGCGGACTGTTCTAGCGAACATGCCAGACAAAGACGTGCTCTTACGTCCTACCACTGGGAAGGATACAACGAACCTGAAGTCACTCCTCCAGAAAGGTCTTATCTCTGCCTCTCAGTCGGTCAGATATGCCTTTCTGTTGACGACGAAGGGACGCCGGACTTGGGATCATATGGAGCAAGAGCGGCTGGGCAAACAGCGCCTTTGGTGGCAGAAGGCGACAAAGGCAGAGCCAGCACAGGAGCGAAAACTGGCACGGAGGTATGGTATGGTAGCAAACCCTCTGGATATTCGCTTCCTACGTTATATCGGAGAAACAAGGAAGTGGTGGGACTGGGCGGTAGATAAGCGGCGCAGCATTCGTACTGGCGCGGTGGTGACCGCCAAGGTGGAGGACTTAGCAAAGAAGAGTGTACCTGTTGCTACAAGAGGTAAGGGTTTCCTGTTAGATATCCGCCGCCGTGAGCTTGAAATCTTGCCTCATGCCGTACCACCAGCAGGCTCGACGGAGACAGCAGGACAACTCTGGGTCAAAGAGCCGGCCGAGCGTAAGGGGTTCCAATTTCTCAAACGCACAGGCGGTTTCGGTGGCTTGGTCTCTCCACTCTTTCGGAGGGATAACCCACAGACTATGGCCGACCTACGGCGGGAGATACATACGCTTTCTCAGAAGCCTTCTCCAACAGCACAAGAGGCAAACAGGCTCGAAATACTCCTTGACATACTCTATCAGTCTACCAGTGGTAGGCACTTGCCAGCCAGCGCGTACTACGCGAACCCCACTATCAAAATCATCTTACCGAACAAGAAGCAGATAAGAGCCAAGATGCAGCCCATGATGATGGTGGAAACTCTGAAGGAGAAGGCACTGGCAGACGCCTTAGCGGGCAAGCCTATCTCCTATAAGTCGGTAGATTGGACGCGGGTGGCTGAACTGGCAAGTCTGAGAGGTAGCAAAGGGCGGGTGCTTCGGCCACTGTTCGCAGCACGGCCAGTAGCGGAGAACCCCACATGGAACCCGCACCGCAAGTTGGTCGGTGAGTTCGCCCATGAGCGTATGCTAGACTGGCCCAGCTTCAAGCGCAGGCACCCTGAGGCTACTGTCCGCACCGTAAGCACCGATGGCCACCGAGCCAGGATCGCTTATTATGGGCCACGTCGGGCTGGCCGCAGCCGTGACTATAAGCTAGTAAGTGTGCTCCACCCGCCACGGGAAAACCCTTGTAGCCTAGGAATGTAGGATGGCTCCTCTTATAGCCTGGCAGACGAATCCTCTCGCGCCGCACGTCTGCTACTTGCTGCACTTTGACGATGGCACACACTATGTTGGCACCTCGAAAGACCTGAGCAAGCGGGTTGAGGCGCACGAGAAGGGCAAAGGCGCACTGCATGTGCACTTCAAGAAGCAGCATGGCGTTGGCTTTACCGTTGCTCGCACCTGGGAGGGCTTTCCTTCGCATGTGGAAGCCAGAGAGAAGGAGAAGGCGTTAAAGCACCGTGGTGGTGGCCGCAAGAAAGTCTGCCCCCTCTGTACTACAGAGGTACAGGGGGTCTGCGCCAACCCACTTCTGGAACATCTCGAAGTCAGGAAAAAGTACATTGCTAATCCTATCTCTCATCATCCTGATGGCTACTATGTGGATCTCCCCCGCCGTTTCTTCGGAAAGAAGGAGTGGTGGATCGGCCCCTTCCACAGTGCTCCTGAAGCTCTGGCTACCCGTGGCTTGCTCGAAGGTGGCTCTGCCAGCATTGAGCTTCTAAATGACCTCTACTATGTACGAGTCACACGCGGGCTTGCGCTGTTTGGTACACCACACATCGGGCCTTTCCGATCTCAGTCCAGTGCCGCTGTACTAGCCGGGCGCGTCAGTGATCGTCCGCTTAGGATACCGCTACAAATGCGTGCACGCATTTTCTCGCCGTCTCAAAAGCAAAAGATGAGTTCTACTATGGCCCCCGCTCCGAGTCTCATAAAGCCTGTACAAAAAACGGCTTCCTCGAAAGCAGAACAGGAGGCTGTGGCCGCTCTTCAGGGCCTTGGTTATAAGCAGCGAGAGGCAATGACCGCAGTCAGGGCCATCTCCCAGGAGGGAGAGGATACAGAGACACTGATACGGAAGGTATTTAGGCAGACTAACCCTCCTATCGGCTCTATGGGACTTGAGATAACACCTTGGGACACTGGGAGAGAGAATGGATTAACCAGCTACCTCTACTATGTTGACCGTGTGCGCCCAGACCGAACTGTCTCAGAGAGTTGGAAGTTGTGGCTGACACGGTATAAAGATCATCCAGAAGTTGGTAAGCTAGATTTGAGCTACGTGAGCCCTACTCCCCTTGCTAGGCTCAGGGAAAAGTTCACCATGAGCGAACTGCGTGAGGCAATACGCTATCTGAAGAGCCAACATAAGTGGTTAAAGTACATCGAAGGACATCGCGTAACTGAGGGACACACGGATGTTATGCAATGGGTTACAGTACCAGCACAACAGAAAAAGCGGAACCCGATCTCACGGCTGACGCAGTACGTGCTCGTCACTCTGCCATCTCCCTTTGTCTATTTCAAGCCAGCAACGTCTGAAGAGAAAGGTGCAATACGGGAACTCCTCCAGGTGGGGTATGTACAACCGTTTATAACTGGTTACTACAAGCTAACTTCCTTCGGGCAAAGAGCTTGGGAAAGCGTGAGGCGATGAGCAAAGCGCACAGAGGAACCAATTGGATTGGAGGTCAAGATTGAACCCCTTTATGCACATTCGCTTCCGACGACCTGGCAAGGGCACCGTCCGTGGCCTGGTAGATACCCAACGGCTAAGAGCGATGCTGACACCTGAAGGAGTCAGGCGCGCCGAGAAGCGCGAAGTATTAAATATCAGTGATGTCAAGTTCTCGACACTGGCAACACTTTTAGAAGGTGGCCGAGCGATGAACCAGCTTGACCCACTGACGATAGGGTTACTCACAGGCGCAGGCGGCGCGTTCGGCGCTGGGATTGCAGGAGGTCTTATGAAACGGGCAGAGCAGCAGAGGAACCCGCATGAGGGACTATCAGTCCGTGCACAAAGAGTCTTAAAAGTAGTTCAAGACCCTTATCATGCTATCAGCCCGGACACTGAGGCCGAGCATGAAGGGCTGCTAGAGCTACAGATAGCTGGCCTTGCTCGCTCTAGCTTACAGAGAGGACGGAGAGATTGGCTTACGCTAACCTCTGCTGGTAGGGAAGCCTGGTATCATGTACATAGTCCACGCAACCCTGGCACTTTGCTCCCTCCTGGCACGGTGACACCTGCCACCTCGCTCTATCAGGGTAGCTATAGGGCGCGGGACTTTAACAATCCGCTCGTGCGCGGTGAGACAGTCACAGTCAACCTCCCTGAAGGAGAGACCACTGGCACTATCTCCGATATTCGCTCAGTAAAAACGGGCTTTCTCAGTTCTCGCAAGCTGGTCGAAGTCAAGCTCCTGAATGGTGCTAAGATACTGGTCAGCCCACGAGCAGTGCGGATGCTGAACCCTCGCTCAAAAGCACGCAAGCTTAGCCATAGGCGGCGGTGACAAGCTGAGCTTGACTAGCTCATTAGCTTTAGTTTACGCTTTTGAAGCAGTAGCTTGAAAAGATAGGAGGTGATCCAGTATGGCAGGAAGTGTACACGTCAAGGGCTACACGCGCAATGGCAAGCGGGTGAAGGGCTATAGTAGACGGAAGCCAGGCCGAAGCTCCGGTCGCAAGCGGCGATAAGGAGAGAATATGGCGAAGAAGCTGCCTCACTGCAAGCGTTGTGGCCGTTTCATGGGTAAACACGGTCACAAGTGCGCGAAGCGTTAAGAGAAAGGCATTTTCAGAGGAGGGGGAGGCCCTCTCTCGCAGCGAGCGAGATACAGAGAGGGAACCCTCTCAGGAATTATCCTATGGGTGATTATCTACTTGATGCAGACTTGTAGCTGGCTTACGCCGCCACGTGAGGCTGACCACCGACAGCCCCGCCACGAGCACGAATGTTCATGGCAGCGAAGTGGTCGGCGAATCCAGCAGCGCCGCACTGACCACAGAGGAAGTGAGCTTGAGAGACACGATTGGCCTTCGAGACAAAGCCGCACTCAGGGCAGGTGCGCGAGGTGTTGCGGGGATCGACCGCAATGAGCGGGATACCTGCGAGCGCCGCCTTATATTCCAGAAAGCCCCTCAGTTGCTGGAAAGCCCAGGCATGGTGCTGTCTGCGTTGACCGTGCCTAACGGTAACCCGCCCTGTAACGCCTTTGAGGTTCTCGATGGCGATACCGAGCGAGTGTCTTCGGGCCTTGTTGACCAGGGACTTGCTGATAGTGTGATTTACCCAGGACGCGAAGCGTCGCTCCTTCTGCCGTCGCTTCTGCAAAAGCCGCTTAGCGGACTTCGTACCTTTGTGTTGCAACTTCTGTCGGAGCCGGGCGTGGCGATAGCGGAGACCGTTCAGGTGTCCACCAGAGTAGACATCCCCGTCGCTGTCCACTGCGATATTGACGATCCCCAGGTCAACTCCGAGGAAGCCCTGCGGGGTGATGGGTTCGGGACAAGAGACTTCGATGGGCTGGTGGATATAGACCCGTCCGTCCCGCTGCACCAGGACGGCGTCAACTGCCTTCAGGGGGAGCAAGACGCCCGCTCTAGAGGTGATAGGCAACCGAAGGCCATAGCACCGGAGCTCGCCCTGTCGGTAGCGATGCCCATAGAGTGGCAGGCTCCCAGAAGAAAAGGTTGTCAGTCTGTTGCGCCGCTTCGGGTTGGTGTAGCTAGCGGCGACACGACGTATCAGCGCGAGCGTGAGAGCCGAAGGAAGCCCCATAGTATCCCGTATCTCGTGATAGGTGCGGTAGATCAGGGGAATGCGACGGAAGATGCGCTCCTGGAAGGCAATGCGGGAGACGTGATTACAGGCATAGGCGGCCTGTTGTATCATGTCGGTAAGGGCCTGGGGATTATCCGCAGCCGCAATCTGCGTCGTAATCTTCATGGCCCTTTTAGTATAACACGTTTAGCGTCAAGGGAGTAATCACCTATCCTATGAACATCTTTGACTTCTTGAACGAGGAGACAGTCAAGCTCCTACCACGCACAGGTAATCCCTTTGTGGATGGACTGGTACAGTTTGGCGCTCGCAAGATGATCACTCAGCGACAGGCTCAAGGCCAGGTCATTGAGGGAACGGTCATTCAGCGTGATGGCAGGTGGCTCATAGATCAGATACGAGCGCAGCCAAGCGGCGTGTTCCTTATCTCTGGCCCTCGTGGAAGCGGTAAGACGGCGTGGGCAGTCAGTCTCGCTCAGGAGCTAGGCCGTCGCACCTTTGCTGTGAATATGCCACATACACTTCCCTGGATAGAGAAGATACAGCCTGACGAGATTGAGAACTGTCCTGCAAGTTCAGTGATCATCCTGGACGATAGTGGCATGGTTGCTGGAAGCCAGGACTACCATACAGCGGTGAACCAGATGCTCCACCGGCTCATCGCGCTCACGCGTCATGTCGAGATCACCCTGATCGCGAACACACAGTCCACGAGTATGCTGGATAAGTATTTCCTGGATTGTGACTGCATCTTCCTGAAACGGCCTTCCATGTTACTTATGGAGATTGAGCGCCCAGCTATACGGAAGCTCCTGGAGCGCTGTGCCCGTGCCTTCGATGCTGTCAGCCTGAGCTTGGAAGACGAGAAGCGGTTTATCTACGCCTACAGTGACTATCGCTTCCGTTGGGAAGGACTGTTAGAGTATTCACTGCCTAACGGCTATACTGACCGTATTAGCAGGAACAAGGCATAGGTATTTAGACACTTTCAGCACAAAGGGCAAAGAGGGGAAGAGAGGGCTATTCTGGCCCCCTCTTCCCCTCTTTAGAACAGCCTCTTTACACCACAAGCTCAGGCTCAGCTAGCTCCGAGTGTTCCAGGATGTGCTCTTTGATCTCGGCCTCATCATCGTAGGCGGCGTCACAACTGACGCAGGTATAGATTGTGCGCTGCTCAATCTCAACCGCATCATCAGGACAGGCGGTATCAGCCTGCTTTGAGCCGAACTTGTTGCAGTCAGGACAGCGATTAGAGCTACCATCGCTTGATCCACTACGGACGAAGGTGGTGCCACATGACCCACATTCGTAGAGCGGTTCAGGCTCTTCAATGATTTGCTCGCAGCCGTCACAGAA
>ERZ1292625.2913-Hain-H41-01um-R1-2913-length-14767-cov-6_pt1 | contig 14767 bp, 19 predicted proteins | sample MGYA00564400_ERZ1292625 | MGnify/ENA primary metagenome ERZ1292625 (study PRJEB36523, sample SAMEA6512639) | groundwater metagenome | collected 2019-01-08 | study: AquaDiva: Metagenomics assemblies of 32 groundwater samples | reverse complement strand
CCTCCTTCGACAACTCCAACTGCCCGAGCGGTTCGATCGGCTCGTTATCCCAAGCGACAAGGATTGCCTTGAGAAATTGCTCGTGGAGCGACGCGGGAACATAGTCCGCAGGAGTGGCGTAAGCCGATTCCCACGGATGCGTGAACCGGTACCCATCGTCCTGCACGTCCACGGTGGTCTGCCAGTAATTCGCCTCCCACGGGTATGTGATGACAACTCCGTTAGCCTGCCATTGCGTGAAACAGCGGTATTTCGTTCCCTGCCCGTAGGACCTCTCCCAGTCGTGCATATAGGAGACATCGAACACGGGAGGCCACTTGTAGGCGTCAACTCGTTCGAGGAACGGCGCCTTTTGCGCGAAGTCGTACTGCGCCTCGTTGAAATAGCGCACAAGGTCGGAATTGCTCCAAATGTTTCCGTCCGGATCCCTTAAAAATCTTCTTATTCTGATTAAAGAGTTATTAAAGGTTCCCATTCCGATGTTCCTTTTTATGACAATTGGCGCACAGTATTATGCATTTTTTCATTATTTCTGTAGGCCACTATCGCGCCTACATTCCCTTCATCCCGCCCATGCCGCCCTTCATGCCACCGCCGCCCGTCTTCTCCATCGGCATCGCTTTCGGCATCGGAGGCATCTTCACGTTCTTCGACATATCCCCCATTGCGTTGTCTTTTTGGATATGCTTGTCCAAATCGCCCATGCCATCACACTTTTCCTGCTTCATTGCGTCCTCCTTGGTATCCCGATGTTCTACCTCCAACTTGCCACAATCGCTCAGCCTGATCGGGCCGAAGGTTCATCAACCCCGCCGCCTCCAAGTACTTCCCGAACCACTCCGCCGCCCTTGTCGCGTCCCCACGGGACGCATAAAACTCCGACACCGCGTAATGGACTGCGGCCCGCTTGAAGACATCGCGCAATTTCACCGGATCGGAGTCGGTAGCGACGGCCTTCGGAATCGCCGCGCAGGTAAGTTCCAACAGGTTCCCGCCGGCCGATGGAGCCCTGTCGATGCCGATGATCATATGCCCCACTTCGAAATAACGGTTGGGATCCCCGTTGCGCTTCAGAAACCACGGGTCCTGAATAGATACGGCGAGCACGTCGGTCCGCTCCAACCGATACTTTCTCTGCCGATCCCATGCTTCCAGCACGTAGCCGAAATGATCGTGTTTCAATCCTAACCTATAAAAATGCCTATCTGTATAAAGCGGTAAATGATAAACCATTGTATATGATCCAGTTAGAGCACACAGTTCCTGTACAGCAAAGTTTACAGAGTCTCTAATTGGGGTTACATCTGAAAATACATCTGGACTTGTTATGTTTTCTCCGATTATTTGCATGACGTTTTTTTCTATATCATTTGCCATTAGCATGCTCCACACGATGACAATTGGCACACAATACGATACATTTTCCCATTTCCTTGATAATCTTATCTATTGAATAATGACCAGATAAAGCCATTGCGCTTATTGTTTTTACTTTTTCTACTGGATTTATATGATGGAAATCTAAACATTCGGAACGCGATTCTGAACAACGAGAACATTTTAGAGATTGGCGGAATGTTCTCCACCACGATTGCATTTCTTTCGACTTTCGCCGTTGTCTATCTGAACACTTTTTAATTAATCGCTCCCTGTTGTTATAATACCATTCCTTATTCGATTGCTTCTTCTTCTCTGGATTCTGTTTATATGATAATCTCTCCTTGCCTCTAATCATTTCTCTGTTATTTTCTCTATATTTTGTTGCATATTCTATGGCCTCTTTTCGATGCGATTCCCTGTAATCCCTTAAATATACGACAATTTTATTTTTATTCTTATCGCGATACCTTTTACTTCTACATTGTACTTTGGTTAATGGAGGCGCGACTGACTCCCCCACGACCTGAAGCACATTTTTTTCGAGATCATTCATTGCGTTATCGTCTGCATCTCTTCGTTGGTGAATGCGCGGTTTATGGCGCGATCGCAATCCTTTCAGAAAGGATGAATTGCCGGTTCCAATTTCTAAAATTCTTCTCGTGTCCATAGAGTAGATTTGCGGAAGACGTATCCGCGCCGATGAACGTGTTCGCTGCCTCCACCACTTCGGTATATGTTGCCCCCGTTGTGTCTATACCGTCCACCGTGATAGACAGCCCCGATGCCCCCCACGTGAACGCGAGGTCTTTTGCCACGTCTGCGCTGAAGGTAAGGGCCGCAGTAGAGATAGTGTTTGTTCCATCAGTTAAGTATATCTTATCGTCCGTGCTATTCCAATAGGCTTCAAGTCCACCGGCATCGAAAAAGTAGTAGTTACCGGATGCTGTTACTGTATTGGCGAAGTTGGGAGTCCATGAAGTGTAGAACGTACCTGCCGTATTATCAATGTTTCCACTTGATGCTACCGACAAGGAACTCAAATTCCTCGTCACCGCCGCCATAGTGGTGGGGATTGGAGATGAACTGAATGCCGCCACTTCCAATTGATTCAGTGCTACCGCTACCGAATCCCCACTCGTTGCTAACTGGATGCCGATAATGGGATCAAGGGGATCAAGTACCGTAGTGTTCTCTTTCTTGTATCGTGCCCATGAACTCGTGATCGTCTGTGCAGTCCACATCGTGTTGTCGATCGTGATGTTCACCGCGCCGGTGCCAGAGAGCCGTTTCAGGTAAACCGCGTAGGAATGTGCCGAATTGTCGGATACAACGGTCTGCAAAATGGTGGCATTCGCACCCGTCGCTGTGATGGACGATGCACTATTCGCCACCCCATCTGGCCCGATTTGATCCATCGCGGCGGTCATCGTCACTTTTACCCACGCCGCATTCGTCAGATCGTCTGAGTATGTAGCGATATTCGTCCTCTGCCCCTCGATCAACGCACCGTTGGCCTCGATGCGGAGGGCGTTGGCGGCGGCGGCGGTCGTTTTGATATAAGTGGTCGGGGTGGCACCCATATTTAATTGCGCTTGCGAAACGATTATGCTTCCAGTTGCGTTCGCATCGTATACGCCCAAAGTAGTCCCCGCCGCTGGACGAAGATACGAACTAAACGCCGTGCCTTGATTGACCCCCGTAAGCACTAACCTCCAATATGTTCCGGCATCGACAACTGAACTTGAAACCGTACCGTCTGCGACTCGATCTACTTTCTCGCCCGTGCTGGTGTTTAGTTGTGTGAATAGGGAGGCAACTCCCATAGTAAAACCAAACTCCGGGAATCTGGAAGTTACTGAATCCTTCATAATATACAAAGAGGCGGTATATGTATTACCTACTACAAAACCGCTCACGGATTGCAATATGTATGCTGCACCACCTGACTTTGTCAAAAGATCGGCTGTCGTGTTTCCATTCGGAGATACTGCGCTGTCCACTGTTACAGTAATGCTTCCGCTGACACTCCAATTCTCGTTACTGAAATCCTCTGAATATAAGAACCCATTCTCCCCCGCCATCGTGATTAGCCCCGTAGTCGGGTGAACATAGGTCGCTATCGTGGCCCGGGTGAAGGACAGGGAGCCGGTGGCGCGATGCAAAGTAAGAGGCAGATCAGGATTATCAAAAGGAGCCCAGAAAGTCAGGCCACGAAACCACCAAGGCGATTCGATGGCGGAACCAGGAATATCCCCCTCGCCGATTGGGGTACCCGAAATGCTCCCGCCTCCGCCCATAGGGGAGCCGCCAAGCGGATTCGCAACCGCGATTCCGCTCAATAAGCATAGAATCGCCACAATGCAGATAACCCATCGCTTCATCGTAGCCCCCAACTTAGAAGAATACAGTGACGTAAATTGTGGCATTTGATCCAGCGGTCGCGTTGCCTATTTTCAGATTTTTCACTACCTGCGGTCCGAAGCCCATATAGGAGCCATTCACCAGAATCAGGTGGCCCACCGATGCGCCATCGCCAAACTTGAACCGCGCGTTGTTCCCTTCCACGGTTATGAGAACGGCTATGGCAGGCATCCCATTGGCCTGTTTTACGGAAATGTTGTACTCCGCAAGAGTTTTTGCCGCATCTACACCCGTGATGGTAAGCGTATCGCCCGGATCCCCATGAGTAGCAAGTACACCTGAATACATGGCTTACCTCCCCACCCTCGGGATCGTGTTCCCGCCGTGGAGTACGGTCCCCTTGCCCCCGGAAAGCATGGTCGGCAGCGCATCGCTATTGACGAATTCCAGGGAATTCATCATGGCGATCTGGTCTTCGGGGTCATACGCCACCTGCGCCTGCAGGCCGGATACCGTGGTCCGCCCGTTCGCGTCGAACGGCTCGGCCATCGGGCCGAGATCCGTTTCAACCCTCGCCCAGTCCGCGAAACGCAGATACTTCTTGCCCGTGCTGTCCTTCGTGAATTCCGCAAACACCGTCCTGTTATTGATTCCAGACATGGCTTAGACCTCCGTATTTTTTTTGTCCATGAAACCAAGGTTCGACTTCGCCCAAAGAACCTGATTGATCGGATATACCCCTTGGGCGATAAGATGCTTCTGCACCGCTTCGTGGTCCATCGAAAGATGTTCCGGGTTGTCAAAATCCCTGTTTAGGAATTAATTCGTGATGAGTGCCCCGCTACTTTTCAAGCGCGAGCATGCATCGGTTAAAACTCCACGCCAGTCCTTCAGATGTTCGATAGAATCAAGGAACAAGGCATAATCGTATGGCCCCCCGAGTTCCCATCCGCACCGATCCGCTACGCCGCGTTTATTCGCCCGCCATTTGGTGAACTCGTAAGCCCCCGCGCCGTCGATGTCCACGAAATCCATCTTGTGTCCGCGCATGACCAACTCCATGCCGACCGGTGCGGACCCACAACCGAAGTCCAGGGCGTAGCCGTCTGCATTTTTGTTAATCATCCCAAGGAGCATTTCGGTCTGTTGCAACATTGCCGGTTGATGATGAAAAAGAACCTGCCGTGCAAGTTGCTCCTTCCCTCTGGAGCCGTAATACTTTTCAAGGCTATCTTTGTTGGCCTCAAGGTCCTCCATGTTGTACCGTTCGGCGATCGCACTCATTTCGGCAAAAGGTACCCCCATGTATTCCTCGGCGTCCATCCGATAAAGCTGCAACGCGGAATTTACCGCCCACCCCGTTTCCATGCCGTCTCCGCCTTGGGCGATGCGGTTTGCGCCTTCCATCGCTATGCGGTGTCGGTTGTTCGGCGTAATGACCTCGCGCTTGGACAATACATGCCCGATCTTGATCGACGTGTCGCACCACACGGAAAAACCCGCCTCCGCCGCCTTCTTGCATATCTGTAGATCCGTGCCGAGTTGTAATTCCGGCTCGAACCACGGCGACTTGATCTTGTCGAAGATGGAGAGTTTTATCAGCATGCAGCCGCCGCCCGTAACGGCTACCTCCTGAAGCGAATTGGTGATCTGGTCCTCCCGCATCCAGTAGTAGCCTCCGTCCTTGCCTTCCTTCATCAGCACGGGCTTACACTCTCCGCCGCGATGATAATAGAGAGCCCCCACAATGCCGCGCTTGGGATCGGCCTCCAGGTGCGAGATGAGCGTTTGAAGCATCCCATACCGGGACGCCGGTCCTTGCAAGTCCTCCCAGTCGATCACATGGTCATCGTCCAAAAAAAACAGGTACTCGCATCCCGCCTGAATCGCGCCTTCCGTTATTACGTTCCGCGCCCGGAATTGTTCCGACTTCGAGCGGATCGCCAGCAGAAATTCATGTTCCGGAAGCCGCCGCCCGCAGTAATACGCGAACCGCATATAATCTTCGAGCGTCTCTGCGGCTACGTTTTGATAGCAGGGAATCCCGATGCATACGCGGCTCACGCTTCACCCCCTTCGGATACGAAAAGGGCGACGAAATCAGGATCCACCTTCCCCTCGTTGCGCCAGATGATGAGCGTCTGGCAATCCCCCTCCGTAAGTACGCCGCGGAGGTTGCGAACCCGCGTGTTGGAGCAGCGGGAACATTGCCCCGCATTCTTCAAATCCACCATCAACAGCAACGACTGGCATGAATCGCAACGCACAACCGGGTCCATGAAAGGACCGTCTTTCTTGTACTTCTCCATTGTCTCCCTCCCGACTTGGGATAAAGTTGCGGGCCGGAGGTCGGGGCTCCGCTTGCGCCTCCGAAGAGGACCCGCATCAGTGCGCGATGTAAACCCGACGCGCTTGTTTACACTAAAGAGCCTTAATGAATACCGCGATAGCTTTCGTCGTCCAACTCGCCTGCGCCGCGAGCGCGAAACCCGCGAAGCGGACGTTGAGTTGCGTCAGTGAACTCGTCGCCAGCGCATAGTTGATGTAGCTCTCCAGGCAGAATACGGCGGAGACGCATGCAAGGGCCGTCCCCTTAGCGATCGCCGGGACGCCTGCGGTCCAGGAGCGGACGCGGACCGCACTGTGGTAGCCGTAGACCTGAATCAGACCGTAAGAACCCGCCGCGATGGTCTCGGCGGCGATCCCCGCGAAAGCCGCCCCGTTGTGGAGAGCCTTCACGGCATACGTGTCGGTAGGCTTGGTGACGCCGACGCCATCGGAATCAGTGGCATAGTCGAAAATCGCCGCCTGCCCGTTGGTGAGGGACGCCGTGCTGTAGCTGTTGTAGGAGACGATGAAAACCTTTTCCGGATCTGTGCGGTTCAATCTCTGGAACTGCATTGTAGACCTCCTTGTGGATGGAGGCCGCCCCGACCGGGCCTGTTATGGGTTAGGAAACGATGGTCTGCGACAGGGCGTAGAGGACTCCCTGTTTCCGCAGGTTCGAGCAGGCAAGCTGGCCCATGAAGAGAATCTTCGCCGTCTTCGCCGTCTGGTTCTCCGGCTCCACGAAGGGAGTCGTGGCGAAATCCGTCTGCGAGTCGATCATGAGCTTCAGGAAGTTCGTGTTGAGGTAGAACGCGGATCCCGCAGTGATCGCCACGGTGCCATTGTCGATGTCCGGCACCAGTTCGTCCCACAGAACAACGGCGCCGCGGCACTTGACGTTCGAGAAGCCAAGGTCCGCCAGTTCCGTGTCCGTGTAACGCACCTTCTCGTTCAGCGCGGATTCGTAGGACTCCGCGCTGATCTGGTCCGCCAAGATGATGTTCGGACCCGTTCCGTCTCCACCGCGCTTGCAGTAATCCCACATCCGTTTGAAGCCGGTCTCCATCCCCTTCCACGTAGTAATGGCGAGGGCGAAGGAGTTGCCGGTATCGATGGTGGCGGAATTCGCAACAGCGGTCTTGTGCGTCCACCAGGTGTTCCCGTCATCGTTGGTGGAGGCTCGGGAGATATTGCCGACGTTGCCGCCGGCAGCCGGGTTCCCCGCGTTGGCCTTCTCCAAAAAATAGCCGAGCGGGAGAAGATCTTTCGCGCCGTTGCCGGGGATAAACTGCGTGCCCGATACGGTGCCTTGAACGAGCTGCTTGTTCACGGCAGACTGCATCGACATCTCAGCCTGCTTCGTCTTACTTTCGAGCAGCTTCAACAGCGCGTTCTCGCCGCTGTTCTGCCGCTCTTCCCGGCGGGAAATGGTGATCGTGCCGCCGATCTCCGCCCATTCGTAGAACCTTATCTTCGCTTGGGATCGCTAATCCCAAACCGCCCATAGAGGACTGCTGCATGTCGCCATGCAGAGGGGACTATCTCATCACCCCGGAGGGGTGCCCTGCGCTTCGGGCCGCTTGGCCCTACTCCCTTGCGGGATAGTCTCTACACCTTCTCGCATCGCTGCGAGCTTGGCTCGGTATTGTCTCATGCCCTCGGATATTTTACGTCGTGTTTCTTCTGGCTGCTTCCGACCCGGCTTTCCTTTAAGCGCCGCGCTTATCTTTGCACACAGTTCAGGAGGTCTTTTCCCCAACCCTTTACCGCTGCGCGACAAGGAAATTCTTGCCTTGGATTCTTCAGACATCGGGATTCCTTTATTCCATGCCTTCTGGCCTTTTACCCCTTTGTTCCATACTGCGCGTCCCTTGTTGGCGATAGATATTTTGCGGCCAGTTTCCGGGTCTCTCTTCTTTCCTGTCCAATATCCCCTCTGTCCAATATGCGACTTTCGCATCTTTTCGATTGAACTTGGGGATAAGACTCTTCCAGGAGACCCATCACCGCCATCTGTAAGATTTGTGAGACGCGCTCCTTGTTCTCTGTAATGGGCAATGAGCCTTCGTTCTTCTTTGCCCAAGGCTTCCTTAGATTCTGTTATGCTAAGCGGGTTAATTGTCGGTTTTAATCCCTCGCGCATTAAACTTCTTATCCACCTGTTCACGCGAGAATCCCATTTGTTATCCCTCGCCGCATAACAATGCTGAGATAGCCTTGTAGACAACCCGGCTACTGTTTTCCCGATGTATCTGATTTCTTGGGTCCTTGGATCAGCCAAACAATAGACATAAAAAGGCATGAGGGTTCCACCGACTTCACAGGGTTTACCTAACATGTTGCCATATTAGGGGCCTAATGTCAAGCCGAGGTAATTCCTTCCTGTGCTTTGTCCCCTAAGTTTCCAGAGGGGGCGGACTATATCATCGCCCTTTGGGCGTCCTGGCGTATAGTCTCTGAGGTTCCGCGTATATCCCCGTTGGCTTCGTACACGAGACGGACCAAATTATAGTCTCGTTCGGTATATTTCCGGGCTGCATTCCCCTTTGAGCGATCAAAATATTTTATCCTTCGCTCGCAGTATTCAAGAATGCAATCGGCCTGAAATCCTTTGCCGATTAAATACGGTCGGATATGAGTTATAAATTTCACGGCGCTCGTCATTGTCTCTATAGCGATAACCCAACATTGTTTTGACGAACCCGCGAAACCTCCCTCATCCTTCTCCCGAAAATAATGGCCGATTCCAAGCGCGTCTATAATAAAGCGCACTTTAGATAGAATTTGAACGTTGGAGTTGGTTATCCCGATCCTCGGACTGTATTGTGGAGTTTTGCTCTTCAACACAACTCTCCTAATAGAGAAATGACCTTCTCCATCACAAATTCCTGCAAGCCAAGCAAGGTCTGTTTGCGTTACCTGCGGATTGCCCGTTTCGCTTTCGCTCATCTCAGCCTCCGTTACCTAATAGTGTGCTGAGCTTTGGGGTGTTCCCGCATACAGCCGGATTTTACACGCCCCAGGAATTAATTCAGTCGAGGCGTGGTATCGAGGGTCGCATAACCCTTATAACTTTTCACCGTCTTGTTCTCGCCGAACATTAACGGCATCATCACGCGCTCGCCGCCGTTCTGGTAGTCGATGCCGCCGAACTTGCGGAACGCCGCAAGCAGAGCGTTCGACCGGAAGATATTGTCCACCATCTTTGGCTTGTACGCGAAGAGCGTGGTGCTCAAGAGCGCGTCGTAGTTAATGGTGTGTTGCGAAGGTGCCGTTGTTCCAATGGTGCTCATGGGCCTTTCCTCCGTTTATGGGAGGACAGAATTACCGCGTGGCCCCCGACGACAGTTGTCTCCTGGCCTCCTCGACCGCGTCTTGGAAGGAGTTCACCTTCTTCGCCGCGGGTTGACTGGTTGTGGTCGATAGTCCCCCGACCCGTGCCGCACTCGCCGATGCCGCGAGTCTCTGCTGCGCGGTCTTTAGCGCCCTGCCCTCGTACACGCCCTCTTCGAGCAACGCGAGGTTGTACAACCGCTGAAGGTTGTTTCCGAGGGTCGGGGTCTCCTTCAGCAACTCGCGCATCTTCGGCTCGTAGGTTTTCCATTCGGGGTCAATGGCGGTCAATTGCTGCTCCACCGACTGCGACTGGAGCCTATGAACGTTCTGCATCAGAGGAGAAAGCTCTTGCATCAGGCTTTCCCTCATCCGGCTTTGGGCGACGGTGAGAAGGGTTTCCCAGTCGGGCGGCGATTCTCCCGAGCGGGGATCCCATCCTGTGGGCTGCCCTTGGCCTGCCGCAACCGCTTGTGCCTGCGCTCGGGTCAGCGTAAACCCATGCTGAGCGGCAAGCTGCTGCAGCCCCGTAACAGGATCGGCCACGAAAGCCCGCGCCTGTTGCAGAAGATCCTTGTCCCCGGAAATCTCCTGCATCTTCCGGGTGAACGTTCCCTGCATGTTCCGATATGCCGGAAGCAGGGAGGGATCAAGGTCCTTGGGGTCGAAAAACGTTGGTTCCGCTGGTACTGCCGCTGCCGGGGCTATTGGTGCCGCTTGTCCGGTAGTGGATGAACCTTGGGGCTGGCCTTGTCCTTGCGTAGCGACCGTGGCCGGTGCGGTTATCCCCGAAGCGGGGGTCGCGCTGGCTTGTACGATCGGTTCCGCTGCGGGGGCTGCAGTCGGTTCGGTCATGCGATGAGTCTCCTTTCGTTATTTTTTGGTGCTTGCGAACTTCAACTGTAATTTTTTGACAGGAAACGGCTCCCCTACTTTCTTGCATTGCTTGATGAACTCGCGCTCTGCATAATTCGGCACTCCGATAGTGAAAAGGATCTCCATGGTGCGACTCCTTTTCGTTGCCTTGCCTCGCCGCGTTGCTTTCGCGGTTTCTTTTGGGCTGATGAACTTCGTTGCTTTCATTGCCCCGCCGTCGATGATGGCCGCCGCCAAGTCATTAAACACCGTGTAATTAAGACTCCCGACCAATGGCATCGCTTGCTCCTTTCGTTATTTTTCCTTCGGCGGCCTTCCGGGTCGCTTCGGTTCGGTGAGCTTGTCGAGAAATTCCTGAAACGCCTCTTTGCACTCGGCGCATAAGTCTATCTCCGCGCCGTCCAGTTTGCTTACGAATTTCTCCCGGATGTTCTTGCCGCCGCAGCGGTCACATATCCGGCTCATCGGATCGACAGCCCCCTCTCTTTCAAGAGTTGCTTGTGGTGCCTGCGCGACCTTACAGCAATGGGGGCGCCGTCCTGCCCGCTCAGATTGTCGTCGAGCCATGGCTCATAATCCGGATTCACATTGGACAGGGATATCTGCCGGATCATCGTGCGCCCGCATTCGTCGTGCATCTTTCGGTCCTCGTTTACGTGTCCCCACACATTGTTCACTTCACCGCAGAGCGGGCACAGAAAATCGTATATGGGCATCAGGCCGCACCTCCGCGAATGTTCATCACGCCGCCCATACCTCCACCAGCGCGGGCCGCAGGAGAGCCACTCGTTCCGGCAACGGAGCCGGTAGCGTTTGGCATCGGCATCTGCCCCGACATCATCTGTTGGCCGATCTGGAAAAGTTCTTCGACCATCGCTTCATCCTCGATGTGGTGGAGTTTCGCCGTCTGCGCGAGCAATCGTTTCGATAGAAGAAGTTGCGGCGCGTTGGCGATTAATCCGAGGAAAGATATCCACTGGGTTCGTTCGATCTCGGGTAGCTGCGGCGTGGTAGATCCAACGGCGATGCTGTATTCGTACTCGCCGTCGATCTCCTTATAGTCCTCTTGCCGCACCGTCTCCCACGCCTCCCCTTCCGGTCCGACTACGCGCACCGCCATGTCCTGACTGATATGTTCCTGCACCAGTTGATCCAGTTTCCTGCCGACATCGGTAAGGAAATCCGTTACCAGTCCGATGGCGTCTCCCTCGCGGATGAGCGTGCGCTTTTCAAGGATTCCCGCTTCCGTGGCGGAGTCCACGCCCTGCGTTCCGCCGCGTTGATTTGCTCCGATGGCGAGTTCATCGAAGTCCTTACGGAGATAGGCAAGCTCTACGTGTATCTGCTGATCGAGCGGGACGTCCTGTATTGCGCGGACGGTATTTGCCGCCGGCGTGTTAGATTCGATCATGGTACCGTCATCGCCGAACTGAAGATCCGTCATTGCCTTCTTTGCATCGACAAGCCCCTGCGAATAGACTTCATATTTTCGGTTGAATCGCTTCGCATGAACGAGCAACTTACTACGACGCTCGCAATACTCGCGCTGCGGGTCGATCAATTGCGACACCGGGGGAATCGGGTACCAGGAGTTGTCCCGCATCGTGAAGCGGAGCGTGGAGAACGGATGCTTTTCCGTTCCGCCCGGAACATCCTCCGGCTCGATGCCGAAATACTCGCACCCCTCGGAGACAACGAGCCACTGGTTATTCTTCAGGTCATAAACTTCCCATTCGACCACGGTATCCGGCTCGGGCTTGTTGGCGCCGGATTCGTAAACCGATCCCTTCTTCCTCTGTTCCTTTGTTTTTTCATCTTCATCGTGAATCTCGGTGGGCTTGATGGCGTCACGATACGCCTTCTCCCGTGAGAGGTCGTCCTTTGCTTCCTGCAGCGGCCGCTTGATCCGATGCGCCATCCATTTCACGGAATCTTCCAACGGACCCGCATCTTCGTCCACAAGGAAATCGTCAGGGTGCAAACGCTCGATGGCGTACTCCGCGTTTTCGAGCAGGAAGTCAGACTCCATTACGGGTTCGCCGGTATCTTCGCTCAAGGAAGGCCGTCCATCTTCTCCCATGATGGGCTGGCCCTTCTTCGGGTTCGGTATGCGGTCCGCCTTCAACAGCGTCTTCGTCACGCCGAACTGGAACATGGCGTCGAAGATGCTCATGCGGGATTTGGGCTTCAAGTTCAGTTCGCCCTTGAGGTAATTGAGCATCGCCTGCCGGATCTTGCCGCGAGTCTCGTAGAGAACCACGTCTTCCGGCTTCGGGGAGAACGATTTCTTAAGTTTCACGTAGTAATACGGATCGGTGGAATACAGTGCGGGAAGTTCCGCCCGAAGTGTTGAGTAGATCAGGTTGATGGTGATCCACTCCGCCTCTGGAATATGGGCGGGGCGATGGCGGCCCTCGAAATACTCGTAGCAAAGATCGACACGGAAGTTTTTCTTCCATTCCGCTTTGACCTTCAACGCGCGGTTGATCTTCTCCATCCACTTCGACGCCTCGGACTTCTCGGTCTTCTTCTTGTCAGCCCGAGGGTAGGCGGATTTTTTCGGTCTGCCGCGTTTCGCCATCTCTACCTCGTCCGGTTATAGGCCGTTGACAGCGATGTGCCGTATCGTGTCGCGTGCTGTCTTGCCGCGATCAACTTCCTTCGCTCGTGCTGAAATGATCCGATGTCCGGAATTATCGCTACGCGTGGTCGAACCGGCTTGAACATGCAGGCGTACCGCGTCTCATCGTAACCATGATCTTCGGACTTGGTTTCTACGTCCTCGGGATTCTTGTCGTACTCTCGGATCTCCGGGAGCGATCTCCACCAGTGCGCACAGGACAGGAAAACGTACAGTTCCGGCTTGCCTTCCTCGTCCACCTTCAGACGATGGTGTACCTGTTGACGCCCAAGGATCCGATCGTTATCAGCCTTTATCCACAGTACCCCTTCCTGTGCCATCTCGTCCGAAACCGATATGCCGAGTGTGCCGTCCTTTTGTGGGCGGCGAGACCATATCGCGGGGTCGGCGGGGCCGGGATGCACTTTCCCCATTCGCAGATCGCGTTCCTGTTCCTTGATGCCGCGGGCAATTTCGGTAGCGGTCATCTTCAGGCCGCAGTCCCAGGAGTTACGGCTCTCGTCCTTCTTGGCCCCGTACCATTCCGCGAATCGCCATAACTTTCCGTCGAAGTCCATGGCGTACCATCCCACGGAGAAGGGTTTTGCATATCCCCAGTCGAACGCCCGGAACTTTTCCCATTCGATGGGAATCTCAAAATCCGAAACGCCGTGGATTGCTCGGTTCAGTTCAGAGAACGCCTGTCCCTCGAAGGCATCCCAAATTCCGAAACGCAACCGCATCCGCTCGATCTCTGGTAGTTGGCCCAGTCGAGCGAGATATTCTCGGTCGTTCGCCAGCGAAGGGTTATCTTCGAGTGTGGCCGGGATGAAGCACCGGCTTATACGAATCTTGCCCCCCTTGCCGTCGTCAATCTCCTCGTAGATCGTCGTACGCGGCCCGATGTTACCGATGCCGAACCGATCCTTCACGAACTGGTGTCCGACGCCTCCGGGATTCGACGTGCACCTCACCGCGCATCGGATATCCGGGTCCGTGGTGCGGATACGAGAGAAAATGTAGAGATATTGCGTCGGGGTAAACTGCGTCACCTCATCGACGTATGCCCGATGGTATTCCTGTCCCTGATAGTTATACTTATCGTCCTCATGCTGCATGTGGCCGAACTTGATGATGGCCCCGGAGGGGAAATGCCACCGCTTTTCGGTGGCGGCCCAATCCGCTTTCGGATCGACGAGCGGATAATACTTGTGCGCCCGGTCGAGCAGTTCTTCGAGTTGCGGAAACGTCCTACGGAGCACCAGGCCGCGGTAATTCTTATTTCCCACATACCGCGTGGCGTCCATCAGGGCGCATTCTGATTTCCCTGGACCCGCCGCGCCGCCGAACAGGACCTCGAATTCTCCCCGGCGGAGGAATTCCGTTTGCGGCCCCGGGTGAGGCTTCCAGGCGTATGTCATCAGTGCTTGGTTTCTTCAATCCTCATCAGCCCGGCAGGGTCCTCATCCTGCACGGGAAGGAGGACCGGGGCATATGCGTACTTATGTTCCTCAACCACCTTGTGGGAGCCGCGCTCCACCAGCGCGTCGGAGATAGCCTTGTATGCCGCAATGCGATCCTTGGGCTGCTGGTAGGAGGCATAGAGGATTTCCACGATGACTTCCTGAATCGTCTTGCCTGTCTCCTTTTTTTTCTTATTGATCGCACTTATCAGCCGCGCCTTGAAGGCGTCGGACCATTTTGATGCAGTCCTTTTCCTCCCAGCCCCATCTCTATGCCCTCCGGAATTCGGCCTTGGTCCACCACTGGGCATATTTAAATCCTCCGAAACCTGAAAAATCAGCAAAAATTGCGGGAGAACGGGCGCTCGCGGCGGTACTACGAGATCACGCCCGTCGGGATCGCCCA
>ERZ1292625.2912-Hain-H41-01um-R1-2912-length-14767-cov-8_pt1 | contig 14767 bp, 10 predicted proteins | sample MGYA00564400_ERZ1292625 | MGnify/ENA primary metagenome ERZ1292625 (study PRJEB36523, sample SAMEA6512639) | groundwater metagenome | collected 2019-01-08 | study: AquaDiva: Metagenomics assemblies of 32 groundwater samples | reverse complement strand
CATCGGTCTCCAAAACCGAGAGTCTAGGTTCAAATCCTAGTGCCCCTGCCAAGCCCTTGTAAGTGAGTGAGTGCGTGACCGGTGTCGGCTGGTTCTGGTCAATCAAGTGCCGTGAAGTTCTAAGAGAGGATTGTAACCGTGTTTCAGCGATTGATCGCCTCTATTCGAGAATTCATCGACGGTGTGCGCGGTGAGCTTAAGAAGGTCTCTTTCCCGACGAGGGCGGAAACGGTCGGCTCCACCACGGTCGTGATCGTGTTCTGTATCCTCATGTCCCTTTATCTGTCGATGATGGATTCCGTGCTGGGCTGGCTGATGCGCAAGGTCATTTAGTTGCGTGGTGCGGCTGGACAGGTCCGGCGTTGCCCGGACGATACGATGCTGGATGTTCAGCTGAGAGGAGATGATGAGCAATAAGAACTGGTACGTCATCCATACCTATGCGGGGTTTGAGGGTCGCGTGAAGACCAGTCTCCTTGAGCGCGCAAGTCAAATGGGGCTCACCGAGCGACTTGGGCAGGTCTTGGTTCCCACGGAAGATGTGATCGAGATCAAGGACGGAAAGCGACGTACGTCCCGGAGGAAATTTTTTCCGGGGTATGTCTTGATCGAGCTGGAGGCGCCGCTCGCCGACGAAACCTTGCAGATGATCAAGGAGACTCCCAAGGTGACCGGGTTCGTCGGTGGAGGGGCTCAGCCCACTCCGCTGTCTTCCGAAGAGGTCGACTCCTTACTGAAGCAGGTGGATGCCGGTGCGGCGGGACCACGCGAGCAGGTCCGGTTTATCAAGGGCGACAATGTTCGCATTGTGGATGGTCCGTTCCTCGGCTTTAATGGCGCGGTCGATGATGTGGATGCCGATCATAGCCGGGTCAAAGTGTTTGTAAGCATTTTTGGCCGGTCTACGCCGGTCGAGCTTGGCTTCTTGCAGGTCGAGCGTATTTGAGGTCACTGGATTCGAGATGGTGGACTGAGAGCCGTTCTCAGCCCTCGTGCTCAGTCCGCAGTTCTCAGGGAGTAACTCATGGCCAAGGAAGTATCAGCGCAGATTAAATTGCAGATTCCGGCCGGCAAGGCCAATCCTGCTCCGCCCGTTGGTCCGTCGTTGGGTCAGCACGGCGTGAACATTATGGAGTTCTGCAAGCAGTTTAACGCCAAAACGCAGAAGGACGGGGATAGCATCATCCCGGTGATCATTACGGTCTATAAGGACCGGAGCTTTACCTTCATCATGAAAACGCCTCCGGCATCGGACCTACTGAAGAAGGCCGCCGGGATCATCAAGGGGTCGGGCGTGCCGCATAAGGACAAGGTGGGGAAAGTGAGTCAGGCCCAGGTCCGTGAAATCGCGCAGAAGAAGTTGTCCGACCTGAATGCGGCCGATCTTGAGGGCGCCATCAAGATTATTCAGGGGACCGCGCGTAGCATGGGCATCACCGTCCAGTAAGTGTCTGCAGAGTGAACCTCCGGCGGATGTGAAGGAGCAGCAGTATGGGAAAGAAGATGACCGCGGCTCAGGAGAAGATCGAGCCCAGGTTTTATGGATTGAAAGAGGCAGTCGAGGCCGTCAAGCAGGTGGCCTTTGCCAAGTACGATGAATCCGTCGATCTGGCGATTCGGCTGGGGATTGATCCCAAGCGGTCGGATCAGATGGTGCGCGGGACCACGGCGTTGCCGCATGGAACGGGTAAGAAGCTCCGCGTGCTCGTATTTGCCAAGGGTGAAAAAGAGCAGGAGGCTCGCCAGGCGGGCGCTGATCACGTGGGCTCGGATGACCTGATGGAAAAGATCAAGGGCGGGTGGATGGAGTTTGATTGCGCAATCTCCACGCCTGATCTGATGGCCTCTGTCGGTAAGCTGGGAAAGGTGCTCGGTCCACGCGGGCTGATGCCCAATCCGAAGACCGGCACGGTCACGTTTGAGGTCGGCAAGGCCGTCAGTGAAATTCGCAAGGGCCGTGTCGAGTTCAAGGTCGAGAAAGCCGGAATCGTGCAAGTGCCCGTCGGTAAGGTCTCGTTTGACGTTCAGAAGCTGTATGACAATGCGCAGGCCGTGCTGGAGTCTGTGGTGAAAGCGAAGCCCTCCTCCTGCAAGGGCCGATACATCAAGAGTGTGACGATGTCGAGCACCATGGGGCCCGGCGTGAAGCTGGATCCTGTGGCGCTGTCGAAGTTGTGGAGTTGAGAACAGGCAGGTTCTCAGTAAGGGGAGAGGCATGAAGAAAGAAGAGAAGGCTACAGCGATCGCAGAGTTGGTAGAAAAATTCGGTCGCGCCCGCTTGGCGATTCTGACGGAGTGCGCCGGGATGCCCGTCAATCAGATGACCGAGTTGCGCAGGCAGTTGCGCGGCGCGAAGGCGGAGTATTGCGTCATCAAGAATACTCTGGCCGTACGCGCCTCGACCGGCACGATTCTCGCGGACGCCAAAGACCATTTCAAGGGGCCGACCGGCCTGGTGATCGGATATGACGATCCGGTTCTTCCGGCGAAAATCTTGCGTGATTTCATTCAGGCTGAAAAGCGCTCCGAAAAGATCAAGGTCACGGTCGGAGTGCTGGAAGGCCGGCTGGTGCAGGCTGCGGATCTGAACGCCATTGCGCAGCTGCCGAAAAAAGAAGTGTTGATTGCGATGCTGCTATCGGCCATGCAGGGGCCGATTCGCGGTGTGGTGTACGCGTTGAGCGGAGTGTTAAGCAAGTTTGTGCGAGTCATTGCAGCCATTCAGGATAAAAAGAAAGGGGAGGGCGACATGTCAGCAGCAGCAGGAACCAAGTTGTCACAAGATGAATTGATCAAGGCAATCGAGGGCATGAGCGTGTTGGAATTGGCCGATCTGGTCAAGGGACTGGAAACGCGCTTTGGTGTGACGGCGGCGGCGCCTGTGGCCGTGGCGGCTGTGGGTGGTGGCGGTGCGGCAGCGGCTCCGGCCGAAGAGAAGACGTCATTCGACGTGATTCTGGTCAGTGCCCCGGCCGACAAGAAGATTCAGGTCATCAAGGTGGTGCGCGAGCTCACCAGCCTCGGACTCAAGGAGGCGAAAGATCTGGTCGAAGGTGTGCCAAAGCCTGTCAAGGCGGGTGTGACCAAGGAAGAGTGCGACACGATGAAGAAGAAGCTCGAAGAGAGCGGAGCCAAAGTCGAAATCAAGTAACTGTTCGCTGGGCTGCAAGGTGGGTTGTCCGTTGGGATGGCGCGAGGCGTTCATCTCCTTATGAGCTTGGAGGGCTAACGAATGTCGGAATCGACTCTTTCGGAGTTTGTCGAACGTAAGGATTTTTCTCGGATTCGTACGAGCATCGATATTCCCGATCTCATCGAAATCCAGAAGCGGTCCTACGAAGAGTTCCTCCAGATGGAAGTCGAGCCGGACCGTCGTAAGGATCAGGGGTTGCAGGCGGCGTTAGCCAGCGTCTTTCCCATTACCGACTACAACAACACGGCGGCCTTGGAGTTCTCCAATTATTCGTTGGGGACCCCGAAGTACGACGAACGGGAGTGTCTTGAGCAAGGCATGACGTTTGCCGTTCCTTTGAAGCTGCGTGTGCGGTTGATTGTCTTCGATAAAGAGGACAAGGGGCCGAAGAAGAAGGTGCTCGACGTTCGGGAGCAGGAAGTTTATGTCGGTGAACTTCCGCTCATGACCGAGCGCGGTACGTTCCTCATCAACGGGACCGAGCGAGTGGTGGTCAGCCAGTTGCACCGCTCGCCCGGCGCGTCGTTCACGCATGATAAGGGGCGGACCCATGCCAGCGGCAAGGTATTGTACTCTGCCCGGATTATTCCCTATCGCGGTTCCTGGCTCGATTTCGAGTTCGACGCACGCGACATTCTTTACGTTCGCATCGATCGCCGTCGGAAAATGCCCGCCACGATCCTGTTGAAGGCGTTTGGGTATAGCACCGACGACCTGTTGCGGATGTATTACCCCGTGGAGGAGATTCGTGTTTCCAAGGGGAAGCTCTACCGGAAGCTCGATCCTGAAATCCATCACGGTTTGAAGTGTTCGACGGAAGTGATGGAGAAGGGCGGCAAGGATCCGCTCGTTCGCGAAGGAGCGAAGCTGACGAAGGTCCTGATCGCCAAGCTGAAGGCGGCGGGAATCAAGGAAATTCCTGTCACCCCCGCCGAGTTGGTGGGGCGCGCGGTGCTGACGGAGTTGGTCGACAGCGGCAAGAAGCAGTCGCTGGCCGAGAAAAATCAGCGTCTGACCGAAGAGATTCTGGAGAAGATCCTTGATAGCGATATCGAGGAATTCAAGGTCATTTATCTGGATACGACCAATGCCACGCTGGTCATCCTCGATACGCTCGACATGGAGCGCACCGGGTCGAAAGAAGAGGCGATGGTCGAGATCTATCGCCGTCTCAGGCCGGGTGAGACACCGTCTGTCGAAACTGCGCGAGCCCTGTTCGATAATTTGTTCTTAAGTCCGAAACGGTACGATCTGTCGCCGGTCGGACGGCTCAAACTCAATAAGAAACTGGGGCTTGATTTCGCCCTTGAACAGCGGACCCTTACCGCGCAGGACATTGTCGAGGTGGTGCGCTATCTGGTGAATCTCAAGATCGGTCGGGGTGAGATCGACGACATCGACCACTTGGGGAACCGCCGTGTGCGGTCTGTCGGCGAGCTGCTGGAAAACCAGTTCCGGCTCGGCCTTGTGCGTATGGAGCGGAGCATCAAAGAGCGCATGAATCTCCTGGATATGGAGACCGTGTTGCCGCACGACTTGATCAACGCCAAGCCGGTCGTGGCAGCCGTGAAGGAGTTTTTCAGCAGCAGTCAGCTCTCCCAGTTCATGGACCAAACGAATCCCCTCGCCGAGATTACGCACAAGCGTCGACTCTCGGCCCTTGGGCCGGGCGGATTGACTCGTGAGCGCGCGGGCTTCGAAGTACGCGACGTGCATCCTTCTCACTACAGCCGCATTTGTCCGATCGAGACGCCGGAAGGTCCGAACATCGGCTTGATTACGTCCCTGGCTACCTACGCGCGCATCAATGAATTTGGATTTATCGAGGCGCCATATCGGAAGGTTGTGAAAGGTCGGGTCAGTGACGAGTTGGAGTATCTCTCTGCGATTGAGGGAGACAAATACATTATCGCCCAAGCCAATTCGAAGGTTGATACGGCGGGTCGCCTCGTATCCGAGACGGTGTCGGCACGGTCAGCCGGAGACTTTATTACCGCGACCCCTGACAAGATCGAATACATGGACGTGTCTCCGAAGCAGGTCGTCAGCGTCGCGACGGCGTTGGTGCCGTTCCTTGAACACGACGACGCGAACCGCGCCTTGATGGGATCGAACATGCAGCGCCAGGCGGTGCCGCTCTTGAAGGCTGAATCGCCGCTGGTCGGCACCGGCATGGAAGCCGTGGTTGCGCGTGACTCAGGCTATGTTGTCCAGGCCAAGCGCGAAGGTGTCGTGGAAAGTGTCGATGCTACCAGAATTGTGGTGCGGGCTGATGCCAAAGAGGGCCGCAAGCGCAACGATTCCGGCCTCGATGTGTATGAAATGATCAAGTTCCAACGCTCGAACCAGAACACCTGTATTACCCAGACCCCGGTGGTTCGGATCGGTGAGCCGGTCAAGAGGGGGCAGGTGCTGGCCGATGGTCCCGCTATCGATCATGGGGAGCTCGCGCTCGGAAAGAATGTGCTTGTCGCGTTCATGCCGTGGGGCGGGTATAACTTCGAAGACGCGATTCTGTTGAGCGAAAAGCTGGTGCGAGAAGATGCCTTCACCTCCATCCATATTGAGGAGTTCGAAGTCGAAGCCCGCGACACCAAGCTGGGCAAGGAAGATATTACCCGCGACATTCCAAATGTCGGTGAAGAAGCGCTTCGGGATCTCGATGAGAGCGGAATTATCCGGATCGGCGCGGAAGTGAAGCCTGGCGACATTCTCGTCGGGAAGGTGACTCCGAAGGGTGAGACCCAACTGACGCCGGAAGAGAAGCTGTTGCGCGCAATTTTCGGTGAGAAGGCCGGGGACGTCAAGGATACGTCCCTCACGGTGCCGCCCGGCGTGGAAGGCATCGTCGTCGATGTGAAGATCTTCTCCCGCAAGGGCTTGGATAAGGATGAGCGCTCCAAGAGTATCGAGAGCGAAGATCACATGAAGTTGCAGCGCGACCACCAGGAAGAGCTGCGGATCATTGAAGATGAAAAGACCAAGAAGGTCCGCAAGCTGTTGCTCGGTAAGGTGGTGGGGCGGGATCTGATGGATCCTGAGACGGGCGATGTGATTCTGAAGAAGAAGGGCAAGCTCACTGCGGAAATTTTGAAGCGGCTTCCGGACGACATGGTGCGGCACATCATTCTGAGCGATCCAGACGAGCAGAAGGAGCTGGAGGATGTCGAGCGCCGCGCCAAGGAGCAGATTGAAATCCTGCAGACCCTGTACGACGAAAAAGTCGGTCGATTGAGACGAGGCGATGAACTTCCGCCCGGTGTGATCAAGTTGGTGAAGGTCTACATCGCGATGAAGCGGAAGATCCAGGTCGGCGACAAGATGGCAGGACGACACGGAAACAAGGGCGTCGTCTCACGCGTGCTGCCGGAAGAGGATATGCCCTATCTGCCGGACGGAACTCCGGTGGAAATCGTTCTGAATCCGTTGGGCGTGCCGTCCCGTATGAACGTTGGACAAATCCTGGAGACGCACTTGGGGTGGGCCGCTCGAGCGTTGGGGATCAAGGTGGCGAGCCCGGTGTTCGACGGGGCTTCTGAGGAAGAGATCAAGGAACTGCTCAAGAAGGCGAAGTTGTCTCCAAGCGGTCAAACGATGTTGATGGACGGGCGTACCGGTGAATCCTTCAGCAGCCCCGTCACGGTCGGATATATGTATGTCTTGAAACTCCACCACCTGGTGGACGATAAAATTCACGCCCGGTCGATCGGCCCATACTCCCTCGTGACGCAACAGCCACTCGGAGGAAAGGCGCAGTTCGGTGGTCAGCGTTTGGGAGAGATGGAAGTCTGGGCGCTTCAGGCCTACGGGGCCGCGTCCATTCTCCAGGAATTCCTGACTGTGAAATCCGACGACGTGCCCGGCCGGTCCCGCATGTATGAGGCAATTGTGAAGGGCGAACCGTTCCTGGAACCTGGATTGCCGGAATCGTTCAACGTGTTAGTCAAAGAGCTGCAAAGTCTTGGGCTCGATGTCGAGCTGGTTAAATCAAAGGACTGATTCTAGTGCTGAGTCTTGAGATCGGAAGTCGGGTAGCTCACCACTCAGAACTGCGCTCAGGCGGCCGTTAAGGAGGGATCAACCTTGGAAGGTGTATACACATTATTCGAAAAGCCGCGCGACTCGGTGTCGTTCGACTCGATGCGGATTCGCATTGCGTCGCCCGAAAAAATCCGGTCGTGGTCATATGGCGAAGTCAAGAAGCCCGAAACGATCAATTACCGGTCGTTCAAGCCTGAAAAGGACGGGTTGTTCTGCGCCAAGATTTTCGGCCCGATCAAGGACTGGGAGTGCAATTGCGGCAAGTACAAGCGGATGAAACACCGCGGCATCGTCTGCGACAAGTGCGGTGTCGAAGTCATTCAATCGAAGGTGCGCCGTGAACGGATGGGGCACATCGAACTCGCCGCACCGGTTGCGCATATCTGGTTCCTGAAGGGTGTGCCGAGCCGAATCGGAACGTTGCTCGATATGAGCCTCAAGCAGCTCGAAAAGATTCTCTATTTCGAGAGCTACGTCATGGTCGATCCCGGCTCCACCAGCATGAGCGAGCAGGAGTTGGTCTCGGAAGAGCAGCTGCGCTCCTTGCAGTCTGAGTACGGAAGCGGTGCGTTCAAGGTCGGCATCGGCGCTGAGGCTATTCGCGAACTCCTCAGGAAAGTCGACATCAACACGCAGTGGGATGAATTGCATGTGAAGGCGAAGGCCTCTGCCTCCGCTGCGCTCAAGAAAAAATATGCCAAGCGTTTGAAGGTCTTGGAGGCGTTCCGCCGTTCCGGTAATAAGCCGGAGTGGATGATTATGGATGTCATCCCGGTGCTGCCGCCGGAATTGCGCCCGCTGGTCCCGCTCGACGGGGGTCGCTTTGCAACGTCAGACCTCAACGACCTCTATCGTCGAGTGATTAACCGGAACAATCGCTTGAAACGGTTGATCGAACTGAAGGCCCCTGGTGTCATCATCCGCAATGAAATGCGGATGTTGCAAGAGGCGGTGGACGCGCTGTTCGATAACGGCCGGCGCGGTCGGGCGATTCGTGGGCCAAACAAGCGTCCATTGAAGTCGTTGAGCGATATGCTCAAGGGCAAGCAAGGGCGTTTCCGGCAGAATTTGCTAGGAAAGCGAGTGGACTACTCGGGCCGAACCGTTATCGTCGTCGGGCCAGAGTTGCGTCTGCACCAGTGTGGATTGCCTAAAAAAATGGCCCTGGAATTGTTCAAGCCGTTTATCTTCCACAAGCTGGAAGAGCGTGGCGCGGCCACGACCATTAAGAGTGCCAAGCGGCTGGTGGAAAAAGAGCGACCTGAAGTGTGGGATGTACTGGATGAAGTCATCCGGGAGCATCCGGTGTTACTCAATCGCGCTCCGACCCTGCACCGACTGGGTATTCAGGCTTTTGATCCGGTCCTGGTTGAAGGCAAAGCGATCCGGCTTCACCCGTTGGTTTGCGCGGCATTCAACGCCGACTTCGACGGAGACCAAATGGCAGTCCATGTGCCGTTGTCCGTGGAGGCACAGGTCGAAGCACGTGTGCTGATGATGTCGATCAACAACATTCTGTCTCCGGCCAATGGGAAACCGATTGCCGTTCCCTCGCAAGACATGGTGCTTGGTTGTTACTGGTTGACCAAGGAGCGGGTCGGCGCGAAGGGTGAAGGGAAGTTGTTCGGCTCACCCGAAGAAGCGCGGATTGCGTACGATGCCGGAGCGCTCGACGAGCATGCGCGGATCAAGGTCCGGGTCAACGGAGCGATGGTGCAGACGACCGCCGGCCGCGTCATCCTGGCGGAAATTCTGCCTCCGATGATGCCGTTCGCCGACGCCAATAAGCTGATGACGAAGAAGGAAATGTCGAAGCTCATCGACGCGGTCTATCGGCAGGCGGGGCATCGCGAGACGGTGACATTCCTGGACAAGATCAAGGATCTCGGGTTCCACTATGCAACCCGGGCGGGGATGTCCATCTGTATCGATAACATGCACATTCCATCCCGTAAGGAAGATCTCATCGGGAAGGCCCAGCATGAAGTTAACGAAATCGAAAAACAGTATTCCGAAGGTTTGATCACCAACGGTGAGCGATACAACAAAGTCATCGACATTTGGGCGCACGTCACCGAGCAGGTGGCTAATGAGATGATGAAGGAATTGGGCGCCGGAGGCGATCCAGCGAAGATCGAGTCCTTCAATCCGATCTTCATGATGGCCGACTCTGGTGCGCGAGGTAGTTCGCAGCAGATTCGTCAGCTCGGCGGTATGCGCGGACTGATGGCCAAACCATCCGGTGAAATCATCGAAACCCCGATCACGGCGAACTTCCGTGAAGGGTTAACGGTGTTGCAATACTTCATCTCGACGCACGGTGCCCGAAAAGGTTTGGCGGACACGGCGCTCAAGACGGCCAATTCAGGTTATCTGACGCGTCGGTTGGTCGACATCGCCCAGGACGTCATCGTGACCGAGGAGGATTGCGGCACGACGGACGGTATCTTGGTCAGTGCCCTCCTTGAAGGCGGAGAAATCATTCAGCCCTTGGAAGAGCGCCTCCTCGGACGGCTTGCCGGCGAGGATATTCGCGATCCGGTGACGGGTGAGATCATCGTTTCCTTCAACGAAGAAATCGACGAAGAGCAGGCGAAGGCGGTGGTGGAAGCCGGCGTCGATCGGGTCAAAATCCGATCAGTGCTGACCTGCCAATCTGCTCGTGGCGTCTGCCGACTCTGCTACGGACGTGATCTCTCGCGCGGACGCCTTGTTGAAAAGGGCGAGCCTGTTGGGGTCATTGCCGCGCAATCCATCGGTGAGCCTGGTACTCAGTTGACGATGCGTACGTTCCATATCGGTGGTACGGCCAGCAAAGTGGTCGAGCAAACCGTGTTGGAGGCCAAGCATGCGGGTCAGCTGAAATACATGAGCTTGGATGCGAAGAAAAATGCCGATGTGCACAATGCGGGCATTGCGGTTCGGAACAAAGATGGCGAATGGGTCGTTATGAACCGCAACGCAAAAATCGCGATCATTGACGACAGCGGTCGGGAACGCGAGAAATATCCGGTTGTCTATGGCGCGAAGATCAAGGTGAAGGATGGCGATCGGGTTGACGTTGGTCAGAAATTGGTCGAATGGGACCCTTATTCGCTGACCATCCTGACCGAGACTGGCGGAAAGGTCGCCTATGGCGACATTCTCGAAGGCGTCACCATGAAGGAAGAGTTCGACGAAGTGACCGGATTGTCACGCAAGGTCATCATCGAGCAGAGCGGGGCCACGCTTCGACCGCGCGTCTCGATCAAGGATGATAGTGGTAAGACGGCCAAAGTGTCCGGGTCTGGAGGAGCGCCGGTTGCCCGCTATCTCTTGCCGGTCGGCGCTCACATTTTCGTCGAGAAGGGTGCGATGGTGCATCCCGGCGATGTCCTGGCCAAGATTCCGCGTGAAACGACCAAGACCAAGGACATCACCGGAGGTCTCCCGCGCGTTGCCGAACTCTTTGAGGCACGCAAGCCTAAAGAGCAGGCGGTGATCAGTGAGATCGACGGCGAAGTGTCGTATGGCGGCTTTGTGAAGGGTATGCGGAAGGTTCTGGTCGACAATAAGATGGGCGACGTCAAGGAGTACTTCATTCCAAAGGGCAAGCACGTCAACGTTCATGAGGGCGATTGGGTTCGGGCCGGTGAGCCGTTGATGGACGGTTCGGCCAATCCCCACGACATCTTGGACGTGCTCGGGCCAAAGGAGCTGCAGAAGTACCTGGTGGATGAAGTGCAAGACGTCTATCGCTTGCAAGGTGTGTCGATCAACGACAAGCATATTGAGATCATCGTGCGGCAGATGTTGCGCAAGGTCAGGATTGAGGACCCAGGGGATACCTCGTTCTTGCCAGGCAGCCAGGTGAGCAAGGGGCTCTTCGATGTAGAGAATCAGCGGGTCTTGGAGAAAGACGGGAAACCGGCTCTCGGTAAGCCGGTCTTGCTGGGCATCACCAAGGCAGCCTTGACCACGGATAGCTTCATTTCTGCGGCGTCGTTCCAAGAGACGACTCGCGTGCTGACCGAGGCTGCGATCAACGGACGAGAGGATAATCTCCTCGGCTTGAAGGAAAACGTGATCGTGGGCCGCCTCATCCCTGCCGGAAGCGGATTTGAGGAGTATCGGGAAACCTTCGTGGCCAGTGCCAAGGCCCCTGGGGAGTTGTCTAGTGGTCAACCGCAGCCGGTTGCCGTTGGCCAGCCTGCAACCGGTTCCACCGGCTCAGATTCGGAAAATAATGGATGAAAAGAAAAAGAACGTTCTTGACATAAGTAGTACACATCTCTATAATCCGACGGCTTCGCTCACGAGCATTTTTGAGCAACTGTCTGTTTTTCAAGAAAGAGTATAGTGCATGCCAACGATTAATCAGCTGGTGCGAAAAGGTCGGACACTCGTGAAGTCAAAGACGAAAAGTCCGGCGCTCAAGCGTTGTCCGCAAAAGCGCGGCGTCTGCCTCCGTGTCTACACTACCACTCCGAAGAAGCCTAACTCCGCGCTTCGGAAAGTGGCTCGCGTGCGTCTGACGAACGGGATGGAGGTTACGACTTATATCCCGGGTGTCGGGCACAACCTTCAAGAGCACTCGATTGTGCTGGTTCGTGGTGGTCGCGTAAAGGACTTGCCTGGTGTGCGTTATCACATCGTTCGTGGTTCCTTGGACGCGGTCGGTGTGGCTGATCGGAAGCAGGCGCGTTCGAAGTATGGGGCGAAGCGGCCCAAGTAGTCATTGATTGTGTCATTGCGTGATTGCGCAGTGAAAACCGATTTCATTTTATAGGACAACGATGCCACGCGGACAATTTTTCGGTCATCGAGAAGCGCAGCCGGACTCCAAGTATCGCGACAAGCTTGTCGGGAAGTTTTTGAATGTCCTGATGGGCGGTGGGAAGAAAAGTACTGCTGAGCGGATCTGTTATGGGGCGTTTGATTTGATTCAGGAGAAAACTAATGGCGGCGATCCGATGAAGATTTTCAAGTCTGCCATTGATAACGTGAAGCCGGTAGTTGAGGTGAAGTCGCGTCGGGTTGGTGGTGCTTCTTATCAGGTTCCTGTTGAGATACGCCCGTCTCGTCGTGTTTCGCTGGCTCTGCGATGGATCACTGAATACTCCCGTTCGCGTGGCGGGAAAAGTATGCAGGATCGGCTTGCCGCTGAATTATTGGATGCCTCCAACAGCACCGGTGCGTCAGTGAAGAAGCGCGAAGATGTTCATCGGATGGCTGAGGCTAATAAGGCTTTTGCTCATTATCGTTGGTAGTGTTGTGTCGTGCTGCTGATGAGCCGGGCTGCAATGTGGCCGGATAAGATTCGGCGTTGCGGTGGAGGGTTTGCGGCTCGGATGGCGGCACGTTCGTTTTTCTGGGGGAGTTGTGGCTAGGCAGACACCGTTAGAGCGAACAAGAAATATCGGCATCATGGCGCACATTGATGCCGGCAAGACTACGACCACCGAGCGCATTCTTTACTACACGGGAATGACGCATAAGATGGGTGAGGTTCATGAGGGCGCTGCCACCATGGATTGGATGGAGCAGGAGCGTGAGCGTGGTATTACGATCACGGCTGCGGCTACGACGTGTTTCTGGCGTGAGCACCGTATCAACATTATCGATACGCCTGGTCACGTAGATTTTACGATCGAGGTCGAGCGGTCCCTGCGCGTGCTGGATGGTGCGGTTGCCGCTTTTGACTCTGTTCAGGGTGTCGAGCCTCAGTCTGAAACGGTCTGGCGCCAGGCTGATAAGTACGAAGTCCCGCGTATCGCTTTCATGAATAAGATGGATCGGATTGGTGCGGACTTTTATGCGAGTGTTCAGTCGATTATCGATCGGCTGGGGGCCAATCCCGTGCCCGTTCAGATTCCGATTGGGCGGGAGGCTGAGTTCCGCGGGTCTGTCGATCTCATTTCGATGAAGGGTTATTTTTACGACGACGAGACGCTGGGCGCCAAATACAAGATCGGTGAAATTCCTGCTGATATGCTCGATCAGGCTAATGAGTATCGTCAGAAGATGCTTGATGCGGTGGCCGAGTTCGATGATCAGGTTATGGAGAAGTATATCAACGGTCAGCCCTTGAGTGAGGAAGAGGTGCGGCGGGTGGTTCGCGCTGGGACTATCGCCATGAAGGTGGTGCCTGTCTTGTGCGGATCCGCGTTTAAGAATAAGGGTGTTCAGCAGCTCCTGGATGGTGTTGTTGATTTCCTTCCCTCCCCGGTGGATATTCCTCCTGTGATCGGCGTCGATCCTAATGCTTCGAAGGAAGTCGAGAGGCGCCCATCTGATTCCGAGCCGTTTTCGGCTTTGGCCTTCAAGATCATGACGGACCCGTTCGCCGGTCAGCTTACGTTTTTCCGTGTCTATTCGGGTACGTTAAAGACGGGGACGCCGGTCCTGAATGTGACCAAGGGGACGAAGGATCGTGTTGGTCGTCTGTTGAAGATGCATGCCAATAAGCGTGAGGAGATCGATATCGTCTACGCCGGCGATATTGCTGCTGCGGTCGGTCTTAAGAATGCGACTACCGGTGACACGTTGGCTGACGAGAAGCAACCTGTGCTGCTCGAAATTATGAAGTTCCCTGAGCCGGTTATTGCTATGGCGATTGAGCCAAAGACCAAGCCGGATCAGGAGAAGATGGGTTTCGCCTTGCAGAAGCTGGCGCAGGAAGATCCTTCATTCCGGGTGCGGACCGATGAGGAGACTGCGCAGACGATTATTGCGGGTATGGGTGAGTTGCATCTTGAGATCATTGTTGATCGGCTGATGCGTGAATTTAAGGTTGAGGCCAATGTCGGCAAGCCTGAAGTCGCGTTTCGAGAAACCATCCGTCGAAAGGCTGAGGCGGAGTCAAGGTACATCAAGCAGACTGGTGGTCGTGGCCAGTATGGTCACGTGGTTATGACTGTAGAGCCTTCGGAGTCCGGTAAGGGACTCGAGTTTATTAATAAGACCGTTGGTGGGTCCATTCCGAAGGAATATATTCCCGCTATTGAAAAGGGTGTCAAGGAGCGCATGGAGACCGGCGTTGTGGCTGGGTTCCCGTTACGCGACGTCAAGGTCACCGTCATTGACGGCTCCTATCACGATGTCGACTCGAATGAAATGGCATTCAAGATCGCCGCCTCGATGGGATTTGCTGACGCCTGTAAGAAGGCTGATCCCGTCTTGCTTGAGCCGATCATGAAGGTTGAGGTGCTCGTGCCTCAAGATTTCATGGGGGATGTCATTGGTAACTTGAACGGTCGTCGGGGCAAGGTTCAGGGTATGAAGGTACGTGCTGGTGCCCAGGCAATCGAGGCGACTGTGCCGCTCATGGAAATGTTCGGATATGCGACCGATTTGCGTTCCAGAACGCAGGGGCGCGCAACATACAGCATGGAATTCGACCGCTACGACCAGGTGCCGCGTCAAATTGCGGAAGCAATTACCGCAAAGCATCGGGGTGAGTAAGGTCTCTGGTTGTGTGAATTAGGGGAGGGTCGGGGATGGCGAAGGCGAAATTTGAGCGACGAAAGCCCCACGTGAACATCGGGACGATCG
>ERZ1292625.2911-Hain-H41-01um-R1-2911-length-14776-cov-25_pt1 | contig 14776 bp, 18 predicted proteins | sample MGYA00564400_ERZ1292625 | MGnify/ENA primary metagenome ERZ1292625 (study PRJEB36523, sample SAMEA6512639) | groundwater metagenome | collected 2019-01-08 | study: AquaDiva: Metagenomics assemblies of 32 groundwater samples | reverse complement strand
AATTATTTAAAACTATGTTCTTCCGATGGAAATTTGCCGCCTTCCACATCCTGCTTGTATTCTTTTACCGCCTTGAGCGCCAGATCCTTCAGTTTGACATACTGCTTTACGAACTTGGGCGTGAACCGGTCAAAGAGCCCCAAAAGGTCATGGAGAACAAGCACCTGGCCGTCGCAGTCCGGTCCGGCGCCGATGCCGATGGTCGGGATGTGGAGCATCTCGTGAATTTCTTTTGCCAAAGACGCCGGTATCGCCTCGAGCACCACGGAAAAAGCGCCGGCCTCCTGAACCGCGCGGGCGTCCGCGAGGATCCTCTCCCGCGCGGCCTCGTCCTTCCCCTGGACCTTGAACCCGCCGAGCATATGAACGTACTGCGGGGTGAGCCCGATATGGGCCATCACCGGGATGCCCGCCGCAACAATGGCGCTGATGACCTCCGCCATCTGGGCCCCGCCCTCGAGCTTCACTGCCTCGGCGCCGGCCTCTTTCAAAAACCGGCCGGCATTCAAGACCGCATCGCCTTTCGTGGTCTGGTACGACAGAAAGGGCATATCTCCCACGACCATGGCCGATGAGGCGGCGCGGGTAACGAGCTTCGTGTGATAGAGCATCTCCTCCATCGTGACGGGAAGCGTGCTCGTGACGCCCTGCACCACCATGCCGAGGGAGTCGCCCACGAGGATCACGTCGATCCCGGCCTGGTCCACGATCTGGGCCGTGGGGAAATCGTAGGCCGTGAGCATGGTGATCTTCTTGCCTTCGGCCTTTTTCTTGTAGATATCGAGAATGGTGATTTTTGGCATATTTTCCTCATTTGGACCAAGGCAACCGCGTTGCCGTTCCCTTATTTGGAAAGGCAACCGCGTTGCCGTTGCCTTTACGCCGACGCGGTCGGCTCGCTCCATATCGGCCTGGGATAGAGTCCCGCGGCCTTCACGATCCCCTCGATGGCGCTTTCCCACTCGATGGCCTGAATGTGCACGCCCTTGACGCCGGGGGTCTCCAAGGCCTGGTGGATCAACTCGATCGCGATCTTGGTGCCTTCCTGCTCCTGGAGCTCCCGTGCCTTCTTCTTGTCCTCGCCGGCGGCCTCCTTGGCCTTGTTCATCCGGTCTATGAGGGACTTCGGAACGGACACGCCGGCTACGGAGGAATCCATGTACTTCAGCATCATGGCGCTCTTCGGCACGATGATGCCCGCGAGGATCGCGGTCTTCTCATGGAGGCCCATGTTCCGTATCTTTGCCATCTGCTCGCGGAAAAGCGACATGTCGTAGATGCCCTGGGTCTGGATAAAATCGGCGCCGGCATTCACTTTCTTCATAAGATTGATCGGCCGGAAGTCGATGGGATCGGCCATGGGCGTCCAGGAAGCGCCGATGAAGAACTTCGGCGCCACTTCCAGCGGGTCGCCGCCGTCCTGCTTGCTCTCGTCGCGCATCTTCTTGAGAATACCGACGAGCTGGCAGGTATCAACGTCGTAGACGTTCTTTGCGCCGGGATGGCCCTTGAGCCTGCCCGCTGCGCTGAACTTCTGGTGGTCTCCGGCAAGGCAGAGACAGTTCTTGAGGCCCAGGGCTGCCGCGCCTAAAAGGTCGGCCTGCATGGCGATGCGGTTCCGGTCGCGGCAGGTCATCTGCATCACCGGCTCAAGTCCCTGCTGGAACGCTATGGCCGCGGCAGCGATGCTCGAGATACGGACGACCGCGGTCTGGCAGTCCGTGATGTTCGCGGCGTCGCAGAATCCCTTGAGCATCTGCGCTTTTTTGATGACCTCATGGGGATCGGCGCTCATGGGCGGGCCGAGCTCCGCCGTGACCGCAGGCTTGCCGCTGGCGATGACTTTTTCCAGGTTGCTTCCGCTCTTCATTATCGATAACCTCCGAAGGGATTAAACCATATCAATGACTCATCCGCAGATTTCGCAGATTAATTTCTTTGCACACGGTTACGTCACACGATAACGGTCACGTCCCAATCCGAACGGCGTAACCGAAACGGGCCTCGTCACCGTAACCGCTTACCGTTTGAAACTACTTCCCTGCCTTCGCCGCTTCCTTCTCCTCGTACTCCCGGATGTGCTCGAGCGATATGCGCCGCGGACCGCCGTCACGGGACGTGGCCCAGTTCCTGGGCGGCAGGACCTCAGAGAGCTTCTCGAGAGTGCCGAGCTTCTTCATCCGCTCCACGATAAGGTACCAGGCGCAGTCTATCTCGTTGCCGACCTCGCACTTGCCCTTGTTCGTTCCCCCGCAGGGCCCGTTCATGAGCGTCTTGGCGCAGCGGGCGATGGGACAGATGCCGCCGGTCATATGCACGATGCAGTTCCCGCAGCCCGCGCAGAGCTCCTTGAACAGTCCGGGCGCCTCAACAGCGCCGTAGAACGAGGTGTTGATGCCCGGATAGACCGGGATCGTCCCGGTGCGGTCGGACAGAAAGTTCACCCCAACGCCGCAGGCCGTGGACAGCACGAGGTCGTACTTCTTCACCTCGTCCATGACGGGGTCGAAGTACTCGGGCTCGCAGTGGCGCATGACCCCGAGGTGATTCACCGTCATCTGCTTCCCCTCCTGTTGCGCCCGCATGCGGATGAGGGACGCGATGGTCTCGGCCTCCTTCTCCCCGCCCGCATGGCAGATTGCCACGCAGGTGTTGCACCCGAACACGAGGACCTTCTTGAAGCCCTTGACCATGCCCCAGATTTCATCGAATGGTTTTTGTTGACCGACAATCATAGTTCAATGCTCCTTTATATCGTACTCATTGAGAGAACCTTCCAAATTATCGAGTTTCATGAGTTAATTAGTCCCAGCTTGCCCCATCTACTTCTTTCTTTTCAACTAACCCCTTATCAGTGAAGTAAAGAATTATATATCCATCTCCGGCATATCTTTCGTCATCCAAGATGATGTCATGAAAGCCGTCATTATTAACATCAGCGATAGCTTTTACTTTTAAATATCTTTTTAGATCATAGATGCTTTCAATTGAGACACCTGCATATGTTGTTTCTTCTAATTTGTCTTGATCTTTATAAAGTTTCGAAATCCACAACAACTTATTCGGTACGTGCTTTTTATCCATTGGCTCTACTTCAATGCTAAGATATATCACCCTAATAAAGTAATTCTTATAGTCAACCGCAGCGCAAGCAGTGGCTTCTATGCTCTGAATGCTTTTTATATTCCGCCAAACCTCTGCTTCTTGATCATCGTTCGGCAGATATCCACTTTTAATCTTATTTAATATGTCCGTTGTCCATCGGGTTTTACACTCCGTAACTGAAGCAGTAGATTTTAACTGAGAGAGGGATTTTTTCTCTCCCACTGGTTCTAATTTGTTTAAGATGGTTGGTCTCTCCCCAACCTCTTTATTTATCTGGATAATTTTGTAAGCGTCATATATTGCTATTGATGGAATTTCATCCCGACGAACAGCCTTTTTCTTTGTTATTTGTCCATACGAAGTGGAGGTCGTCATTACCAGCAAAAGAATTAGCAATAAAACACTTTTTTTCGCCAAGTTGACCTCCTTCGTGTTGAATTTACTTCCGCTTAAAGACCGCAACCCCGTCTTGATAACCGCCCACGTTAAGCCTTGCTTTTCCCTCACCTACTTCGGCGTATAACGGATCAGGCCGCGTGGCGCTTTGCTATGAGCTCCCGCACAGCCGAGACGAGATCCGTGGGCACTTCCATGATCGTCTGCCCCGGTGTCTCATAGGCAGCCTCATCTTCGGCTACCGCCTCGTCCTCGGACTGGGCATCGTAATGTACGAGGACTTTCCTGACGCGTTCCTCGTTCCAGCCAGGCGGAAACGGGGATAACTTTGACGACGCTATTCTGGACATTTGCCTTATGCCGCGACCTCTCTGAGCCTTACCTCTTCAATAGATGAATGGCTTCTCCATTTCTTCACGGAAACATAGACGACGGGCTGCTCTGGTTCACGGTTCTTCAGCGACAAACCTTCATGCCACTTATTGAACTCATCTTCACCCTCTACCTGAAAAATGAGCAGCGCATTAACCGGGATTTTGTCTGTCAAGGATTCGTGTTCCATGAGGTAGCGCTGAAACTCAGTCGAAATCATGGCCAAAAAATCGGCATAGCTACTCACGGCTCACTCCTTCTGTGACCTTGCCGCCTTCGATTTCGTGATAATGCCGTTTTCTTACCCCGTCTTCTATGATTACCACAAAATCGACTGTTTTGGCCATATAAATCGCTCATCAGAATTCACTTCCGCCTGAATACCGCCACCGCTCTCGACAACCGCCCGCGCGAAGCACTGCTTTTCTTGCGCCTGCTTTGGCAAATCTCAAATTGCTCAAACACGCATACTATCGTGAGCGTATCTGTTCCTTCGGCTGCACAATCTTCAAACCTAATGCCTTGGCGGTCTGTTCCGTCGCCTGTTTTGTTTTTTCGATCAAATCCTTCGGTGAAAGCCCTTTGGTCCGGGCATGGTTCTCTTCCCTGACCTTGTGTATCCATTCTAATGATTTATATTCCTTCTTCGCCATCTCCGGTCACCTCCTCTGGAGATATTATTTCGATAGGACTATATCCCATCCTGAGGTTGGTGCTGTCAATCAACCTCCTTACGGCGATATTGACCATATGTTTGTAATTCCATGAAACGACGTAGTCAATCTCGTGAAAGACTGCAACGGCAATATGCCTGGCATCGTCACGATATTTTTCAGGTTCAGCGCCGTCCTTGATATATGCGTCTGCCAAGTTGATGCTTTCTTCAGTTTCCTCCAATACAGCAAGCCCGGTTTCCCTTATTTTGTCCTTTAACTTTTCCCGTATTCGATCAGGGGCATTCATAACTTCTTCAATCGTAGGCCGGGAAATGAATCCTTCATAAACCCCTTCTTTGATAAGCTGCAGCAGTCTCTCGGCAGTATCAACACGCTTGGGGTCTTCCATGTCAAACAGCCCGCCCAAAACCGAGGTATCAAGATAAAGCCTGAGCTTTTTCATCGTTTAATAGAAGCCGACAATTTTACTTCCGCCTAAACACCGTAACCCCCGTCTTGACAACCGCCCGCGCGAAACCCTGCTTCTCTCTCACCTGTTTCGGCGTCAGGCCGTTCAAGCAGCGTGACGCTTTGCTATGAGTTCTCGCACGACCGAGTCTCCTTCAGGGTCAGATCTTGTCGAATCTTGACATTCCCTGGAGGGCGACTTCCAGCGGGGGACCGGTTCTATGCCACTTTAGCTCGCAATACCTTGCCGACATTCTCGACTGTCAAATCTTTCTTTCGCAATTTTGTTCTTATCTCCTCAAGCTTTCGCATGGCATTCGTGTCGTAATATCTCTCGCCGCAGCTCTGACAAACCATGACCTGCATGGGAATAAGCACAATATCACTCTCAACCTTGATCTCTTCCTCGACCGGCTTTAATTGAATATCCGAACTCTTACAAACCACGCATTTCATGTTTTCCTCCGCTCGAATCCTATCCATTTCTCCGGGTCAGGATGATACACGGTTATGACGATTGCGATATCGTCATCTTTGCTATAAGCACTGACAATGTGAAGCGGTCTGTCCTCCGATGTTCTTCCATAAATGAGACAGCTCGGATACGGATCGTCTTCGGGATACGATTCTATAATCTGGCCGCTTAATATCGCCTCGTAAACGTCATTTACTTTTATCTCGCCGAAATCCTCATGCTCCATTTCATCCCGCGCATGTTTTGTATATACTACCTTGCCTGTGTTGAAGCATTCTTGTATTTTATCAATCATGGCGGTGGTGGAATTACTTCACCCTCATCCCTATCTTCTTCACCCTCTCCGAAAACTCCGCGCACACCGCTGCATAGGGATTGCCGCCGTTGCCTGACCAGGCGGTGAGGATCTCGATCCTGCCGGGCTCCATGCCGAGGGCCTTGATGAGTTCCTGTCCGCGCTTCACGCGAGCGTTCACCCGGGGCGCGATATCCTTGTACTTGCACGTCCCGTCATTGCAACGCACCACGGCCACACCGTCAGCGCCGCTTTCCACGGCCTTCAAGAAATCGAGCACATCGATGCGGCTCGTGCAGTGCACCGGCACGGTCTTCACGTTCTTCTGCACGTCGAACCCGAGTACGCCCACGTGGTGCGTGCACATGAACGCGACGATCAGGGGCTCCTGCCGCTTCGGATCAGCTTTGCCGACGACCGAGGGCAGCGTGTTCCGGACTTCGCGCACATCGTAACTCACCATGCTGATGGCCTGGCCGGGACACTCCGGCGCGCAGAGGCCGCAGGCCTGGCAATACTCGGGCCGGATCTCGGACACGGACGTGACCACGGGCGCGCCGTAGGGGCAGATGCGCTTGCAGGTGAGGCAGGCCATGCACTTCTTCGGGTCCACCACGGCGCCGCCGCCGCAGCCGCGGCACCGTCCCGCTTCCTTGAGCGCCTCGGTCTCGTCGTAGCCGATCTCAAAGTGGGCCATGGTGTCGCAGCGCACCTCAGGGGCGAGGTGCTTGATCTTCAGTCGCGGCAATTTGTCGATTTTCGCCGCAACCTCAGCGGGCATCTCGGCGATCTTTTCCTTTTCTTGAACAGGAAGCTTCCCTTCGATGGCCTCGCCCTGGCAATAGAGATGCATCGCAAGGGCCGCGCGGTGTCCGTTCGCCACGGCTGCGATGGCCGAGCCCGGGCCGGTGACCACCTCGCCTGAGACGAAGACGCCCTTAGCGCTGCTCATCTGGGTCGCCTGGTTCCATTCCACCCGGCCGCGCTCGTCTATCTTCACCGCGCTGTTCTTGAGAAAGGAGAAGTTCGACATCTGGCCGATGGTGATGATGATGGTGTCCGCTTCGAGGACGGTCGTCTGGTTTTCGTCGTAGGCAGGGTTGAACCGGCCGTTCGCGTCGAACACGGACTTGACCTTCTTCACCTCGAGGCCCTTCACCCTTTCGCCGTCGCGTTTTACCGCTTTCGGGCCCCAGCGGTTATTGATCTTGACATTCTCTTCAACGGCTTCGTCTACTTCCCATTTCCATGCCGGCATCTCCTCGGCGCTCTCGAGGCAGACCATGGAGACGTCCTTCACGCCGAGCCTGCGGGCTGAGCGGGCCACGTCCATGGCAACGTTCCCGCCGCCGATGACGAGCACCTTCTTCCCGAGCTTCGGCTTGCGGTCAAAGGCAACATCCTCGAGGAAGGGGATCGCGAGCAGCACACCCGGACCGTCCACGCCCGGGATGGGCAGCGACCGGCTCAGGGAAAGGCCGATGGCGATGAGCACGGCGTCGTGCTTCTTCGTGAGCTCATCGAGCTTCACGTCCTTGCCGATCTCGCAGTTCGTCTTCACCTCGATGCCCCGGGAAACGACATCGTCGATATCTTCTTGCAGCATCTCCCGCGGAAGGCGGTAGGGCGGGATGGCCGAGGCGAGCATGCCGCCGAGCACGGGATGGCGTTCGTAGATCGTGACGCTGTAGCCGAAGTCGGCGAGGTCCCGTGCCGCCGTAAGACCGGAGGGGCCGGAGCCGATGATGGCGATGCTCTTGCCCTTTGTCTTCTTGACAAGCTTTCGCTTTGCCCTGCGGTAGTCAAGGGACTTCTCGATGGCAAAGCGCTTCAGATGCCGGACCGCCAGGGGCTCGTCCACGGCACAGCGCCGGCAGGCCTGCTCGCAGGGATGATGGCAGATCATGGAGCAGACCGAGGCGATGGGATTGGGCGCGGTGATCACCTCGAAGGCCTCGGTGTACCTGCCCTGGGCGATCAGGCCCACATAGGCCTGCACGTCCGTGTGCGCCGGGCACGCTGCCCGGCAGGGCGAGTAGGGCCTCGTTTCCTTGATGTCCGCGCCGTAGGGCCGGTAGGGTTGCGCCGTCGTTTCTGTCTTACCTGGTGACATGAATTACTCCTGCATTGAAAGGAAATTTTTCACCACAGAGGCACTGAAACACGGAGGCAAGACCCTGATTCCCGCTTGCGCGGGAATGACGGCTTTTATTCCGCACTCCGAATTCCGACTTCCCCATTCACAAACTATTCCTGCCGTCTCAACAGCTCCAGCATCTCCATGCGCGTAGACTCCTTGCTCCGAAAGGTCCCCCGTACCGCGGAGGTCACGACGCGGGAACCGGGCTTCTTCACGCCCCGCATGCTCATGCAGAGGTGCTCGGCATCGATCACGACCATGGCACCCTTGGGCTTCAGGTGGCTCACGATCAAGTCGGCGAACTGGGCGGTGAGCCTCTCCTGCACCTGGGGACGCTTGGCAAAGACCTCCAGTGCCTTGGCCAGGGCGCTGATGCCCACGATCTTTCCCGCTCCGGGGATGTAGGCGATATGGGCTTTGCCGAAAAACGGCAGGAGATGATGTTCACAGACCGAATAGAACGCGATGTCCCGGATCATGACCATCTCGTCGTGGCTCTCGCCGGCCATCGGCACGATAAACTTCTCCGTGTCCGCGTCGATGCCCGAGAATATCTCGGCATACATATCGGCCACGCGCGTCGGCGTGTCCTTGAGACCCGGCCGCTCCGGGTCCTCGCCGATGCCTTCAAGAATGAGCCGTACGCCTTTTTCGATTTTTTTAGTATCCATATATCTTGGCCACAGAGAACACAGAGGAAAGCCGGAAGATTAGAAACGCGAAAGAGTGAAAATATTTTATCACGTTTTTACTCTGTGCTCTCTGTGACCTCTGTGGCAAATTATTTTACTTCTATGATTCTTCTTTCTGTGATGATCTTCTTGACCGGCACATCGTGCTCCGCCACCGGTACTTCCGGAACGATCTGCACCTCAAAGGCCAGCGCCACGGTCGGCCCCGGGTATGCCGAGAGGAGCTTGTCATAAAACCCGGCGCCGTATCCCAGCCTGTTGCCGCGCTCGTCGAAGACCGCCCCCGGTACAATGATGAGGTCGATGTTTCGCACGTCCGCCGGGACGCCGCGCGCGGGCTCGGGGATGTCCCAGGTACCCGGCGCCACATCGGCGTCAAAGTCCGCTATTTCGAACAGGGCCAGTTCCTTTCCCTTCACCTTCGGCAGGACCACCCTCTTCCCCTCGGCCAGGGCGCGGCGGATCATGTCGCCGGTCTCCACTTCGCTCCGGAAGGAGGCATAAAACAGGACCGAGGCGGCAGCCTGAAACTCCTGGAGCGGAAAGAGCTTCTTTTCTATCTCTCTGGTCTTCGCCTTCCGCTCCTGCGGTGTCAGCTTGAAGCGCGCCTCAAGGACTTGTTGTCTGAGATCCGTTTTCAATAAAACCCTTGGGCCGCGGATTTTCATCAAAAAAGTTCCGCGGCGATCGTTATCCCTTTTTCATCAGGCGGTCGAGCGCCGCCTTGATCGTCTTCGCCTCTTTCAGCGCGCCCGGAGACGCGTCATAGGGAGACTTGCCGTCGAGGTCCGCCTGCACCACCTCTTTCGAGTAACTCATGAAGCCGAGGAACTTCATGCCCGGCAGGTTCCTCTGGATAAACTCCATCTCTGCTTCCCGCTGGATCTTGTTGCCGACGACGTATACCTCTTTTACTCCGAGACCGTGCGCGAGAGATTCTATCTGCCTGGCTGTCTGCATGCTCCGCTGGCCCGGCTCCACGACGACGATGAAGGCGTCCACGCTCCCGGCGGTGCCGCGCGTTAAGTGCTCGATGCCGGCCTCCATGTCGAGAATTACCACTTCATCGCGCTTGAGGATAAGATGGCTGATGAGGCGGCGCAGGAGCACGTTCTCGGGACAGTAGCAGCCGGAACCGGCCTCCCTGGACTTCCCCACGACAAGGAGCCGCACGCCTTCGTGCTGGATACTATAGGCTTCCGGAATGTCGTCCACCTTGGGGTTGATGCGGAACATACCGCCGGGCGTTCCCGGCCGTGAACCGGTGCGTTCCTCAATCAAATCAGCCTGTTCCGCAAGGGGCAGGGCCTTGGCAGCCACTTCGGGCAGGATACCGAGGGCTGAGGCGAGATTTGCATCGGGGTCGGCGTCAACGGCCAGGACCGTCCTGCCCTCGGACGCGTAAAGCCTTGCCAAAAGGCCGGCCAGGGTCGTTTTTCCGACTCCGCCCTTGCCCGTGATCGCGATTTTCAAACAAGGTCTCCTGGAACGAAAAGAATAGAACAAAATAACATCTGTAAAGCAGGAGTGTCAAGGATTTTTTGTTGCATGACAGGAAGTTACGGTTGGTAACGTTTTTGGCAAGGGGGTTCTCGGATTTGACCTTATACTGCTTTCAGGATCATCTTCGCCATGTCATAGAGCGGCACGACTTCGTCCACCACACCTTCTTCCACCGCGGACTTGGGCATGCCGTAGACAATGCAGGTTTCCTCGCTCTCGGCCAGGGTTCTGCCGCCGGCCTCTTTGACGGCCCGCATGCCCGCTGCACCATCGCTCCCCATGCCGGTGAGCAGGACGCCGAGGCACCTCCTGCCGCAGGCCTTTGCCACAGACTGCATCATGACGTCCACCGACGGCCTGTGGAGCGCCTCCGAGGGCTGGGAATCGAGCCGGACGACATACTGACCGTTCCTCTTGAGGAGCTGGAACTGCCGGCCCGCCGGGGCGACGAGCACCCTCCCCGGCACCACGAGGTCGCCCTCGATGGCTTCGCTCACCCTGATGCTGCTCTGTGCGTTCAGTCGATCGGCAAGGGTGCGCGTGAATCCCGGCGGCATGTGCTGCACGACGACGACGCCGGCGGGAAAGTCCGATGGGAGCCGGGGGATCAGGCTCTGAAGCGCGGGAGGGCCGCCCGTGGACGTTCCGATGGCCACCACATCGATCTTCGCCTGCCGGGGCGTACGCTGCGGTAAACGCTCAGCTCCGAGATGCTCCACCGCGCGCGAGGAAGGCCCGCCAGGCTGATGCGACGTCATCTTCTCGATGTCCACGCCGGCGATGGTCCTCACCTTGATAATGAGTTCATCCGCCAGGAGCGTAATGTCCATGGAGGATTCGGTGCGCGTTTTATCGATGAAGTCCACGGCGCCCAGCTCAAGGGCCTTGAGCGTGGTCTCGGCGCCTTGCTGGGTGAGGGACGAGAGCATGAGCACGGGCGTCGGGCATTCGCTCATGATCCGTTTGAGGGCCGTGAGCCCGTCCATGCCCGCCATTTGCACGTCAAGGGTCACGATGTCGGGTTTGAGCGTGCCGATCTTCTCAAGGGCATCCCGGCCGTCCTCCGCCGTTCCCGCCACCTCAATGTCCGGCGCCCCTGACAGCATCCGGCTGATCGCCTTCCGCATGAATGCGGAGTCGTCCACGATCAGAACGCGTATTTTTTTCATTTCAATCATGTTCACCCGATACCATGCCCACCCACGCCCGCCGCAGGGACACGATGAAGAACCATACCGTGTGCTCCGCCTGTTGTTTTCGGCCGGCTTCGGTCCGCATTCATTCTTTTTGGTAGACAACCGCTCCGTCGAGCCTCACCGGGACGAAGTCGGTGTTAATGCGGCAGAGGGACTCGGAATGGCCCAGGAGCAGGTACCCTCCGTTCACGAGCATGTCGAAGAAGTTCTTCATTGCCCGTTCCATGGCGTTGTCCGAGAAGTAAATGAGGACGTTTCTGCAGAAGATGACGTCGAACTGCCCGAGATCATTCTGACCGAGCACGTTCCCCTGTTTGAACCGGACCACGCGCTTGATGCCGTCGTGGAGAACGAACGACTCTCCTTCTTGCTTGAAATATTTTTTCGCGGCGCCGTTCTCACCTCCCCGGAATGACCGCGCTGAATAGCGGGCCGACTTGCCCACCGACAGCGCGCCGGGATCAATGTCCAGGCCTATGACTTCCACGTTGCACCCCTGGGAACGCACGCCGGCGTCTTCGAGCAGCATGGCGATGGTGTAGGGCTCCTCGCCGGTGGAACATCCCGCGGACAGGACCCGGAGCGTTCTCTGCGGCTCCGAGGACTTCCGGTGCACCATCCCGGGCAGAACGGACTGCGCGAACGCATTGAGCTGTTCTTTTTCCCGGAAGAAGTAGGTCTCATTGTTCGTCAGCTGCGAAGCGAGCCGGTCCAGGTTGTCCTTGCGCCCTGCGCTGCCCGTGAGGTGGAGGTAATACTCCCTGAGCGAACGGAAACCGCCGGCCACGGCGATCGGAGACAGCCGGTGAAGGAGCACGTTCAGCCGGTCATCGTCATAGTAGAGCCCGAGCCGTTCGGAAACGTAATCCCTGAGGGGCAGAAGGTCTTCCCGGTCGCAGGCAAAGGGAGGCTGCGGCGCCTTGGTGAGAGCCGTTAGCGCCTCAAGCGCCTTTTTCTCCGCTTCATGGACGGCGCCCTCCATGTCCGAAAACATTCCGGCGAGGGCCCGCCGCGCCTCATCGGACGGGAACCGGGCGAGAGAGAGCGCCGCCTGCATGCGCACCTCCTCCACGGGGTCTTCAAGGAGCGGCAGGATGGCCTTCACGCTCTTTTCACTCCCGATCCCCGCGAGGGCCTCCGCCGCCGCCTGCCGGACGAGGGGGTCCGCTTCGCGCGTGTATGCGGCGAGTTGGCCGAGGGCGCCCTCTCCCCCGATCCTGACGATGGCCTCAAGGGCGTCTTCGCGGAGCTCCCCGTCGACCAGAAGTCCCGTGAGCGCTGAGACGGCCTCGCGGATCTTGAAATGTCCGAGGGCGACCACGGCGTTTCGCCGTGCCTTGAGGCTGTCGGATTTCAGCGTCTCCATCAGCAGTGACACGGCCTTGGCGCTTATCGCGCCCGTTGCTTCGACGTCCCGGCAACGGGGAATGAGCGCCGCCACGGCCTCAAGCGCCCATTCCCGGAGAGATTCCTCATCGTCTTCGAGAAATGGCTCGAGCGCGCCGAGGGCTGCGGGATCGCCGAGCTTCCCGAGCGCCTGAATGGCGGGAATGTTCGCTCCGGGCACGGCCAGCAGTTCGCAGAGCGGACCCACGGCACGGCTGTCCCCGAGATCGCCGAGCGCCACGGCAGCGGGAAACTGGAGCCACATGTCCGTATGGAGCGCTTCGATGAGCGCGTCTACGGCCCGCGGGTCCTTGATCTTCCCCAGCGCCTCGGCCGCGGCATGCTTTACGTTCAAATCCGGGTCCGCCAGCGCCTTGATGAGCTCGGGCGCCGCTTCCCGCTCTTTCAGATTTCCGAGCATGACCCCGGCAAAGGTGCGGATCTCGCTGTCCTGGTCACGGAGGAGCGTGAGGAGCGGGGGAAGGGACCTACTGCCGAGGGCAACGAGGATTTCCATGGCCGCGTTCCGCAGATTTGCGTTTTCGCCGTCTCTCGTCGCGCGCTCGAGCAGGGGGAAGATAAGCGCGTCGGGCTTGTCGCCGAGGAGGGAAATCACCAGCTCCTTTCCCGACCACCCATGGTCATAAAATACGCCGAGGATGGATGCGAACGCCTCGGGGGTCTGCTTGGCGGCGACGGCCCGTATGGCCGCGCTCCATTCAGAAAAGTTCGTTCCGCGTTTTTCCACGGATGCCGACGGATTGAATGGCATGTCCTTACTCCTCCGCTCTCTTTCTATAGTACACGGCATCGCCCCGCTCGAGCACCTCGAGCGAATGATCATAGAGGTGCAGCACTTCACCTTCTCCGGTGAAGAGATACCCTCCCGGCGCCAGACATGCCGAAAGGGCGGAGACCAGCCGCTGCTGTGCCGCAAGGTCGAAATAGATCATCACATTTCTACAGAAGATGATATCAAAAGAATTTTTCAATGATTCCTCTCCGGGAAGATCCCTGAGGTTCAGCATGCGGAATTCCGTGATCTCCTTGACCTCGTCCGAGACGACGATCTCATGGGGAGTGCAGACCGTGAAATACCGCTCGACAAAGGACGACGGGGTTTTCCCGAGGCGCTGGGAATCATACCGGCCGAGCTTGGCAAGGCCGATGGCGTCGCGGTTGATGTCCGTTCCCAGGACCTTGACATCCCAGGCCTTCGGATAGCGCAGGGAATCAAGGATCTGCATGGACAGCGAATAGGCCTCCTGACCGGTGGCGCAGCCCGAAGACCATGCCCTGAGCCGCATGCGATGGGGCACTCCGCTGGAAAGCGCTTTCATGCTCGCGCTCCCCTCGCGGTCGACGATCGCGGGGATCACGACATCCCGCAGTGCCTCGAACTGCGCGGGCATACGGAAAAAATAGGTCTCCCTCGTGGTGATCATGGATATGAGCCGCTCGAACTCCTGGCGGTCTTCCATCAGGGCGCGATAATAGTCGTTGATTGACCGGTACTTCCCCTTCTCGGCAAACTGGGTGATCCAGCGCCTCAAGAGCATTTCGCGGCTCTCGGGAAAGGACAGATGGCACCGTTCGTAAAGCAGCTCCTTGAACATGCCTAGGTTTTTTGCGGTCAGCTCCATGTCTTCACTGAGCACTGCAAAGGTCATCAGAGACTCCTAACAATTATCATCGGGCTCTCCCGGTCGGCGCCCGTCCGGCCTACGCCTTGAAGCTTTCGATACCCTGCATGAGCGCCTTGGCCGCCTCCACGAGCTCCTCCGACGCCTTGGCCATCTGCTCTACCGAGCCCTGGTTCTCCCGGGCGATGGCGTTGATGTTCTCCGTGGACTTCACCACCAGGTCACCGCCCCGCTTCTGCTCGCTCGTGGCCACCGTCACCTGCTGGGTCATCTTGTTCATACTCTCCACCGCGCCGATGATCTGCTTGCTCCCCGCGGCTTGCTCGCGGGCGGCCTGCGTTACCTCCTGCATGATCCGGTTCATGTTCTCCACGGCCATCCGGATCTGGCGGCCGCCCGAGGCCTGTTCCCGTACCGCCTTGGCCACCTGCTGCGTGAGCTTGTTCATG
>ERZ1292625.2908-Hain-H41-01um-R1-2908-length-14782-cov-4_pt1 | contig 14782 bp, 10 predicted proteins | sample MGYA00564400_ERZ1292625 | MGnify/ENA primary metagenome ERZ1292625 (study PRJEB36523, sample SAMEA6512639) | groundwater metagenome | collected 2019-01-08 | study: AquaDiva: Metagenomics assemblies of 32 groundwater samples | reverse complement strand
ATCACGCTTGAATATGAGGGCGGCGAGGGTACGGGCAGCGTGCGCCGGGATGTGCCTGACAAGGAGTGCGTCGCCAAGTATCCGGAAGCACAGATGTTCGGGCAGCTCCCCGCATACGGGCTTTATATCCGTCATGCGAAAGGAATTTCCGTAAGCGATATGTATCTCTCATATCTCGAGGCGGATGCGCGCCCGGCGATCATTCTCGATGACGTGCGGGCGTCGACGATAGAGCGTGCCGCAGCGCGATCATCGACGGGGGAACATCCATTCATATGGGCGATCGATTCACGCGAGATAACCGTGCGCGGGTGCAGTGCGCCGCCCGGGGTAAAGACATTCGTCACGGTCGAAGGTGATGGGGCGTCCGCAGCAATGGTCACACTTACCGATAACCGTATTCCGGCAGGGGTAACGCCCCTCGCCGTGCGTTCGGCGGAAGACGTTCTCGCCGAGCTTCCGCTTTTCACCGAACGAAGCCGCGGTGTGGTCGTCATCGATCCGACGCGCATGAAGATCGTAGCCCCCATGACGGTCAATCGCGACCCATCGTTCCCGACCGCATGCATTGAGACGCCGGCCGCTAAGGCTCGTGACGCCGGCTTCGCGCAATGCCGGTTCACGGTAAGCGAGGACGGCGAGTATGTGATCCGCGTACGCGCATTCTCGGCGCGGGGGGAAGAGGATACGTTCTATGCATCGGTGGACGGAGGGGAGATATCGGTCTCCGATGTGCTTAAGAAGGGCGAATGGGCGTGGGACTTCGTCCGCAGCCGCGTGAACGACAAGACCGTACCCGAGGCGAGGACGACGTATCGGTTGACGAAAGGGACGCATATACTTAAGATACAGAACCGTGAGAGCGGGACGAAGATCGGCACTATCGTCGTCATGGAGAAGGACGCCGTATGTGAGCTGAACGGATTGTAACGGGATACGGCATCTCTCAGAGCGGTGAGCGATAGAAGTCCAGAGAAGGAGCAGCTACGCATGAACAAGATCACAGCATTCATAAAAAGCTACATCGGATTGCTTGCGATAGGGGCGGCGTTCATCATCTCGGCATTCGTCGTGTACCTCAACAACAGCGAGCCGTCCGAGGATGTATATACGGTGACGAAAGGCGATACTGTCGCATCCATCGCCGCAGCGTATAAGACCACCGCGGAAAGGATCGTTGATCTGAATTATCCTGATGTTGATGAGAAGGCGGCGCTTACCCCCGGGATGCGATTAAAGGTCCCGCGCGGGGCAGGTTCCAAGCAGATGACCATACGCATTGCGCACTGGAGCCTTGAGCCGGGGGCGCGCGACGGGCTCAATTTCATGGCGGCTGAATATCACAAATTATATCCGAACGTTCGTGTCGTGCAGGAGGCCATACCCGAGGCCACCTACGGCCAGTGGTTCACCACGCAGATGGTCGGCGGCACGCCTGCCGACCTCATGCGCGACGGCATGGTGGCCTACCCGCTCCTCGTCTCATACTATATGCGATACTTCACGCCGATGACCGAATATGTCATGGCGCCCAATCCGTACAATCGCAATAATGAATTCAGGGACGTCTCGCTGCGTGATACGATGAAGGACGGGCTGCGCAATTGTTATATCCCCGAAATGCAGGAATACATGGCGATATGGCTCACCCTCCATATAGTCCGTATGTTCTACAATAAGACCATGCTGAAGCGATATACCGGATCGGATGTTCCGCCCGCGACGTTCAGGGAGTTCATCGACGTATGCGGCAAGGTCGAACAGTATAAATTCTTCGACACCAAGGCCAAGCGCGCGATCACCGGGCACAGTAACGCCATGCGTACGCTCGGGAAGGAAATGGATGCTCTTGCCGACGGGTCGGCTGATCGGATGAAACTCTCGGTAAAGATGCGCGAACACGCGGACGCCGTCAGCGCCATCGAGCGGGGGCTCACCTCGCTCACGCCGATAGCCAATTCGCGCTACCATATGAACCAGATCGAGGCGAATCTCTTCAACGTTATCACCACAAAAGCCCGCAACCTCATCGATTTCGATCATGACTGCACGGTGTCGGTCGTCGAGCAATACGCGGGCATGAAAGGGAAGAAGATCGACATGGACTACGGGCCCTACCGCGCAAAGTTCGATATCGTTTCCAACTACTGCCGATTTTCCATCCCCGGCTTCTCAGGGCTCAATCGCGACGATGCGGTCATGTTCTTCGTCCAGCAGCGCTCGCTTTTCATCCCGACAGGGACATGGGACGCCGGTATGCTCGAGCGGCAGGCGTCCGATAATGGCTTTGAGGTCGGCGTCATGGATTTCCCGTATCCCGGTCCGGACAGCCCCGAGCTCTATCGCTATTTCGAGGGTCCGGCGTATGAGGACCCCGTATCGAGCTTCCGCTTCGCCTGCGCGACACCCGAGGGGAACCCGGAACGTCAGCGCGTGGCCATCGACTTCCTTCTGTTCATGGCGGCAAAAGAGAACAACATCAAGCTCAACGGCATCATCGGATGGAACCCGAACATCGTCGGGGGGATACCGGATGTCGGATTGCTCAAGGGATTTCACCCGCATGCGGACGGCGTCGTGCCCGCGATGAATTTCCAGATCGGCGGGGAATCGACCATCAAGTGGCAGCAGATATACGCGCTTTTCTGGGTCGGTCAGATATCGTATGAGAAGTTTTGTGCGGATTTCGTGCCGTTCTATCTCTCGCGCGGGTACCAGGATTACATCACGATGAACAAGAATTGGCGGCGTTCGCTTCATACCGATGAGAAGCTTGCAAGCATGCTTCGCGTCAAGGGGTTCCTTTCCGCCGACACGGCAAAGAACACGGAGCAGTGGGTGAAGTACCGCTATGCAGCGGCCCGCCCGCTTGTGCGTGAAATGAACGTGAGCTACGAGCGTGCGCTTCTGGTCAATGCGGATCGAGGGAAGGATGCCATACCGACCGCGTACGAGTATGCCCCGGCGGTGAAAGCGCGCTACGGCATGCACTGATTTGACAATAGTTCAAAATCTTACTATACTCTCTCCCATCTATGGTATCACCGTTTTGTGCACGGGTTTGTGCGCTTTTCATCTGCGTATCGGCTGCCGTCATCGCCGCGGAAAAGCAGTTCTTCGCGCTGCCGGAGGTCGAAAAGATCGTCCTTCTGCGCAATGCCGATGCGATAATCGCGAGCAATGGGCTCATCATCAACAGGAATAAATATCAGTCCGCGGTCAACAAGTTCTTCCTTCCCGACATTCGCCTCTCGGTAACATCGCCCCTGTCGCTCGACGGGAACTATTCCTCGACGGACAATTCGTATGTGCTCGGGACCAATTATTATCTCGTGGGTACGCTCGCCCTCGAGGAAAAGCTCCCCTGGGACATGCTCATCCGCGTTGAGGCGAGCTATAAATTCTCGGGGCTCCCGTCCGTATCCAACGGTTTCTCCGGCCGCGTCACCGTGACGCAGCCCTTCCTGAAAAGGAATGACGACGGGTATGCCGTCGACGCCGCACAGAAGGACTATCAGTACTCGCTCCGATCGTTCGTCCAGAACGAGCGCGATCTCATCTACAGCACGGAATCGGCGTACTACGACCTCGTTACGAGCGAGATATCGCTCTCGAGCACGCGGCGGCGGCTCACGCGGAGCGCCACCAACCTCATCGATACGGGCAACAAGTACAAGGCCGGGCTCATCAACGAGATAACGTATCTCAGGCTCACGCAGAACTACAAGAAGAGCCTCGCCGCGTTCGAGGGGCAGCAGCAGGCGCATCGCACGCTCAAGTCGTCGATGGCCCTCCTCATGGGGAACACCAATCTCGACTTCGCCATCGACCTCTCGCTCCCCTTCACGCTCATCGAGTATGAGAAGGAACGCTCCATCACACGTTCGATCTCCAACGACGTAACGCTCCTTTCCTACGATATAGCCGTATGGAAAGAGAAACTCGCGCTTGAAAAAGCGCTGAACGCGTACGACCCCAACGGCAGCGTGTCGCTCACGGCCGCGCGCGATTATCACGCGAATTACGACATCGGCGTCACGTTCAGTCTTTCAACGGCCATTTTCGAGCGCTTCCAGCGGGGCATCGCGGTCGAGAGCTCCGCGCTTGCGGTATCGAATTCAATGCTGCTCGCATCGGAACGGCGGAAGACCGTGCAGTCGATGATAGACAAGAACATCGATAATCTTTCCAACATACGCAGGAACATCGAGATAAACGAGGAAAGCTTCGCCATTGCGAAGAAATCGCTCGCCATCGACGAGGAGCGCTTCACGCTCGGGCTCATCTCTGCGGACACGCTCATCAAGACCGAGGACGATTACTATGAGAACGAACTGGCGCTCCTTACGCAGAAGGCGGCGTACCTCAAGGCGATAAGCTATCTCGAGAATAAATTCTGGATGGTGCGTGCCGCCGCGCCGGCGACGAACCGGTAGCATATGAAGCCGCTCATCCATCTTTCCAGGCTTTCCAAGACGTATCAGGTGGGGGATTCGCTCATCCATGCGCTGCGCGAGATAAACCTTTCCATCTATAAAGGCGAATATGTCGCCATTCGGGGCCATTCCGGTTCGGGGAAATCGACGCTCATGAACATACTCGGCTGCCTCGATCAGTCGACGAGCGGGACATATATCCTCAACAATGTGAACGTCGAATCGTTGAGCGACGATCAGCTGAGCGACATACGCAACCGCGAAATAGGCTTCGTGTTCCAGACGTTCAATCTCTTCATGAGAAAGAACGTCTATTTCAACGTATCGCTCCCGCTCACCTATTCGCACCGTACGGCCGCACCGGGGCGTGAGCGCGTGCTCGCGATGATAGAGAAGGTCGGGCTTTCGGAGCGCATCCATCACAAACCCAATGAGCTCTCCGGCGGCCAGCGGCAGCGTGTGGCCATCGCCCGCGCACTGGTCACCTCCCCCTCGCTCATCCTCGCCGACGAACCGACGGGGAACCTCGACAGCACCACATCGCGGGAAATAATGAAGATATTCGACTCACTTCATAAGGAAGGATGTACGATAATCATAGTGACCCATGAGGCGGACATTGCGGCGCACTGCAAACGCCAGGTGTTCATTTCCGACGGAAGACTATCCGAAGGCAAGCCGAAACGGGTAAGGGCGTAACAGATGGCACGGACGATACTGATCATCGGCACTATCCTCTGCCTCATCGCAGGCTGCTCGAAGAAGAAAGAGAACCTCCTCCTCGTAAGCACGGTCATTGAGGGCGATTTCACCGAATCGCTGACGGCCACCGGTTTCCTCGATGCGATCAATTCCGTCGACGTGCTCGCGCCGAATTTCCAGGGATCGTCCACGCTCATCTATCTCATCACCGAAGGCGCGTTCGTGAACGAGGGCGACAAGATCGCGCAGTTCGATTCAGGGACCCTTGCCGATCAGCTCACGTCCACCGAGGACAAGATAAACAATGCGAAATACGACATCGATAATACCGTGGCAACGTGGAACGAGACCATCATGTCGCTCTCGAACTCGTTGAGCGACCGTGAGACCGCGATGAAGATACAGGAGTTCAGCCAGGAGGCGCTCAAGTTCGCGCCGCGCGTCGACCAGGAGAAGGGAAAGCTCGACAAGCTCAAGGCGGAACGCGACCTCTACGATACGAAATCGAAGATAAAGATGGCGGTACTTAACAATGACCGCGTCATGCGCACGAAGATCGATACGCTCAGACGGCTCGAATACGACCGCGGGACGCTCACTACCAATATCTCACGGTGCATGGTGTACGCGCCGAAAAAAGGTCTTGTCGTCTACAAGACAAAGAACCCCTGGACCAAGGAAAAGATAAAGATCGGCGACACGCTGCGCCGCGATCAGATCTATCTATCCATCCCTGATCTTGAGCGGATGCAGGTGAAGATGGAGATAAACGAGGTCGATATACACCGGGTACGCAACGGTCTGCCGGTACGGATAACGCTCGATGCGTTCCCCGATAATGCGTACACCGGCCGTGTCTCGAGCGTCGGCGCGCTTGCGCACGCGAAAGTGAACAATACCGATATACAGGTCTTTGACGTCGTTGCGAACGTACGTGAAGTGGATGTCGACCGCCTGCGCCCCGGCATGTCGGCACGCGTGGAAATAACGATAGCCGCGTATCCCGATGTGTCGTTCATACCCCTCGACGCGGTGTTCAACAAGCAGGACGACAAGGGCACGGTGTTCCTCCTCGCGCGCGGAGGCCTTGCGAAACAGGAAGTGATACTGGGGCCGAAGAACGACGATTATGTCATCATTCAGTCGAAACTGCCGGAAGGGGCGAAGCTTGTACTCTATGACCCGGTCATCGAAGAGAGCGGTTTCAGGATAAGCCAGTATTCGCTCAAGAACTATGCGCCGGCGAAAAAACGGTCGACCAATGCGGCATCCGCCCTGCCGGTAATGCCGCCGATAGAGGAGAAAGCGGAGAAAAAACGCCCGGCGGCGATCACCGCTCCCGCTGCAGAGGCCGTGGCACCTCCCGATACACGCGCAGCGGCCGCGGAGAGCACCAATGCTGCAGAAACGGCCCCGCAGACGAACCGCAAAAAGGGTTTCTCACTTGAGCAGATAAAACAGTCGAAGCCTGAGGACTATAAGAAAATAGAAGAGTACATGAAGCGTAATAATCTTACCGAGGATGCATTTAAGACCAACCGTACCGCAATGACGAAGATGATGACCGAGCTCGGTCTTGTCAGGAAACGTACTACGAACGCTGCACCGAGCGGTGAACGCCCTGAACGCGGAGAGGCCCCGCAATAATGATACGCATCCTCATTGTAAGCCTCGGCATAGCCTTTGACGGCATACTCACACATAAACTGCGAAGCCTCCTTACCATGCTCGGTATAATATTCGGCGTCACCGCCGTCGTATCCATGCTCGCCATCGGCAGCGGTGCGCAGGAGGAGATACTTAAAAAGATAGCGGTCATGGGTATCAATAATATCTATGTGTACGACGTGCAGAGCGTGCGGCAGAGCGAAGTGGTCAAGGGGCAGTATCTCTCGACCGGTCTCTCGCACATCGATGAGCGCTCGTTCATCGAGCTCATCGGGCCCTATGCGACGATAATACCCGTCAAGGATAAGACCACGCCGGTATATTTCATGACGTACAAGGGTGAAACGAAAGTGGTCGGTACGAGCGAGAAGTACTTCAAGGCGCTTTCGCTCAGGATGAAAGAGGGGCGCTTCATCAATGACCTCGACGCGGGTGCGGACGTGGCCGTCGTCGGCGGCGGGCTTGCGCTGCGCTTACGGCGCGAGGGGGAAGTGCTGGGATCGCAGATAAAGCTCCGCGATTCCTGGTACCGTGTCATCGGCGTGCTTGAGAGCAAGGCGATCGCGGTGAAGAAAGACGACAATATGGACTACGAGGATTTCAATTACAATATTTATGTGCCCGTTGACGCCGATATCCTGGAAAAACCCGACGCACTCTCACCCGACATAAGCCGCATCATCATCAACTGCAATGACAAGGAGCAGGTCGGCAAGGTCGGCATCATCATCGAACGGATATTGCTCAGGCATCACCGCAATCTCAGGGATTTCAAGATAGTCATACCCGAGGAGCTCTTAAAACAGCACCGCGAGACGCAGCGCATATTCGATATCGTGCTCGGATGCATCGCCGGCATTTCACTGCTCGTGGGCGGCATCGGCATCATGAACATCATGCTCGCATCGATACTCGAACGTACGAAGGAGATAGGCCTCTGCCGCGCGGTCGGCGCGAAGAAGCTCGAGATACGCCTGCAATTCCTGCTCGAGGCGGTGCTCCTTACAATATTAGGCGGGCTCCTCGGTATCATACTCGCGTTCATCATCACGGCGGTGATAACGCTTATCTGGCATATGCCTACGCGCGTGACCGTTTCTTCCTGCGTGCTGTCGTTCACGATATCGGCGCTCGTGGGCATCGTGTTCGGGTTCTTCCCCGCGAAGAAGGCGGGGGATATGAACCCCATCGATGCGCTCAGGTATGAGTGAAACGAATCTGACGAATTCTGTCATAGTGCACTGAATTTTTCTTCCAGCGTATATTATCATATGCTTTTTCCTTGACTTTTACGGCCGGCGATAGTATAAACGATGCTCATACCAACGGATGTCCCCATGGAAAGACACTTCTTCATACTCATCGTTCTGCTCACGACCGTACTGCCTGCCGCAGGGATAGAAGAAATTTCACGCAAAGGCAAGAAAAGCTCTATACTCTCGTCATCGCTTTCCGAGGTTACCGGCGGCACAGCGCGGAGTACGGAGCAATTCCGCAGAGAGTACCCGATGCGTGACGGCGCCATGGTGCTTCATGCCCGCGTGAATGGAAAACGCGACCGTGCCGATACAAGCGCCGATATTGTCCGTGCCGGCGGCATCATCACCGGAGAAAGTAAAGATATAATAGAGTTTTCCATTGCACCGGATACGATACGCTTGCTCGAGGGCATGTCCGGGGTTGCACACATTGGGCCTGCAATGCGAGCTATCCCGCTCGTTATTGAGGGAGAGAACGTGGTGCTCACCAAAGCGTCGAATATGCACACCAACGGCTATGACGGCCGCGGAATTAAGGTCGGCATTATCGACCTTGGATTCTACAGCAATACGCAGGCGATAGCAGCGGGAGAATTACCATCGACGGTCATTACGCGCGATTTTACGGGCACAGGGTTTGAAGCATCCGCTGACGGCGTTCATGGAACAGCGGTTGCTGAGGTGGTGCATGAAATGGCACCGGCGGCGCAACTGTATCTTTGTAAAGTTAGATACAGCCTGGAGCTGCAGCAGGCCTATGATTATTGCAAATCGATGGGTGCGCATATAATCAATCACTCCGCGGCATGGGTCGGCGCCAGTACCGGCAGGGGTGACGGACCGATTTGCGCTATTGTGAACGATGCGTACTCGAACAATATTCTCTGGGTAAATGCCGCCGGTAATCATGCACAGATGCATTGGCAGGGCACGTATAGCGACGCGAACGCCGATGAGCTTCACGATTTTTCCGGGACATCATACGTGAATACGCTCGGTCCACTCGCCGGCGGGCAAGTGGTAAACATTGTCCTTACTTGGGACGACGTGTGGGGTGCGAGCACGAACGATTATGACCTATTACTGTTACGGTGGAACGGTTCGGCATGGTCACTTGTTGCTATCAGTGAAGACACGCAGAACGGTGATGACAATCCCGTGGAAGGGATAGTCGGAACGATCGGTACCGCGGGGACCTATGCCGTGGCTGTCGGCAAATACAGCGGGGAAGCAAAAAAGCTGAGGATATTCAACCTCTCTGCAGGAAATCTAACGTACAAGTCGACCGCAGGGAGTGTAACAACGCCTTCAGACGCAAAACACGCCTTCGCTGTCGGCGCGATAAATTACGCCAACTGGCCTTCCGGTCCGCAGGAGTCGTACAGCTCGCTCGGCCCGACCGTCGATGGACGTCTGAAACCGGAGATATGCGGTGTCGATAACAATACGAATTACATGTATGTGCGTTTTACAGGAACATCGTCCGCCTCGCCGTGCGTGGCGGGCGCCGCCGCGGTCATATGGAGCGCGTATCAGAACTGCGCCGCGCGTGATGTGTGGAATGCGCTCATTCACTATGCCCGCGATCTCGGGCCCGCCGGACCGGATAACACGTACGGCTACGGCGCGGTGAATATAGAAGTGGTGAAGCGTTTTGCCGCCATCAACAATGCGTACCGCGGTGTCGGCGATATCATCATCGATCAGGTGCCGCAGGGAACTGTCATACGCATCTATGCTGTCTCAGGGAAGATCGTGACCGCGCTCCGTGTCGCTGACGCGAGCGGGAGCGCGCGCTGGAATGTGCGCAATGCCGGGGGGACTGCGGTCGCGCCGGGTGTGTATTACTGCACGGTACAGGAGCCATCGGGCGTCATGAGAACGACACGGATAATGATAACCCGGAGCAGATATCAATGAGAAGCCGCATCGTTGCTGTACTGTTCTTCTGCGGAAGTATCGCTCATCCCTATGTCGGGGCGAGCGCGCTTGAGTTCATGAACATCGATATGTGCGCGGTGTCATCGTCATTCGGCGGTGCCGGGAGCGCATCATCAGGGACGATAGAAGGGGTGTACAAAAATCCCTCCTCGATCACCGGTCTTCCGACGGCGTTCTCCGTGTATGGATCGTATGCGCTCTATGTCCTCGATTCGCTATACTCCGGGGCTTTCGCGTATCAATTCGAGAATGGTATTGTCCTTGCATTCGGCACCAAGGGTATATTCTATAACGCGATAGAAGCGGGTATTCCCTACACGAGCGGCTTTTCGACGAATCTCGGCGCCTTCGATCTATACGCGGCAGGGGCTATCGCACTTCCGCTCGGTGATATGCTCTCGCTTCCGATAGGGTTTTCCGTCGGCGCAACGCTCGGGTATGCGCTTGAAGTCCTCGATACGACGGCGATACACGCATTCGTCGCATCGGTCGGCGGTGTCGCGTTCTTTGTGGAAAGGAAACTCACCGGAGGCGTAACGATAAAGAACATCGGCTTTGGCGGTACGGATGCGGAGACGATACTGCCGCCGCTTGAGATACTCCTCGGTGCGGGATATACCTGGGACGTGATCGATGCACTGTCACTGAAAGGACTTCTCGATATCGACGCTCTTTCATTCGCGCAGGGCGGCATTCCCACCGTGCGTGCAGGTGTCGAAGTGCTCATCATGAAATTCGCCGCCGTGCGGCTGGGATGCGTGTACGCCGACAGCCAATTCGATATCACCGCAGGCGCCGGTGCGAAATTCTCCCTCACCGCCGGCGCGCCGTTCTCCGTGGATTATTCGTTCAGCACGGCGACATGGATAGGCATGCGGCATACGCTGTCGATGTCATATTCATTCGGGGATATCCGCGGACAAAAAACGACACGCTGAAGTATTAAACCACTTCACTCGTCTCGAACGCCCATGCCGCGATGAGCACCAGCACGACCGCACTCACCGTACAAACCATCGCGCAGAGGAATATCGGTATCGCCGATGAACCGATGAGAAGCGCGCGCAGCCCCTCGATGCCGTAGGTGAGCGGATCGGCGAAGGATGCGACCTGTACCCACGAGGGGAGATTCGTTATCGGCGCAAAGGCGCCTGAGAGGAAAAGAACAGGCATGATGAGGAAGTTCATCACAAGGCCGAAACCCTGTTCATCCTTCATGCGCGAGGCGAAGATGAGCCCTATCGATGTGAAGATGAACGATATGAGCATCATGAACCCGACGGCCGCGGGGAGCACCAAGAGAGAGAAACGGAAACCCAGGAACTGCGATGCGATGAGTATCATCACCGCCTGAAATACACCGATGGTGGCGCCGCTCACGATGCGCCCGATGACGATAGCCACGCGCGACACGGGTGCTACCATTATCTCTTTGAGGAACCCGAACTGTCTGTCCCAAAGAACGGAAAGCCCCGAGAACATACCGCTGAAGAGCATGGTCATGCCGAGCATGCCGGGGACAAGAAAACCGAGATACGTGGTGCCTTCCTTAATTCCGGGTATCATCGCGCGGCCGAAACCGGCGCCGATGGACACGAGCAGGAAGAACGGTATGACGATATTGCCGATGATGCGTGAGGGCGAGCGGAAGAATCGCTTCATATCGCGGAGCCAGAGTATGGCGATGGCTTTAGCGGTTCGCATGATCATGACCCCTGCCAATGTTCTTTTTTCCCTTGCCGTTCTCGTCCGCTTCGCGTATCGCCTTGCCGGTGAAATGCATGAACACATCGTCGAGGCTCGGTTTGTGGAGGGAAACCGACGTGACAGAGACGCGCGCTTTCGCCGCGAGCGCGAGAATGGCGGGTATGCGCTTTTCCGCAGTATCCATGGTAAGGCGCACCATGCCGCTGTGCCCGGTCGCCGCATGTATCCAGCGCTGGCGCTTGCATGTGCTTACCAGCTTCTCTATCTTGCCGTGAATGCTGAGCTCAACGATATCGCCGCCAAGAATGTCCTTAAGCGCCTTCGGTGTATCAAGTGCGACTATCTTCCCGTGATCGATGATGAGTATGCGATGCGAAAGAAAATCAGCTTCTTCCATGTAATGCGTTGTCAGCATCATCGTAATGCCGGTATCCGCATTGAGCTTTTTCACATAGTCCCAGATGTGACGCCGCGTCTGCGCATCGAGACCTATCGTCGGTTCGTCGAGAAAAAGCACTTCGGGCCGATGCATGAGCCCGCGCGCTATCTCGAGCCTTCGTTTCATGCCGCCGGAATACGCCTCCACCTTCTTGCCCGCCTGATCGGTGAGCTCAACGAGCGCGAGCACTTCGTCCATGCGCGCTTTGCGTTCCCTGCCTTTCATGCCGTACATCATCGCGTGGAATGAAAGGTTCTCCGCGCCGGTAAGGCGGCTGTCGAGCGCCGGCTCCTGGAACACGACGCCTATCGATCTTCTCACAAGATCGCGCTCCTTGCGTATATCATGACCCATTATCGTCGCATGACCGGACGTCGGCTTAAGGAGCGTGGATAGGACATTGATCGTCGTTGTCTTCCCGGCGCCGTTAGGACCGAGAAAACCGAATATCTCGCCCTCTGCAACATCGAACGATATGGCATCAACAGCGAGGGTTTTCTTGAATTTTCGGGTGAGCGATTCAACGTGTATTGCTGTCATATGTGTTCACGTGACGGTATAATGAGCGATTTATTGCATCATTCGATGATACAATATAAAAAACGGCGTGAAAAGCAATTACATACCGAAAGCGGATGATATGCTTATATTATCAACTCATAAAAATTTGCGATGGCCATTCCCGCCACATGGATGAACGAAGCGAGCAAACGATCCTCTTCATACGTTAGCGGCTCGGGCCGTCGTATGCACAGAACGCCCAGCGTTCCCTTCAGCGTTATCGGCGCGTAGAACCAAGGCGAGGACGAAAGCGTTTTTGTCCCGAAACCCGCTTTCTCCGAATGTTCGAACACCCATTGTGCGATGCTGTTCTCCTGCTCCCCCATGACTGCCAGCGGTGAAGATGAGACGGCCGAAACACGCCCTTCATGCGGTATATACAGCACCGCGGTACCGCTGAAAAGATCGGCGATAAGTCCGGTTATCCTGTTCGAAAGTCCGCTGAAATTCTCCGCAGAAAGAAGGTCCTTGCTGAATTGATAAAGCGATGCGAGCACCTGTTCATTGCGCTTCGCGGTCTCTTTCTGCCGCCGGATGCGGTCCGAGAGAATGCTTGTCGCAATACCGACAGCGGAGAGAACGCCGAACGTAAGAAGATAATGCGGATCGGCGATGGTAAATGTGAAAATGGGCGGCACAAAGAAAAAATTATAGCAGAGCACCGCGATGACCGAAGCGGCAATGCCGGCGATCATACCGCCGAAGAGGCTGCTCACAAGTATCGGCATCAGATAGATGAGTACGATGTCCTGAAGTCCGAGAGCGAATATGCGCTGTGCCGGGAATGCGAGCGCGGTCGCCGCCGCCGTTACACCGAGTGCAAGCGCGATCCGACGCACCGGGAACGAAGAGCGTTCATGCTGTTTCTTGATCTCCGGGGGGCGCCCCGAGCCGCCGGGTATCACCAGGACCTGGATGGGATCACTTTTCCTGACTATCTCGTCGATGATAGAACCCCGCACCATGCGTTCGAGTGCAGACCGCCGGGAGAATCCGATGACGATGAGCGTGATGTTCTTCGCCTTGGCAAAGCGGACGATCTCATCCGCCGGTCTATCGCCGCTCAGCTTCATCACTTCCCCGCCCAATCCCTCTGCAAGCGCAAGATTCCCGTTCAGCTGCACGGAATCCGTTCGCTTCGGGATCATCCCGGGCGTTTCCACATAGACCGCCGTCCAGCGTGCATCGAGTCCCTCGGCGAACTGCTGCGTCGTCCGTATAAGCTGCGCCGATGACGGGCTTGCGCTCACGCAGACAAGGAGCCTCGAACCCGCGGGAATGACACCGGCTATGCCTGTCCGTTCCCTGTACGCAGCGATATCATCGTCGACACGCCGCGCCGTAACGCGGAGCGCGAGTTCCCGCAATGCAAGAAGATTCGATTTCCTGAAGAATTCCATCGCCGCAATCCTTGCCTTCTCCGGGATATATACTTTTCCCTCTTTGATCCGTTCGGTCAATTCCTCCACGGGTATGTCGATCAGCTCGATCTTATCCGCCATGGCGATGATGCGGTCAGGGACCGTTTCCCGTACACGTACGCCGGTTATCTGGAATACGGTATCGTTGAGACTTTCAATATGCTGCACATTCATGCAGGAATATACGTCTATACCTGCATTCAGTATCTCCTCGACATCCTGGTAGCGCTTTTCATGCCGCAAGCCGTGTACATTCGTGTGTGCCAGCTCGTCGACAAGAGCAAAAGCGGGTTTGCGTGCGATCACCGCGTCGATATCCATCTCTTCGAGGTCTATCCCTTCATAGATGATCTTCTTCCGCGGCAGCGCATCGACGGCGAGCATGAGGTATTCAGTTTCTTCACGTCCGTGCGTTTCGATGTACGCGGCAACAACGTCTTTGCCGTTTTCCCTGAGGAGTATCGCTTCGCGGAGCATGCGGTATGTCTTCCCGACGCCCGCTGCAAATCCGAGGAATAGTTTAAGGTGGCCGCGTTCCGTGCTCCGGGCGCCTTCTTCATCGTCGAGAGCGCGAAGCAGCGCATCCGGGTCGGGGCGTTCTGTTCCGTTCGTCATCGTCTGCACCTCAACGATTCGTCACAGGGAGAT
>ERZ1292625.2906-Hain-H41-01um-R1-2906-length-14804-cov-8_pt1 | contig 14804 bp, 17 predicted proteins | sample MGYA00564400_ERZ1292625 | MGnify/ENA primary metagenome ERZ1292625 (study PRJEB36523, sample SAMEA6512639) | groundwater metagenome | collected 2019-01-08 | study: AquaDiva: Metagenomics assemblies of 32 groundwater samples | reverse complement strand
GAGCCGACTTTCGGGATTGGTAGAACATTGCTGGCTCTTTTAGACAGCGCTTATATTGAAGATGAATTAGGCGGAGAAAAGCGCGTTTTTTTAAGATTAAAACCTCATATTGCGCCCATTAAGGTTGCTGTTTTTCCGCTTTTAAAGAACAAGCCAGAACTTGTTAAAAAAGCAAAAGAGGTCTATGAAATGATTAAAAAAGACCCGCCTGATGGCGAGGCAGGTATTCATTCAACCATGTTTGATGATAATGGTAATATAGGTAAACGTTATAGAAGGCAAGATGAAATCGGTACGCCTTATTGTATCACGATTGATTTTGAGACACTTGAAAAAGACGATGTCACTGTACGCGATAGAGATACAGGCAAGCAAGAAAGGGTAAAAATTGATGAGTTGACAAATATTTTAAAGAAACTTATATTTAAGAAAGAATAAATTTTTTAAAAGGAGGAAAGATGAGTTTAAAAAGTTGGATCTTAACAATTTTTTTCTTTTTTAAAAAACAAAAGATGTCTGGAGAAGAAGATCTTTCCAAGAATAAAAGTTAAATTTCCTTGAATTTTAACAGGCAATGGTTTTACCATTGCCTGTTTTTCTTTTTAGATTATCTATATCACATAATACATAATAGACTATTCCATCTTGATGCTATCGCTAAAATCCGGTATATTCTAAATATCTAAATAATTGTAAATGATATGTTGCGCAAGAAAAAAGAGAAAAAGTTTTATAGTCCAATTAAACAGAAAATCTTGCTTTTACTACAAGCGGGCGTTGCCCTGGGGTTTAACCATTCTCCAAGAAGGCAGTTTTGGATTTTAAAACAACTTAAAAAAGAATGGAAAGATATCGATCGTCAATATCTTTACAGAATTATTCGGGAATTTAAATACGAGCGCTTGGTGGATTGGAAGGAAATAGAAGACGGCTCAATAGACATTGTTTTAACGGAAGGTGGCAAAAGATTGGCACTGAAGTTTAATTTTGACGAAATAGTTATAAAAAAACCAGTATCATGGGATGGTAAATGGCGGTTGGTATTATATGACATACCGGAGAAAAAGAAAAAAGCGCGAGAGTCTTTTAGGAAAAAATTAAAAGGACTCGGTTTTTTAGAATTGCAAAAATCTGTCTTTATCCATCCCTTTTTATGCACGGAGGAAATTAATTTCATTACTGAGTTTTTTGAGATTAGAAATTTTGTTTACTATGCGGAAATAACGGCTCTTTCAAATGAGTCCAAAATTAAACTTCATTTCGGACTGTATTAAAATTACAAAAATTAAAAATTGAGATTATTCCATTTCCAAGCGATCGCTAGATTTTGGTATACTCTCTGGATTTTATTATTTAATTATGCTATTCTGTTTTCAATGTTTCATTTTGAGAAAAAGGTTTTAGATAACGGCCTGCGCGTTATTGTTGCGCCTATGGAGAACACCGAGGCAGTGACGCTCCTTGCTTTAGTTGGCGTTGGTTCAAGATATGAACCGTTTAGAGTTCACGGTATTTCTCATTTTCTTGAACACTTATTTTTTAAGGGCACAAAGAGACGGCCAAATCCGGGCGACATCAACAAGGAGCTGAATATGATGGGGGCTGAACATAATGCTTTCACTTCCAAAGAGACAACAGGTTTTTGGGTAAAGTCGTCTGCTAAAGATTTTGATAAAAGTTTAGATATTGTCTCTGATATCTTATTAGAGTCGCTATTTAAAGAAGAGGAAATAAAAAAAGAAAAGGGAGTAATCTTACAGGAAATTAATATGTATGAGGATGAACCCAGGAGAAAGGTGATTGATATTTTAGAGAATATTATTTACGATAGACAACCAATTGGAAGAGATATTTTAGGCACTAAAGATTCTATAAAAAAAATAAAGAGGCAGGATATTCTAAACTACAAAGACAATAATTATTTTTCCAAGAATATTGTTGTGGTAGTGGCTGGTAATACAAAAGAAGATGTAGCATTCAAAAAAATAGAAGAAAAATTTATTAGAATGAAAAAAGGAAATAATAAAAAACCAAAAAAAACATTAATACGTCAAAAATTCCCTACCGTTAAGATTATTAACAAGGATATTGACCAAACACACTTAACTTTGGCTTTCAGGGCCTATGACATGTTTGACGAAAAGAGATACATCTTAAATCTCATATCAGTAATTTTAGGAGGATACTCGTCTTCTAAATTATCTATGGAGATAAGAGAAAAAATGGGTCTGGCTTATTATGTTTATTCTTATGGCGATCAATATATGGATTGCGGATATTTGGGGATTGGAACAGGAATTCCACATGATAAACTTAAGATAGTTGTAAAAAAAATAGCGGAGATATTAAAAAATGCAAAAAAAGGAGGTATAACAAAAAATGATTTAGATCATGCAAAAAGTTATTTGAGAGGGCAAATGGCCCTGAGATTTGAGGGATCAGACGAAGTTGCGTATTTTATTGCAGGTCAGGAGATTTTTTACAAAAAAATTATGCAGCCGATAGATATTATAAAAAAAATTGAAAAAGTAAGCCAAAATGATATTATTAAGGTGGCCAAAGATATTTTTAGGTCTGACAGGATTAATATGGCTGTTATGGGCAATCATAAAGATTTGATAAAAAAAGAAAAATATTACAAAAAATTATTCCTTGAGATTTAATTATGAATAGTGAAGACAAAGCAATAATCAATATCAATAATAAAAACCAATTCTTTTATTTGTTTTTAGTGCTTCTCTCTTTGGGAATTATTTATCTTCTGTATAGCCAAATTATTGATGTGGCGATTGTAATTCTTTTTTCTATTATCATAGCATCAGGCATAGATCCAGGAGCGCGCTGGTTTCAAAGACACAAGGTCCCGAGAGTATTGGCGGTAATATTCGTATATTTCATTGCTTTATTGATAATAGGGTTTATTTTTTATCTGATCATTCCGACTCTTTTTTTTGAGGTTTCCAATATCTCTTCCGCTTTATCTTTATATAGCCAGACCCCCATAGATAAGGGTATTATATCAAAATTATTGCCTGGTCTTCCTAAATCATTAGCGAATATATTGCAGCAAATTACTATATCTTCAGAAAATTATATTAATGATGTTCTGATAAGTTTCTCTAATATAGCCTTAAAGGTTTTTGGCGGGGTTCTTTCTATGGTTCTTATAATAGTTTTTTCTTTTTATTTATCAGTGCAGGAAAGAGGTATAGAGAATTTTCTTAGAATAGTCACTCCTGTTGGCAAAGAAGAATACGTTCTAGATCTATGGACTCGTTCCAGTAATAAAATAGGCAAATGGCTTCAAGGCCAGATTTTATTAGGATTACTTGTGGGAGTTCTTGTTTTTTTAGGATTGATGATACTAGGTGTTCCTCATGCCTTAGTTTTTGCCTTGATAGCGGTTGTCTTTGAATTAATTCCTATTGTTGGCCCTATATTATCTGCTATTCTTCCCTTTATTGTTGCAGTAGTGCAGAGTCCGACTTTAGGTTTCTTGGTTTTGGGTTTGTATTTTTTGATACAGCAATTTGAGAATCATCTAATATACCCCTTGGTTGTAAGAAAAATAATAGGCATACCGCCGATAATGACTATTATCGCTCTTTTTGTGGGAGGGAAGGTAGGCGGCCTTCTTGGGATTCTTTTATCTATTCCGGTAGCCGTTGTTTTGCTGGAAATTTTTAATGATATTGAGAAAAATAAAAAAAGAAATAATTAATGCCGGATTTTTTTGATATACATTCTCATATTAATTTTTCTGATTTTGACAGAGACAGGGAAGACGTCATAGAACGTTCTCTAGGTGGTGGAGTCTGGATGATAAATATAGGCTCTGATTTTTTAAGTTCAAGAAAGGCTTTAGAAATCGCAGAAAGATATGATAAGGGTGTTTATGCTTCAGTTGGTTTGCATCCTAATGATAACAAGGATGAAATTTTTCAAATGGAAAATTATAGCCAATTGGCAAAAAATAATAAAGTGGTTGCAATAGGAGAATGTGGACTGGACCTCAAAAATCAAAAATCAAATCTCAAAAATCAAAAAGATATATTTGAAGAACAAATTAAATTGGCTATAAAATTAGATAAGCCATTGATGATCCATTGCCGTGAGGCTCACGAGGAAGTAATAAAAATACTTAATACTTACTATCTAATACATAATACTAAACTACGTGGCAATATTCATTTTTTCTCTGGTGACTGGGAGATTGCGCAAAAATATTTTAATCTTGGTTTCACCATATCTTTTACTGGCGTGATAACATTTACGCGTCAATACGACGAGATAATTAAGAAAGCGCCGCTTGAAAAAATAATGATAGAGACAGATGCGCCGTTTGTGGCGCCGGTACCTCATAGAGGCGAAAGAAATGAACCATTATATGTAAAGAAGATAGCAAAAAAAATCGCGGAAATACGTAAAGAATCGTACGAAAAAGTAGCAAAAGTGACAACTGATAATGCCTTGAAATTTTTTAATATCAACTTTTAGTTTCTTTTTATTATTTTTTTGAGTTCGTTTAGTTTCTCTTCTAGTAATTTTTCTGAATTCGTTTCCACAGCAAGTCTTAGCAGGGGTTCTGTGTGCGATTCTTTTATGTTAAACCACCAGTTGGAATATTCTATGGTCAGGCCGTCGGTAAAATTTTGCGAGGAATTTTTATATTTTTCTTTTAGTTCCCTCATAAGTTTTTGAAAGTTTTTAATTTTTAAATCTATTATGCCGGTGTGGTGATATTTGGTAAATTTTTTGGAGAGTTCTTTGAGATTCTTTCCGGTTTTTTCCATGTGTTCTGCAAGGATTCTTAGACCGAAGTGCGGCGACTCGCAGTAATTAAAATTTTTGAAATAATAATGGCCTGATATCTCCATAGAGAATATAGCCTTTTTCTCTCTCATCAGTTTCTTTATATTAAAATGACCGACTTTGCTGGGTATGGCGATGATGCCCTTATTTTTAAAATATTCCGGTATGGCATGAGAACATCTTATATCATAGATTATTTTATCGCCCTTTTTTGTTATGGCGTCAGCTATAATCCCTCCTATTATATCACCGCGAATGACATCTCTTTTTTTGTCTTTGACAATCATTAATCTGTCGGCATCAGGATCAAAAAAAGATTTTATCTTCTTTATTTTCTTCCGGTCAAATCCATGGAATACTTTTTTGAAATAATTCTCCTCAATATTATATTTTTTGATTATGCCTTTTTTAACACTCGGTGTTGACGGAAAAACACCGAGTGTTTTTATTTTTCCGAGTGTTTGTTTTATTTCCAGTCCGCTTATGGGTTCAGCATTGGCTCTTGCGAATTTTATCCCATTGTATTTTTTCATATTATGCGAAGCGGTTATCATGGCTCCTCCGTTTGCTTTGAGGTGATAAATGGCAAAATAAAGCATGGGGGTTTTAGTGTTGCCTATATCTATGACATTTATTCCTGAATCAATTATTCCGGAAATAAAGGCCCTGGATAATTTTGGAGAACTAGTGCGATTGTCGTGCCCGATTACGATTTTTCCGCCAGTTGATTGATTTAATTTTAAAAATGCGCAAAACATTCTGCCTATTTCGTAGGCAGTTTTTTCATTTATCTCCTTTGGGTAAAGCCCCCGCACGTCGTATTCCTTAAAAATTGATTCATCTATTTTCATATTATCTTTATTTTATCATATATTTTTATTATCCACATCATATCTTGTAATCCAGAGAGAGAGAGTATTATAAGAAATATGAAATTTGAACAAATGCCGACTGATTCAAATGATTCCCAGTCGAAAAAATCAGCAGAAGAAATAATATACCATACTAAGCAAGAATTTGATAAATTCAATCATAAGTTAGGAGTGTTTGAAAAGAATAAGGTAAATGAAGATGTTCAAAGAGAAAATTTTAAAAATTCAGGAGTGGAAGATTTGTACGATAAACATCTTAAAAAAAAAGAAGATAAAGTTGAAAATGAAAAAGCCCATGAAAGAAGAAAGGCCATGAACGAAGTGGAAGAAAAATACGAAGAGTTTAACAATGTAAATGGAGCACAACTCGGAACTTTTGCTTATGAAGAAAAAATGAATGAACTTATAAAACTTGCAAAAGAACGTAAACTTTATTATCAAGGAACAGAAGAAGACCATAAAAAAGCTGAGGAAGATATTCAGAAAAGAATTGAAGCAAATAATGCAGTATTAGAAAAGAGAATAAGTATGATGGATTCAACTGATGTTGAAAGGGTAGGATATATAAATGAAAGAAATCAAGATATTAAGAAAGAGAGGATTGAAAATTCCGGAATTGTCTATGGTGTAGGAATAAATAGTAATGATAAGGATTTGGCTGCAAAAAGAAATATTGAATTAGAAAAAGAAGAAAATAGTTTACATTTAGAAAGAGAGCAAATGTTTAATGAAAAATATAAGGGATTAGGAGAAATCTAAGTTTATTATTCCTAAATAAAAAACCGAAGTCCGTCTTCGGTTTTTTTGATTGCTTTTTGGGTTTGGCGTGGTAGGATAAAAATATATGGCTAAAAAATCGCAACAATTCAAAGTTATTATCGAGCAAGGCGAGGACGGGCAATTTATAGCGTCTGTTCCTTCTTTGCCTGGATGTTATACACAAGCAAAGACATTACTAGATCTCAAAAAAAGGATAAGAGAAGCAATTCTGCTTTGTCTTGATGTTTATCATACTGATCCGCAATATCGCAAGAGAGTGGAAAATTTTGCTTATGAACCAAGTTTTGTTGGTCTTGAGATGGTAAAAGTATGAGTAAAAAATTACCGGCATTAAAAGCCAAAGATCTGATTCGCATTCTCAAAAAACTCGGATTTTATGAAACGCGCCAAAAGGGCTCACATATTTGTTTTAAACATTCTGACGGCAGATTTACTCTAGTGCCTTATCATGGCAATGAGGATATTGATCGCGGATTATTAAGACAAATTTTAAGAGAAATAAATGTTTCTCACGATGAATTTATAAAAATAATTGCATAAATTCCATTTGTTTGTTAATATAGAATTCATGGAAAAAGAAGCGAAGATGTATGAAGTGGCGTATTTTTTTAGTCCTCTTGTACCTGAGGATAGAGTTTCTGATGAAGTAAATAATATGAGATCTGCCATTGAGGTCAAGCAGGGTATTGTTATTTATGAGGATAAGCCTAAAATGCAGAGATTAGCATATGTTATAAATAAATTTGATTCCGGATATTTTGGTCTTATTAAATTCATGATAGATCCTGCAATAATATCTTCTTTAAAAGATGACCTTGATAAAAACGATAAAATAATAAGATTTGTAATAAGTGTTTCAAAGGTGGTTGCGAGAAAGCCGCTAAGAGCGAGAAGACCGGTTGTCGTAAAACATAAAGAAGAAAAAGAATCTATAAAATTAGAAGAAATTGATAGAAGATTAGAAGAAATTTTAAAAGAGTAAGCAAATAAAATTGGGATGTATCCCGTTAGAGATTAAAACTTTATGTATTATAAATATATAGATAAAAACAAATTAAATAGTCGATTAAATGTTAATAGTATAAATAATTTACGGAAATATCTTTTAGATATTTCCTATCTCTAACGGGATGTATCTAAACAAAATATTTATTTTAGGAAATTTAACAAGGGATCCAGAATTAAAAGCGCTTCCTAGCGGCACTCAAGTTGCTTCTTTTGGCGTAGCTACGAACAGAGTCTGGAAAAATAAAAATGGTGAAAAACAAGAAGGAGCGGAATTTCATAATATTGTTGTTTTTGGCAGGCAGGCAGAAATCGCAGGTCAGTATTTGAGCAAGGGCAGTTCAGTTTTAATTGAAGGACGGATTCAGACAAGAAATTGGGAAGCGCAGGATGGTTCCAAAAGAAACAGAACGGAAATTGTGGCAGAAAGAATTCAATTGGGTCCGAGAAGAGGCCAAGGAGGAACCCGTCAAGAGGAAGCAAGTACTCCTGCCGAAGCAAGTACTTCTGCCAAAGAAGAATTAGAGACAATAGAATATCCAGAAGAGGATATTAAATCAGAAGATATTCCATTTTAAATATGAGACAGTGTTATTTTTGCACAAACAACATAAAGGAGATTGATTACAAGGATACAGAAATCCTTAAGAAATTTTTAGGCGTTCAGTCAAAGATTTTGCCAAAGAGGTATACAGGTGCTTGCGCCAAACATCAGCGTAAAATATCCCGCGCTGTAAAACGTTCTCGCATAATGGCTCTCTTGCCATTTGTGACGCATTAGAATTAATCTTGGACTTATCGGGAATCGAACCCGAGCCTCGGCAATGCGAATGCCGCGTAATACCACTTTACTATAAGCCCATTATTTACTCGCCCTATCTACATATTCTTTTGTCTGCGTGTTTATTCTTATTATATCCCCTTCGTTGATAAAAAGGGGAGCGTTTATCATGGCGCCGGTTTCCACTTTCACTTGCTTTGTTCCTCCTTGGGCAGTGTCGCCTTTAATAGATGGCGGAGCTTCTACAACTTTTAATTCAACTTTTATTGGCAGATTGATGCCTATTATTTGATTATTGAATATATTGGCTTCAACAATTGTGTTTGCCTTGAGTAGGTCTCCAGAGTTGCCTATTATATTTTGCTCCAGTTTGAATCTTTCTGACAGGTCTTTTTCGTGACAGAACCAAAATTCCCCCTTGTGATTATACAGATACTTTATTTGTTTTTTTTCTATTTCCGCTTCTTCAATTTTGTCGTTTTGATGGAAGGTTTTTTCCATTGTCTTACCGGTAATGAGATTTTTTATTTTTGTCTGGGCTACCGGCTTTCTCTGTTGCATTCTTAAAAAATTATATTCCATAATTTCATAGGGCTGACCTTCTAGAACGATATACTTACCTGGCTTTAATTCATTATATATAAGCATTGCAATGGATATTCTATATTGTTACCTTTGATTTATCAAGTATGTTATAATATAAAAGTACTTATATGCCATTACTTGATCAAAAAGTATATAGAGACGAGGAGGTTTTGGCAGAGTCAATGAAGAATCCGTCGCTTTTCGGCGTACTCGTTGATAAATACCAAAATGCTTTTATAAGGGCTGCTTATAGGGTCGTAAATCACAAACAGGAAGCAGAAGATATCGTACAGGAGGCCTTCACAAAGATATATTCAAATGCCAGCCGTTTTAAGAAACAGGAAGGATCGAGTTTTAAGAGTTGGGCCTATAAGATTCTTTTAAATACATCTTTCATACATTATAAAAAAATAAAAAAGATGAGAGAGTCAATAATTTATGTGGATGCGTCTTTTTATGATTTTGTTTCTGACAATACCACGACCAATGGTCATGAATTAGCTGTGGAAACTAAGGCTATAGTAGCTAAAATTATGAATAAAATGCCTGAACACTTAAAAAGAGTTTTAAAAATGTATTATTTAGAAGATAAATCGCAAAAATCTATAGCAGACCAAGAACATGTTTCTGTGGCCACGGTAAAAATGAGATTATTTAGGGCTAAAAAATATTTTAAGAAGATTTTAGAAGGAGATAATTCTTTTTGTCCTAATTCATAATTTATGGATTTTTATTCTGATACTAACTCAAATTTAAAATTGAAAAAGAAAATCATGAGGCGCATTTACATGATATGGTTATCAAAAAAATTAATCACTCCTTTTGCAATGGAGGTGGTTTTAGGCATAATATTGATGATTTTACTAGCCTCGAACTTTTCTTTCTTCAATGTCTGGCATAATGCGCCTATATTATCAAAGCCAATCTCTCTTATTTATTTTCTTGCATTAGCTTTTATAAATACGGAGTTGCTAGTGAAATTACTTTTAATTTCCAGCATAATAATCCTCTATTCCTTATCTCAGAAAATGATTAAATCTGTTGCTTATTTATTGACTAAAAAAGATATTAATTTTTTTTTCCAAACTAGAAAAATTAAAGATATATAAACTCAATTTTGGGCGAGATTTATTGCCTCTTTTATTTTTTTTGCTATTTCTTGCGTGATTTTCGGATTTTCTTTTAAGAAAATCCGCGCATTGTCATATCCTCTTCCCAAACTTTCTTTTTCATAGGAGTATGACGAGCCGGATTTTTTTATAATGCCGAATTTTTCTCCAAGGTTTAATATATCGCCAGTATAAGATATGCCTTCGTTGTAAATGATATCAAATTCCGCTGTCCTAAAAGGCGGCGCAACTTTATTTTTTACCACTTTTGCTCTTACTCTGTTTCCTATAACTTCTTCTCCTTTTTTTATTTGGGCGGTTTTTCTCACTTCTATCCTTACTGAAGAGTAAAATTTAAGCGCCTTTCCTCCAGGAGTTGTTTCTGGATTGCCGAACATTATACCTATTTGCATTCTTATTTGATTTATAAAAATAACCACAGTTTTTGATTTGGCCACAATAGCCGTGAGTTTTCTTAGCGCTTGAGACATAAGTCGCGCCTGGAGTCCCATATGAGAGGCGCCCATTTCTCCTTCAATCTCCGCTTTTGGCGTTAACGCAGCGACAGAATCAATAACAATAACATCAATACTTCCGGAGCGGATTAAACTTTCTGTTATTTCAAGGGCTTGTTCGCCGGTGTCTGGCTGAGATATTAATAGGTCTTTTGTTTTTACGCCCAGTTTCTTTGAATATTCTGGGTCAAGGGCATGTTCCGCGTCAATAAAAGCGCAGAGGCCGTTTTTTTTCTGCGCCTCTGCCACTATGTGCAAGGCTAAAGTTGTCTTGCCGGAAGATTCAGGCCCAAATATTTCTATAACTCTTCCTCTTGGTACGCCGTTTACGCCTAAAGCTATGTCTAAGCTTATTGACCCTGTTGGTATTGTGTCAACGTCAACTTTTCTAGCCTCATCCAGTTTCATTATCGAGCCTTCTCCGAATCTCGCCTTGATCTCATGTAGTGCATTTTCAATTCCTACATCATTTTTTTTATTTTCTTTTTTTTGCATTTTGTTATTTTAATATTATTTCTCTGATTTCTTTTACTTTTCTCCTGAATTTATCTTCTGCGGATAGTTCTATTATATTATATCCTTGAGCCATCAGCAAATTTTCTTTAAAATTTCCATTTTCATCAGTAAAAATTTTTCTCCCGTTCAGATAAAGGTTGGAGACTCTTTTAGCTGCGCCCTCAATTGTGATATATGAATTAGAAATATTGTTTCCGTTTTTTGGAGACAGAATTTCAATATCTGGTCCCAATATTAAATTTTTTGTTTTATAGAAGCCATAAATTCCAAACACGGCAATTAGAATAACAATGAATGAAATTTTTATGAATTGTTGTAGTCTTGAAATTCTAGCCATAAAATTAATATATTACCTCGTTCTCTTCTTCTTTTATCAAAACCTCTCTTGGTTTTGCTCCCTCTCCCGGCCCCACAATGCCGCGTTCTTCCATCATATCCATCAGTCTGGCGGCTCTGGCGTATCCTATTTTAAATTTTCTTTGCAGATATGAGGTTGAGGCCTTTTTTGCCCTTATGACTAGTTCTCTCGCTTCTCCATATAATTCATCATCGCTCTCGTCAGGATTATAATCATTGACCTCGTTTCCATCGCCGTTTTCTATTTGTTCTTGCATATCCTTCAAACTTTCCAAGTTAGTGTCTTTATATTCATCTGCCAGATATTTTACCACTTTTTTGATTTCTTTTTCAGATATAAAAGGAGCTTGTATTCTTTTTGGCTTACTCGTGTCTCCAGCCAAAAAGAGCAAATCTCCGCTACCTAATAATTTTTCAGCCCCAGCCATATCAAGGATTGTTCTAGAATCAACTTGCGAGGCCACCTGCATGGCTATTCTTGAAGTTATATTTGCTTTTATAAGGCCCGTGATTACCTCTACTGACGGTCTTTGCGTTGAAACAACTAGATGTATTCCTACAGCTCTGGACATTTGCGCCAATCTTACGATTGATGCTTCCACTTCGCGCGGATAAGTTGCTATAAGGTCAGCCAGTTCGTCTATTATTATAATAATATTGGGCATTAATTCTGGCTCATCTTCTCCGTCGGCTATATTTGACAGAATATTTTTATGATATGAAGAAATATCTCTTACCCCTGCTTTCAGGAGAACCTCATACCTTCTTTCCATTTCTTTTGTAGCCCATTTAAAAGTCATGATGGCTTTTTTCGCGTCCATTATAACAGGAGAAAGTAGGTGCGGTATTTTATCATATATTGTCAATTCAACTCTCTTAGGGTCTATCATTAAGAATCTAAGCATTTCCGGAGAATTTTTATAAAGTAAACTTATTATCAATGTGTGTATCATCACGGATTTTCCCGTTCCTGTTGCTCCGGCAACCATAAGATGGGGCATTTTTGCAAGATTGGCGTATATAGCTTTGCCCGAGGTGTCTCTGCCAAGAGTAAAGATCAGAGGATAAGGTGATTTATTAAATTCATCTTGCGACAAAATATCCTGTAGTCCAACAAGAGTTTTTATTGAATTAGGGATTTCTATTCCAATAAGAGATTTTCCTGGTATGGGAGCTTCTATTCTTATGGGATGCGCTGCCAGGGCTAAAGAGAGGTCGTTTTGCAGGGCAATAATGCGGGAAAGTTTAATGCCTTCAGCCGGTTTGAGTGTGTATTGTGTCACAGAGGGGCCAATATTCACTTCAGCCATTTCCACATCTATGCCGAAATTCTGCAAAGTTCTTTTTATGATATTGGAATTTGCCTTTACGTCGCCACTAGAAGGTTTGCCCTTGCTTGTTTCAAGAAATTCCAAAGGAGGTGGCTGGAAGGGAATAAGGGATTTTATTTTATGGTGTCTTAGTTCAATATCCTCCTCCTCTTTTTTTTCTTTTTGCGCGACCTCTTTTATAAAGGCTTTGACAGAATCTAGAGTTGACTCTTTGTTTTCAAAGCTTTCAATTTTTTCTTCTGGCCCTGTTTTAATTTCTTGTTTATCGTCTTTAGTCATTTCTTTTCTTCTGAAGAATGAGATAAATGAGAAATTAAAAAGAACGAGAAGGGAGATTAGAAAGAGAATTATAAAAATAATCAGACTTACCCAAAAATCAAAAAGTTTAAGCAAGGGATAAGACGCAAGAAATCCGACATAGCCACCTCTTTTTTCTCCGAATATAATTTCTACAAGGCCCAAACTGCTGAAGAGGAAAAGCGTCCCTCCCATTAAGACAGTTGAGAAAAAATGTGGCTTGTAAGACAGGAGAAACGATGCGGTGATTAAGAAAAAAACAAGAGGAACAAAAAAGAAGCCGGAGCCAAATAATGAATGCAGGACCTGATAAGCGTAATTGCCAATGACCCCAGATTTATTGAAAGCAGAAAGAGTTATAAATATTCCTATTGCGAAAAATACCAGAGACAGGATAGAATGCCTAGTTTCTTCTTTTAATCTTGAATGCCATTTTTCTTTTTTCTCTTTAATTTTATTTTTTTCTGGTTTCTTTTTAGCCATCATAAATATTATACATTATTTGACAAAAACATATCAAAGATTCCGTATTTATTTCTGCTGTTGCTTTTTATCAGGGTACAGTTATTATAGATATAATAATGGACATGTCCGATAAAACAATCAAAAATAGTGAAAAATCCTACGATTATATAGTAGAGAGGTTGCAAAAATTAACTGCGGCTCTTTACAGAGTCACTGACCTCTTTTCAGACAAAGAGCCGTTGAAGTGGTCCTTAAGAGACAATGCCATAGAGTTATATTCAAAACTTACGTCCATTAGGAGAAACTCGAGTAATTTTCAGGACGTAATAGAATATGCGAACAGAATAATAAGGATATTGGAGATAGCTTCAACAGGTACCATTGTTTCCAGTATGAATTTTGATATTTTGCGCAAAGAATATATAAATTTGATGAGTGTTGTGGAGGGAAATAAGGAAGTAATAATACCAGAAATTTCTATCGGACAAATTAAGACAAAAGAAATTGAAACTCCTATAAAACCCGTAAGGGAGACTGTTTTAAAGAGAAAGGGCTTGCATAGCGAAGAGAGAAAGAAAAAAATAATTGATTTTTTAAAACAAAATGGGGAAAGGACTATAAAAGAAATATCTGTTATTTTCACGGGTATCAGTGAAAAAAGCATTCAAAGGGATCTTTCAGATTTGGTTAAGATAGGGCAATTAATAAGCAAGGGAGAGAAGCGCTGGAGGACGTATTTGTTTTCTAAACCCCTATAATTTTTTTGACAAACAGCAGAAAATGTTTGTTATTATTGATTTTTGTTGATATTCTCTTTATTTTTATGTAGAATATATAAATAATGCTTATTCTGGCATAAATATAGTTATCCACAATATTATTTTACAGCCTAAAATAAAGCATTTATAATTAAGATTATACGCAAGGCAGATTAAATGCAGTATTTCTGTATTGTTAAGAACCTTGAAAATTAAATATTTACGGATGCTATGAATCAATTAAAAATTTAAATTTACAATTAGAAAATTTGGAAAAATTATCAGTCGATTATTAGTTATAAAAAATACATAGAGTATTTGATTACTTGGTCGGAATCAAATTAATCTATGTTAAGGAATAATCTTATTAGATTCTTATTTAATTTAAAATTTTAAAATTAAAAAAATTAAACAAGATTCAGTAGAATTATTATTAAAAGAAAAAAATTATGAGTAAAATGACGAAAATCACTTCAGTATTGGTGAGTTTGTCAACTGGCTTGATGATGTCAGGAGCAGTTGCAGTAATGCCGATAGTTGCCTCAGCAGATACAATTTCTGATTTGCAGGCGCAAATTACGGCTCTACAAGCCCAATTGGCAGCTTTGTCAGGCAGTTCTG
>ERZ1292625.2904-Hain-H41-01um-R1-2904-length-14806-cov-11_pt1 | contig 14806 bp, 13 predicted proteins | sample MGYA00564400_ERZ1292625 | MGnify/ENA primary metagenome ERZ1292625 (study PRJEB36523, sample SAMEA6512639) | groundwater metagenome | collected 2019-01-08 | study: AquaDiva: Metagenomics assemblies of 32 groundwater samples | reverse complement strand
TGCCTCACGAGATACTTGAAAAAGAAACATCCAGGTTTAAAGAGCTTGGAGTGAACCTGCATCTGAATACAATGGTTGATAAGAATAAATTTAACGACATTTATAAAGGGCATGAGGTTGTTGCCCTGGCTTGTGGAGCGCACCAACCGAGAAAGATTTCATTCCCCGGCTCAGATGATACAGTGTCAGCCTATGATTTCCTCAAAAACATAAATCTTGGAAAAAAAACTGAACTTAAAGGCAAGAAGGTCGTTGTTATAGGCGCAGGAAATGTCGGAATGGATGTGGCTTCAGAGGCATATAACAGCGGCGCCGAATCAGTAGTTGCTGTTGATATCCAGAAACCAGCCGCATTCGGCGAAGAGATGAGGATAGCGATGGCAAAAGGAACTCATGCGCTCTGGCCCAAGCTTACAGACAGATATGATAAAAAAGACAGGAAGCTTTTTTTCAAGGATGGTTCATCAATTGATGCAGACTTTGTTGTGATGGCAATTGGAGATATACCGCAATTGGATTTCCTTCCTCAATCTGTGCATACAGAAAAGGGATGGATTCCTGTGAATGAAAATTACCAGACATCAGATGTAAAGGTCTTTGCCATAGGCGATGTGACAGGCCTTGGCCTTGTGACACACGCTATTGGCCATGGCAGGCTTGCAGCAGACTACATAAACTATCAGATAATGCATGCACCCAGATGGCCTGAAATAAAGCAGCCGATAGCCTACGAGAGAATAAAAACAGAATACTACGATGTTTGCCGAGGTGATTTCCCGATTGAGAAGGAAGCAGAGAGGTGCATGTCATGCTCTACATGCCGTGATTGCCGCATGTGCGAGGCAACATGCTACTGGCAGGCAATAAGCAGGGTTGAACATAAAGACGGCTCGTACGAATATATTGTTGACGATAACCTCTGCATAGGCTGCGGTTTCTGCGCAGGAATATGCCCATGCGGTGTATGGGAAATGGTCGAGAATGTTTAACTTTGATGCTTTGTGAAGGAATGATGGAAAGGAGGAAAGCTGTATGATCAGGAAATCAGCAATAGTGGTTATGGTGATTCTTATAGTTGCAATGTCAGCAGGCATTGCAATGGGCATGGGAGCATCAACAAAGATGCCGGATATCCGCATCGAAGACGCAAAGGCATATTTGTCTCCTATGATGTCCAATACAGCATCAGTGTTCATGAAGATAACAAACACCGGCAAGGGAAGCGACAATCTCGTCGGCGCATCCGTGGATATGCCTTCTGCCGTAGTAGAACTCCATGATGTCAAGGACGGCAAGATGGCAGCCATAGACAAGATATCCATACCTCCTGATGAGGTTGTTGAGTTAAAGCCGAAAAGCCTGCATATAATGATATTTAAAATGCCGAAGGGGACAAAAGCAGGCCATGAATTTACGTTAAGGCTGAAGTTCGAAAGATCGGGTGAAAAGGCACTGACGATTAAATTAACAGAGCCGATGTCGGATATGCCGATGCACAAACACTAAATAGGTATCACGAGGCAGAGGCGGCATGCCGCCTCTGCCTTTAGAACTGTAAGCTTTCCGCTGCTCATCCTTAGCTGTCTTCCTGTCTTTTTTACTTTTTAAGCATCCCGTATTATCCCCCTACCCTTTTTGTGATTCTTTATTTATGTACGTAAAAGTAAAGAATGTTTTTGAGATGTAGGATAATCCATACATATGGATTATCCTTAAAATCTCCTGTTAAAGGACTATCTTTCATTCAATTCCCTTAATCTCTACTGCATGAAAATCCATACAAAAGCCCCTTTAAGGTTAAGGCGCCTTTCACAATATTCTAATTTAAAATCAAATACTTAAAGGATACTATTTCTTTTGGCATGCCTCTTGCTGATAAAGAAGAAGCAGCTTAACTTAACATTAATACCAAGGGAAAGGAATGTCAAAAAAAGCACCTGTCATTTTTGACAGGTGACAATGAATTTCAGGATATGCTATAAACAAGAACATTAGCCCCTATTTTAAGGGTACATGAGATTCTTGACAATAAATAAGCTTATAAAGGATCAGCTTAATGGAGGAAGACATGAGAGACGCTGATGAAAGGTCAGGCATGGGATGGCTACCTGATTATCCTGATTTTCGGGATTATACAGAGGAGCATGAAGATGTTAGTAAGATTATTACAGCAACAGGGGTTACAAAAAAGGCCGCAAGCCTCCCCTCATCTGCGGATTTAAGGGCATGGTACTCGCCTGTAGAGGATCAGGGCTCTCTTGGTTCCTGCACTGCAAATGCAGGGGTCGGTATGGTGGAATATTATGAGAAGAGGGCATTCGGAAGATATATTGATGCCTCACGACTTTTCCTGTATAAAGCAACAAGGAACCTTCTTCACTGGACAGGTGATACTGGTGCATTTCTAAGAAGCACAATGGGCGCACTGGTTTTGTTTGGAGTCCCGCCAGAAGAATACTGGCCCTATAAAATAGCTGAATTTGACAAAGAGCCCACTGCATTCTGTTACGCCTTTGCACAGAACTATCAGGCCATTAAGTATTACAGACATGACCCTCCCGCAACACCAAAGGATCTCTTGTTAAATCGTATAAAGACATACCTTGCAGCAGGCCATCCTGCCATGTTCGGTTTCACAGTGTATAGTTCAATTGCCCAGGCAGATAAAACAGGGAAAATCCCATATCCATGCAAAGGCGAAAAGATAGAGGGCGGTCATGCCATTGTTGCAGCCGGCTATGACGATAAGATGAAGATTAAAAATTCTGGTTCATGCGGGATAGAGACAACAGGCGCACTTCTCATAAGGAACTCATGGGGCACGGGATGGGGAGACGCCGGCTACGGCTGGCTGCCTTATGAATATGTCCTAAAAGGCCTCGCCGAAGACTTCTGGTCGATATTGAAAAAGGAGTGGGTGGATACAGGGGTGTTTAAGGTGTAGAGGAGGGATTTAAAATTTAAACAGCAACAAAAAGGGAGGTAATATGGAAAATATAATTCGAAGACAGCATCTTGCTAAAGTGAAATTCCTATTTTTACTTTTGGCATGTGGAATCTTACTTTTAGCGAGAGCAGATTTCTCTTATGCAGTAACTAAGACAACAATTGCCACTGGCTTAAAGGCAGCAGTGGGTGCTGCCATTGATGAGTCAAAGAATCAGCTTTATTTTGTAGAGTATAATGCAGGCACACTCAAGTGTGTAAACCTATTTCCCCCCTACAGCCCTTGTCCTGGCACTCCTCTCCCAGGCGGAGTCATTGCAACGGGCTTTTCTCATCCAGAAGATGTTCAGTTGGATTTGGCACATGGTTTTGCATATGTGACTACAAGAGACGATCCGGGTACAACTGGTGCCTTATGGAAGGTGAATATCTCTACTGGTTCAAAGAGCATGGTTACTTTCAATCTTGGGGCGCCACAGCAACTTGTTCTGGATACAGCAAACAATCAAGCCTTCACAGTCGGGTACAACGACGGCAGGTTAAGACGCATTAATCTGACTACTGGAGCAAAGACACCTGTCTTTGTGGGATTAGGTCACCCTGTAGGTCTTACAATAACAAAGGATAGAAAATATGCCTATGTTACTGAACAGGACGCACCTGGTCGAATATCTAAAATCGATTTAACAATGGGAGTCAAAGACCCAAGCCCTGTGGTGACAGGTTTAACTGCACCGTTTTTCTTGGCCTGGACAGATGGAAGCCAGAATTCACTCTATGTGGTTGAACGCGACCCAGCTAATCGGGTTTCAAGGGTTGATCTAATTTCAAAGACCAAAAATGATGCGATAACTGGTTTGCCATGGCGGCCTTCGGGGATTGTAGTAAGCAGTATTGCAACGCCAGTCTACATTACCACAGACAAAGAAGTCGTCAAGGTTGACATGGTAGTATTAGATTTGACACAACCAGTCTTTATGGGTGTAGGGCATGTCCCAGCGACTAAGATTGTTAATGGATATGCAACTACAGATCCGGGATATTTCTTCCAGGTAAAGCATTCACCCTTTGGTGGAACACTCAATATCTTTGGCAACCTGAATAATTTTAAGGCATTGGGAGCTACTCATTATGAAGTGTCGGTCTCTAAAGATGGTGGACCATTTGTCCCCATTAACCTTAGCTGGAATATGTATAAATGGAACCCAACAACACTGCAATACGAGATGGTTCCTGTTGCACCGGTTGCAGCGACAACAAGGTATTTAATCCCTGCCGAATATCCTTTAAATGCTGGATGGTGGTATCCACCATTTCTTTTTATGCAGTGGCCCAGCGGGGAAAACGGCCTATACACATTCAAGGTGGAAATCTATTCTGGAGCAATAGGAGGCAGTCCGCTTCCGGGATTGCCGGCAGCCCTGAATAGTTTGACAGTCAGAATAGACAATACACCCCAAGATGTGAAGATAGTGAGCATCTGGCAGAAGGGAACACCTGATAAAGAGATTAAACCTTGTGACATTGTTTCCAAAGGCAATAACCAATATTATTTTAAGATTACTGCCTATGACCCAAATCACCACCTCCTGAGCTATGGGTTAAGCGCCCTTTGGGGAGATAATAAATCCGAATCTATATCTACTGATTCATATAGCGCCCATGTAGATGCTGAAGGCCCGTACTTATGGAGTGGCATTATAAATACAAAGGTTCCAGCCACATTCTGGAGCGCGAGCTGTAATTGTGCCCATACCTTTTATCTCGGAGCATGGAAAAGGACGATCGATGGTTACAACTACATTCTTTACCGTGACTATCATAAGTCAATAACAATTAACAACACAGGTGCTGTATGTCCATAGTAGAGATAAAGAAAGGAGGGAACATTATGTTAAATAGAATCCGTATAAATAAATTCTGGGGCTTGCTACTTGCTGCTAATATTTTAATTTTTAGCCCTAATGCATGGGCTCTACACAGCGTCATGTTGAGTGTGCCTGACCATCCTGAGGAGGCCTTAAACTGGTGTGGCCCTGCCACTGGACAGATGATAATGGAGGGATACCCGGCAGGAAGCTGCACGAAATTACAAGAAGATATCTGGATGTCAATTCAGAGCAACAAAGTCGAAACCATGTGGGATACAGATCCAGATGGTTTTAAAAAGGCAATGAACAATCTTTGCCCTCCTACTGGTAGCTGGAATGTTTATTCTGACACCGATCCTCAAAAGATTATGCATTCTGTTGCCAAATGGATGACTATAAATAACTATCCTGTTGCTGGACTTCTGAACACTGTAGCGCATAATGACTATACCGCGCACACTGAACATTGGATTGCGATCAGGGGAATTATAACGGATTTAAACCCTACCACTAATTCATCTGTTACCCTTCAGTTTATCTGGTTCAATGATCCTGCCGTGGATTTGGGTGATCCTGCTCTTGTGAGATTTGTATCAGGCAGCACATGGTACAGCGAATTTCAGCCTATAACAAAGGCTGGAAGCAGCTATTTTGGCAAGTATGTTGCTGTTATTGAGCCCCCTAAAAAGAAAGGAATCGCCATTGCGCCTGCAGAGGTCTTAATCGGAAAGCTGATAACTAAAGATGATGCATTACGATATGCAGCCAGATGGATAGAAGAATACAAGCTCTATGAAAGAGAGCCGTACAAACTTATTAAAAATGCAAAACCTCTTGCGCCGTTTCTTGTTAATAAAGATCACGGAGGATATTACATTATTCCTTACAGTACCAATGAAAACAGCCAACTGGCATCTGCGGCTGTTATTGTAAATGCATATACCGGAGGATTTCAGGAAGTCGGAGCTTTCAAACCGGTTAGCTACATGCAAAAAGAAGATGCAGTAAATACCGCCCTTAAATATCTTAACGTTGCAAAACCAAAGAAGGTCGATGCAGAATTAATCTTTCCTGCCGGTGAACAAACCGTAAGCCGTTATTTCCCGATATGGAAAGTAACTGTGGATAACAAAGTGATAGGCGTGAAACGTCAGGGGAAAATATATACAAAGATTCCCCGCGAGGAATTTTCTATTCCATTGCCAGGCATAAAGCCGCAAGGTATTACCTGGGATGGGAAACATCTCTGGACCTTAGATGAATATGCAAAAAAACTTTACAGTATCGACACCCGCTCGGGAGCTACCATTCGTTCTCTTGATACCGGCTTAAAAAAGCCTAAAGGTTTAGCCTTCGATGGAAAATTTATATGGGTTGCTGATGAAGAAACAAGGAATATTCATGCGGTCAATCCTGACAACGGTCAGATCGTAAAAACCATAAAAATGGAGATTCCTGGGGAAAAGGGTTTCAAATCTCTTGAGGGTATGACCTGGGATGGGAAGTACCTCTGGACCGCCATTTACGCTGGATTTTCGAGTTCCTTTAATCAGATAGATACAGAAAGTGGTCGGATTGTAAAGAGCATCTTTGCCGACTGCAATCCTCGTGGAATAGCATCAGATGGGGAATATTTATGGAGCATCTGCTATAACGGAGAAAATTTACCATCCAAGATTGACAGAAGAAAAATTCTCGAAAAGGAACACGAGATGCTTCGTTCTCGCATGTTTATCAGAGATATCGAGGGAAGAGACCCCGTAGGACTGGCATACGATGGCAAGTATCTGTGGTATACAGACAGGCAATTAAAAAGGGCTTTTATGATTTACCCTGGAAATCTGGAAAAGAAATAACTAATCTTGAGAAAGGAGGCATGTCATGGGGAGGTTGATGAGAAACTTTATGCTTGGCATAATAGGTCTATTTTTTGTTTTTTCTGTAGGGTGTGCCCAAAAATACGCAGTACTTATCAGTACAAATGAGGTAACTGCCGATGATACAGCTATTCATTCCGAATGGTGGTACGATTTAATTTTACAATACAAAATATTAAGAGAGAACGGCTTCAAAGACGACAAGATATATGTCCTTTATGGAAATGGGACTGATTTTGCTACTGCACATGCTGCCTACAATTCTACCACTCAGTTTGGTCATACAATTACAAATATGGCTGTCAATAAGGCCAATATCCAGTCTATATTCAATACGCTCAAGGGTAAGATAACTAACAAAGATTACCTCTATGTCTGGTGGATGGGTCATGGGGGAGGTTCCGGGCCTGGTTCCTGCAACCTCTCTATGTCTATCAGTAATACAGGAGAGACAGTTACTGATACGGAACTGAGCACATATATTAATAATGTGTCGAATTATAAGAAGCGTTCGGTTGCTGTCATGACCTGTCATTCTGGAGGAATGGTAGATAATATGAACACCGTAGGCAACAAAACCGCGACACTCACTTCTTCGACCTGCGCTCAAAACTCTTATGACGCTCCATCTACATGCGATGGCATCCTCCATGCTGAATTTAACTACACATTACCTAACGCTTTACGTCTAAAGAATCCATGTGGTACAGCCGTTGGGTCGGACTACGATAGCAACGGTTATGTATCATTATCAGAATCGCATCAATACAATACAGCAACGATGACTTCATCAACTCCCCAGATGGGTGATCCGGATAGCATTGCGACAACTACCTATATCAAGAAAGATGAACCGTAGAGATGATATGGCAGGAGATGCAGGCTATGTGGCTGCCTGATGAATATGTATGAAAGGAGGTGATATCCATGATGAAAGATGAAAAGCCGATGTACAAAATTGCAAAGTACGACAGAGCTAATAAGTGTTCGTGTGATTGTGAATGCGAATTACCGGTTACCGTTAGTGTCCTCTATAGCGGGAAAATAAAAACTCCCCAAGGACTGTCAACTTTAAAAGTAGAGACACCGGACATTACAATCTTAAGTGAGTAGCTTCAGTGGTCTAAGAGGGGCCTGATTCCAAAGCCCCTCTTAGACAAATAGGAGGATTTTGAGAATGGACTCATTATTGTTACGCCGCGAGCCGTTCGGTGGCGTATTAGCGGAGCGTGAAGGAACAAAAGTAAAGTTTCTTAATCACACCGGGTTTGAAATAACCTATGGGATCGCCAACGGCTGGTCGGAAGACGAAATAATCAATTACATCAAATCAAAATTCGATGTATCAAATGTGCCTTTAGTCAAAAACGACATCAAAGAATTTCGCAGGATGGTCTCGAACATAAAAGATTGGGATTCCGGTGAAAGCCTTTGGAAAGACCCGTCAGAAAATAAGGAATCTTCTCCTATTCCGGCACTATCCGCGCCATTGGATTTATACTGGGAGATTACCAAGCGATGTAATCTTTACTGTCGTCATTGTTATAACGAATCAGGCAGAAAAGATTATGAGCCGAGTCTGGAACAAATACGTTCTGTCGTAAATGAACTAAGTTCAACAAAACTGAGAAGCCTTGCTATCTCGGGCGGTGAACCTTTGATGCGGAAAGACTTGCGGACGATTATCGGATGGCTTCGTCCCCTGGCGACAAATCTTGTATTAGCCACTAACGGAACTTTGATAGACGAACAAAGAGTTGCATGGCTGAGAGAAATGATCAATGAAGTAAATTTAAGTCTGGACGCAGGCAATAAATCAGCATACGAACAATTTAGAGGGCGAAGGGGAACCTTTGAAAAATGTCTTCGAGGACTGGATCTATTAGTAGAACAAAAAGTTCCTGTTATAATCCAGACTACTATATCCAGGTTCAACATAGATTCGCTCGAAGAGATTGCAACTTTGGCAATAGAGAGAGGCGCTACGGCCTGGATTGTACGGCTGCCCGTGTTCAGTGGTAGGGCTACCCGAAATGAAGGTGATTTTCTCAGCCGGAATGAATTAATTGAAAAAGAGCCGCTCCTGTCCGAAATCAGATTGCGATACCAATCAAAATTCGCAGACTTACAATTAGGGGTCAACTTCATGTGGAGTTATCAGAAACCTTATACTCATGTTCAGTTAGAGGATAGGGCGATATCATGTTCCGCAGGAACTGTGGGCGTGCTTTTGACTGCAGAGGGTACATTAGCACCTTGTCCCTTATTTTCGGGGACAGACTTCAAGTCCGACGCAGTCTGGAATGGTAACTTTCTTAAAGAATGGAAAACGGCTCGATGCATGCAAACTATGCGCTCCCTTCGTTTAAATAAGATAGAGCGATGTTTCCATTGTGCACACTTCAAAGTAAAATGCAGCACCGGATGCAGGGCCAAGGCTTATTTGAGTGGAAATTTATATTCAACAGATCCGGACTGCGGTTACTTGAACTAAAGACAATTTAAAAGTGCGATTAATCAACTATGAGCCAAAAAATAGGAACAGCGACTATTAGAAATTTGCCCCCAACGGCAGATAACAGAGTGCTTGAGGTTAACTCAAAGGCTACGCCCTTCTCAAGCACTCTAAACGTTAGCCGGTCATGATAGGCAGGGAAAGGAGGTTAATAATGATATAAAAATGAATAGAATCATCGTCCCCTTTTATAGTTTATTATCAATCAAAATAGAAAGGAGATTAATATGTTAAAGCGGTTATCGCTATTCTTAGTGTTTTCCAGTTTTCTAATAGGCATGGTGGGGTGTACATGCAAGCCAGCCGTGATCGGGTCTCTGCCTGTAACGCTTCATCCTCAGGAAACTCAGAATTGGTGCTGGGCAGCAAGCGGGCAGATGGTCATGGATTATCTTGGCCATAATGTCTCTCAATGCACGGAGGCCAATAACCGTTTCGGCCGCAATGATTGCTGCAATATCGATCTGTGCCCGGCGCCAACGGAGGCCACCCCACACGGTTGTGTAGTCGGTGGCTGGCCGGAGTTCGACAAATACGGGTTCACATTCAAAACTACTTCCGCTGCGCCGCTTACCTGGGGCCAGTTGAGAGAACAGATTTCTAACGAATCTTACTGCAAGAAGAAGCCGTTCGCCTTCTCATGGGGCTGGCTGGGCGGTGGAGGGCACATGATGGTTGCCAAAGGCTATCTCACATTGGCAGGGACAAACTATGTAGTTATCCTTGACCCGTGGGCCCCGTGCGTCGGGGATGAGCGTATAATCACTTATGACTTTTATAACGCCGACCCAACGGACCATACGCACTGGGACGATTACTATGACGTAACATACACAGGAGGTAAATAAGATGCGAATCTTGATATCCTTATTTATTGCTTTATTATTAATGGCCGCACAGGCGAGCGCACAGGAGACAAAAGCGCTTATTAAGGAGCTACAACCCGTGGCGCAAAGGTCTCTGGGGACCTTCAGCCAGCTTGTCACAAAGGAGAACTACAGGCAGATGGGTTTTGAATCTCCTGAAGAGGTGCGCTCCGCAACCCTCGGCATCCCCATACAGGACTTCATGGTGCGGCTCGACAGGTTGAAAAAATACGAGCCGGGCAGCAGACCTGATGAATTGTTGACGGCAACAAGCCAGGTAATTTATCCGGTGCTTGTAAAAGGTCAGGTGAGGTCATCAATAACCCTCTCAAAGACCAAGGAAAGCTGGCGGGCCGTGTCATTCGGTGGTTTCAACTTTGTAAAACTGGCCTCAAGCACGCTGATGGAGAGCTCAAAGGTAACAGGACTCGATTACTCATCCTATTTCCTTGTAAGGGTTCCTTCATTAAACCTCTTTTTCCTCGGCTTTCGCTCGAACAACGAGCTAATGCTTGTGCCGCTTATGGACAACACCGGGCTGGAATTCAAGGCTGGAGTAAGCATGAAGGCGGAAAGGGTCTTTTCCGCAATTCTGCCGGATGCCAAGGCGCATAACGGTCTACCGAGATAGTAAAAGGTGAATGCCGTGAGCTTTGAGCAGGTTATGGAGGTATCAGAGGCTGTGGATAGTCTTGGTTAGGTTTAAAGCGATAATGGGGCGGGCATTGCCTGCCCCGGTATTAAGTTGAATAGCGAAGGAGGTAAGCTATGAAATTGAAAAGATTTGGTTGGACAATTTTGTTAGTTATGCCTTTGGTTTTGAATGCATGCTGTAGCGTACCACCTTACAGTCCTGCATACTGGAATGACGGGGGAGTTGTACAGGGCAATAACAACTGCTACAACTATGGCAATAACAAAAGAACAGACACATTTGCACAGCCAGGTAGGGCAGCTGGAGCAATGTACGCAAACCTTACATGTGCTGCCGTTTATAATGCTGCTATTGCTGATGGCTTAGATTCTCTGCCAGCCTCAGGAAATTGCCCTAGTGGCAAGGATAAAGTAGCCCTTGTTGTAGACCCCGGCACTGATTATCACTGGTACCGTCTCGACAGCGGCGGCATGTGGTCCCATAAACCTGGTGGAACACAGGCGACAAATCTTGATAACTCTAACAATCCTATTGCCAATCCTGAAACAGCAGACAGATGCGGTGGGTGGTTATGTTATACTGACTTTTGCGGTTATTTATGTTCCTGCTCCGACAATGTTCAGGGCCAGGGTCATGAAAACATTAAGTAATGCAAAATATTTAAATGGAGGTAGAAACGTGTCTATTTTATTGAGATCAAAAAGACTTTTCTGGATAGCTATGTCGATAATAACAATATTAGTGGTGATCCTATCAGGCGTTATCAGCGAAGCACAGGACAAGGAAATAAAAAAGGGTTTAAAGGTGACGATCCTGCTTTTCTCTGGCCGTCCTGATCCGATTTATCTATTAGAAGATAAAGATGCAATAGAACGATTAAAAACCTTAATCGCCACTGCAAAGGTAAACGAGAAATTTGAAAAGACTACGGTTATTCCTTCAATCCTCGGTTACAAGGGAATCATTGTAGATAACCAGACAAAGGTTCCAGCTATCCCTGCCCATCTTGCTGTTTACAAAGGGAATATTGAAGTGAAAAATGAACGAAAAAAATTCCTGATAGATGAAGGGGGTGCTATAGAGGATCTTCTCCTGAAACAGGCAATCGAAAAAGGAGTGATAGATGAAAAGATACTTAAACGTATGAAATCAGAGACTGCTAAATAATAAGGGGTATGTATGGGAATAAGGATTCCACATCTGCACTTTAGAGGAGACATTTATTTCCTTAGTGAAGAGCAGTGGAAAGGCTTTTCTGGCAAGGTTGTTAAAGACTTTCAGGCTAAACTGGCTAAGGGGCGGGCATTGCCTGCCCCGGTATTAAAGATACACGGGAGGGTAGGAGGAGGAAATGAAATCAAAAATATTTTATAAGTGGTATATTTTAGTATTATTGAGTATTCTGATTTTCTACATAGGTGGCTGTTGCCCTCCTTTTTGTAAGCCAGATCCGCCAAGACCTGATGATAGAAAATCCATGTTGTCTCCTCCCACGGTTATTCCTCCTCTCTACGAATGTGCAACTGCTGTATCGGTTGAAGGCTTTGTCCCCGGGGCTACTATAGATATTTATGCTAACGGCGCACGCATGGGGGGTGGGGTATCAGATGCACCATGGGGGCAGAGTTTTTCAGTTCCTGCTTTAGTTGCGGGACAGTTAGTTACTGCTACCCAGACCGTAAGCGGTATAACAAGTCTACCATCGAAGGCAGTAGAGGTTGTATCATTCTTTAAAACACATCCTGAAGGATTGCCCAAACCTGCACTCGAGACCCCCTTATATGAATGCGGAGGAGCTATAGGTGTTCGCAACTTGGCACAGGGCGGGCTTTTAGAAGTATTTGCAGATGGTAACCTCGTTGGTAATGTGAATGGGTGTGGAGCCGGGCAATGGCTTTTTGTGAACCCTTCTTTTGTCAAAAATCAAGGAGTCTATGCTGCTGAAACATTATGCCTGATTAGAGGACCTCAATCAGACTTGGAAACTGTGCAAGCTGCCCCTGCATCGCTTCCAACTCCCACGGTAAGGGATGTTTATGAAGGAGGGAAATACGCTACGGTGGATAATATAGTCAATGGTGCTATGACGAAAGTTTATAACGGGGTATTGCAAATTGCCGGACACTACTGTTCTGGGGGAAGCCAGATATTCAGGTTAAATCCTCAACCTGCGGCAGGAGACAGCCTTACTGCCGATCAGCAGTTATGCAATGTAAAAAGCAATCCATCGGATCCTACGACTGTAAAGCCATGCCGTGAACTACCGGCTCCGACGATACCTTCAATCTGTGCAGGAGATGATTCCATTACCGTATCAGGCGCTGTCCCGGATGCCCGTATTCGTGTTTATGCCAATGGGAATCTTATTGGAGATGGGGGCGGAACCACGATAAACTTGACCCGCCCTGTAGTTGGCGGAGAATCAATCACTGTGACACAATCATTAGGTCAATGTACCAGCCCGCCTTCTACCCCTGTTCAAGTCGGTCAAGGATCGAAGGTAGCTTGCAGTATACCACCATACAGCCCGGCCTATTGGAACGACGGAGGATTTGTTGAACTCAATAACAATTGCTACAACTATGGTAATAACAAGAGGACAGACACATTTGCACAGCCTGGAAGGGCAGCTGGTGCTACGTGGTGGCACTGTAAAGACGCGAATCGAAGAGATCCGGCATGCGCAACATGCAAAGACGTATATAATGCCGCCATTGCCGATGGCCTTAAACCTTTGCCAGCCTCAGGAATTTGCCCATGCAATAAAGATAAATTGGCTCTTGTTATAGCACCTGGTTGGGATTACCATTGGTATCGTCTGGATAGTGGCGGAATGTGGTCTCATAAGCCCGGGGGGACGCCGGCAACCGACCACGATAATTCCGGCAATCCCGTTGCCAATCCTGAAACAGCAGATAGAGGGGAATATACCGACTTTTGCGGCTATTTCTGCTCCTGTTCGGATGCTGCTCAGGGCCAGGGTCATGAAAATATTAACTGATGAGAAAATTTAAAGGGAGGTTAATATATGGATGTCATTATTGATGCGATCAAGTTCAACCACGATCCAAATTCTGCTGCCAATGATGCGGTTAATATCCGTAAAAACAAAACGCAATTTATCAATGTACCTGAATGGGTGCAGGGGATAAGCACAAAGGCTGAAGACTCTCTTGCTGCTTATGCAATTAAGGAGACGACGGGAAACACACTGACTATTCAGGCGAGGTTCCATGCAGACGAAGGCATAGAGCAGGCTGAGATCAGGGCAATAGATCCAACTGTTACACCCAGCGGGTGTATTGGATGGATTATCAAAATACTCATTGCTATATTCGGGAATGTTTTAGGTGAAGTAAAGAAGAAGCTGGTTACCTTTGGTGCCGGTGGAGATTCTGGTTTTGTTACCTTCGAACTCAAGAACCCGAAACTATGGGATGTTGGAGTTGGTATCCATTATACAACATGGAAATGGCAATACCGTTTAAATTGTCACAGCCCATGGATAGATATAGATACCACAAGGCATAAAATATATGTGTTGTTAGAGGCCCCAAAAGACCCGTGGAAGCAAACACCTTATAATGCCACAAATGATCAGTTACCATGGACTGAGGTTATGGATTATTCCTGCATATGGGCTATTGGTTCAAAGGACAGGGATACTGCAGCAGGAAAAGTTACTGAAAGGGTAAACGCACTCGGTCCATCCATTGTTGAGTATGACTGCCCTGGCGGCGGTGGAACACATTATTCATCTCCTAAATTTAACTGTACTGAATTTCTTGAGCGACTTAAGGGCGGGTTAGGACTCGGAAAGTATGTAAATTGCACTGATTGTGCGACAATCGTTTCAACATTTTCGAATATACTTGGATGTGACTTATGGCAGTCCAGAATGGGATCTGGATTTGGACTTAACGAGGTAATTTCTATAGGCTACTCTACATGGAGCACGCCTTGTGGCTGGTCAACATTTAACTATCATGAAGTTGCCTGGAAAGGAGCATGTGATATTAATGATGAGGTCTTTGATTCCTGTTTGAAGGTGGATGGGGATAGTAGTCCAAGAACTT
>ERZ1292625.2253-Hain-H41-01um-R1-2253-length-18601-cov-5_pt2 | contig 14808 bp, 18 predicted proteins | sample MGYA00564400_ERZ1292625 | MGnify/ENA primary metagenome ERZ1292625 (study PRJEB36523, sample SAMEA6512639) | groundwater metagenome | collected 2019-01-08 | study: AquaDiva: Metagenomics assemblies of 32 groundwater samples | reverse complement strand
CATTATGATGTCCGTAATATATCCATCCTTCTTTATAATTAATTGCAACTCGTTCAAAATCGGCATCATGGTATCCCAAATTAAAAACACCGATTCCATAATTAATACAAAATGCTAAACAAAAAACCTTCACATTGCCGGCAATGATGGTATAAGATACGTCTTCAAAAAAACGATGTGCTTTTTTATCAAATTTTAAATGATATAGGGAAGCATCGGTTAAGTCATGATTTACCCACGAATGATCTTCCCCCGAATCCTCTATCTTTTTCCCATTTTTCCATAATGAGATAGATTGCATAAAGTTGTCGATAGTACAGGGAAATTCTTTTTCTTTCGAATCGAATATAAAAATTGGAGCAAAATCCATTTTTTAATAAATGTTTTTATTTAAGTAACGGAGATGGAAGAGTCATTTATGATCCCGATATTGACGAAAATGATATACAACGGTGAAATTGACAAAATAAGAGATATCGAGTATTTGGAAAATATGAGACAGAGCTGCATTGATTCAGCAATGATACAATATTTGAATGGTTCGAGACTCATTTTCGACGAATTTCCCGACAATGTATCGCTAAAATTTTTTCCAGTTCTCGTGAAAGGTCAATTTTTTAGAAAATTCTCTTCGAATATAAATTTGACACCATCTTTCGTGAATTCGAAAGATGGCATTTGGGATTTCTTTTCATTTCCTCCAAGAGAAGACCTCATTCTTGCGTTCCACGAAGAGTCTTTAGATTGGCATTCATTAAGTTCTAAAATGAAACCAGAATTTATTTTAGCTCATCCGGAATATGAATGGTCTAAAATGGAGGTTTTTGAAAATATACACATCAAAACAGAAAATGAACTCATCGATTTTTTTCCATCAGCAAACGAGGGTTATTTCAAATACAATCCAAATTGGATCCCAGATAACTCGTGTCATTCATCTTTTTATAATGTTATTTCTAAAAAGACCTTTCATGCCGACAAATTAGCCGAAATAGTTGATGAAATGAAAGATTTTAATTGGAATATTTTTTCGTATAACACCAAAATTTCGAGTTTTTGGGAAAAATATAAGAATAAACCGTGGAATTTTGAAGTTTTATCTGACCATCTCGATATTGATCTAATTGTTTCCAATCCAAACTATCCATGGAGATGGGATAGAATAGAGAAAAGAATAAAATTGAGAGACATCGAACAGAGGCCGGATTTTGGGTGGCCTCGCCTTGAACTTAATTTTTTGAGAACTCGAGAACTTTTTGAATTCCCAAGATTGAGAAAAATGATCTATACTACCGACTTTTTTAAATAAAATCAGGGCAAAGGCATCCAGAAGGCCAATCCATATGATCCTTCTGTCCTGGTGCATTTAATCGACATCCTTCACATGGTTCTGTCATTTCGAAAAAATGATCCGGTTCAGCGGTTAATTCGTACAATTTGAATTTATCGACTAATTTTATTCGATAAAAAATTGTTGTTGGATCAGATTTGAATTTGCATAATATATTTGTACCGAATGGGATTTTGACGGATAGTGTCGGTGTAATAAAAATGTCCATTATTTTATTTTTTGGAGTTTTATATTGAAATTTGATTTTCTTAATCGAAATCGAATTTTATAAAAACTTTTTGATTCAAAAATGGAAAATTCATGTTCTTATTGTAAAATTCCAATAAAATTTGAAAGTGTAGATGATTTTTTCAAAACTTTAGAAAATACTCATGACAAACAATATGCAGCTGTTGCCAGCTGCATTAACAATTTTCCATTGGATTGGAAAATACAATGCTTGAACGAAAATCCAGATCTTTTAAAATTCATCACTGATAAGACAGAAGAATTATGCCGCCTAACTGTGGATAATTATGGATATGCGTTAGAATATGTTCCAGAGCAGATGAAAACACCAGAATTATGTAGATTAGCAGTAGAAAATACTGGTCTGGCTTTGGCATTTGTTCCAGAAAAGTTGAAAACGCCAGAAATGTGCCGCTTAGCTGTAGAAAATGATGGATTTGCATTTCAATATGTTCCAAAACATCTTCGAGATCAGATTTGATCTTAAAATCGAATTTTTGCAAATGGGAGATTTTTACAAAATCGAATTTTATAAAAACTCATCGAATCTAAAAATGTCAGATTGTACTATATGCCACGAACAAGGCGGGGTTTTAACACCGATCGATTGCCCGTTAAAACATGCCTTTCACGGAGCCTGTATTGAGGCTTGGTTAAAGAAAAATTCTACGTGTCCTTGTTGTAAAATGTTGTTAAAACATAGAATTAAGAGTATTGATGAATTTTTCAGACTTTTTGATATTGATTATAACGATGAAGAAAAATATAGTGAAGAAGAATATGTGGGCTTTATCGGGTACATTAACGATTTCCCATTAGATTGGAAAATAAAATTCGTGGAGGAATTTCCTCATCTTTTTAAATTTATCGTTGATAAGACAGAAGAATTATGCAAAATAGCTGTCGTAAAAGATAAATCTGCGTTAAGAATTGTTCCAACAGAATTGATAACACCAGAACTATGCTGGTTAGCTGTAGAGAATGATAGATCGGCGATCGCGAGCGTACCAGATGAGTTGAAAACACCCGAATTATCCCGCTTAGCTGTTGAAAAATATGGATTGATGCTGTACCATATTCCAGAAAACATGATAACACCAGAAATGTGCCGTTTAGCTGTAGAAAATGATGGATGGGCGTTACAATATGTTCCCGATCAGTTGAAAACACCGGAAATGTGCCTTTCAGCGGTGAAGAATGGTCCTGTTTTTCGTTTCGTACCAAAAGAATTGAGAACACAAGAAATTTGCAAATTAGTTTATGAACCAATGTTGAAATGTCCAGAATTTTGCCGCTTAGCTGTAGAGAAAAATGGATTGGGATTACAACTTATACCAGAAGATCTGAAAACACCCGAACTCTGTCTCTTAGCAGTGAAACAAAATGGAGCAGCGTTAAAATATGTTCCAGACCATCTGAAAACATTTTCGTTATACAATGCAGCCGCTGCTAATTATGGGGCAGCGTATATGTATATGTCGAATCGTTTGAAAATTATATTTTTTGCGGTACCAGTTGTTGCGGTGTTAATACCGATTTTAATAACTAAAATCTTTGCAAATTAGATAAAATCTCGAAAATGAAGATAAAAACAGAATTATTCTTTTCAAATGGCTAATAATAAAATATGCGATATTTGCTGGAAAGCTGGGGGAATTTTAGTTGAAAGAGGATGTCCTTCGCGACACTTCACTCATGACGCTTGTCTTGAGGATTGGTTAAAGAATATTGATAAATGTTATTGCATGCAACCGATAAATTTTAAAAGTCCCTACGAATTTTTAAATTTTGCATACAACTGTATTCCAAATCCATCATTCGATTTTTCTAGTTATATTAATGATTTACCACGAATGTGGCAAATACGATGCGCGAGGCATTGTCCAATGCTTATAAATTATATTTCAAATGGCAAAGAGGAAGTATGTCAAAATGTTATAGAATACGATCCGCTCAATTGGAGATATTTGCCAGAAAATCTGAAAACACCAGAATTATGCCGCTTGGCCGTGGCTCTTAATGGAAGAGTTTTACAGTTTATTCCCGATCACATGAAAACACCGGAATTATGCCTTGCTGCAGTGAAACAATGTGGAAAGGCGATAGAATATGTTCCGGAACATCTGAAAACATTTTCGTTATTTTTAGATCTTCTATCTCCCGAAAATCCAATTAGTGGTCATAAGAAGGATGTTTAGCAAATAAAAATGTCATTGGAAAACGATCCAGAATTATACCGCTCAGCTGTGGAAAATAATGGATGTGCATTAGAATTTGTTCCAGATAAGTTTAAAACACCCCAACTTTGCCGATTAGCTGTCGAAAAAGACGGCATGGCATTACGTTTTGTACCATTACACCTCAGAACACCAGAATTATGCCGCTTAGCTGTAGAGAAAAATGGATCGGCAATACAATTCTTCGAGAAAGATAATTTTGAAAGAGTTCTGTGTGGAGCTATTTTGTTTTCGATATTTTTTACTTCAATATTCATGATTTTTTACAGTTTTTAATAATTAAACAAATGGAATAGTTTTAAAAACTAATTTCTTTCTTCATTGACCATTCTTTGACATCAGCTTTTGGTATATTCGATTTTGGTCTTACTTTCTTCATTGGCCTTGCTTTTCCCTTAAATTCATCTCTTAATATTTTCAATTTATCCCGAATGTCAAATTTAGCCCTAATCTCGGCCATTTGGCCCGCATTTCTGATATATGTGTTGTGAGTAGTTTTGATTGCCAATGATTTTTCATGTCTTGGGGTAAATTCTATCATTTCTACAAAAATATTTATTTTATCAAAACATGCAGGGTAAATCAAGGATACACCTTGGTATGATTCATCTACACCATCCATATCTACTTCTATTTCGTATGGAAAATTATCTGCCAACATATTCTCTTGTTCGAGATTTGAAGATAATTCGAGTGGTAACAACGGAAAACTTTTCGGAGGCATCACAGAAAGTAGCTGAGTTGGGATCCCTATTTCCGGTTCATCTTCTGGTTTTGCAGGATCATAAGAAAAATTATCGAATGCTTCTACCACATCGCAAAAAAGAGGTGCGTGTAAAAATCTGTAAACATATTGATTCGTAACACTATTATGTCCTTTAGTATAATACCGATAGATCCAGCATAATCCACGAATGTAGTCTTGACACATTTCCGGAACCATTTCTTCGCTGATTGTTGTTGTTTCTTCACCAGCTTCTTTTCCGTACCAGTAAGCTCGGTATGTTTCATAATTTACTTTTCCATTTTCCATCGATTCAGAAAATAGTTTTGATGGAAATTTTAATTTTGGATTTCGTTCTCGTTCATGTTCTAAAAATGCTGTTTCGCTCTCGCATAACTGTTTAAAATATTTCAAAAGTTCGCCCAAATTAACCGTTTTATCTTCGTTCGTAAAACTCGTTATTTTTGCTTCTTTGTACGCGTCGATGATCTGCTCCATTCCATATTCCATATCTTTTAGTCCCGGATGTTTCGGAAGAAAATCATTTCCCATTAATGCCATAATTATAATAAAATCATTAATTGGAACAGGAATCAAATTTCTTAATGGAGCTATTTTTAGACCATCAATTCTGAATTCTGATTCTCGCATTAATTGAATATGTTGAAGTGGAGCCGCTAAAGCCAGCAAAATTAAATCTGCATCTAATCCATAAAGCACATGAACTCCTTTCCGCCCTCGAAGGCGATTAGTTCGATAAATATCCATAATTTTATGTTCGCCTTCACCGGGAACTTGATAAGATGAATAAATGACAGTATTAGGAAGATACGCCTGACTGGCAATAATCCACAGATTGATGTAAGTATCTAATCTAGTCATCAATTCTGTTCCAGGAGTAAATGCATTTCTGTCAAAAATAGAATCAGATTCTGCCTCCATCGCAGCCCTGTAACGCCGTTGTCTTTGCTGTTGTATTTTGGAAAGTGGAACAACTCCATCTACAGCCATGATCAAAATCTCACGAGGTTTCACCATCCTTACCAGTTCCATTAATTTAGTTACAACTCCAACTAAAAATTCATTATCAAGCGTTTTCCTGGCTCTTCGTTGAATTTTCGCTTTCTCTTGTGGAGTATAACTCGAATCGAGACCATAAACTTTTGATCCAATGGTATGAAAAATACCATTCATATCAATTGCCAAACTCGCGGCATTTGATGGAAGTTTGGTCGTTATCACCGATGGATATTTTCGACTCAAATATTTATAGAATCGTGGTACACCCATTCTTTTAATGGGTTAAGATTCTGTTTTTCCATTTGCTTTCATTTTTGTAAAAATGAGAGTAGTGCCATTTTTGTAAAAATAGAAGTTGCCCATTTTGTCGAATGAAAGTAATTGCCATTATAAAATGAAAGTTCTCGTCATCATTATAATGGCATTACTTTCCATTTCATTTATATTGCTGTCAACAGCTACAATTTTGTTGCACAAAAAGATTAATCCTAACGCAACGGAAAAACTATTTATAATGTCCCTTCTTATGATTTTTGCTGCTCTTGGAATTACCATTTTTATTTTCATTTATCCGCAAAAAGGAGTGACAACGACTGGAAATGCGAAGTTTAGACGAATGCTGGCGGCTTAGCCTAGATGAAACATCAGCAACTTAAAAATGCTAAAATGGGGAAAATGCCTCGGATCAGGTATTTATGGAAAAATAAATAAGGTTGTTTCATATTTTGATTCGGGAGATTATGTAGTTAAAAGAATATTAAGCGAGAAGTTTGGTATTTCAACAATAATTGAACCAATAATTATGAAATCGATAAGTCATCCATATCTGATGTCAGCAATTTCAGTTTATGTTGATGAAGAAGAAACAGTAATTTTGATGAAAAAGGCGCAATTTGGAGATTTAGGTAAACGACAAGTCCTAACTCGAGCGGAATGTCTCGAGGTTTTTTTCAAACTTTTATGTGGACTTAATTTTTTACATAAAAATAACATCATTCATGGAGACATTAAAGGAGTGAATATTTTAGCAATAAAAGATAAAACTGATGTTCGACTTTCTGATTTTAGTCTTTCTCGAATTTATACAAAAAGACCATTTCATCGCCTTTGTTATACGCTAACTCATCGTGCTCCCGAAATTTTACATAATAAATCGTGGGATTTCCCAGCAGAGGTGTTCGCATTGGGATGTACATTTTATGAAATAGCATTCGGAAAAATTCTTTTTCTTCAAAATGAACACAAAGAAACTTTTTATAAAGAGGCATACTATGACTTTTGTAATAGGTTTTATTTTGATGATTCAAAACAATCTGACAGAAACATCATTTTTAAACCGGTAATGCCGGTAGATACTACGTGTGATATTTGGAAAGAGATAATAATCAAAATGTTGCACCCGGTAGTTTCAAAAAGAGCGACAATAGACCAACTTTTGGAATTGCCTATATTCGAAAATTATCGACATTTTTTTCGACATGGTTCTATCTTACGAAAAACATCCCCTTGCGTCGGTTCTGTAATCGATGGTGGAGAGGAATATAGTAAAACATGCGATAATTTAGAACGACTTTCTCGGGCTGTCATTTTGACTTATCCTGAATTCAGAATTAAAGCATGTTTGCTCATTTGTTATAAAATATTTTATTTCACATATTCATCGATTGAAATGACAACAGAACTGCTTCTGACCGAGAAAGAAATTTGTGTAGGTCTAGGATTTATTCTCCTCCCGGATAGTTTTTTGTAGGTCTAAAATGTAAATCTCTCATCAAAAATGAGTCAACCAGGTGCTGAATCTCAAACTGATGATCTTGTTAAGCTCGTTCGAAGGACATTAAATCGAGTTGAATATGTCATTTCCCTAATCTCTTCTGATCGCGAGAAGAGGGTAAAGCGAGAAGAAACCGTTCGGAGACCTCATCGAGAAGAAAAGAAACGAGAATCTCGAAAACATAAAACTACGAAGAAAGATGATGAAAAGAAATCGAAAAAGTCACAACATAAATCGAAGAAAGAAAATAGAACAATACAGCCACCCACGATTTTGCCAGCCCCTTAAAATTGGATCCAGAATCCAGCGGCCGAGTATAACTGAGCGGACTTTGTGGGATAAAGAATGAATCGTCTCCCACCATTATAAAAACTATCCGATTCGTCCTTAGTTAACAAAATTACTGGATATAACGATGACGCATTCTTAATATTTAAAAAATTCGTTTTATCTCTCCGATTTAATGTTAATGGAAGCGTGAGTGTCACCACATCCGAGCCGTCAACGAGCACGATATCATCGTTCGGATTTAATGTAACATTGTCGATCACTTTCCTGTAGTTGAAGTTTATTTCGGCCATTGGTGTTCCATCTTCCGACATTTTATTAATGCTTCATTTTTACGAATGTGAGATTTTTATGAATGCAACATTTTTATGAATTTGAGATTTTGTCAAAAATGGGTTCCAATTGCAACCAATTGACGACAGTTGAAACCAATTGCAACCAATTAGCAACAATTTGAAAATAATCAAAAATCATTTTTTCTTCCATTAAAAATGGCCGAAATTCAGCAGCGAATCAAAATTGCAATTGATGAAGGAACGAAATTTTCCGATAGTGCCTCGCGAAAAGCTGAGATAATTCGAATCATTAATATTTTATTCGGTGTAATAATAGTTTTATCTGCAGGAACAGTTTCTATTTTGGCATTGATTCAGAAAAATGATCAGTATCGCATCCCAATATCCGCCCTCGGAATTCTGATCGGAATGTTGAAAACGATTTCTGCAACTTTTGATCTTCATGGACGGTCTGTAATGTTTAAGAAAGCTGATGTTGAAGTTTCGAAAGCAGTAAGAAAATTATCTTCGGCTGACGTGTCTCTTCCAAAAGAAGAGATTAATAAGGCCATAAGAACGGTTTATGATACGATTGACAAAAATGATTTAAATATATACATGGAACAAGGGGTTAAACAGGCTGGAACACCGCAATCTGATTTGAAATCTCCAGAAGATGGAATGAGAAATGAAATCGAGATACCTCGGCTCGAGATACCTCGAAATGAGAATAATCGAGATGAGATGACTCGAGATGAGAAAATTGCTGAAAGTCAGAAATCTTTAAATCTTGTTCAATGATTAAAAAAGATGTCATTGATAAAACATGATTATGATGAATTCGAAATTTTTACTGATTTCTTAACAAATTTATCAACTACAGCAAGAATTGGAATATTTTTAGAGACAATAGCGGCAGTTCGATCGATCGGATCAGCAAGTTTTCAAATGTGTCTCCAAAGTCTCCTTACTGGACCCCGTTTAAGGTCTAATATTATGTTGTACCTTCCAATGACAAATGATCAACTTCAAAATTTAACTGTTGGAGGAACCTTCTATACCGGCTATTTTTCCTTTCCTACACGAGATCCTGGAGTTTTAACAGATGGAGCCTTTGGAGGAGATTGTTGCATTTTGGCAGTTTCATTGACTCCAGGAAATTATTCAATTTTACCATTGGATGCGATATCCCCTAGAGGCGGCAAAGAAATCATGATTCCTCCGGGAACTTTCAGAGTTCAAGATAAAGAGATGGTTAAATTTGGCGATTTAGAAAGACAAATTTATTATGTCACATTTTTACCCGACACTGAGGGATATTTACATCAATATTTAATCAGATCTCATTCAGATTTAGAAAATGAAATTTATAATATCTTCGTCGCATACGTCAAAGAAAATATTTATAAAAGAGCCTTGGAAGGCGTTTCCATTAAAAGCATTTGTAGTTTGCGCGAATTGACAAGATTGGACACATTGACGGATGAAATTTGCGACATTGATGATGAGGTTGTTAAAATAATCGATTCAAATCTTGCGCAATAAAATATCTTTATATAAAAATGACGAAGTGTATTGCTAAAGTCAAAGATGCAGTGACTAAGAAAGTTCGTCGATGCCGCGGATATGCCGCACAGGGATCGAGATTTTGCGGTTTCCATATGGGGGTGACACCCAGTGGTTCCCCGAAGGGATTGAAGAAGTCGCGTGAAAGGTCCCGCTCTCCGGCTCGCAGGTCTGCTCGGCTTCCAGCTCGCCGTCGTACACGTGCTCCGAGTGATAAGCCATCAGTGCGGTGTTATGCGAATATTCCAGCGAGACGCGCGAGACTCGATTTTGATGTAGACGATAGGGACAGCGATCGCGATTATCTCGAGAAAGTTGTACGAAGAGGTGAAATTATGCCTCAAAGGGAAAGAGGTTACCGAAGGCGGGACGATGATGATGACGACCGGAGAGGTGGCCGGTCGGATTTTAGCGCGAGGGGACTAATCGAAAGATTCTCCCCTAAATCCAGCTTCAAAGGAATGGGTTCTGGATTATTTGAAATGACGAGGAAGTTTGTAAAATTGATAAAATCTGTTGCTCCAAATATTAAATTATATGATGTGACTAATGAAGGTGGAAAACTTAAGGTATCTTTTGCCTACGATAGAAGCGATAATTTCGCTGCTGATTTTATCTTTAGAAAGATCGCGTCAAAACTGGATATAGGCGGCTTTGATGTCAGATTTAAGGAAGGTGTCGGAGATAGATACAATAAAATCGTCCAGTTCGCAGTCGATGGTGAGAAACTTTCTGGTATTGTTGGAAAACTAGCTGGCGTCGTTGGCAACAGTATGGAAATTGACAGAGATCCGGAACAGCGACGACCTACGATCGGAGTGAAATACTGATTATCTAAAATAGTTTACTTAAAAAATGAGAAAATACGCCGTGAAAAGTGCTGTTGCAAAGAGACGACTTCGTAAACCCGCAAAGAAGCCGGTTAAGAGGGCTGTTAGAAAGCCTGCGCGAAAAGTAGCACGAAAGCCTCGAAGAGCCGCTCGTAGCCGTTCTTATAATCTCGATAATTTCTTGTCATATTCGCCATATCAACACGGTAGTTCAACAAAAGTAGGATCGTGCACTACCGGGTGTGTCGGCGGAGTTTGTGGTTTGAAGTAGACATAACCACTAAAAATGCCAACTTGGTTTTGGTATTTGATATTTTCTGTCGCTATTTTGTTAATAGTTTGGCTTTTCAGCGATGGGCAGCCTATTGATGCCAAAATTGACGATATATTTCCAGAATTTTGTGAAACTGAAGAAGAGAGCCCAGAAAAGCCTTTAAGGTTCGATTACTCTCTACTTCCACCACCGACAACTTTGACAAATGACTCTCGTGAAAGTAAAGGCGAAAGAGCGTGCAGAGATGCGGTAGAAGATATATTCGGGAAAGAATTTCCGAGTGTCAGGCCAGGATGGCTGATTAATCCAGAAACAGGATATCCATTGGAATTAGATTGTTACAATGCAGATTTGAAACTTGCGATCGAATTTCAAGGATCCCAGCATTATGAATTTCCGAACCGCTATCATAAGACAGTTGAAGAATTTTCATATCAACTCAGAAGAGATCGATATAAAGTCGCTCAATGCGACGAAAAAGGAATCTATTTGATAAGAGTTCCACACAATGTAAAATATAATGAAATAAGAGCCTTTATAGTCAGCAAAATACCCGATACTCTCCAAAATATGGTTAAAAATCGATAATTTTTAAAAACATTTTTTCGAGTTTTTACGAAATCTCATTTTTCGAGTTTTTACGAAATCTCATTTTTCGAGTTTTTACGAAATCTCATTTTTCAATTTCTCATTTTTCAATTTCTCATTTTCAATTTCTCATTTTTCATTTTCTCAAACTTCGAGTTTTTTTAATTTCTCATTTTTTATGGTTTCAAGTCAAAAATATAATTGAAACAAAATATATTTTTGACTTGAAACCATAAAAAACGAAATCTCAATTTTTCGACATTTCCAAATTTCTCAAAAATCAAAATTCTCATTTTAATCACAATTGAAAATGGATTTTTCTGAAATTAAAAACATCTCCATTATTGTCGGAAATGTTTTTTATCTTGTTGGATCACTAATTTATTTTAAAAGAATGAAAGATATTGGATCAGTATTCTTTGTTTTTGGATCTTCTATTTCAACCATCATATCAATTTCCAATCTTTCATAAAAGATGGAGAGAATGTCATCTGACCCTAAAGTTTTTGGACCAGGTTGTTGGTTTTCTATTCATACAGCTGCTTTCAATGCGGGTAATCAAGGTGCCAAAGTCGCATTTGTAACTTTGATGAAAGATTTAGCTGATAAATTGCCTTGCATCGAATGTCGTGGCCATTGCAAAGGTTATATCTCTAAGAATCCTATTGAATCATATTGGAACACAACTGACTCTAAGGGCAGACAAATTGGATTATTTTTGTGGACTGTGAATTTTCATAACGCCGTAAACGCACGACTAAGGAAAAAGGTCATTCCTTTCGACGAGGCATATCAGATGTATTCGGATGATAAGGGATGTGCGATGAATTGTTCCGCTCCAGATCTCGAAACCAAGACACATGAGGTGGGCCGTGGCGGTTCCGCCGTTTCCAATGTCAAAATAAATCATAGCATCGTCCCTTCAAGGCGTATCTAAAAACAATTAAAACACATAAAAAGATGATTTTTAGAGTTGATGTTTATGTAAATGGAATAAATATTGAAACATACAACGGAAGCGACGCCGGTTCAACCACCGCTTTTGAAGATGATTTAAAGAAATCGATAAATAATACGATTATGTCAAAAATCATGAACTATAAAAAGAAGAGTTTTCCGATAGAGATGATTTTAACCTACACAGAGGGTTCAAAATACAATGACAAATGTCCAATTTGTCTGAACGATTGCAATCAGGCAGTTTACGCTTGTCTCCATTCGATACATTATTTATGCAATAAAGACATCTTTCCTCAACGTTGTCCCATCTGCAGAGAAGATACCTACAACGTGTCCAGAAGAAGCAAAATTGAAAGAAAGAGAATAAAAATAGATGATTTTACCGATTACCGGCAGATTCTCGATGAATTGAAATTTGAAGCAAAAGAGTTATGGAATCAATTTCATAAGGAACATGGTAATCATTAAAAATGAAGCTCCGAAACAGGGATTTAAATGGGGAAGATGCGACGTCGTCGTCGGAGAATGAATCTTCCGATGGAGATCCCCCATCTGACGAGGACGCCGGATCTGAAGATTCTGTTGAGGGGCATTGCAACATTTCTGAAAATGGAGATGAAGAAGTGGAAGTGAAGCGGAGAAAGAAGGGCGATCCCGACAGAACCGCTCTTTTGAAACTTTTATTTCACGAATTTATAGATACGAAATCGGGAGGGAAACTATCGGATCGAACAATCGATCGAATTGTCAAAATGTTACTTGACACAAAATATGAGGATATGGTCTCGCTTTCAGATGATCAAGAAGAGGAGTTCGGACGAATCTCGGAAAAATTTAATGATAGATTAATCAAAATAACAGATATTTTAAATCTCGAAACAGATGACGATCATAAAGTTGACCTTTATCATCAATTTCTAATTCTTCAAGAAATACCGATAACAGAGCCTACGCGTTTTTTGATGGAAAAGAAATTGAGAGAAACAATTCAAGGAATCAGGGGTACTACCGGCGCTTCTAGCGGTCCTCAAATTTCGGTGCCACAACTTGGTCAACCCCTTTCAATGAGAAATTCATCATCTTCGTCATCATCTGGAATTTTGGAACAAATCAGAAAATTAAATGCTCCTCCAATGGTCAAATCAGATCTAATGAAACAATATCAAAGAATGAACCTCTATAATGAGGGAGATAGTGAATTTGCACGAATTTACGATTGGCTTAACTTTGCCGTCTCTTTGCCTTATAATAATCGAACGGAGGAACAAAGTGGAACAGATCTCGAAAAGATCGTCGCTTTGAGAAAAGAATTAGATGATGATGTTTATGGAATGAAAAATATAAAAGGGAAAATGGTCGAAAATTATGCCAACTATATCCGTTCCGGATCCAATAAGGGATATGTTTTTGGAATTTACGGTTCTCCCGGTACAGGAAAAACTTCAATAGCAAAATCTTTCGCGAAAGGAATCGGAAGACCGTCATATTATATTTCTGTTGGTGGACTCCGGCACGGAAATAGAATAAAAGGTGATCCAGATGTCTACGTTGGAGCGGGTCCATCAGAAATATCATTGGCATTATCTCGATGTAAAGTTAAGAATTGTGTCATTATTTTAGATGAAATTGATAAAATTGATCCTCAAAATGTCGAATTAACCTCTTCGTTTTTGGAACTATTTGATCAAAACTTAAATTCTTCATTTACAGACCTTTATCTAAAATCTCTACGTTTGGATTTATCTGAAGTCATTTTTATTTGTATCATGAATGAAACTGAAAATTTGAATCCGGCATTCCGAAGCAGAGTACAACCGATTAAAGTCGACGATTACACTGATAATGATATTTCAATAATAATTAAAGATTATTTGATCCCAAAAATCAGTTCCCAATTTAAAGTGAAGGTAGAATTAGATGACAGCGGCCTCGAAGAGATTATTTTTAGAACAAGAAAATTCGGAAAAGATGTGAGATATATAGAAAAATATATTAGCGATATTTTAAAGAGAGTAAATTTATGGAAAATATCAAAGGAGATAGCGGGTATTTCAATCGATTGTCCAGAAAATACTATAATTTTCGACAGAAACACCATAAATCATCTTTCTACAGACAGTAGAAATGAGAACGACAAACTATTATTTTATTTCATCTAATTTTTTTCAATCGTTATAAAAATGAGAAAGAGTCCTCGTAAAAGCCCTCGTCATAGTCCTCGTAAAAGCCCACGCTCGGCCGGTAGCCGTCGTTTGACGCACGGTCAACGAAGTGCTGCAGCAAAGAAGGGATGGAGAACACGCCGTATGCACAGCCGCGCCGCAAGCCCTCGCCGTGCTCGTCGCGTTGCAAGCCCTCGCGGCCGGAAGGTCCGTGTATACAATGTTCATGCCCGAGACCGGACATATTCTCATCCTCACCGTTTAACAACGACTGGCCGAGCCCACAAGAAGGATATTTCTTTGGTTGATTATGGCGTCCATCGTGTTCGTAGCCGAGCGCCGCACGTTATCGCCCTATAATTAAAAATTATGTCTAGTTTATTTTTTCTTTCATAAAATAAAAGAATGCGTCGTAAAACTGTGTCAAAGAAAGTTTTAAAGAAGGCTTCTCCCAAGAAAGCCGCTGCCAAGAAGAAGGCTACCGTTCGCGTTAAACGTGTCGCAAAACGCGCCCCAGTTAAGCGTGCAGTC
>ERZ1292625.2899-Hain-H41-01um-R1-2899-length-14827-cov-9_pt1 | contig 14827 bp, 17 predicted proteins | sample MGYA00564400_ERZ1292625 | MGnify/ENA primary metagenome ERZ1292625 (study PRJEB36523, sample SAMEA6512639) | groundwater metagenome | collected 2019-01-08 | study: AquaDiva: Metagenomics assemblies of 32 groundwater samples | reverse complement strand
CCGTCGATTCAAATCGAATTTAAGGCGGGGTCCATTTCATTGAACTCGTTTTTCGACAGCTAAAAATTCTCTATTTTCTTTAACTCAACGACAAAAAACGAGTTGGGGGTCGCGCCTACCCTCAACTAAAATTTAGTTTACAATTTTTAGTTTGAAATAATCGAAAATAATTGCCCAATAATCTGAAGTTGTTCTCCAGCCGAGGAAATCTTGTCGACCGATACTTCCCATCCAGTGGCCTGAATTGCTATTTGTATATAAATAAACGGGCTGATCCCCGGCTTGATTATTAATTAATTTTTCTGCAAAGCGATAGGAATGTTCTGGGTTTACACGAGAATCATTCCGGCCGGTAATAACTACGGTCATGGGATACTCTTCACGATCAATATTCAGTTCAGGCGAAATCTTTTTAGCTAATGCCTGTGCTGCAGGATCGGAAATTAAATTTCCATACTCATACACCTGATAAGGAGTGGTCAGTGGATCTAGCGTAGGTTTGTCGTGAAAAGCCAATGGACCAAACCGAGGAAAGGCTAAACCAAAAAGATCAGGTCTTTGAGTAATTGCTGCTCCGACCAGCAAACCACCATGAGAATCTCCTGAAATTGCGATTCGTTTTGGTTGTGTTACTTTTGCTTGAATCGCCCATTCGGCTGCTGCTATAACGTCATCAACAACATTTTGTTTATTTTCTGCCCGCCCTTGGTCATGCCATTTTTTTCCGAAAAAATAACTTCCTCTTATTGCCGGAGCTAGATGAACGCCTCCTGCTTTAATAAATTCATGAGTCATGAAACTGTAAAAAGGGTGAAAGTAATTATTTGAAGCAAATCCACCATAGCCCTCCATTAACACAGGGGCATTAGAATTAAAAATGGTTCCTTTTTTATAGGTTATTCGGATTGGAATTTCAGTGCCATCCTTACTTCGATAAGATTTATATTCTGTTAAGTATTCACCTTCGCCAGCCGTATTCATCATAGATTCATTGGGCTGCTTAAGATTTTCATTTTTCTTATCTGATAAAAACCATTCTTTAGTTACCGTGTCGTAAGTCCAAGATGTCCAGCGTTTCACGGGTGACTGTAATTTCATTTCTATATCTTGAGTTTGCTCGTTGTATTTAACGGATCCATAAGTACAACAAGATGGTATTTCTAAATTATTTAGCAACACTCCATCGAGATTTCTAATCTCCACAATCCTTTTTGCACCTAAATATTTTGAGACTACTAGATAGTTTTCTTTGACTTTAACTTCATCAATAACCATATCACTTTCAGGAACAATTTTTTTAAAAGTTTTTTTGCCATTTTGATTTGGAGTTATAGTTACTTTTAAAATTTCATTAAATCCACCACGACCCTCGGTTTTAATCCATAAAGTTTCAAGATCATTCGAGGTACTAAATACACTTTTAATTTTGCCAGGTGTGATCTTGAATGTTTTTGCTTTTACAGTTCTAACAAAAGTGTATTCACCAGAACTAGAAGCTTCATAAGCCCAGAGCTGATCATCGCTTCCATAAATATTTAGATTTTCTTTAACCTCGATCTTTAGTTGTCCCTGATCGTCTATTTGAACAACACTTCTTTTTCGGTTTAATTCTCTTTCTGCGTATGAAAATTTATTTGCTTTGATCCATACAGTCTCTGACGTACTGACATTTTCAATTTCTTTTAAGATTTTTTTGTCCTGTAATCTTATTACAACAAGAGTAAATACATCTATGTTTCCTTTAGCTGCAACTCGAACAAGTAAATAATCTTTCAGTGGACTTAGCTGAGCTTCAACGGGTATTACCGTATTATTATTTTTGTATTTAGCAATCGTTGGAGCATCTGGAAGCCCTTGCATTTTTAGGGATGATAATAAAATTTCTTTTTTATCGCTTCCCTTTCGAATTAAAACTACATTAACTGCCTTCCGTGACGCCAAACCTTCATCAATAATTTTAATCGTGAACTCAGGTGTCTCAAGTGGGTCAATCGTATCCCTTTCCCCTTGGTTCTCGTGTCGAATTAATCCTTGAATAATTCGATACTGACTTGTGCCTCTAATATATTTAACGACTCGGCTGCGTTGCTCTTTAACCCATTCGAGACTTAAAGGCACCGTGGGAGATTTTACAGAATTTATGCTATTTTGAAAGACTTGTGGGCATAAGGACTGTGCAAAAACGAGATCTGACATAATCAAACAAACTAAAACCATTACCATTGAAAAATTAAGAATATTCTTAGCTCTGAACATCCCCATTATCAAAGCAATAGCAGCTCCACTCCTATGACCCTATATTTGAGCTAGAGCCACTGATTTCAACTGTACATGTTGATTTGCTATACATCTGTCTTGAAAGTTACTTGAGTTAAATTGGACACAATTCGCCCATTCACCATCCAAAAGCTATTTTCGTTGAATTAAAATTTGAGATTTAGGCCTTGCTTGCGAAAAACGAGTTCGGCTTGGCCTACATGTTTGGCCTTCGTCCTATTGCAAACATGTAGGCCAAACGTTATGTCTGAGCTTTTTCGCAAGCAAGGCCTAAATCTCAAATTTTAATTCAATGTAAATGCCACTACTTCATATCGTAGATAACTAAACTGCCGATCAAATCTTGCAGTTGATCAAAGGGCTTTATATTTTTAGGAAGGTCTGATTTTAGCTCCATCGTTAGGACAGGAGTTTTTCTTTCAAACCACATGTAACGACCAAGACTGCCAGGGAAATGGCCTAAACTTCTCCAAGGAAGATAATCAAATTTTGGAGCTTGCACGTGGGGACCATCGAAATCCAAAACATTCAATGGCGTGTGTATCGAAATGATAAAGTCAGGAGTGAAATCTTGGATGTGCCCAAGAGCACACTTAACTTCGGGCTCGCTTCCACCCTGGTCACCCGGAAAACGACGGGGGTTAGCGCTGGATTGTAGCTTCCAATACTTTTGCGCAAGATCATCCCAATCCCGAGTTGGAAAGTTCCGATTGAGATCAACCTTGTGCGCATTGGTGCGAGTTTTTAATTTTACGCCATCAGGATTTAAAATCGGAACGACCCGCCAAGTATTTCGAGGCGTAATTGATTCAAGCCTTTCCATCCAATAGCGACCCACGGTTCCGGCTCCTGTTTCATCACCGTGAATTAAACTAAAAACTAAAATTTTCTTTGGAGTTTTTGCATCACCAACACGATCATAGTGAAATAGCGGAGTTTTTTCGACGCTCATGCATTCATCACGCACCACAACTTTTTCACAAGCGAGTTTGAGATCTTTTTCACTCAAAGATCCCGGAAAAGCACGAAGGCTTTCAAAACACTGAGCACTCAAGGTGGAGGCCGGCGCAGTGGACGCCCATGTCAGTTTTTGAAACGGAAACATCACCAGAAGCATCACCCATAAAAAAATTTGAGAGCTGCAAGAAGCCCGAGGCCTCAGCTCGTGTCCCATTACGAGAAAAAAGATTATTTCTCTCGAGTAAATCAGACAATGCTTCGTAAAATAGATAATAACAGGAGTTGATCGAATGCTTAAACGAGGTGGTTTTTTTGGTTTTATTAGTCTTTTTTTCATTAATCCACTGATCATTATATTATTCCAAAACTTCACTTCTACTCAAGATACCACTACTGCTAAATTGACTCAAACATCACCGTCGAAAAGCGCACGCAGTCCAGCTTCGCTCATAACCCCCGACCATAAAAATTTATCAGAACATAAATCGGAAATTTTGTCTAAACCTCCAAAGCGCTACGAGTCGAGTCTAGAATAATTAAAAAACCTTTGACTTACACATTTTATACATTGTAAGTTATGTGTATGAAAAAGAACAAAAGTTCAAAAACCTCATCTGAATTGCCTCCATCACTGACGCCCAAAGAGATGAAGATCCTGGTTTTCATCGAAAAGGAACTCCAAACCAAAGGTATAGCTCCGACTTTTCAAGAAATACAGCAGCACTTCGATTTCGCTTCAATTAATTCTGTTCAAAATTATCTAAAGCAGCTCACAGTGAAGGGCTATGTCCATATTCCACAAAATCAAAAGAGAGCCATTCGGATTCTACTTCCTTCGGTAGCTCTTAAAAAAGAAATGTTAAACCAATTTTCGACGAAGACAGGGCCTTCTCGCCTAAAGCTCCTCCAAGCCCGCGAGGAGGTTCTGTCCTCACCCCTAATGCGCTTACCTGTTATGGGCCGTGTCGCAGCAGGACAGCCCCTTGAAAGATTTTTGCATGACGAATTTTTGGATGTTCCTCCCTCAATGGTAAAGAATCCTGATAAAACATTTGTGCTTAAAGTTGAAGGTGACTCCATGATTGAAGATGGAATTTTTGATGGAGACCTTATTTTGGTCGAAAAACGAAATTCCGTACAAAATGGGGATATCATTGTGGCTTCTGTGGAAAACGAATCTACCGTGAAGCGATATTTCTTGCGACGATCTCCTTCGTCTGAAAAAACGATCGAACCAGATTATGGACCTCGAGTTATCGAACTAAAACCAGCGAATTCTCAAATGAAATCTCTTTGGTACTCTCCTGAACAAGTGGCAATTCAAGGCCTAGTCATAGGACTGATTCGTCATTTTCTTTAAACGCATTTTGCTGCTGGATATAGGGCCGGCCCTAGTCAGTAAAAATATCAGCAGACCTCTATTATTTAAGAAATTAAGACGATAGCTCTTTAGAGCGAGGTCTTAATGAAATTATTTATTCGTTTTCGCGGTTTACCTTTGCGACAAGTCGAACTAGAAAAAGAAAAAACTTACCGCGTAGGACGAAGCAGTCACAATGAAGTGCAAATTTCTGCTCATGAAGTCCCCAGGCATTTTGGCGAAGTGCGGTTTGAAAAAGATCATTGGCATTTCTTCTATAAAGAACAAAAAAATGCCCCTTTGAAATTAACTGATCATGAACATGTGTCGACACCTTATGGATTAGAACTTGGATTGGCGACCTACTTGGACCAAGAAAGTACCTTTGTCTCTTTCGCCACAAACCCGTTTAAATCAAAAGTCTGGCTTGCCGCAGGCGCAACCTGCGCTGCTTTAGCTTTGGTTATGGGCCTATCCTACGAAATTAACAAAACGCCTTCCTTGAATTCACAAAACCTGATGCAATTTTCTGAGGATCGAATCGTAAAATTTGAACTTAAAATTAAATCTGAACATCTGATAAAACTAAAAGCCGACGCAGGACTTTCTGATGAGGATTTTAAAACTTCGCTTGGGTTTTGCACGGGATTCGCAGTTGCCAAGAATGTTATTCTAACGGCTCAACATTGTGTGGTGAATCCTCCTGGATTTGAAGTCCTTAAAGATTTTGTTTTAAAGACATTTGACGGACGTGAAGTGAAGGCTTCAAAAATATTAGCAATGAATTATTTGCAAGATTATTTGTTTCTTGAGGTTGAAGGCTTAGATAATTCTCGCTCCTTTGAATTCGCCGAAAATTTCGAAATCGGTGAAAAAGTTTATACTATAGGTAACGTTTCCGGAGAAGGTTTAGCGATAAGAGATGGAATTATCTCTGGAGAAACAGAAGATGCAAATAATCCAAAAATTAAACATATTCGTTTTTCAGCCGCAGCAAGCCCCGGTAATAGTGGCGGACCTCTTCTTAATTCCAAAGGCCAGATCGTCGCCCTTGTTTCACGTAAAAACACATCAGAAAATTACAATATTGGAATTCATTTTCGTGATTTAAACCAAGCTAAAGTTGAAGTTGTGGATAATAAAAAATACAGCAACGTGGTGTACGATTCCAAATATTCAGAATATGATCTGCCGGCGCTGACAGCCTTAGCTAACCGAGTTTTTGGTCTTAAATTTCCCGATTATTTACTTTCACGTGCAGACTTAGTTGAAAAATTTAAAAACTTTATCGTCGATATTCCAATGCCCATTGATCTGGCTTCCAATAATCGAATTTTAGAAACTAATTTTGAATTGGCTTTCAAAAAATTATCCGGAAATTTAGACAACGAGGCCACTGCGAATCAATTACCAGGCCTTAGTTGGAAATCTCAGCCGACCAAAGATTTACCCGTTATTATTCCTGGCCTTCACGATGTTACAAATTCTTCATTTAGGAAAATCAATAATGGCATGGTTGTTCCAGCCGAATTAGGCTTGTATGGACACTCTGGCTTTTTTGGCTATGACGAGACTTTGCAGAAATTAAGAAAAAACGGAATCTATAAGTATCAGCCAGGAATGATGGCTCTTCGCGGAGCCTTAGTAGAACAAAGGATTCCAGGAACAGCAGAAAAAGGTTATTTGGTATATTCCTCTGCTAAAGATTCAAAAGAACCTTTAGATATCTCGAAAATGTTCTATGAAAGTCCTGATTTTTCAATCAGTTTTATAAAAACCACTCCAGCTGCCGAAGACAAAGAAAAAATTGTTTTACAAACTTTTGAAAAAATTCTTTTTGGCGAAGAGGGCGCTATCCTTAATTTAAAATTTTTTCCTTTTTTGAGACCAAAAGCAAAATCTGAATTTAAGCTTAAAACATTTCCTTCTGACATCAGCAAAGTGGATGTGCTTAAGGACGACCACGGTCGAAATTGGAGTTATTATATCGGCACTTTCTATGGAACTTTCTATGCGGAATTATTTTGCACTGAAAGTTTTCAGTCTGTTCATTGTTTAACTTCTTTCCGCGACGGTGAATTTTCAGAGGGACGCAAAATAAGTGCTAAAAATTTCGTTTATTATGAACTTGGCGAAAAATTTGCTTTGACTGAATATTTTCAAGTCTTAAATATTCCATTATTAAATTCTTACTTAAAATCCGACGAAACTTTAAAAGATTTTTCCTTGTCCTTAGAAAATGGAAACGATTTGATTGTCAAAGTTTCAAAGGAAAATAAAAAATTTAACTTCGGCCATTCTAATGAAATTCAGTCCTTGCGTTTAGTTCCTGTTATCAAACGGGATTCGAATTCGGGCAAATCAAATTGGATTGGTTATGCGGCCCAAGTTATTAAAAAAACAAAATTAGGTCCTGAAGTGTGCCTTCAGGGAATTGATCCCGAACAATATGCATATCATGATTTTACGAATAAGATAAATTTGTCCTTGAGTCGGCAACCATCGTCTGTGGCCACTGATTTTCTTCAGAGAAGAGCTCAATCGAAAGCGCAAAAGTTATTTAATCTTTGCATCCCTTTAACAAACTTCAATGGTGAAGAAAAAATTCTTGATCTGGATCTTAGACAAACAAAATATATAAAGTAATTCAGAAAACTTCTTGTAATTTAGAAGGATCAGGGACTTTGCGCTTGCGAATAAAGCCGAAATAAAAAATTATGCCCGTCACAGCGCCACCCAAATGGGCGCCATGCCCGATCGGAAATCCTCCCCCTTCAGCTTGTGCGACCAGACCCCATACGTCTAAGCCAATAAACAACAAAATGCCCAAAAGGGCGGGTATTGGAATTATTCCAAATAATAAAATTAATTGCCGTGGAAACATCAATGAAAAAAGAATGACTAAACCAGAAATAGCCCCTGAGGCGCCCAGAGCAGGTAGCTCTGGTTGCTGCAACAGCCAAGCCGAAACCAAAGCATGAGTTAACGAACTTACAACTCCAGCAATAAAATAAAATTTTAAAAACCGCGAGAAACCAAATATTTTTTCCAGAATAGGACCAAAACTGTTGAGTACAAACATGTTCATAAAAAAATGCAAGAATGCGTTGTGTGAAAAAACAGAAGTGATCAATGTCCAATACTGACCTTCCACCAGGCCACTCCAGCTTACTAAAAAATTTTGTGCCATAAATTCAGAGGGCTCATAAGTGGAGCTAAAAAAATTCCATGCTATAAAAACCAAGATGTTAATAAGAATAATTAATTTTACAGCGATATTGTTTTCCCTTTTTCATCCCTTGAATCCTGAAGACAAACCATATCGTCGAATTTGCCCCAAGGGCAAACTTAAATCATATTCTGTACAGATTCCCAGTCTTGCTTATGAGCAGCAAGTAATTGATCAATATAAGTCGCATCTTTAATGATTCTTTTCCGTGTTGATTCCACATCCCAATTCGAAACAAATTGGAGATAATACTGCATTTCACTTAATTTTTTTTTGATGTCTTGATTAAATGGCCTCAGATTTTCGTTCAATTGATTCAAATAAAGATTGGCCTTCCGCATAAAATCCCCATAATCAAGATCGTCAATAGAATTAATGTCATTAATGAATTGTTCGATGTCATGGAACATAGATTACCTCGTTTTGCATGTCATCTATGCTAATTTAAGCAGGGCTTCGAAAATCTTTAAATTCAGAACTTTCAGCGCAATGGGAACAACAATATATTCTGCCTTCAGTTTCAACGCCATGGCCAATGACTCGAGTATCACAACACGCGCACCTTGGCGAAAGAACATTGATGGCACATTCAAAACTGTCAAACACATGTTCTTTGCCATGCATGATTACTTGAAACGCATTAGCGTACTGATTTCCACAATTTTCACATGTTTTTTCCATATGTTTCTCTTTTATTAATTTATTAATTGCTAAAATTTTTCCCTTGAACGTCATGGTAAGGTGTATAGACCGGATCTTCACCTTGATAACTTTTATTGTCCTGCTGATTCTCGCCAGTTTCTTTATTTTTTTCTGATTTTGAAGAATTCTTATTAGAAGCTGGGTGCTTTACATCTTTATTTTTTTTGTTTTTATTATGAGCCATTATGTATCTCCTTTTTTAACAATCTCTTTAATCTGTTAACAAAAGGAAGAGCAAAAAGAGCGCCATACTTTAAAAGTTACTTAAAGCGAGAACACTGAGCTCTCGCTTTTAATTTGTTAAGCTTGTCCCATTGATGGGGCAATTTCACACATTGAATTATTTGATTGCTGCGCCAATCCCATATTTGTGCGGAGCCTGATTATAAACTGCCTTTGCCTGAGGCAAACTCTGCGAGAGCTGGCCACGACGATTTGAATCAGAGGGATGAGTCGACATCCATTCGGGTATGGATTTTCCTCCAGAAGCTGCACCCATTCTTTCCCAAAGATTGATCGACTCTGCAGGATCATATCCACTTTTTGCCATAAAAACTTGCCCAACAGCATCGGCCTCGGATTCATCTTGCCGAGAATATTTTCGATTAAAGAATGTAATTGCTAAGCCCGCCGCTGCACCGCCAAGATTGGTCCAAGTTTTACACGCCTCCGTCTTGCAAAGCATTTGTCCTCCAACAACTGTTGCCATTCCGATAATCAAACCTGTTTGGTTTTCCTGAATGGCACGAGCATATTGTTTTTGTCCATGTCTTTGTGTCGCATGCGCCACTTCGTGTCCCAGAACAGCAGCTAATGCCCCTTCTGTTTTAAGAACGGGCATAATGCCAGTGTAAACAGCTATTTTTCCACCAGGCATACACCATGCATTGGGCGAGGGATCTTCAATCAGGATTGCTTCCCATTGAAAATTCTCTCCGGAAGCCGCAGCAATTCTTTGCGAAACTCGCTGAACCATTTCGCTCCACTCACGATTTTTTGAAATTTTTGATTTTGCTTTAACTTCACTATATGCCTTTAGTGACTCAGCATTGATTTCATCTTCGCTTGGAGCAGACCCACCGCCTAAAGTAGCGCAACCCGAAAAATAAATAAATCCAATCAATAAGAGTATTTTTTTGTGCATATAGTAGTGCTAACTCTCGTAGGAACGAAAATCAAAACTTTTTATCGAAGTGCTCCTATTTTTTGAATTGATATATTAAAAGTTGCAACGAGGTTTACTCCTGCATAAGCCTGCGTAGTCTTCACCAAGGGAACAACCACTTTCTTTTGATCAGCGACTGGCAAAGACATCAGAATTCGATCTTTCGCATTTAAAGCATGCCCTGCAAAGTACAATTGCGTAATCATCTCGGCATAACCCATTTTTTGAATTTTAAAGTGGATGTGGGGAGGTCTTGTCCAACCTGTATCTGCTGGATAAGCGCCGGGAAGAATTGTTTTAAATCTGTAAAGGCCTGTCGCATCGGTTACTGCTCTTCCCCAATATTGAAAATTTCGATCAAGTGGAGCTGGATTAGGATCATTGGGATGATTGTACTTTCCAGTCGTGCAAGCCTGCCAGATCTCTACAAGAGCACCGGCTAAAGGCGCACAGTTTTGATCCGTAACAATTCCCTGAACAAGTATTTCTTGTCCAACAGCTTTCCCGGCCTGTCCTTGTACAAATGTTAAGTCAGCATCTTTATCCGGCTGGTCTTTAACGGGATAAAATGGCCCCGGCGTTTGAGCGGGAGTCAGTCCACAAAGTTCTCGTGTTTGTCCTAAGGCCACAGTCACCGCAGTCATTCCTGCGCCAAAGAGGCCTGTGCGCAAGGCCGTACGTCTTGATTTATTGATATTGTCTTCCATTTTATAGTTCTCCTTTTCTTCTGGCAAATTTAAGTCTTTTTTTTAAATAAAAATAATTTATTATAACTATACTTGTGATAGTCTCTTTTTATGAATATTAGCTTAACTGACCTTTATTATTTTGTAGAAATCGCCCAGGCCCTGAGCCTTTCCCGTGCGGCTTTACGACTTGGAGTGACTCAGCCTACTCTATCCGTGGCCTTGAGTCGAATCGAACATAGCCTGGGGACTCGACTTTTTCTGCGCAGCAAAAAAGGAGTTCTGCTGACCCCTGCTGGTCGCAGCTTTGTCCTGCAAAGCAGACAGCTTATCCAAAATTGGGAAGCTGTTAAAAATCAAACTCAAGCTGTTCATAGCGAAGTCAAAGGCAGATATATAATAGGCGCCCATCCCTCTGTGACTCTTTACAGTTTGCCACAAATCTTTTCACAGTTACTTGCCGATAATTCAGAACTAGAAATTAAACTTGTTCACGATCTATCCAGAAAAATTCTTGACGAAGTTGTCCTTGGAAATATCGACATCGGACTTGTGGTAAATCCAGTACGTCATCCTGATCTTATCATAAAAAAACTAAGCGATGACCAAGTGACTTTGTGGACAGCACCTAAAGGAAAAGTAAATACGGATGTACTGATTGGTGATCCAGAGCTTATCCAAACTCAAACTTTACTTAAAAAAATTCGCAAAACAAAATATGATTTTAAACGATTTATTTCGTCTTCTAATTTGGAAGTTGTTGCAGCTTTAACTCGCGAACGATCTGGAATTGGTATTCTACCAAAGAGAGTCGCCCTTTGCACCGGTGGACTGGAAATGATTAAAAACTCGCCTTCATTTAATGATGAGATTGGCTTGGTTTACCGAGCGGAGATGCGGAACGTAAAGGCGGTTCAAGTTATTGGATCGGCTTTAGAAAAAGCATTGGCTTAAAAGCAATTATAAAAACTTCATCCCCTATTGACGCATTGGATTAGTCAGTTATTATGCGGGAAACGCGTACTCTAAAAAATATTTAAAATAAGGAATAGAAATGAAAAATCTAATCGTAATGGCAATTATGAGTATTTTCGCAACGTCTGCAAGCGCCGGAAAAAATGTACTCTGCACTGACCGCAAAATTCAAGATGCTCACTTCGTAGCCAAGTTTTTTGATACTGGAGTTGAAGGCGCAAAAATAGAATTATCTGTCCCAACAGGTGAAAGCAGTGCAAAGACTCTTTCAGGTATTTGTTTCCCCGACCAATCTGTCGAACTCGCGATTACTTGCAGCGTGATTACTTCGACCGACTCTGGATATCAAGTTAGACTTTTTTCTGCTGGTGGCAGCGAGCTTAAAGCTTCCGTGACTGCTTGGTCAATGGCTGGCATGGGCAAACCAACAATTCTTCCTTGCGATAAAAATTAATTTTTACTTTAATTGAACGCCTTCTAATATCAGAAGGTTTCTTTTTATATCAAGACCGCCGGCGAATCCCGTTAGGCAACCAGAGGCTCCGATCACACGATGACAAGGGACAATGATGCCAATGGGATTTTTGCCATTCGCGGCCCCGACAGCTCGCGCGGATTTTGGCTGCCCCAAACGTCGCGCTTGCTCTCCGTAAGTGATGGTTTGTCCGTAAGGAATTTTGCGTAACTGCTGCCACACTCGTTTTTGAAACTCGGTGCCTTTGGATGCAAGAGGAATGTCGAAAGTTTTTCTTTTACCCAAAAAATATTCTTTCAGTTGGGCTTCTGTAGTATTAAGAATCGGATGGTGTTTTCCACTTTCAATACGATTCAGATCATTTTTTAAATCTGGTATGTCATGACCCCAATTCAAAATTAACAAAGCGGTTTCGTTCGCAATCAATATAAGTGGACCAACAGGCGAATCTATTTTTTTATAATAATGGGTGTCTTGCACTTTCGGGACAAACTTATGGCGTATCTCTTTCGTGGGATGTAGATGTTCCATAATAGCAAATCTCCTTTACAGTCGCATCCTATCAGAGTCGTAACTCCCCGACCACCACTGTTACTGGATGGCCCATTACAGCGTCTGCTTCAACTGCACCCAGCGAAAAATCCCTAACTTCTTAAAACAAATGAGGAAATTGTGCTCGACTTTACAAAAGTAACCCTATTTAAAAAATCATTTGACTAAGTAACTACTTATTGAGTATATACTTATCCAGATGGAAAAAATAACTCGAAAAGAACAAAAAGAAAAAACTCGTGCTGGTCTGGTAGGTCGTGCAGAGAATCTTTTTTCTTCACGTGGAATTTCGCAAACGACAACGGCCGAAATTGCAAAATCACTAAAGGTTTCTCATGGAACTTTGTTCGTGCATTTTCCTACTCGGGAAGAATTGGTCAAAGCTGTTGTTGACGAATTTGGCGAGCGACTTTCTACGGCTCTCGGCGAACGATGTGCTGCTGATCTTAAATTAAAAGACCTACTTAAATCCCATATTGATGTGCTCGCGGAATTTGAAGATTTTTATATGAGACTTATTTCTGAGTCTCAGTCCTTACCCGCCCACATTCGAAGTATTGTCTATGCGATCAACGCTTCGCTATCCTATCGCTTTTATCGAGCGGCAAAAGTAGAAATGGATAAAGGTCACATAAAAAAAATGACTCAGGTTCATTTTTTCAACACTTGGATGGGGCTACTGCACTATCAGATTATGAACAGAGATTTGTTTTCAGAAAAGACACCAATTTTAAAAGAAGTCGGCGACGACCTTCTTAAACACTTTTTTTACATTATTAAAAATTAAAAAGGAGAGAATTATGAAACCAAAATGTGAATCATGCAACTCATGCGGAATGCCGCTAGAAAAAAAAGAAGATTTTGCCTTAGGAGATACCTCGAGCAGTTATTGTCAATATTGTGTCGATAAGCAAGGTAGCCTTTTGCCTTATGAAACAATTTTAAAGGCGAATGCTAATTATTATCAAGAATCGCAAGGCATCACAGAACAAGCTGCGAATAAGTTGGCAAAAGATTTACTCAAATCCATGCCTGCGTGGAAGAATGTAGGCATGTAATGGCCAAGTCAGTCGCAAAGAAAAAAACATTTTGTAAAGTTTGTCCGAGCTGGGAAATTAAAAACCCAGCTCGTTGTTCCAACACAATTAAGAAGTCCACAGGGACAATTTATTTTTGTACGAAGAGATGCAAAGAGCGATACTCGAAATCACCCGAAAAGTTTTCTTGAGATTTTTACAACGGCTTATGAGGTTTCAATCCAATGTCTTCCGGATTCGCAACATAGATCAAATGGTCGACCCATTCGCCGTGCTCAAACCAGTATCGTTTTTTGATTCCTTCTCTCTTCATTCCGATTGCTTTCACCAGGTGAATCGACTTTCTGTTATCTAGATTGATCGCAGCTTCTAAACGGTTAAGTTTTAATTGCTTAAAGCCAATCTTTAATCCCGCCGCAGAGGCCTCTTGTCCATACCCGAGGCCCCAATGTCGATTGTAGATCTGATAACCGAAGTTGGCGAACTGATGAGTGCTGCGAACAAAAATGTCAAAATCAATTTGCCCGATAAGAGCACCGGTTTTCTTTTCAAAAATATAATAGCGATAATAGTCGTCCTTCTTAGCCAGATCTTCGTGCTCTTTCTTGACCTTGTCGAACCACCTTTGAGTGCATTTCTTCGGAGCAAGAGGTCCACGATCCCACTTTGATTGTTTCGGAAGACCCTTTGTATAAGCATCATACCAAGCTAGATAATCTGATTTTTTCAAGGGACGCAAAATAAGTCTTTGAGTTCTAAATTCTAAGCGCTTCATCTAAGTATCTCCATTACTATCTTGTAGAATAAATTTTTTCGTATTTGATAACTACTTATTTGAAGTAAAGGCTGCAAAGTTAATTCTTCATAAGTTGAAGCACTGCTTTACTCATGTCGTCGTCTCTGTTTGCAAGGCCCTCAATAACACTAAACTTGTCAGTATCAGTTCTATTCTGACTTAATTTGAATTTGGCATCTATTTTCTCGACAGAAATCTCGAACCCCACAATGGCGGAACAAAGAGTTTCAGGCGCCAACAAGTCCTCTGGCAACTCGAAGGCCCATGGGTTTGTTGTGCCCGATTCAAACTTTTCAGTAAGCGTTTTCAAAATACCAACAAGCCCATTGAAATCGTCAATGAGCTTGGTAGATCCATCAATGTGAATAGCAGCATAATTCCAGGTGGGCACGTCTCGACCCAAGCTATACCACTTTGGTGTGATATAAGTATGCGGCCCATTGATAATGACCTTTACCTTCGGATTCCTCTTGAAATGTTTCCACTGCGGATTTCCTTTGGCCACATGACCAAGGAACGAAAAGCCTGAAGCGGTTTTCTTTGTCACAAGAGGAATGTGATTGAAAAATGGCTGTTTTGTTTCGTCAAACGACATCACTGTGGCAAAGGGGTA
>ERZ1292625.2898-Hain-H41-01um-R1-2898-length-14829-cov-13_pt1 | contig 14829 bp, 15 predicted proteins | sample MGYA00564400_ERZ1292625 | MGnify/ENA primary metagenome ERZ1292625 (study PRJEB36523, sample SAMEA6512639) | groundwater metagenome | collected 2019-01-08 | study: AquaDiva: Metagenomics assemblies of 32 groundwater samples | reverse complement strand
CTGATGATATTGTTGTTGTTGCTCCGCTAAATGTATGCAGTCCAGTCCAAGTATAATCTTCTGTAAGGTCTAACCATTTTTGATTTAATTTTCCATCTGTCTCTGAAATAACTGCAAACTTTCCTGCCTGTGAAGTTCCATCTGGCGTTGAAGTTGAGAAGTCAGTAATTATTACTCTTGGTTTATCTGTGTCTGCTGTTGTCCCTGAAGCCATTTCCGCTTGTGTTCCTATTTCTACAATGCCTCCATTTGAAGACGTTGAAGTTGCCGCTCCTGCGTTGGCAACATTATCCACATAAGTTTTGTTTGCTATTTGAGTTGAAGCGGTAGGAGTTCCAATTAACCAAGTTCCTGTTATTGTTTCATCATTTGTTTTAAATGTCGCTTGGTCATAAAGTTGAGGAGGGTTTGAGAAGATTACTTTTGAACCTCCTGAATGAGCAAATCCCAGTGTTGTTGAGGCAGTATATGGTGAGATAGGAGAAAGTCCTCTTGAACATCCTGAAAGAGTTGCTGTTCCTGATGAATTTTGAGTTAAGGTGGTGCAAGATGCAAATTCTTGACGAGTAGTATTACCTGGTTCTACGGTTAGAAAGAATGTGCTTGAAAGGTCAGCATCTTGTATTTTCTGTCCTGTTTGAGGAATAGTCAGAGAAGTCAAAGTTATAGAAGTTCCTGTTGATGTAATTCCTGAACCTGAAATGTAGTAAGTTGAACCTCCAAAGAATAACTGGTTATCAGAACCGAGATATTGAATAATTGAAGCTGGTTCGGTTGTTGGTTGAGGTTGAATACCAAACCACCCACCTACGAGCATTCCTAATCCTATAATTGCTGTTCCTATCGCTTTTCCTATTGTTGTTATTATTTCCATATTATTTTTATAATTTAATAATTGTGTCTTTATTTGGAGACATTCTTGTGTTTCCACCAGCACTTATCACCTCCCAAGATTTATCAACTCCATTACTTTGATAAATTTCTTGTAATTCATGATAGTCCTCTTTTGGCATTTCAAAGATTACTCTAAATCTTGAAAGTTCTGTCGGCTCTTGAACTACACCGCCTATCGGATGTGTCCCTAACGGCTGTTGTCCTAATGAGGTTTCTTCTATTGTTTGATATAAAATATCTTGATTTGTGCCGTCTATTATAAAAGTTGATTCTTGTGTGGCTCCTCCATAGTCGTATCTTAAAACAAGTTGTAGGTCATCTGTCGCAGGCGAGATATTTCCTTCTACATAAAACTCATCGTGTGATTTTAAATTTGCTCTGTCGCCATAAGTTCTATATGAAAGTTTGGCAATTGCTTCTATTGGAAGTTTATCCGCTACTGCAATGTCAGTATAAACTCCATCAGCGTTTCCTGTAAAAAACAAATAGGTTTCTGGGACTGCGTTTGAGTGTCCATATAAAGCGTCAGAAATTATTGTTAAACACCTAACTGGTAGTATTTGAGGCGGTTGCCAAAATCTTTTTAAAGTTCCATCAGCATCTTCTTGATATTCTAATATATAAAGTTTTGAATTTGTTGGAGCAGAAAGATAATATCTATTCTTATGCCAAATCGCGCAAGCACTCGTCCAAGTTTCATCATCAAAGTCGGGTTTAATTGGATTAGATAGAGCTTTAATCTGCGGTTGGTCTGCTCCCGTTACGGTTTCAATTATTCTCAAAGCAGGTTCGTTTGTAAGATAAATCAATCCATCACCTACTGGCACTATTGTTTCCTGATTAAAAGCTCCTTGATTTATACCTGTTTTTAGTTTCTTGATTTTTAAAGTTTCGGTTAAAACAGTGCCTACAGCCAACTGTGCAAATTCCATTGTAAATACTTCATTTTTGCCTCCAAATATAATAGGTATTTTATTTAATATGCCAAATCCTTTTGTTGTGCCTGTTAGTTTGAGTAAAGCGCCTTCTGTCGGAACTCTTGTTGTTGAGTATGTAAAATCAATAAAGGATGTGCTTTTTGACACATAAACTAAAGCGTCTTCATCTGAACCTACTAATATATGATTTTCAAAGTTAAATATCGTGTGATTATTTCTGTCTGCTAAAGGAGCATTGGCGTTTGTTCTAACCGCTTGACTAACCACACTATTTACCGCTTCTAATGAAGGGTCTCCTGTAACTCCCGTTAAAGTTGTAGTAGTTTCTCCTCCTGTGTAAGTGTATTCAGTGCCATTTATTAAAACTTTTCGTGTTCCAGCCGTTAAAAATCTTGACTCTGCCCAAGTTGCTGTTCCATTTTTTGTTAAAGTGTTAGCGGTTGCTGAAGCTAATGTCGTAATAGCTCCACTCCAATCATAAATATTATCATCTCCTTGCACAAAAAGTAAAAGGTCAATCAATTCTGTGGTATCCCAATATGTAGTCCTTCTTGGAATTGCTGTTGTGCTTAAACTATTTTTAATTCTTGTCCAAGTATTTATTGCTACTCCATCTATTGTGCCTAAATATGCCTCTAATTCGTCATCATACCATCTTAAATCTCTCTCCTCTCCAGTTGAAGTTATCCATCTAAACTCTTGACGAATTGGAGTTAAGGCTGTATTTTCCACTCCAAGTCGTGAATATCCGCCTCTTGAACTAAACTTTCCAAAACGAGGGTCAATTAGAATGTTTTGTGAACCTGAAACCATATGAGGAAGAGCTTTATCAGATGTGCTTTCCTGATTTGTTACATATCCTGAAATTTGTTTTCTTAAAATGTATTTTTCCAAAATTAAACTTTTGATACTGACACTAAATCCATAAAAAAAGGACTTAGTCGTTTCTCTTCTGCTCTTTTCAATGGATGATGAGCAAGGCATAAAGTTATGCCATTATTAACTTCATAACGAAGTTCTGGATACGACGCCCAGCCCAAAATATGATGAGCTATTATTCTTCCAGAACAATTTTTATCACCAATTCTACATTTCCAATTGTCTCTTTGATAAACATCTTTTCTCCAAATTTTATACCTATTGCATTCCCTTTTATCCTCTAAGAATTGATTTATTCGTTTAAAAATTCCCGCACATTTCATACATCTAACACTACCATAACCTGTTAAAGTCTTTGCACAATCTACACATTTTGGTTTACCATTCTTCCAAAAATGAGAATTTTCTCCCAATCTTTGTCTTCCTTGATACTTTCCTGCACATTTCTTTGAACATAATATTCTATTATTGGTTTTATAATCTAAAAATTCTTTACCACATTCAACACAAATGATTTTATCTTTTCCACCATTCCATTTAGGATGGTTCTTACCTAATCTTACACCAAATTTTTCTAATCCTTTTTTATGTTCTACTTTCCATTCTTCGCTATGGTTATAACAACCACAACTTTTAGTAAATCCTCCTCTTAAATTTCTTGAATAAACAATAGTTTCATTTCCACAATCACATTTACATAACCACCTTGTTTGTTTTGGTTTATCAAAAACCCTATCAATAACAATTAATTTCCCAAATTGTGTTCCTATTAAGTTTATTAGTTTTCTTTGCATTATATTTTGTAATACCTCGTCTGAGGTCTAATTTTCTCTGTTGGCGCGTTTTCTTTTTGAAGGTCGTATAATTCTTTTAACTTATTCTGAGCAAATGTTATATCAAATGTACTATCGCTTCCTTGAAGTTGTTGAGCGCATTCAATTAAACATTCATAAGTAAATATATTGTAAGTGTCGCTGTCTAAACAAATAATATCATCATCACTTGTTGGCGTTTCTTTCCAAGTTCCCGCTGAACTTCTGAATAGATATTTTGAGTAGTATTCTATTTCAAATACTTCTCCTATTGAAGAAGTCCAAAGGTCAATTCTCACATTTTTTATTGCCGCAGTAATTGTGAAAGTAAGTTTCAAACTATCTATTGTTGCGGGAGCAACTGTTCCTGTTTCTATGGCTGTATTCCACGGTATTTTGATGATGTTCCAGCCAATTCTAAAAGCTGTTCCATCCGCCTGAGAAGTTTGAGCCACACCAGTCCAGTAGTTTGCAGTTAAGTCATTTCCCCAAATAGGTGTGATTGAAGTCAAAGCTGAAACACTATCAAGATAAACTCTTATAAAGTGTTCTGAAATCTCATCGTGGTCGGTCAAATCAATCGCTGACATTCCTGTTATTTGTATTCCATCTCCCGTCACTGCTAAATCTACTTCCACACTTTTATTTCCCGTTACATAATGAAGTGTATCAACTTTTAATCCTGAAGCTGTTCCTACTATTGTTATTGTTCCATTATCAGTAAGAGAATTAAAGCCGTGAACTGTAATAGGAGCAGGACTTATGTTTTTACTCACTCTTAACGACTTTGTCCCGTCATTATGTCTTATTTGAAAGATGTCGTCCCAACTATCTTTGAATTTGTCAAACTCTTCTGAAAACCATTGAGAGAAGTTATCTGAACTATCTCTATTAACTTGTGGTCTTATGTCTATAACTCTTTTCAAATCCGAAGGTGCTGTGTAATCATAAATGTCATCGTGTATTGCGTTTGTAAGATTGGCAATTCTCCTTGTTTCTGCGGGGTCTATCTTTAATAAAACATTGCCAGAAGCCCTTTTACATAAATCGTAAAAGTTTCGCACTTTATTAAGAGTGCCTCCGTGTAACATTCCAGTAAGTTCTTGCTTTAATGTTTGAAGGGTCATTAATCTTTAAATTCTGTTACTGTTAAATTTATGGTGCCTGTTGATGAAGTTGCTCTAACAGCTCCTACATAAAGGTTGTCATTGTCAATTTCATAACATTCACCAGTTCCAAGTTCAAAATCTAATAGTCCATTCGCAGGAACCCTATCTGCTCTAAAACTTAGGTAAGCAGAATTAGTTGCCGTAGTGTTGCATATTACAGCATAAGTCCTTCTTGATGTTGTTGCCAATACCTGTGTAGAACTTGTAAATGACATAATTCCACTTGTGGCAATATCAGAATATGTTGGCGTATTTTGAACCACTCCACCAAGTTGCATAGTTCCGGTAGTCAATAAGACAATAAGTCCTATTACCACTATTCCTATTCCTATAATTTTGTTCATAATCGTTAATTGTTAATTGTTAATTTTAGCTCACCCAATTCAACTCCCCTTGAGGAGTTGAATGGATGAACTAATCCGCTGTTGGGAAACCTGTAAGGATTATAATGTCGCTATTAGCTTTTCTTATAAGCGTAATAGTTCCAAACGATGCTTCATCAATAGTTAATGCTGCACCACCTGCTCCTTTAATTTCTGTCCCTGCACTTCCTGCCGCAAAAATAACATCTATTCCTGCAGTTGTTGTTGCGTTATAAATTGTCCAAGTCCTGCTATCTCCTGCTGTCGGTATCAAAGTTGATAGTGTTGAAGATGCTGGAAATGTATAAGTTAAGTCCGCAACATTTGGTGTAACTTGCCAAGTTGAATAAGTCAGCAAATCAGCAAGTTCAAATGTTGTTGCCGTTGCTGATGTGGAAGTTGCTAAAACTGCTCCACCTTGAGTCAAAACTTTAAGTGTTGTAGCGCCTGTTACACTTAATGTACTTGACAATGTCGTTGCACCTGAAACTATTGCCGAAGCAAGAGTTGCCGCACCCGTTGAAGTTAGAGTAGTTCCTCTAACTTCTCCCACGATGGGTGAAGTGCTATCTGCACTCAACCCACTGGGAAATCGTGTTCCACCTAAGTTGCCTGATTGATTACCAACCAGACCGCCTACGAAGCCACCAATAATTCCCGCAATGAGAACTATAGCGACTAATTTAATTGTTTCTTTCATAGTCATGATTGGTTAGTAATAATTAGACTGTTCCAGAAGAAGCTACTGCTCCCTGCCAACCTTTAGCTGAAGGCACCTCTCTATATCGTGCCTTGTAGAACCATCTGTCTTTTTGGTCATACTGATAAGGTATCAATTCTGTAGTTAATCCTAATCTTACTGTTCTTGTAAGTTTGTGATTTCTTGATACCAAATAATATGAAGTATTAGCATTGGTATAGTCGTTAAAGGTACTGTCAAGAAAACCAGATGAGCCAACTACTAATCCTGGGTAAATTGCCGAGAAGTAGTTAAGTTGATTTTCACCTGTGTGAGCTGCTAATTCTGATTTAGTTATTTCCTGCGCATCAGGGAATAACGCTACTGGGACTGCTAATCCTGCTGGATTGTGTCCCCCAATGAGACCATCTTGTTTCTTCTGTAATCTTAGTGATTTAACAAGTGTCTCAAGGTTTGCTGGAGTTAGTGTTCCTGTTTCCAAGTTATCTATTGTGTCCCCATTTAGATTTAAGTGTGAATTTGACCAAGTATAAACACCGTCAGGTGTTGTTGTTCCGTCAAATCCATCACCATACAATGTCTGAATTACATCTTTATCCCTTGTGATTCTTGCGTTAATTCCCATTTCACGAACATTATCTTGGATAACTTCGTGTTGGTCATCTTCGTAAGATTCAATCGCCACGGGCAAAGAGTTCTTCCAGTTTTCAATTTCCTTCGTTACTTTGTTGCCAACTTTTGTAGTTGACTCTTTTACATTTTGCTCCTGAACATGCTTTTCAAAAGCTCCAGGACCCATATTTTCAGCGTATATTACATACCCTTTTGATATATCCTTTTGCTTTACAAATAAGCCATCAGTTGCAAGAATTTCGCCTGGAGCTGACTCCCTTTCATATTCCTCAAAGAGAACCTCATCAAGCTCAGTACGAACCACCATTGAATCTAATTTCATAATTTTATAAGGTTATCTATTAAGCAACATAAGCGTCCAGAATTAGTGAGTGAACTCTAACATCTAAAGTTCCTAATACTGGGTCGCCTCTCATAATTTGGAGTCCATTAACATTAGTGTCTAATGTTTCATCTTCATCAACCGTGAAGTCTCCATTTGTTCCTGTTAGTGCTGTAACATCAAATGTTACCCAAGCAAATAACAACAAATCAATTTCTGCTTGTGTGTCTATATTTGCGAATGTTGTAGCTTTTCCTCTGATGACTGTTGAACCTTTACAAGTAATAACTTCAACCTTGCCTTCAGTTGTTACTGAAGCTTCTGTTGAAGCACTATTTGCAATTCCAACGAAATCATCAGTTGCAATTTCAGGGTCTCCATTTCCTACTGGAATCAAGTCTGTTGCCGCGTTATTTGCGACAGTTCTTGTCTTTAGTGGTTCTCCCTTTGCTATTGCGGCAGTCATTGAAGATGTTGTCCTGTCTTCAACTCTTGCTATGACGGAACTTCCAGGGTCTTCTACAACCTTAAATACTTTTTGTACTGCCATGTCTTTAATTGATTATCTGTTAATCAACTTTGACTATGTCTTTATTTGAACAAGTTTGTCTCCTTCTAACTTGAGACCAAATTTACCTTTTGGCTTTGTGAAAGCGTTTCCGTCCCACTTGAGTCCCATTCTATTGATTACCGTCATATCATCAGAAGATACTTGAGGTTCTTTTGACTTTTGGTCTTTTTGTCCTGCTCCCGAACCCGAACCTTTGCGTTCTTTTGAAAGGGATATTTTTTTCATTTCAGACATTTGCCCTTCCAATCTGCCTCTGTTGGCAAGAAACCAAGCATCCTCAATAGACATTCCTGGAAATCTCTCTAAATTTAATCTAATCAATTCTTTTCCAAATTGATTATCGGTAAGTTTAGCAATTTCCACTTCTGACTTATTGCTTAAAAGTTCGCTTCTTAAACCACTAATCTCCTCTTTGATAATGTCTCGGACATCTTCCTTTTCCTCTTCTCCACCCAGTTCCTTGAGTTTTTCTTTGAGGTCTTTGTTTTCCTTATGAAGTTTGTTCCAAGCGTAATCTTTCTTTTCTTTGGTGCCTTTTAACTTTTCAAACTCCGACTTATAATCAAAGTCGTCTTTTTCTTCTTCTTCCTGTTTCTCAAGTTTTTGTTCCTCCTCTTTTTCATCGGTGGCTGATGATTCTTTTTCCACCTCTTCTTTTTGTTCCTTTTCTTGTTCCATATTTTTTATAGCTACCTGCTATCAAGGGTTCTTAAGAGTAATTAAGGTTTACTCAACCTGTCCTAATGGACTTAGTACGAGGGTCTTGGAACACAGCCGAAGCTAAGACCCTCATATTAAACCCATTAGGTTACTAATTTCTTGAGTAAATTTTCCATTATCTCAAGATTGAATATCATTGTTTGACCTGCTATTAAATCCTTATCTGTTTTAGCACTATAAAGAGCTTTTACTGATTCATTTCTAATCTCTTGAACTAAAATCCTCCAAATAGGTGAATTGTAAAATGCTTTAGCAGATTCTTTTAATTCGTTTATTTGGTCTTTGTCTAACTTCTTACCACGAATAAAAACCTCATTCTTGTTGAATGTAAGAAATTGTGTTTCGTCTATGAGGTTGTCTACAAATTTATCCATTATTTAACCTTTTTAACTTTTACTTTTACCACTTTTTCTACTGATTTTGCTATTTCAACATCTTTTGCCTTTAATTCTTCCTTTTTAACCTTCTCAACCTCAGCTTTATGTTCTGAAGCCAACTTTTGTGTGTAGTCCGCCCAAAACTTGCCATTCTCTACTTTCTGTCCATCTTTTAGAATTAAACCTCCAAACTTGTCATAGAAAGCTAAAACTTGTTCTTCAGTCGCATCTTTACCAGCTTGGTCTTTTTCATAAACCCTACTTATTTTTGGCTCGTATGCTAAATTATAACCTTTAATTATTTTTGTCATATTTTTCTTCTGTAAAAATCCCCCAATTTACCCTAACAAGCCGACCTTTGATTCCATTAACTTGGACTTAATCAATTTTGTCGTCAAATGTCCATAAGTATCTGTTTTCCTATGACATTCTGAACAAAGTATTTGTCCATTTTCAGTATTCCACAATTCATCACAATTCATTGCTTTTTCTAAAGTATCTATTTGATTTTCCTCTATTATAATGGCAAATGGCTTTATGTGGTCAACAACTAATTTACCTCCATATTGTCCGCATTCTTTACAAGTAAAATTATCTCTTTCCATTATTTCTTTTCTCCATTGCAAATATAGAGAATTTGTTCTAACAAGTATCGCTAATGTAGTTTTTCCTCCTTGCCATAATCGTGAACTTTCACCACTAACTCTCTTTTTGTAGCATTCTCTACAATCCATTTTATGATGATTTTCTTTTAATTTATTACAGGTTGGACATATTGCATAACTAATCCCCGAATAAGGATTAGATTTTAAGTTATGATTTTCTTTCATTTTTAACTTGGATTCTTTTGTGTGATGTTTTCTTTCCCAAACTTTATGTCCTTTTTGAAAACCAGTTTTACCAATCAATGCAGAGTGCCTATTGGCACAAGAACGACATCTTTTTGCATAACTACTAATTATTTTTTCACAATCTAAACATTTAGTCATATTATGTATTTCCTATTTGCATTAAACTTTTTAATGTTTTCTCTGGCATTGTTTTCTTCATAAATGAATCTCCCTGTCCAATAGGCATAACTTTAGAAAAATCCTTCATATACTTTTCACTATCTCCTTTTGCGAATGTGTCTATTAAGAAGTCCTGTGTAATCCTTTCTTGGTTAACATAAGGATTTTCAATGGCTCTTGTATAAAATTCCAAATTCCACGCCTTAACAAACGCGTCTGATTTGTTGATTTGTTGGTCAGCGTTAATTGAAAATAGAAATCTTGAACGACTAAATAGATAGGGATTTATCTTATATATTTCAGAGTCGCCTCCTTCTTTTTTAAGTTTAAAACTCTCTTTTAATAGTTGTTCTTCTGACATTTTTACGCCCATAAACTCATCTGTAAATATCATCTTTTTGGTTATTTGTTTTCCTTCCTTGGTCTGGTTTGGAAGCAGAAATGTCTTGTATTTCATTTTCATTTCACCTGAAACTGTTTCGTCTATTGAAGCCACAGTTTGATGATTAAGTATTATATCAGCCATTAAGTATCCTATATCAATTACCAATCTGCCTATCATCTTGCCAAACATTCCTAATTGAATTTGGGCGTTTTTTTCTGCTTTAGCTACAGTGTAGGCCTTTTGAGCTGGGTCTGGGAGTGTTCCACCTGAAACTTCGCTTTGTGAACTCTCTGATAGTGAGTCTTCTATTGTTTCTATCGCTTTATAAGCCCAATCAAGTCTTGCACCTGCGTCTATTTTTTCTATCTTTGAGTCCTTTGCAAATGGAGTAAATGCTCCAGGATACATAACTGACGAATCAATCGCTCCTGTGCCAAATCCAGCAATAGGAGGCATTATCTGCATAAATGTCCCATCCATTACCATTCTATAAATCTTATCTATGAGGTCTTGTTCTGAGGCAAGTTTGAAAGCTGCTGATTTGTAATAGAAAAACCTCTTTTCATCTATCAGTTCGTATCCACTTTTAGCAAAGGGATAAATTGGAACTAATATCACTTCACCATTATAATTGATTATTCGTCTATGTTTGAATTGATTATCTTTTACACTACTCTTTCCAAGATAAATACCATTAACAAAAGGAACTTCCATATCTTCTCTGCGATTATAGTAAACAACCTCTTCACATAGTGTAGGATGTTCCTCGTCTTTATTGTCATAAAACATTCCTTCTTCTTCAGAATAGAATGTTCTTATACCTGGCTTAATGAGTCCAAAATCATTATGGTCTCCATATTTTCCTTCTACTACATCATAATCAACATATTTTCTTCTTATAACACATTTCTGTCTTTGTAGGTGATATTCATAAATATTATTTATAAGTAATTCTTCACAAGGGACTATGTGCATCTGAAGTCCTGAAAAGAATTCATCTATAACTTCCTTTACACTTATTTCTCCTGCTTCATTCTTGGTCTTAATGTCTTGCATTACTTCTGCAAACTCTACACTTACTATAACGGCTGGGTTTACAAGTGCAGAAATAACAGCGCCTAAGAATGTAATGTCATAATCAGAGTTTTGGATATTCCACTCAATAAGTGAACGCATTACTTCTCCTGTTAGTTTATCTTCTTCATCTGCGTCATTTTGAGCGAATACTTGTGGAATAAGAATGTTGGCGGTTATGTGAGCCGCTATACTTATAAGTTTATTGCGTGTAATCGGCTTTACACCTGTCCATTGCCAATTTCTATCTGGGTCAGCAGATTTTGGCTCTGAATAAGAGTTAAATGCCTTTTGGTCAAGGTTCATTCTTTGTGAAATAGTCTTGTCGTTGAACTCTTCGTAACTCTTCTGCATTATTCCTACACCAGTAGCATAGTCTTTTTTGACATTTTTAATAAGTTCAAGAACCTCTTGTGGAGGCACATAAGCTGAAGCTATGTTTTCCTTTTTATTTTTAGATATTGTGCCAATCATTGTTAGCACTTAGTGTTCCGTAAGTTTAATTATTTGTTCCATTATACACCCAAACATTATAAAAGTCAATTTTATCTACCACTTTGGTCTAAATTGTTTTAGTTGTGATTGCTTTATATCCATCATAAGGACAAAATATCTTAAAGCGTCTAAGGCGTGGTCATTTGATTTAATAGGATTTTCTGGTTTATTTTTATCATCTTTAATCTCTTCATGTGAATAAGTTTCAAACTCACTAATTAGATTAACACACTTTCTATTTATTCTTATTTTACCTGAAATCAGTAATTCTCTTATCTTTTGAATACCTGATTTTATACTATCTCTTCCTTTAACTACTTCTCTTACATTTATACCTTTTCGTCTTAATTCCTCAATAGCAGAAGGACTTTCTGGGTCGGGATATACTGCATCAAATTTGTTTCCTGCTACATATTCTGCTATTTGTATTTCTGTTCTTTCCATTTTATACCATTCACTTTCAACATATATCATTTCATCATCAAATCTTATATCTAAAACTGCGGCAGGATTTCTATAACCAAAGTCAATCGCTCCTATTTTTATATATTTTTTATCTAAAGGCGGGGTGGGTAGAAAATCATATAAGTGTCTTTCTCTATCAAATTCTTTATAAACAAGTCCTGCTGTCTTTTCAAAACTTGCCATATACTCTTGTTCAAATCGTTCTTCTGGCAAAGTTCTTTTAGCATCATCTATTTCATCTTTTGGTAAATGTGGATTTTCATAGGATGTAAAGTGAAATGTTTTAAAACTCTCATCTGTAAGTTCTAAATTACATAAATCAAAGAAGTGATTATATCCTTTCGGTGTAGAAGTAAACATAGCCATTCCTTTATAATCTGTTAGTGTCGGTCTTAATACTTCCTGCCAACCAACCCAGAAATTACTCATCATTGCCACTTCGTCTATTGCTAAAAAGTGAAATGCCTGTCCCCTTAAGTTTTCAATACTTTCCCAACCTCTTAATACTATCTGACTTTGTTTTCCATTTAATGTCCTAACTAAAATTTCCAACCTTGCTTCATTCTTATCAATTATAATTGGATTTAATTCTCTTTTCAATATCTCCCATATAATATCACGAGCTTGTTGATAGTTATTAGCTATATAAGCTATCTTTTTTTCTCCCGATAGAACCAATCCTTTTATTTCTTCACTAATTAACATCGTCTTTCCCCATCTTCTTCCACATCTTAATACTCTGAAACGATGTAAATCTTTAGCTACTGTTGCCTGTGTTGGGTGTAGATACATTATTTTTATTCGCTATCTCTTTTGATATTTCTATTTTGATTTCTCCTTCTAATTGAACACCTGTATCTTGTCTTGGATTTCCTTCAGCCATTCTCCACTGTATTTCCTTAGGTATTGTTTTAATAAATTCTTCTCTCTCTTCCACAGACATATCAGCTAACTTATCTTTAAGCCATTCTTTTAGTGTTTTTCCTTTAGGTCTCCCTTTAGGATTTCCTGATTTTCCTTTTACAAATGTCATTGTTTTCCTGTTGATTAACAACAAATCTTATTTTTTCATCAAATCTAATGTTGCATTATATTTTATTAAACCATTCTGTCATTGAAGGAAAATGATAATTTGTATATCCTAATCCTTTTAATGTCTTTGCAAGATTTATCATTGTGTTTTGATAATAACTTGTCTTTGAGATATCAAAGCATCCGTGTGTTATCCATAGAGGACATTCTCCTTCTCCTGCTTTAAGTGTTGGTGTTTCATATCCATTTGTTCCCCACACTTGAACGACTTTCATAGGGTCTCCATTTCCTAATGATACATCTGCGAAACTGCTTAATGGTAGAATGAGTGCTATTGCTAAACTCAATACAATTAATTTTTTCATTTTATATTTTAATTATTCCAATAATTCCGACCTTTATTTTTTTAATACTTTTAATATTTCGTCAAATTTCTTTGAAAGGTCATTATCTCTCTTATAAGCTACAGCTGTGTCTATTGTAATTATCATTCCCGCCATACTAACAGCTCTTTCTATCGCAAGTATCATTGATTTTACAGGGTCTATTACCCATTTAGGTATTTCTGTATTTCCCGCATTTGTTTGTATCTGATTATAAGGCGCTTCTAACGCTTTTTTTAAATATTCATTTTTACAAGGCAGTTTTTTTAATACTTGTCCCGCTCCTTGTATGTATCCATCTTGTAAGGCATTTCCACAAGAATGAACAGCGTCATCTGTTTTAAGTTTAATGTATCGTCTCTCGGTGTCAGTTGTTGCTCCGACCTTTACAACAGCTATTCCTGATGATAACGAAGCTATTCTATTTTTTAATCTATTTTTAAATGTATCGTCTTTCTCAGAGTTCATTTGAATTGTTAAATCTTTTATTCTCTTTATTACATCTCCACTATCACTCGCCACAATCGCTATATCATTATCACAAAATACCTTTGTGGCATATCCAAAGTAATCAATATTGGAATCTTCCATGTTCATAGATTTGTGTTTATCTATAAAAGTCGCTCCCGTAAAAATAGCAAGGTCTTCCACTTGTCCGCCTTCTTTTTCAGTTAATGAAGGAATTTTGATTGCGAATAATCTCATTGCCCTTACTCCCTTTGTTTTGTTTTCCATATTAAACTGTTCCACTTTTGCCCTTGCGGTGTTTATAAAATCTGTCGCTTTAGCAGAAAACTTTGGAGCAAATAAGACAATGTCAAATTTTAATCGTTGTGTCGCTTTTTGTATCCATCCTTTTATTTGTTCTGAATCTTCTATATCGTGATTGGTTACAATTATTAAAGGTTCTTTTACTTCCATTTCACCTTTAGCTGTGGTTCTCATATACTCGCTCATTAACTTGGCGTGAAATCTCATACCCTCGTGAACTTCAATTTCTGTCTCTAATCCTTTGTGTCCTTCAACTCCCACCCATCCGTCTTTTCCCACCTTCCACCACGCTTCCGCTATTTTTTTATCAATAAACTCATTCTCGCCCGCTGTCATTGCGATGTTTTCAAGTTCTGAAAGAGTTTTAACTGGTTTTGCTTTCTTTTTAAGTTCAATAATTACCTCGTCTTTAGCTTTATTTAATTCCCTTTTGAGTTCCATTCTATTTATAGTTTCAACATCTAATTCACCTCCCTCATTTAGTTTATTCATTATCAGTTGAATTAGTTTGTGAGCTATTGTTACTACAGTAGTAGTAGCGTCTCCCGCTTCTATGTTTTGCTGTTTTGATACTTCAAATAACGCCTGAGCGCCCAAATCTTCAATAGGGTCTTCAAAAATTACCTTTGAAGCAACCCTCACTCCATCATTAGTAATTGTCGGGGCTTGCGAGTCATACATATCATCAGCCACATTTACTCGTCTGTTGTATTCCGACTCATAAATAACATTCTTCCCTCCAGGTCCCAATGTGGAGTTTATAATTTTAGCCGCTTTTTCTATTCCAGCCATTATTTTTTTTCTGGCTTCATATCCTGTTAGGATAATCATTTGTTC
>ERZ1292625.2897-Hain-H41-01um-R1-2897-length-14843-cov-41_pt1 | contig 14843 bp, 13 predicted proteins | sample MGYA00564400_ERZ1292625 | MGnify/ENA primary metagenome ERZ1292625 (study PRJEB36523, sample SAMEA6512639) | groundwater metagenome | collected 2019-01-08 | study: AquaDiva: Metagenomics assemblies of 32 groundwater samples | reverse complement strand
CGGATTATGAGCAGATCCTCCCAAAAGCGCATACCACAGAAGTGGTTGTTTTGAAGCAAGACCTCATTAATACCCTTAAATTATCAACGCTTTTTTCCGATAAATTCAATAAAATTCAATTCATTGTCGATCCGGCGCAAAAAAAATGCTCGATCTCAACAAAAAACTCTGATATCGGGGAAACAGAATCCAGTCTTATTGTCACAATGTCCGGCGAGCCGGTAGAAATAGCGCTGAACGGAAAACACCTTTTTGACTGCTTGAGCGCAATAGACCAAGACAGTATCACTATTCAATTCAACGGCTCCAATAAACCAGCCGTCATTCGCGGACTCGGAGACAATTCGTTTACCTACCTCACGATGCCACTTACGAGATAAAATATTCAATATTCAATATTCAATATTCAATATTCTGCCCCTATGCTTCCCCTCCACCAACTCCTCGCGCGGTTCAAAAATCTCACCAATACTGAGAAAGTAAAAAAAGAGCTCGCGATGGAAGTGTTTGTAAAAAATAAAATACCGGTAACACTGAAACAAATCTCTTTTTCAAAAGACGCCATCTTTGTGAAGGTTCCCCCAATCATAAAAACAGAGCTCCTTTTTAAAAAAGAAGAGGTCCTCACTGAAATTCAAAAAATCCCCGGCCTCACTAATATCTCCAATATTCAGTAATCTTTGGGTAGAATATAGAAGTTGGAATATGGAATATTGAATGTTGAATATGGAATATTGAATACTTTGAATTACGAAACTGTACCTTTCCCCGTCTTTGCGAGGTACGAAGCAATCCAGCACCCATAGATTGCCGCGTCGGTGAATTAGCAAATTCACGCCTTGGGCGCAAACACCTCCTCGCAATGACAAAAATAGAGTTTCGTAATTCAAAGTGAATATAGAAGTTGGAAGTTGGAATAAATCCAAACCAAATCAAAAAACAAATTCCCCCCCCTCAATCTTCAACATTCAATATTCGATATTCAACCCCCTTACTCCACCCGCAGTTGTGTCGTGTGCACTCCTTTATTAAAAATAGAGTCATAGCCGATGAGGGTGATGGTATTGTCTGTTGAAATAGAATTTATTTCTTCCGGGGTGAACGAGAAAGAGAATGGGGCTTCAAGTTTTTTTTCAATAAGCTGACCATTAATAAAGAAGTCGACGCGACCGAGTGGGTATTGTCCCGTGCTGTTTATCTGTAAAATTATATTTTCATTTGCGGAATGCGGCTGGGAGAAGTCTACGCCGGATACTGAAAGCACGGGCGCCGTCTCAGCGGTGTGTGCATTGTCATACTCTGTCGGGATGGCGCTACGATCGCCCTCAAGGATGTTTTGCGTGGCGACCCATGCGCGAATAGGTTCCTCCCAGAAAAGGAACTGTGAGTCATTCTGAGGGCTTGCGGGGCGCGGACCGCGCGGAGCATTTTTATCTATCCAATGCAAGATAGAGTGTATCTCGGGAACCACTACGATACTCCTTGTTTCTACCGGCGTATTTTCTGTCGCGAGTTTTCCCGAGACCGTGTCGACAATATATTTTTCACCGCCTTGCCATATGCCTGCAAGCGGAGCGGGGAGCGCGGTGAGGTCTTCCGTTTCCGGTTCGGCAAATCGCTCCTGCGGGTTTTGTTTGAAAATATTTTCCATAAACGCATGCCACACGACGGACACGGTAAATGCCGCCGAGTTCCCTTTTTTAATGGAAGAATTGTCATTGTTCCCTGCCCACATACCCACCGCAATGTTGGGGGTGTATCCCACCGTCCACACATCGCGGTAGTCATTGGTCGTCCCAGTCTTTACCGCCACATCTTTGCCGGGGAAATGGAGCGCTGAAGTTGCGCCGAAGGTCGGCGTGCGCGCTTTATTGTCAGAAAGAATACTGTTTATTTTTCGCGCAATTTCACTCGGGAGCACCTCTTCGCTTGATTCATGAAACTCCTCAATGATATTTCCACTCTTGTCCTCGACGCGGAGTATTGATTGGGTCGGATTGCGCACGCCATCGTTCGCGAAGACTCCGTACGCGCCGGTGATGTCGAGGAGGGAGACCTCTCCTCCGCCGAGAACGAGAGAGAGCCCGTAGCGCGAGATGTCATTGAGCCCCGAGATGCCCATCTGTTTCGCGGTGGCGATGGTGTCTGCCAACCCCGCGAGGTAGAGCGTTTTCACCGAGGTGATATTGCGCGACTGAGCGAGCGAGCTCCGCATAGAAATCGGTCCGCGATACCCTCCCTCATAATTTTCCGGCATATAACAATCCTCTTTTTTCGTGGCGGGGGTGAGGGGGGTGCCTTTCGCGTCGCAATCGGTGCTGAAATTTGTGGGAAGGTCGAATAAGATCGTTTCCGGCGTATACCCTTTTTTGAAAGCGGTCGCGTAGGCAAATGGCTTGAACGCTGATCCCGGTTGGCGGTGAGCGAGGGCGACATTGAAATTCCCCTCGTTTTTCGTATCAAAATAATCGCGGGAGCCGACCATGGCGAGCACTTGCCCGTTTTTCGGATCGATTGCGACAAGCGCCATATTTTTCGCTCCGTATTCATTTTCCATTTTTTCAGCAAAACCGCTGATGGAATCCTCGGCCTTTTTTTGGAGCTCATAGTCGAGCGTGGTGATGACCTTGTACCCGCTTTCTTGAACGGCGCGCTCGCCGTATTTGAGAGCGAGGTATTCTTTTATCCATTCCACAAAATGGGGCGCTTTTATACCGCGCGGTTCGCGCGGGAGAAACTCCACCTTGTCTTTGCGTGCTGTTTCGTACTCAGCATCCGTAATGAAGCCGAGTTCATACATACGGCGCAGGACGAGGTTTTTGCGCTCATCGAGCTTGTCTTTGTGGTTGCCGTAGGGGGAATAGTAGGTGGGGGCGTTGGGGATCGCCGCGAGGTACGCGGACTGTGCAAGGGTAAGGTCGCTCGTCTTTTTGCCGAAAAAAGTCACACTCGCTTCGCCAAGACCGTAGATGCTTCCACCGTAGGGAATCTCGTTCAAATAGAGGGCGAGGATCTCGTCCTTGGTGAACGCTTGCTCGAGACGGAACGAGAGAATGATCTCTTTCAGTTTGCGGGTGATAAGTTTTTCGTCGGTGAGGAGAGTTTTTTTGACGACCTGTTGCGTGATGGTCGAGCCGCCTCCACGAGCGCCTCCATAGAGGACCGCGCGCGCTATACCGCGAAAACTGATACCGCTATGCTGGTAAAATTCGGTGTCTTCTATCGCGACGGAAGCTTTCTTGACCCACAGAGAGATCTCCTCAAAAGGAACAATGGTGCGCTTCACATCTTGGTGGACATCGTAGAGGAGCACTTCACCGGTGCGGTCGTAGATCTTTGTGGATTCGGCGACTTTGCGCTCGTGGAATGCGTTGAAATCGGGGAGCTGCATGGATGATGCCCAGAGGAGAAAGATTCCCGACAGAAAGAAAAAACCGCCCACGCAGAAAAAGAAGAGATTTTTCCCATGGTTTAAAAATGAACGAAACTTCCTTTTTTTGTGGCGGGCGCGGTGCACCATAAGATAGGGAAACTATACCATAAATTTTGAATTATGAAACTCTTACTCGGTAGGTATTTCTGAGACACGCATATTTTTCTGCTGAAAAATTGCTCTGCTCGCGCCGTCGCGCTTGCGCAAGGTCTCAAAAATACCTACACTCAATGAGTTTCATAATTCAAAATATGGTAAGATGGGTTTCATGGAAAAGGAGCGGAAAATTGAAGAAGTGTTGAGCCGTGGGGTTGCTGAGGTGATTCATCTCGACCACCTGCGCGCGAAACTTTTGGAAGGGAAACCTCTTCGGGTGAAATTCGGCATCGACCCGACAAGTCCCCATATTCACCTCGGCCGCGCAACGGTCATCTGGAAGCTCCGCGAGCTCCAAGACCTCGGGCACACCATTGTTTTCATCATCGGGGATTTTACGGGCATCATCGGCGACACCTCCGACAAAGAGAGCGAGCGCCCGATGCTTTCGCGCGAAACGGTCGAGCAAAATCTCGCGACCTATTTTGAGCAGGCGGGAAAAATTCTTGATATGAGCAAGGTCGAGAAGCACCGCAATACCGAGTGGCTCGAAAAGCTTACCTACCGCGAGATCACCGAGCATGCGGAAGTTTTTTCACTTTCTGATTTTATTTCGCGCGAGAATATAAAAATTCGCTTAGACGCGGGCAAGCGCGTGTCGCTCCGCGAGCTTCTGTATCCGCTGATGCAGGGGTACGACAGTGTCGCGGTGGGCGCGGACATCGAGCTCGGCGGAACCGACCAAAAATTCAATATGCTTGCGGGGAGAAAACTCCAAGAGCGCTTTGGCAAAGAACCGCAAAGTATTTTAATGCTCGACCTGATCGAGGGACTCGACGGGCGCAAGATGAGTTCGAGCTTTGGGAATACGATCAATCTCACCGACACCCAAAGCGACATGTTCGGCAAAGTGATGAGCTTGCGCGACGAGCTCATCATAAAATATTTCGTGCATGTGACGCGCGTGCCGATGGAGCGCGTGAGCGAATACGAGGCGGGACTCGGGCGCGGCGAGAACCCGCGCGATGCGAAGCTCGACCTCGCAGAAGAAATCGTCTCTATCTATTACGGAAAAGAAGAAGCGGAGAGAGCGCGCGAAACATTCCTCGCTACATTTCAGAAAAAAGAAATTCCCGAGGACATTGAAGAGATTCGAGGAGAGGGGAACCTTGGCACGCTTTTAAAAACGAAAGAAATAGTTTCCTCTATGAACGATTGGCGCCGCCTCGTCGACGAGGGCGCCGTGAAGCGCTTGGGTGAAGGAGGTGAGGAAGAAAAGATCACCGACCCGCTTGAGCAAGCAACACCCGGCGTCTACAAAATAGGGAAGAGGCGATTTGTAAAAATAATATAATTTTTGGAGTAAAGGAAATTTTTAGGCGTTTTTTTTAATTCTTCCGCCTTCCATGTCCTATAGGACATGGAAGGCGGAAGAATTTGGGAAGTAATTTTGAATAATATGATCAATTAAAAAACCACCGCGAGCGATGGTTTTTTAAAAACGATGATTACTCTTCGAACCCACCCACACTCAACTTGAGGTCAACCTCTTTCTCGTCGAGTTCGTCGCCGAGGTCAAGGTCGTCGGCAAAATCAAATTCTTCATCTACTTCGACGACTTCGTCGTCAACTAATTCTTCTTCAGTCATATTTATTATGTAAATTAAGTGCCTGAATCGTCTTTATTGCGCCCAGACCAGATAGTTGTAGCAAAAAGTTTTTTTATCTGCAAGCCCATTTTTTTAAAACTGTGGATAACATGGGGAAAGCCCAAGAAGCTTTATTTTATACGGGTATTTTGGGGGCGATAATATGCAAAATGAGTGAGTCCGATAGCAATCGCGTCCATCTCATCGTCTTGTTTTATCGATTCCGCCCCCGAAACAAGTTTCTTCACCATCGACGACACCTGTGTTTTTGTCGCCTTGCCATAGCCGGTGGTTGCCACTTTTATTTGGAGCGGGGTGTATTCATAGATATCAAGCCCGAGAAGGCGCGCTTGATAGAGGATAGCCCCGCGCACCTCGGCGACGCGCATTGCGGTCTTTTGGTTGGTTTCGATGAAGAGATTTTCGATCGCAAGCACCTTGGGAGAAAACTCCGCAATGACTCGCGCCACCTCGCGCCCCACGAGCTCAAGCCGGTCAAAAAAAGGAAGTGTCGCTTTCGTCTTGAAGCATTCTGAAAAAAGTAATTTTTCTTTTTTATCTTTTTCTAAAACGGCGATGCCAAGTCGTTCGTACCCGGGGTCGATGGAGATGATGCGCATGATTTTAGTGTACCACTAAAAAGTCGAAAGTCCGTAAAGTCCGTAAAGTTTATAAAGTGGATACGAGTTGCACCTACTTTTGACTTTATGGACTTTACAGACTTTATCGACTCATTCTGCATTCGTATACACTTCCTGCACATCATCGTTGTCATCAAGCTCTTCGAGAAGCGATGAGAGCGCCTCGCCGTCTTCGTCCGAGAGGGGAACCATCGTCTGCGGTTCAAAGCCCTCGGCTGTTTTTGTAAATGCCCATACTGCCGCCCCTTGTCCCGCGAGAGCGAGCCCGCGTTTCGAGAGCGTATGCTTGATCTCCGCAACCGTGCGGTTTTTGCTGTCCGTGAGTCCCTCGATGAGTATCGCGCATCCGCCCGGACCGTACGCTTCATAGAGCACCGCTTCCATATTGCCGGCATCTCCGCCCGCGCCTTTTTTCACCGCGCGGTCGATATTGTCGATCGGCATATTTTCCTTTTTCGCCCGCTCGATGACCGCGCGAAGCGATGGCGAGGACAGGTTCCCCGCCACCTTTTTTGACTCCATCGCGATCAGCTTCACCATTTTGCCGAATATCTTGCTCCGCTTGCCGTCCGTGACCGCCTTTTTACGCTTGATCTGCGACCATTTATTGTGTCCTGACATATAATTGTTATTATTTCCTCAGTCTAGCGGAAAAAATTATCGGATTCAACTATTACAGTAATCGTGGCTGATTTTCCTCCGGCACCTCAAACCCCAGATGCTCGTACGCGCGGGGTGTGGCGAGGCGACCGCGGGGGGTGCGTTCGATGAGCCCGAGCTGGAGCAAGTAGGGTTCGTTCACTTCCTCTATCGTCGCTACTTCTTCCGAGAGGGCGGCGGCGATGGTGCCGAGGCCGACGGGACCGCCTTTGAATTTTTCGATGATGACCTCCAAAATTTTTCGGTCGAGAGCGGTGAGTCCGAGCTCGTCGATCTCAAGCAGGGCGAGCGCGTCCGCAACATATTTTGCAGAAAGGTCACCTTTGTGCACTTGTGCGAAGTCGCGCGCGCGTTTCAAAAGGTAGTTTGCGGTGCGCGGTGTCGCGCGGCTCCGCTTTGCGATCTCCCGCGCCGCATCGTCCGAGAGCGTGATGCCGAGGATCTTTGCCGAGCGCTTTATGATCTTTTCGATCTCGTCTTCGGTGTAAAATTCCAAGCGAAATGTCCCGCCGGAAAAGCGAGAACGGAGCGGGGAGGAAATGAGCGCGACGCGCGTGGTCGCGGCGATCATCGTGAAGGGTGGCAAGTCGAGCTGTATCGTGCGCGCGGAGGGCCCCTTGCCGATGATGATGTCGAGCACGCCCGACTCCATCGCGGGATAGAGCACTTCTTCAATCATTTTGTTGAGTCGATGAATCTCGTCGATGAAAAGCACATCACCGGGAGAGAGATTGGTCAAAATGGAGGCGAGATCGCCCACTTTTTCAATAGCGGGACCCGAGGTGGATTTCACTTGACAGCCCATTTCGTTTGCGATAAGATGCGCCAATGTCGTTTTTCCGAGCCCCGGCGGCCCGTAAAAAAGGACATGTTCCGGCGGGTGCGCGCGCTCTTTGGCGGCCTGCAAGAGGATCTTCAGATTCTGTTTGATCGTTTCCTGCCCGATATAGTCGTCAAAACGGCTCGGGCGGAGAGCTTGATCGAGAAATGAAAAATCCTCAATGTTTTTAGCGTCTTCGGGGTTGTTTAAATTAGAGCTTGACATAAAAATCGTTTTGTGCTAGACTTGTTCTATCAATGATGACTGGAAGGTCATTTTGTTCGTTAAAAAGATCCTACACATAAGCCTCTTCTAGTTGGGTCCTCCGGGATTCACATGGTTGCGGACGAGGACAGGGTGGTGCTTCGCTTTATGCGACAGCGGCTGCCCTTATCCTTAGACCGCTTCCTCACTCAAGCATTTATGTATTGAGAACTGATTGAGGTTTATGTCTGGGATTTTTTTGTGCATGGGTCTTGCGTACCTTGTCCCCCGTCAATTGTCCGCGAAGCGGTGTCACATGTCAATTGTCCCACTTATCCCTCCAAGTCTACCACGCGCTCTACTTCATCAAAAGATGTCGCGCCCGCGAGAATTTTCTCGATACCATCCTCGCGCATACTGAGGATGTTTTGCTTTTTTGCCGCTTCGCGAATCTCGCGCTCGGAGGGGATGGTGTCGAGGAGCGCTTCGATGTCGGCGTCCATCAGCACCGCTTCAAAAACGCCGACGCGCCCTTTGTATCCCGTATTGTTGCATTTCGTACAGCCGACCGCGCGCCACACTTTTTTCGTTTGCACCTCCGTGCCGACTTTCCCCTTGATCTGCGCGGCGACCTCGTCGATGATCTTTTGTTCGCGCTCGTTCGGCGCGTCTTCCTTTTTGCATTCGGCGCACAGCTTGCGGGCGAGGCGCTGAGCGAGTGCGACGGTGAGCGATGAGCCGATGATCTTCGGCGTCACCCCGATGTCGATGAGGCGGGGGATAGCGCCTGCGGCGGTGTTCGTATGGAGCGTCGAGAAGACCATATGCCCCGTGAGCGCCGCATTGATGGCGACCTTTGCCGTCTCGCTGTCGCGGATCTCGCCGATCATGATGACATCGGGGTCTTGGCGCATCGCCGCGCGAAGCCCCTCGAGAAAGGTGTACCCTTTGTCCGCTTCGACTTGCGTCTGGGATACGCCCTTCATATGGTATTCGATAGGGTCCTCGATCGTCATCATTTTGATCTCGGGCGAGTATATCCTTTTCAAAAAAGCGTATAGCGTGGTCGTTTTACCGGAGCCGGTCGGACCGGTGTTGAGAATCATGCCGTGCGGTTTACTGATCTCCTTTTCGACGATAGCGAGGAGGCGCGGGCTCATACCGAGGTCTTCGAGCGTGACATTGAGCGAGAGCGGATTCAAAATACGCATCACCACTCCCTCGCCGTACGCTCCGGGGATGATGGACACACGCATCTCGATCTCGATGCCCGACATTTTTATACTAAACCGCCCGTCCTGACTTTCAGAGCCGACATTGAGCTTGAGTCCCGCGAGGAGCTTGAGACGCGAGCTGAAGAGGCGGTAGATGGTGTGGGGGAGCGTCACCACTTCATGAAGCGCGCCGTCGATGCGGTAGCGGATATGGATCGCGTCCTCGGCGGGCTCGATGTGAATGTCGGACGCGCGAATGCCGATCGCGCCGGCGAGGATGACGCTGAAAAGATTTGAAATATAGCGCGCGGATTTTTCGGTGACAGTCGTTTGCAGGGCTTCCGACACCGCGACGAGCGTCGTGAACTTCTCGACGAGCCCCTCCATATTTTCTCCCGAAATATCAACCGTCCCCGCTTCGCTTTTTGTCGCGCCGGAGATCTCCGTGTACCGTTCCCATACTTTTTCCAAGCTTGCATGCGAGACGAGGTATTGCTCGATAATGAACCCGCGCTCCGTGAGAGAAGCGAGGACTTCTTTCGTATTTGCCTGTGTCGGCGAAAAGAGTCCGACCTTGAGCTTTTTCCCCGCGATATCGAACGGTGCGATGAGTGCCGCGCGCGCGAGGTCCTCCTTGATGAGTCCGACCGCAGTCGTGTCGATCGGAACGGCGGACAAATCCGCATAGGGGATGCCGTGCTTCGCGGACATGATCTGCAAAAACTCCTCCTCTTCTTTTTGGTGAAGTTTTGCAAGTTGGTCGTCGCCACTGGTGTCGTCAAATTTGAGCATAAATATCCTGACAGTATAAGCATTTTAGCGCATATTCGCTACTTGACAAAAAAGATAGATTTGGTATAATTACGGCAGAAGTAAAATATTGAAAAATAGGAGGTGGGCATCATGAAAAAGCTATTAGTTTTGATTTCCGTTGTTGCACTGCTTTCGGGCTGTGCAACAGACAACCCTCATTTGGCGAGGGTTGAGAAGCTGGGTGGCACTGCGACGGGAGGCGCTCTCGGTGTACTCGCCGCAAAAGCGGTGGGAGGAAATGAGTCTCTCGTGATAGGCGCGGGAATACTCACCGCAATCATGGGTCACGAGGCGGTCGCGGCCGCCCAGTGGGAAGATAGAGGGTATTCTTCTCCGTCGACTGTTGTCGTTGTCCCGAGTGGAGCGCCGTATGGGTATGGCGCGTATGGGGGACACTATGACCGGTACGGGAGAGTGTATGGCGCATACGGGGGCGCCGTCTATGGATATGACCCTAGGTATTTTTATAGGGACGGATACTGTCATGGCGGGGACTGGCGCATCATTCCTTGCCCGGGGGCGTATGTTTCGCCTCCTGCGATGACCATTATCACCGTGCCGAAGCCCTCAGCCGGAGGACCGACGGTCGACAATTATCACGACTGGGATATGATTCACCCTGAGTGTAAGACCAAACTGCAAAACGGAGAATCGAATTGGGGGGCTGATGGAAAGTGTTTATTACGCCTTGCTCCTGCTTTAAAAGAAAAGCAGAAGCTCTGCGAGGCGGATCCAAATGATCCAAAGTGTCCAAAGAAATATAATCCTGGCAAGTGGGCACAGATCTACCGTCGTCTCGGTGGTGAGCTCATCGCTCGCCAGAGAGAGTAGAGATGGCACCAGTATTAAGGCGTATGGAAAGTATCCCATGCGCCTTTTCTTTTTACCCTTGACTTTTTTATACATTGTGTGCTATAATTATAGGTATATGAATCCCGTTAGAAGTTTCGATACTTTTAATTATAAGTAGAGGAACGAGAAGCGGGGTAAATTTCATTTTTATTAAATTTTATAAAACTAAACTTCTAACGGGATGAATACATACATTTTTCAAACAATCCGTGCTATTGCAGTGCTCGGTATCGCGCTCTTTGCCTTTGCGGGCGAAGTGTTTGCCGCGCCGGTGCTTACCGGGCCTACAGAAGCGGTCCAGACTACCGAGACCTCGGCAACCTTGGTCGGCTATGTGGAAAACACATATAAGACTTCTTTAGTATGGTTCGAGTGGAGCGATAGTTCCTCAATGTACTCTTTTACGCCAATCGGCTTGACGAGGGTCTTCGACCGAGGATTTTTCAAAGCATCTCTTTCCGGATTGAATCCCGGTGCGACTTACTATTACCGCGCTGTTTCCTCAGAGGGCGGGACGACCGTGTACTCGCAAATTATTTCGTTTAAGACGAAAGGAGGTTCAATACCAGTGACGGCGACAACGGTTTCCTATCAGAACACGACCATTACAAATTCCTCGGTGACAAAACCCGTAGTAGCACAAACAAAAAAATCCACGACTTCGACCGTTGTTGCGAAAAAGACAACGACCGTAGCGAAGGTGGCAACTTCGACGCAAGAGGGCTTTACCAATAAAAATGCCAATGTTGCCACGGTGATCGGTGCGGGAGACATGCTCCCCAAAACGCTCATCGGCTGGGTCGCTCTCATCGTCGCACTCCTTATTGCAGTTCTCCTCGCTTTGATGATCTACGAATCATCCGAAAAGCAGAAAAAAGCGCGCAAGGCAAAGAAGCTTCAAGTGGAGGAAGTGGAACAGGAAGTCAGCGAAATCGACAAGATTTTGGAGAAAAATAGATAAAACTCCATTACTTTAGGAGGTCCGACCTCCTAAAGTGGGCAAAAGTCAACCCCCACGGCACTGCCGTGGGGGTTGACTTTTGTGTGTGGTATGCTATAATTGCGGTAGAAGTAAAATTTGAAAAAATGGGAGGTGGGTTATGAAAAAGCCATGGTGTGTAGTATTGGTCATCCTCGCAGTTTTTGCGGGGATGAAGTGGGCGGAGTATTCGTCCACGAAGAAAAAGGAGGGGCAAGCACAGTTTACCGAGCCGGTTCGAGATGTTGCCGGAGAGAAGCAGATGGCAAAGTTTTTGGCGACGGTGAAAGGGGCTGCCACCGAGAACGAGCGGTTGCGTGCAGAGAATGCTCTGCTCGTGGCGCAGTTGAAAGACTGTAAGCCGGTACCTCCGACAAAGCGGATTGTTCCGCGCGAAGGGAAACCTCGCACCTCGAAGCCGAAGTCCTGCGAGAAGAAGGTAGTGGCAAAGCCGAAAGAAAAGGCGCCGGCACCACCGAAAGCAATCGCTCCAACTCCGCCGGCTCCACAAGAGGAAAGTCTTGCGGAAAAGGTTTCGAGAAATTGCGGCGGAGGACCGGTGAAGTTTGTTGGTGGCAAGTGGATCTGCTTGGAGAAAGAGGTGGCAAAGGTTCAAGCCGAGCCGACTAAACCTTCTGCAGAGCCCGATGCTTTCTTTGCAAATGCCGTCGATGAGGATGCGGGGGAACAAGCTCCCGCCCGGACTCCGGCATATACGGCACCTGTGTATGCGGCATACGAGCCACTGTCACGACCGAATTGTATGACTGAGCCGTTCACGGACGGCAGTGGTAGGCCTTATGAGGCAGGATATCAATTCGACAACAGGAGCAACGGGAAGTGCCGATGCGGTAGCGAGGGATGCGATCTCAGGTGGCCATGGCAACGGCAACGGTAAACACAGCCATGGCAGTATCAAGGCATACGGAAAACATCCCGTATGCTTTTTCTTTTTTACCACTTGACTTTTTTATACATTGTGTGCTATAATCGCAAACATATGAATCCCGTTAGAAGTTCCGATGTTTTTAATTATAAGTAGAGGAACGAGAAACGGGGTAAATTTCATTTTTATTAAATTTTATAAAACTAAACTTCTAACGGGATGAATACCATTATATTTCAAACAATTCGTGCGGGAATGGTGCTCGGCATCGCACTCTTTGCCTTTGTGGGCGAAGTGTTTGCCGCGCCGGTGCTCGCGACCACACCGACAGAAACAGTTCAGATCACCGAGACCTCGGCGACTTTGGTCGGCTATGTGGAGAACCCTTACAAGACTTCGCTCGTATGGCTCGAGTGGAGCGAGAACTCATCGATGGCTCCGTTGACGGTCGCGGGGATGACAAGGGTTTTTGACAAAGGGTTTTTTAAGGCCTCCATTTACAATTTGAAAATTGATACGACCTACTACTATCGAGCGGTGGCTTCAGAGGGCGGGACGACGGTCTATTCACCAATCATTTCGTTTAGGACAAAAGGCGCGCCGGTTGCGACGACTCCGGGGACAGTGATCACGCAGGGGACAACATACCCGGCATATTCAACTTACCCAACTTACCCGACATATACGACATGGTCTTCGCTTCCTACGGTTACCACAAATAGTCCAAGCGCGGTCTCGCAAGCTTCGGCGACGCTCAATGGGTTCGTGTACCCGAACAATTCAAGCACGGACGCTTGGTTTGAGTGGGGAACAACGCCGTCATTTGGAAACAATACCGGCTCGGTAAATTATGGGTCGAATTCGACGAGCTACAGCAGTGTGCTCTGGAATCTCAGCTATAATACGAGCTACTACTATCGTGCCGTCGCGCGCAATTCATACGGGATTGTGTACGGCAGTACGCTTTCTTTCACCGTGCCGAGCGCGGGGACTACGGTAACAACGGGGACCGCCGGCTTGTCGCCCGAGGCAACCACGCTTTTTGCAACCGAGCTCACGGGAACAGAGGCGAAACTAAACGGTCTCATTTCTACTTCCGCAGACCAGTCATCAAGCGCGTGGTTTGAATGGGGAACGAGCGCAAGTTTGGGGAATACGACGCAGTCGCTCAATGTCGGAATGCTTCCGGTGGTCAAGCACTCGGACACGATAAGCGGTCTTGTTTTTGGGAACACCTATTACTATCGCGTCGTCGCGGAAAATCCGTATGGAAAAGTGCAGGGAACGATCATGAGTTTCGTTTCGGACGGAACGCCTATCGCGCAGGATACGACGGCGGTTATCAGTGGTGAGCTTGAGCCAAAGACGCCGGTGGTCAAAAAACCGACGGTGACCGTGATCGGTCGCGGAAGCGCGGAACAGTCGCTTGTGGAACTCACGATCGACGGCGGAGCGGAGGTGATCAGCGCGGGAGAAAAGCGTTCGTACCATATTAAATGGAAGAACAAGGATACGCAGTCGCTGAAAAATGTCGTCCTTCGCGTGACCTTCCCAAAGGCGATGAATATCGAGAGCGCGACGAAAGGGTCGTTCTCGAGCGTGGAGAATGCGGTGACGGTGGATATAAAAACGCTTGCTATCGGCGAGGAGGGAGAGACATTCATTTTTGCAAACGCAGGTCGCGGATTGAAAACAGGCGAGATCATCGTGATAACGGCGAATATGGTATTCACCGGCGCAAACGGCATACAGGGAGATGCAATCGCCTATGCGACGCATCGCGCGGGGGAAGCACCAAGCGTACTTAGCGCAAACATCTTTGACTCCGGATCATTTATCCCGACGACGCTGTTCGGGTGGATCCTCTTGATAGTCCTCGTGCTCGTCCTCGTGCTTTTGGGGAATCATTTGTACGGGAAGATTGCGGGAGAGAAGCACTAGAATATTGAATGTCGAATATTGAATATTGAAAAACAGAATGACGCCCGTGGGCGTCATTCTGTTTTTGTTTGTATCGTTCTATTTTCAAAATTCAATATTCCATATTCTTTCCCGATGGTATACCATAGGGACATGACAAAGGAGGTTAAAAATCTTGGGGAATTGCGGGCGCTTGCTGAAAAGCTATTGCGAGGTCTTGCGGAGCGTGAACCATCGGCATCATCGGGCAGAGCGACGGTGGTCGGACTTTCAGGCGACCTCGGCTCGGGGAAAACGGCGTTTACGAAATGTCTTGCGAGTGCGCTCGGCATTGCCGATGTGGTGACGAGCCCGACTTTCATTCTTGAAAAAGTGTACATCATCCCGCGCGGATCTCTCGTAGGCGAGCGCTTCACCAAGCTCATTCACATCGATGCGTATCGCCTCCACTCCGCAAGCGAAATGCGCGCGCTCGACTGGGACGCTCTCCTTGCCGACGAGCACAACCTCATCCTCCTCGAATGGCCCGAGCAGGTGAAGGAGGTTCTTCCGAAAGATATTATGATGCTTTCATTTGAATATGTTGATGAGGGGGTGCGGAGGGTGGGCGGTATTGAGTGATGTCAGACCAAAGTTAAAAGTGCATCTACCGTTAAGTAAGTAACTGTGTTCTAGT